>Ga0272441_10000779_pt1 | contig 70515 bp, 67 predicted proteins | sample SSMProp6N_FD_193582 | JGI IMG/M metagenome (GOLD analysis project Ga0272441, IMG submission 193582) | Marine sediment archaeal communities from Little Sippewissett salt marsh, Falmouth, MA, United States - SSM-Prop-6N | ecosystem: Environmental > Aquatic > Marine > Wetlands > Sediment ...
CGCTGAGCATGACGCGATGAACCCCACTCTTGTAAGGCGAAGGACAAGAAGGTATAACATCAGGATATTGGCCACGCCCATGAGCGCGAAAGGAAGCCTGGCCGTAAAAGTGCTTTCTCCGAAAAGCTTGAAAGACAGAGCGGTTATATAGAACTGCCCCCAGGGATGGTAAAGCCACGCGTGGTCCTCGCCGAAACCGACGCCGTAAAGCGTTATGGTCCTGGGGTTGACGTAGTTCTTGCCGTCGTATGCCCTCGGAAAACCGTACTTCAGCGTGTTCCGCGCCAGGACCGCGGTCTCCGCCTCGTCCTGCCAGAGATACTGGTTGCCGAGGTTGGCGAAGATCAGCACCGCGGCGGTGATCACGAGAATAATGATGGGTATATGGTTTCTCATGGTTGCTCGCTTTGGGTATCTCGTATCTTGCAAAGTGTAAAGTGTATCGGGTATCGGGTCCATATATTCTAAACTCAGTACTCTATACTAAATACTCAAAACCTCCTTAGGCCTCTGCCAGGATCCTCCGCAATTCCTCGTACAACCCCTGGCCTATGACCTCGTGCCCTTTGGCCGTGAAGTGGCCGTCAAAAGCGTAATAAAGCGGCTTCTTACCGCTGGCCTTCATGTAGGGGTACAGGTTTATGAAGGGGATACCCCGCTCCCTGGCGTATTGCTCCGCCATCCCGGCCGCGGCCGGTTCGGGATAGACCCTTCCGACCTCGAACCCGTATTCTTCCCTGCCCTCGCTCCACTCCATGCCGTCGATCTGGACCGCTACCGGATATATCGCTAGGACAAATGTAATGTCCCTTTCTTTCAGGAACCCGTATATAAGGTCGAGATACCTCCGATTCCTGGCCCAAAGACGGTCCACGAGTTCCTTGTTGCCTTCCTTGAAAGCCACGAACCTGCCGAAACGCGCCGGGTCGTCCATTCCCGGGGCTATCTCCGGCTCCCCTTTTCTCATCTTGTAAAGGGCCTTGTTCAACCTGTTCTCCAGGTACAGGTAAAAACGCGAATGCCTCACAAGGAACCTTTCAACGGGGTTTTCGCTGAAGGCCCTTACGCGCTTTAAAGGCGCGCATCCGACAGGCAGGCCTTCGGCGTCGAAAACCGTTATGTACTCATACTCGAGGTCGTCCCTGAGGTCCCCGAGATCATAGAACAGGATCACCATGTCAGGCCGCAGCTTCAGCCCTTTTTCTCTCAGGTACAGGTATTCAAGCAGCGGCGAGTAACTCGCCACGCCGGCGTTTATGATCTCGTGATCCGCTTTACTGTCCCTGAGGGCCTTCTTAAATACATCCGTGAATCGCTCTTCCGCCTCGACGCCGTAGCCCTCGGTAAAAGAATCACCCAGCACGAGTATCCTGTATGAGCCGTCCGGCTTCCGCTGGTCTATCTCATTTTCCCGTAAACCCAGGCTGTTGATCCTGTACTCGACATCCCATTCGCCGGTGACCGACCTGCCTCTTGAACCCGGGATCAGCGAGTGATGCAGCGTGAAATCGGCCCTCCTGTAAGCGGCCTCGTCCGCCTGCATCGCCAGGCGTCCCCCGTGTTTTACCCGGGCGTAGATCTCGCCCACGGCTATGACCACCGCCAGGTTTATAAGAATAATGATAGTGATGTACAGGGTTTTTTTCATACCTGTCCGCTCCCCAGAACCTCGTCTATAACCCGGCACACGTCGCCGGGCCCGACATCCGAAAGCGTCATGCCCGGGCCCGGATAGACAAGCCTGACGTTATCGCCGCGCGGCGCCCATCGCATCGGGTCGTTCACGCCGCTGAAAAGGATGACCGTGGGTATCCCGGTCGCCGCGGCGATATGCGCCGGCCCCGAATCAACCCCGATAAAAACAGAAGCCCCCTTAAAAATGGGGCCCAGCATGCCGAGCCTTGTCTTGCCTGAGAGGTCGAAAGCCTTGCTCCCCGACAGGCCTATGACCTCCCTGACTTGCGCGCTGTCCGTAGAAGCCCCGACCAGTACCGGCGCCAGGGACCTGTTCGCGCTTAAATGTCTCAGGACCTCGGCGAAATCCTTTTTCTTCCATGTTTTCGCGCCGTGGCCCGGCGCGACGTGCAGGACGGCGTAACCGCCGCTCACGCCCTCGCGCCGCAAGAGCGCCGCGGCTTCTTCGGCGTCTCTCTCATCATATCTTATGTCGACTTCCCCGCTCTTATCAGCCACCCCCAGAGGCGCGAGAAGCGCCATATTCCTGTCGGTCTCATGCTCCTGAGGCGCCCAGGGCACTTCGTCGGTCAGCAGAAATCCGCCTCCGGTAATGCCGTAGCTTATTGTCCTCTTCAGGCCCGAAAGGAACATTGCCGCTATGTGCCTGGCGTCGCCTCTTAAGTCAACCGCGGCGTCATATCCCCCCCGGCGCATGAGGCCCCTCATACGGAAAAAACCTTTCACGCCGCTGATAAACCCCCGCCTCTCCCTGCTGAACCACGGGGCGTCGAACTTTATGATGTTATCGACCCATGGGCTGCCCTTTACCAGTTCATACCCGTCGGAGGATGTCATAAGATCCACCCTCGCTTCGGGAAAAGCTTCTTTCAGGGGCTTAAGAGCCGCGGTAGAAGCTATCACGTCGCCTATGTGGTCCACCCTTATCAGGAGGACGCTCTTAAGGCTCGCGGGTAATTCCCGCCCCGCCCGCCTGAAGGGCTTTAACAGCACCCCTCCAAGCCGGTCAAGGACAGTGAACAGAAATATATATGTCTTTTTCCTGTAGGCGTATCTCATTCCACTTTAACGGCGGCGTAACTCGAGCGTTCCGACCTTATGACCCTGCCCTCGGCGCCCAGATCCTCTATGGTAGCGGGTTCGGAGACTATTACAGCTCCGCTTTGCCGCGATATTCCCTCAAGCTCCGGCCTGGTGCCGACTCTCCGGGCGAATCCCCCGAAATAAAAACGGGCTCCCGGGTCTCCCAGACCGTAAACGTATACTTCATCCCCGCCCGAAAGACCACTGACGGTCACAGCGAAATCCTTTACTTCCGGATTATAGTCAAGCGTGAAGATATCTTTTTCCATCCCGAAATACAGGACGCTTGCCAGTGAGGCCGCGGCGACGACAGCCACGGAATATTTCCTGAGCAGCCTGTCCGCTCCCCACGCGCCTATCATTATAAGAGCGGGATAAACGGGCATTATGTACCAGTGGAGTTTGGTCTTTACCGCCGTGAAAAGCAGGAATGTCACACAAACCCAGCTGAGGAGAAGATACCCCTCCTCCCATTTCTGCTTTACGGTCCTGTAAAAAAAGAAAGGAAGAGCGGCCAGCCCGATAGCCCCCCACGGCTTCCCCTTGTAAAGGACGGCGTTCACATAGGACAGGGGGCCGCCCTGGTGCCCGTCAAGCGTCCCGGTCGTCCTTCTTACAAGATGATGAAAAAAACCGTCCCGCAGGACCTCGCCCCCGTGCATAAGGTAACGCGCGTAATACCATCCGCCGCCTACGGCGAGGAATAAAAGAGCCCCGAGAACAGTGTACCTGTTGGCTATCATATCCCATCGCCTCCTGGCCAGGATATATACCCCCGCGATCATCGGCATGAGAAAAGCCCCCACTCCCTTTGTGAGAAAAGCCAGGGTGAACCAGAGCGCCGACCAGAGCATATTCACCGGCTCTGTCCCGGCCTTGTGGAAAAAATATATCGAAAGCAGCAGGAAAAGCGTAAAAGAGACGTCCAGCGTCCCCATCTTGCTGAACCATACGAAATGATATGTGCTCATGAGCATCAACGCGGCGATGATCCCCGCCCTCCGGGAAAAGACCCTCGACGAGAAAACATATATCATGACCACCGTTCCGATCCCGCAAAGAGCGGAAAACAGCCTCGTGGTGAACTCGCTCACGCCCAGCAGCTTGTAAAAAAGCGCCGTGGCCCACATGTACAAAAGCGGCTTATCCAGGAAAGCCGCCTCGCCCCAGATGAACCCTTTCCAGTCAACAGCGTTGGACAGCCCCCTGGATATGTGGGCGTAATACGCCTCGTCCCAGGAGCTCAGGCTGCCGGCCCATAGCCTGAAAAGCATCACAAAAGCGGCCAGCGCCGTTATGATGAAAAGATCCCGTTTTTTCATGCGCTTATCCCGGTCCTTTTCCTGGCGATCAGGAACATTATATCGAAGGGGTTGCAGTAGAAAGAGAACCTGATCCTCCTGATCAAGTTCCCCATGGCCCTGGCCAGAAGTTTATTGTAGAACACCAGCCTGTCGGCGAACATGGCCGTGGAGACATATTTGCCTATATAGGAGGAGCTGACGACATCGAAGCCGCTCTCCGCGAGGATCCTCTTGAGGTTATCCCGCGAGAAATAATAAAAATGCTCCTCCAGCTTTATGCCTATCCAGTTGGACTTGAAAAGGCGCGCCGGCAGGCTCGATATGTCGGGGGTGGCTATAACGAGGATGCCCGCCTCTTTGAGCAGCTTGCCGGCGTGTAGAATATCCTCTTTCGGCGTCGCGGAATGCTCGAGGTAATCCCACATGGTGACCATGTCGAAAGACCCTGCTTCATACCCGGAATGGAGGAAAAGTTCGTTCCGGACCTCTATGCCGAGGCGGTCCCTCGCGTACGCCGCGCAAAGTTCGGATATATCCACCCCGGAGACCTCCCAGCCCCTTTCTTTGGCCGTTTCCAGGAAGAATCCCGCGGCGCAGCCGACGTCGAGAAGCCTTCCCGGGCCTGAGGTGTACCTTTCGATAAGGTCCAGCCTCCTTGAAAAGGTCCTGTTTATGTTCTTCCTGCTCTCGAAATAATCCTCGTATCCCTTATTCAGAGAGTTGCTGCTGGTGAAATAGTCCTCGTTATAGAACTCTTTCATCATCTCGAGGGTCATCTGCGCCCTCGTGTAGACAAGCCCGCAGCCGTCGCACCTGACAAGATGCGAGTCGTCCCCGTAAAGGGGTTTTCTGCCTCCGCTTCCGCAGAAGTTGCACTCAAGTATCTGTTTCTTCATCTTTACCGTATATCAGGCCATTCGCGCGGAACCTCAGGCTCAATATGGTCCCGACCGCCTCGACGCCGTCCTTCCAGGTTATCTTCTTCCCTTCGTCGTATCCCCTTCCGCGGTACGATATAGGCACCTCTTTTATCTCGATACCCTTCCTGATCAGCTTGACCGTCACTTCCGGCTCGAACTCGAACCTCCGGGCCCTGAGGTCAAGCCCCTTTATAACGTCCGTTCTTATCATTTTATAGCAGGTCTCCATGTCGGTGAGCCTCGCGCCGAAAAGCACGTTGGTCAGGAGCGTGAGGAACCCGTTCACCATGTAATGCGGCAGGGATGTGGACTTCCAGGTCCTTAGGAACCGTGAGCCGTATACCGCCTCCGCCCCCGTGTCTTCGGCCGTTCGAGCGAGTGTGATTATGTCGCTCGGCGAATACTCAAGGTCGCCGTCCTGGACTATCACGTAATCGCCCTTAGCGTGCCGGATGGCGGTGCGTATAGCGCTGCCCTTGCCCCTGTTCCTGTCGTGGTATATTACCTTGACGCCGTTGCGCCCGTCCCCGTAACTCTCCCTGAGAAGCTCCCTGGTGCCGTCTGTGGAGAAATCGTCGACGAGTATGATCTCCTTGTCAATATCCAGCGACTCTATGAGCTCCAGGACCCCGTTTATCGTATTTTTCTCATTATAGACCGGAATAAGGACGGATATCTTCATTCTTCAAGCACCTTTTCATAGCCTTCCATTATTTTCTCGGCGGCCTTTTCCCACGTGAACGAACCCGCCACCAGGTCCCTCAGTTCCGGCGACCTCCCGGACTCCAGGGCCCTTCCTATCTTCTCATGGATGTCACCGGGATCGTTCGGGCGTATGTACAGCACCTTGTCCCTGAAATATTCCCTTGTGCTCCCGCCTTCGGTAGCGACTATCTTCGCCCCGGCAAGAGCGGCTTCAAGGGCTACAAGGCCCGGCGTTTCGAACCATCCGGGCATTACAAAGACCTTGCAGGCCGCGTAAGCGGACGCGAGCATGTAAGACTCGTGAGGCAGGCCTCCTATGAAATGCACCCTGCCGCCCGCCTCCTTCCTGCATCTTTCCATATACCATTCATAGCCCGATACAGGTTCACCGACCAGGACGAGATCAGCGTCTATTCCCCTCATGGCCCTGATGAGGTTAAGCTGGTTCTTTCTGGGCTCTATCCTGCCGACAGAAAGGACGAAATCCTTCATGTGATATTTCTCGATAAAAAGGTCGCGCCGCGCTTCCATGAACGACGTATCCACCCCGTTGGGCACCACGAACATCTTTTCCATGGGCACGCTGAAAAGACGGGCGATCTGCCTCGCCTCGTTCTCGGAATTCGGGAATATGATGTCCGCTGTCTGGAACATCTTCCTCCTGGAAGAGGGGAAAAAAGGCGCTAGAAGCTTGGCTGCGTGCCGTATCACTTTATCGGCCTTCTGGAGGGCGGAGCCCGACTCGAAAAAAGCCCTCCTGAAATCCGACCAGAACACGGACTGCAGCGCCACCTTTACCCCTCTGGAACGAGCTACCCTCATAAGGCCCAGGCAATCCTTAACGGAACCGAAGACATGGAGTATATCAAAATCCTCAACCCGGTCGTTCCAGATGTCGAAGCGCTTAACCTCGGCTCCGCGTTTTGTCACGTATTCTTCCACTTTCTCGAGGACGACTTCCCCGCCGCCCTTGTTCTGGAAAGCCGATGGATAAACAAAAAAAGCTACCTTCATGCCTTTCAAAGCTCCTTTTCGATAACCTTCATGATCTTTTCGCCCGCTTTCCCGTCCCCGAAGGGGTTTTTCCATCTTCTCTTCTTAGAGATCATTTCCAGCGCCGAGGACACTATGGGATCAGCTTTAACGCCGGCGACCACGTTGGCGCCCACATCGACGGTCTCGGGCCTCTCGGTGGAATCCCTCAGAGTCACGCACGGGACCCTGAGAACGCAGGCCTCTTCCTGTACTCCGCCGGAATCCGTAAGAACAAGGGCCGCTCCCTCCTGCATCTGAAGAAAAGCAATAAACCCGCAGGGGTCCACGATCCGCAGCGAAAGCGGGGGCTTAACGCCGAAAGCCTTAAATTTCTTGACGGTCCTCGGGTGTATGGGAAAGACCACGGGCATCCCGCACTCCCTGGCGGCCCTGTCCACGCCTTTAAGGATGCCGGAAAGCCTTTTTTTATCGTCCACGTTCTCCTGGCGGTGCAGGGTAAGCAGCATGTACTTTCCCTTTTTCAGGCCGTATCTTTCAAGCGCGCCCGGCTTGCGCGCGCCGGCGGCCAGCCCCTGCTCCACGGCGTCCACTATGGTGTTGCCGGTCACCCATATCCTGGAAGGGTCTATGCCCTCCGAGACCGCTATTTTCTTTGTCTTGGCCGTGGGGGCGAAAAGAAAATCCGAAAGGTGGTCGGCCATGACCCTGTTTATCTCCTCGGGCATGCCCCGGTCATAGCTCCTCAGGCCCGATTCCACGTGGCCGAGCTTGATGTCGAAGCCCGTAAAGGACCTGGTGGTGGAGATCTTCGACGTGGCCAGGGCCCCGGCCAGCACCGTGTTAGTGTCGCCCTGGACAAGGACGGCGGAAGGAAGTTCCTTGAGCAGGATCTCCTCGATCTTTACCATCATCCTTCCGGTGTGGTCGCCCTGGCGGTACGGGGCCCTGGACCTGATATTAAGGTTATAGTCCGGCCACGGGAGATCCAGCTCCTCCAGGAACGCGCTGAACATCCTCCTGGAATAATGCTGGCCCGTATGCGCGGTGAAGAACGGTATCTTTTTCTTCAAGCAGGTCCTTATAATGGGGCTCAGCTTTATTATCTCGGGCCTTGTCCCGTATATAAACGCTATCTTCGGCCTTTTCATATGTTCTCTATATCACCTTCCTGGCGAGCAGCTTCATCGTTCTTTTCACGGCGCCGCATCTTAATTCCTCCGCCGGCGTGGTCCTCTCAAAGTCAAGGAACCTTTTTACGGCGCTTTTTATCCTTTCGGCGCCCCTCAAGGATATACGCTCGCCGCGGTACTCCGGCCCCGGCGGCGTTTGTTCTTCAGTCGCGGGCTTTTCTCCGGCCCGGACTGCCGCCTTCCCTTTTTGCCATCCACGGTAATAACCGGTCATGGAAAGCGGCCTCAGCCCTTTTTCCTCCAGCGCGTAAGCGGACACTTCCTCCAGTATAGCGGGGACGGACGGCATCTCCGGATCCGTGTGAGCGTAGATAACGACCGGCAGGGCGCACCTCAGCATTTCATCTATCGCGTTCTTGTAATACGCCGCGATAAGGCGTGGGTCTTCTATCCCCGCCCGGAAGAAAAGTTCCGGGGCCACGGGAAAGACCGGTATTTGCAGCACCTCATTCTCTCCGGGGAACGGATAGCTCGGGAACCCCATGTAGTCATACGAGAAATCGGAGGAATAAAGGTACCCCTCGTCGGCAAGCGCCCTTGTAAGAGGGACGTTCCATCTTCCCTGCGGGGCAGCGAAGCCCACGGTCTCTATGCCTATCCCGCCGAAAAAACGCCTGGCTTTACCTATATTATACCTGTTGCTTCTGTAATCGCCGTATGTGTAATGGTAAAAAGCGTGTGACTGCACGTCTATGCCGATGTCCCTGCACTCGAGGACCCTGCCGGGAGCCCCGCTGAACGAAAAGGCGTTGAAGAAAACAGTGACCGCGCCGCTGCGCTTCCTGAAAAGCGGCATGTACCTGTCGAAAGAGCCGGGCGAATACTCGTCGGCGTCTATCCTCAGGCAGAAAAAATCCGGTTCCAGCGGAGACAGGCGCGCGTATTTCCTTAAAGAAGGTTCCAGCGCCACCTCTTCCGTTACCCTGGCCCCCTCCGGGCCGAAACTCTTGACAACGCTCATATTCCCCTTTTTCCTCATTTCCGCCTGGACTTCCTGTACCTGGTGATATCCTCGCGCGTGGCCGACCTGTAGGTCCTGGCCAGCGACGTGTCCTGTCTTGTCCTTGTATAACCGCCGGATTCTATCTTGTCTATGGCCTCGACCATCTTTTCGGCCCCAAGCAGTATGTTCCTGAACCTCAGTGACCTGTGGTCGTCGCTCGCGGAAACTTCCTGCCGCGCCTGGATGATGATATCCCCGGCGTCAAGCTCCTCGTCCATGAAATGTATCGTAACTCCTATCCTGTCCTTTTCCCCGTTGTAAAGCGCCCAGAATTCCGAATCCGCCCCGCGGTAGTAAGGGAGGATCCCTGAATGCATGTTTATTGCCCCTTTAGCGGCGCTTTCAAGCACTTCTTTATCCAGCTTCCTGGTGCCTATGACGGTTATAAGGTCCGGCGCTATCTCGCGTAAAAGCGATACGACGGCGGTAGAGTTCATATCATCGACTTCGCGCAGGATGACATCCTTGTGCCGGCGCAGTATTCCCCCGTAATCGACGTGGTCGATCAGCCCCTTCATCCTTATGAGGGCCCTTTTCAGCGCGGTCCTGAGCGTTCTCTTTTTCTTCTCGTATATGACCGCCCTTACGTCCTTGCCGCGGCGCAGGATCTTCTGCGTTACTATGAGGCCGTCATGTATGTCGCTGGTCAGGATGGCGATCTTCATGTAATTATGCTCCTGTCGGAGAGCGCTTTTACGGTCGGCCTTTCCTTCAGCCGCCGCCTTTTCCCGAGCGCCAGGGGCATCCTTCCCAGCGCCAGGAGAAGACCTTCCAGGCATTCCCTGTTCCCCTTTATGTACTGCGCGATAACCTTCGGAGGCGTAAAAATAACGTGCCTGGCGAACATCCCGGGGTCCGTTATGTTCTTCCAGAAGAACAGGTACATGTTCCTGTGGGCCAGCCTCATCTTCCGCCTCTTGCCGTATTCCCTGTGGAACGTGGTGGATTCCGCGTGCCATATCAGGCTGGCGGGTTCGTACACCCCGCGGTACCCGGCCAACTGCCCCCTGAAGCATATGTCCACATCCTCCCAGATCCCGGGCAGGTAAAGGTCGTCGAATCCTCCGAAGTCCAGGAAGGTCTTTCTCCTGAACGCCCCTGTCGATATCGCCTGAGTAGCCCCGGGCTCCATAAAGCGTCCCGAGTCGACCATCACCTTTATGCCGCCGTTGCTGAACTTCAGGTATGACCTGCCCCCGTTATAGGTGTTGTCGAAGTTCATAAGCCTCGGCGCGGCGAACATCACTTTCTCGTCCCGGAAATGCCGGGCAAGGTGGTCCACGAAATCCGGCTCCACTTTTATGTCGTTGTTAAGGAATATCACGATGTCGCTGTCGAGTTCCCGCACCGTTTCGTTGTATGAGCACAGCACCCTGTTCTCGGGGGCCAGGTGGGTCACGACGCCCGGGAAACGCTCCTTGAGCATCTCGAGGCTGCCGTCCGAGCTCCTGTTGTCCACCACATGCGCGCGGCATTCGTGGGAAGAGTTACCCGCGGCCTCGCGAACTGACGGAAGGAACGCTTCCAGCAGGTCTCTGCCGTTATAGTTAAGTACCAGGATATCTATCTTCATCTCTCAAAACATATCTTATACAGTGAAAAAGCCGCCACCAGCGCCATGGCGGCCAGGATAACGGAAACAGCCGGGCCGTAACCGGGGGCGACCTCCATCACCTTTAAGAACCATATATCGAAATAGTTGTAGCCGTCCATGACCGCGCTTACCGGCGCCACAAGCTTGTAGTCAGGGTCGTAAACGAACTCCCACGTCCAGGCGCCCGTAGCCTGCCCCACCTTTGATATCAGCATCCACCAGGCGCCTTTTATTGGCGAGAGGTCCGGGATAAAATTTATCATGTATTCCTCCAGCTTCAGTTTCTCTACCACGAAAAAGTAGAACTTTGACTGGTTGACCAGCATGCACGGAAGCATCATCAGAAAACCCGCGATCGAAGCGGCCCAAAGCGCCGTCTTTGAAAGTGCGTTCCTGTATTTCTCGAGGTAATATCCTAAAAGGATGACCAGAAGCGGCGCGGAAGGCAGGAGATACCGGGGTCCCCAGCAGAATAGAGAGCCCCTTCTGAAAGATTTGACGTAAAAAAGAAGGTTCACCGCGAATATAAGCAGGAAAAGAGCGGTTATTTTTTTCCTTTTCATCAATGCCCTGTCCAGCGCGAAAAAGGATAGTATTACGGGAATATTGTATATGAAAAAGCCCTTTCCAGTGCTCAGAAGGTAGTAATAGAACCCTTTCAGGACATGCGGGGCGCCCAGTATCCTCTTTCCTATAGCGGCGGCGTTCACCCCGCCGAAGGTGAGAGCCCCCCCGTAAATATAACGGTTGGTCAAAAGAAGCAGGGCCAGGAAAACCCCGCATACGGCCATAAAAACCGTCACATGCCCCGCGCGCGTGTGCGCCGGGAGCGATGAAGAAGCAAGGACCCATATGATATATATCAGAAAACAGGGGATGAATATCACAGAATAGGCCTTGCACAGGACCATCAAGGAGAGGAACAAAGCCGAAAAGAACACATGCCTGATAGCGAAAAGAGACCGGTACCCGACCATGGCGTTGACGGATAAAAGAAGCAATAGGACCACGGCCGGCCCGGGAAAGCCTGCCCTGGCGTAAACGGGAAGCATCGTGCAAAGCCCGGTGATAAGCGCCAGGACCGTGGAAGTGCGTATGTCAAATTCCAGCTTCTCCGAGATCAGAAATACCATCATGCAGATAAGAGCGCAGATAACGGGATTGGCGAAAGAGACAGCCAGCATCGTCACGTAGTCATGCGGCGCGCTCTTGACCAGCGTCGATATAAGATGCCCCGCCAGGTAGAACGGCGCCAGCAGCATCGGCATCCCGAGAACGCCCCGTGAGCTGTAGGTCCTGCCGCCCCGGCCTTCTGTCCCCACGTCCTTTATGTATTCGAGCTCGTCCTTGTCCTGCGGCCTGTCGTAAAGAGAGAGGTTCCCGTCAAGCACTATGCTTTCCGCGGTAAGGTAGTCCTGGTATCCGTCGCCTCCGTAATGGCCTATGGAGAAGATCCCGTAGACCGCCGCGAAGAAAAGGAATATGTACAGCGCCGTTTTACCGTTCATGCGCCCTCCCGGCAAATTTCATCATCCGTTTTTACCTTTAAATTAAAATTACCCACCAGAAAATAACTGAACACCGGCGCCAGCGCGAACGCCACAAGCATCATGAGAACCCTGTTTATCATCGTCGCCATCACTCCCTCGGTAAAACCTGTCCTGGCAATCTTTGATACCGCCCCCACCAGCGCCTCCTTAACGCCGTAACCGCTGGGTATCAGGCTCAAAACGTTGGATATTATATTGAAAGGCGAAAGGATGAAACAAATATACAACGGGACCGCCGTTGAGAACATCCTGAACGCTATATAGTATCTTATGGAAAAAGCGGTCAGGACAGCGGCCTCAAGAACAAGCAGCTTCAGGACGGTCCCACGCCTTGAGCGCATCATTTCCCAGCATTCGAGCAAAGTGTTAAAAGGCCTCAGGACCGCGACGTCAGGGAAGCGGAACTTCGGCATCAACATCATCACGGCTACACCAGCCAGCATTGCCCCGAAAATAAGGACAAGCGGCAGGTCGAAGGCGCCTTTGATGTAACCGTAAAGGCTGCAAGCCAGGCCGGTCATCGCCGATACCAGCATTACTATCACTATGACCCCCACGTTAAGGCTGGCGTACCTGGTAAAGTTAAGGCGGTGCCTGTTCTTCAGGTAGACAGCGGTAAGAGCCGTCCCCCCCTTGAAAAGAAAGCAGTTATAAAAATTCGTTATGACCGCGGTGCCGAACCATTCCATGAAAGAAAGCCTAACGTCAAAAAGCTCCACGATGAGCTTTATCCTGAGCCCCGCCAGGACCCTTCCCACGATCACCAGCGCGACCAGCATGAATATATAGGAAGGCTTAAGGTCCAGCGCCTTCTTTATATAGTCGCTGTGGTGCCGGACAAAGATCACCAGCCCCGCTATTATCGCCGCCACCAGTATTATCTGCACCCATCTCTTCATATTGCCAACCTGGTTGGTTTCTGCCGGGTTGAATTAACTTAAAATTAACTTTATTTTTCAAAAACGCCTTCGCAGGCGTTAACTACAGCTTCCTTAACCTCTTCCTCGGACATGTCCGGGAGCCTTATAAGGCTGTCCTTCCTGAGGAGGTCCCCGTAAAGTCTCGCTTTCTCGGCGAAATATTCCCTGGAATAATTCTCGTTTTTCCGGCCCGAGGCCGTCTCAGGCGCGGTGTCCGAAATAAAGACCATATCAGGTTCGGGTATAAGCCGTCCATATGCGTTTAAAAAAGCGTCTCCCGCGATACCCAGATACCTGGCCTGGACCATCTCGTCAAAAAAATACCTGTCGCAGATAAGAGCCCTGTCCGTTCTATGCCTGTATGAACGGTACCTTAAGTTGAAATATAAGACGTCCAGCAGGAGGAACGATCTCTTGACCGCGGAAAGAAAAGCGAACGGCAACCCTCTTTCCGGGCTTCTCAAGCCCTTCTCAAGGCCGCTTTTCGCTCCGCCGGAAGCCTTTCCCACGATCTTATGCACGATGAAATAGTAAAGCGTGTCTTTGATCGCGTGCCTGTAACGGCATTCTATTCCTTTTCCCCGAAGGTATTCCATAAGAGACACCGCCTGCGTGGTCTTTCCCGTACCGTCCAGCCCCGAAAAAGCTATCAGCATGTTATCTCCACCCCTTGAGCGCCGCCAGCGGCCTGAGCTTCGCCACCGGCTCCGCTATACCGTTGCGCGTAACCGTCTCCAGCACTTCCTCCACGTCCTTGAACGCGCGGGGCGACTCCTCCTGCACTTTGCCCTTGCCGTAATCGTATATCTTCATTCCCGCCGCGCTTGCCTCATCAAAAACATCCCCCGCCCTGAACTTTTCCCTGGCCTCACCCCTGTCGATCCGCCTGCCCACGCCGTGGCAGGCCGAATAGAACGACCCGGGGCACCCTGTCGTGGCGGCGCAAAGATAAGAGGGCCTGCCCAGCGAGCTTGGAAGCAGCACCGGCTGTCCCGTTATCGAAAAAACGGGATGGCCCGGGAAATATTCCGGCGGGAGGGCCCTGTTGGCGCCGTTCCTGTGGACGTAATACTCCACCCCGTCTATCGTCTCTTTCTGGAGGGCGTCATGGTTACCGTCGTGAAGTATCCTCACCCGCGCGTCCGGAGCGCCGAGCGCCTCACGGAGCCCTTCCTGTATGACGCCCGCGAGGTAGGTCCTGTTGGCGTATCCGAAATTAATAGCGGCGTAAGTGCTCACAAGGTAAGCCTCCGCTTCCCGCGTCGCCGCGTCTATGGCCTCGAAGGTCCTGGACCTCTTCCTGGTAAGCTTATCCCCCTTCCAGTATAGGGTGGATTTCATCCTGTTAAGATAGAAGTTCAGCCTGTCGAAGCCTCTTTTTACGAAAAGCGGCGTCTTCTCCGAGGCCAGCGCGGCGTAATGAGCCTTTTTATATAACTGCTGAAGCCCCATCAGCCTTTTCGCCTTCTTGGAATAAAAATCAATAAGCGACTGGCCGAAGGCGCGCGAGTCGCTGTGTATCATGAAACATACCTGGCCTTCTTCGACCCCGAGCTTCTCAGCCAGTTCCCGGTTCACCAGGCGGTCCACCGACTGCATCTCGATAAAATGGTTGCCGTACCCCAGGACGCCCATGCTGAGAAGCCCTACATCCCTGCATGTCCGGGGTATAAAGCGCATTATATCGTCGTAAGACCTGTCGCCGGCGGCGAACATGGAGCCGCGGTTCTCGAAATTGGCGAGGTCCCCGGGATCAAGGCCGAACCTCTCCATCGACCACAAGGCTCCTTCGGTGACGATCTTCTCAAAATCGCCCCTGCCGATCGCCGGGTGGAGCCGTGTGGATATGGATATCCTGCTCCTTAGATAAGCGAACAAGCGGTCGGTCTTCTCTTCGTCAAGCTCGTACGCCCGGAAAGGGGTCTTGATGAAACTCATCCCGCAGTTGGCGTTGACGAACTTCGGGATGATGCTGTCAACGGACAGCGCCACGACCCCTGTCGGCGTATGGTAGGAATACTTGAAATGAAGGTCGGGCAGCGCGACCACGGGCCGCGACACTCCGGGCACTTCTGACATCCTCTTCAGCACCGCGCCGCAGTCCGGCTCTATATCCTCTCCGTTACCCAGAAAATACCTGACTTTTTCCATCTCAGCCGCCGATCTCCTCATAAAGCTTTTCGTATTCCTTAGCCATGCTTTCTATATCAAAATATTTTTTAACCGCCTCCCTCGAAGCCCCGCCGACGCGGGAGGCGTATTCACCGTCCCTTAAAAGCTCTTTTATCCTGTCCGCGTAAACCCGGGGGTCTCCCCGCTCCATCAAAAGCCCCACCCCCCTGCCGCTCAACTCGTCCAGGGGCCTCACGTTCCCGTAAATTACCGGCTTCCCCGCCGCCGCCATCTCAAGGATCACCATTGGTATCTCAAGGACCCCGGACATGGGTCCAGTCGCGGGCATTATCCCGACGTCGCACGAGCGGATAAGCCCCGGCATATCCTCCACAGTGCCCAGGAAGACGAAGTTATCCAGTATGCCCGCGCTTTGCGCCTCTTCCATGAATTTTCCGCGCAAAACCTCGTCCTCTCTTGTCCTCATTAGGCAGGCCATGACGAATCTCACGTCACCGATCTCTCTTATGACATTTTCAGCCATGCGGCAGAAAGAGCCGAACGAATAAGAATCCCTCAATACCTTATAAGTGCCGGGATATATGACCTTAAAAGAGCCGTCACCGGATATGGCCCCGCCCTCTACTGCTTTTTCGAACCTCGCGGTCTCTATCCCCGGATATATCCTCACAACGCCCTTTACCCCCATCTCTTCCAGCTTTGTCTTCGCGTAATCGGAATATACCACCACGCGATCGGCGAAAAAAAGATCGGGTATCACCCCTTCGTCGTTCAGGCTGTAAAGGGTATGCACGGAAGAGACCACCTGTATCGATGGTTTGCCCCTTTTCCTGAGGAATCTCCCGAAAAACGCGGAAAAATACCTCTGCGGGGTGACAAAGAACTGGAACGCGTCCACATTACCCGTGTTCATCAATATGAGCGTCAGAACATACATCTTCTGCAGGAGGGACATGCTGTGCCTGCCCGTCCTCTGGAAAGCGGAACGCAGGAACGTCACGTTCTCTTCCCGGGGAAAAGACCTGCCGAAGAAAGATGAGACGAAATAGAACCTGTACTTGCCGAGACGCCTGGCCAGGCCTATCAGTATGTTCTTTACCCCGTCGTCGTAAGGGGGGTTCACAGGAGCCATGGAAACGGTGAATATCCTCATGCGGCCCCGGCCCCCTTTTTCAGCTTAAGGTATTTCTTCATCTTTGAGGCGACTCCCGATTCTATGACGTACTTCTGGAAAGGACGCGTGTAATACAGCCTGGCGAGCATGGCGCTCATCGCCGAGGGTACGCCCAGGTCGCTGAACATCTTTTCCAGGTCCTTAGAGAATGCCATCTTGGTCTTTAGGGTGTGCTTCCTCATCCTCTCGTTGACGCTTTTGTATATCCTTTTCCTTGCCTCGATGGAAAGCTCCGGCGTCGCGTAAACAGGGTCGTTTATCCAGTGGGAGAAGGCGTTGAGGTAATCCCCGCGCGCGGGGTCAAAATAGCCGTTCTCTTCCACCCAGTCGTAAAGCTCGGTCCCCGGGAACGGTATGGGGTTGTAGAACCTTACGTCGAAGACAGGGTATTTCTCGGCCAGTTCCACCGATCTCGATATATCCTCTTCCGTCTCCTGCGGAAGCCCCATTATAAAGAAGAGCGTCACCATGTAGCCGAGTTCGCATGAGTCTTTTATGGCCCCCTCTATGGACTCCAGAGTCTCTCCCTTCTTTATTATCTTCAGCATCTTTTCCGTCCCGCTCTCCACGCCGAAAGCGAGATAGTTGAATCCTATATCCCTCATCGCCCCCAGCATCTCCCTGTCTACGGTGTCTGCCCGGACGCCGTTGCGGCAGCTGAAGGTTATGTCCGTATATCCCCTTTCCCGTACACCTTCGCATATCCGCATTATCCTGTCCTTGTAGAAGGTGAAATTATCGTCCACGACGTTAAAGACCCGCACTCCCCTGCCGTACCAGTAATCTATTTCCCCCAGTATGGACTCGGGCGACCTGACGCGCAGCCTCTTGCCTATCGTCAACTGGACCGGGCAGAAGATGCAGTTATGCGGGCAGCCTCTGCTTGTAACCAATGATATGAACTGTGGATACTTGTCTCTCTCGAAATGCCTGTACCGCGGGAATCCCTTCGCGTCGAGATCTTTTATGAAATCCCGGTCCCCCGTATATACAATGCCTTCCCCCTCCCTGTATAAAAGCCCCTTGACCCGGCCGGGATCCTTGCCTTCGCAAAGCTCTGTCACAGCGTCCTCGCCCTCCAGAGTGATCCCGAAGTCTATGGCCGGGCATTCCTCCATCGCCTTTTCCCTGAATGTGGACATGTGCGGCCCGCCCAGCATTATATCCATGCCGGGGAACTCTTCTTTTATCTTCTCCAGCAGGGCGTAGTTGTCCTTGTACCTGAAGCTCATCATCGTAGCGCCGATAAGGTCCGGCCTGAAAGACCTTATCCTCGCGCTTAGATGGCGCCAGCCGTAGCCCAGCCTCATATCCACGACCTCCTGCTCCACCCCGGCCTTGTCCAGCGCCTCGGATACATATCCCATACCGGCCGGAAGCCCGGCATATTCGTAATGTGAATCCCTGTATCCGGGCACTATAAGAAGCACCCGCCTGTATGGTCCTTTAGACGCCATCTATTACCTTTTCGTACCGTTTTATTATCTCTTCCCAGGAGAACGCGCCGCTTGCGGCCCTCACCTCGCCGCGGTCCAGCCCGGGATCCCTTACTTTTTCAGCGAACATATGTTCATCGTTATAATCAACTAGCCAGCCGGTCCTGCCGTCCAGTACCGCTTCGCTGACGCCGTCGACGGAATTGGCCACCACGGGCAGCCCGCAGCTTGCGGCCTCTATCGCAACTATCCCGAACCCCTCAGGGTCGCCCTCAATCCTCTGGTTGGGCAGGACCAGCGCGTGGCCGTAATTATAGAGGAGCCTCAGATGATCGTCGCTCACCTTGCCCAGGAGCCTTACCCTTCCGCTTACGCCGCTTCTTTCAGCCGCGTTGAGGATATTCCTTTTTTCCGGCCCGTCGCCGGCCACAAGGTAGACATGATCGTCATCCAGCAGCGGCACTACTGTTGAGGCGAACCAGTCTATGCCCTTTCGCCTTATCAGGCGTCCGACGGATATCAGCATCTTTTTTCCGCCTATATCATCGCCCAGGAAACCGTAAAGGTTTCCCAGACAGCTGGCGGTGCTTCCCGAGACGGCGTAATCCTCCTGCTCGACCCCGTTGGTTATCACTACGCACTTTTCCCGGCTTACGCCCCTTTCAAGGCATTCCTTCATCGTGTTGGCGCTGACGCACACCACCTTGTCAAGGGTCCTTATAGCGGGCGGCACGAAACGCTGGTAAGAGAACCTGGAATACGTGACGTCAAGCCCGTGGACGGTCACGCCGACCTTCACTCCCGTTATCTTCTTAAATAACGCGCCCAGCGGGGCGAGCAGACCGTCGCACAACCATACGAGATCGTATTTTTGTCCCGCCAGCCGGGCAAGGGACGCCGCGAACAGGTACGGCAGGAACCATACAAGGTTCAGCTGCCTGCCTCCCAGCACTATCCTGTCCACGTCGTAGACACTCTCCATCCTGCGGATGAAATCCCTGGCGAAGACCTGCATCCCGCCTATGGACGGCGGATATTTCCTCGACAATATCAGTATTTTCTTTTTTTTCATTCTGGACTCAATACTCGATACTCAATACCCGATACTAGATCTTATCTTTTACCCTGCTGGAGAACTCCCTTTTTCTTACCCGGAACAGCGTCTCCTCGTTAAGCTTCCTGTTCGCCGCTATTATGTCGGCAAGAAGCCCTATCGCTATAAGCAGGAAACCGGCTATGAAAAGCACCGCCCCCAAAAGCAGCGACTGCAGGTGCCCTCCCCTCTTGGCCCCGAAGAAAAAGAAATACATATACCTGAGGCCGATAAGGAAACTTATCGATATAATAAGGCTGCCTGTCTTTACGAAAAACCTCATCGGCTCGTACATAAGGTAGACCCTCAGTATCGTCGCCACGGACCGTATCACGTATGAAGGCAGGCTTTTTATCAGCCTCGATTCTCTCAGCTTTTCGTTGGTCCGTATGCCGACCGAGATCATCGGTATCTCTTTCCTGCCGGCCTGTATTATCGTCTCAAGGGTGTAGGTATATGTGCTGAAAACGTTTATCCGGAGAGCCGCGTCCCTTGAATATGCCCTGAAGCCGCTCGTCACATCCGGTATATCGGTCTTGGAGAAGCGCCTCACCACGCGGCTTCCCACGTTCTGTAGTATCTTCTTTAAAAGCGAGAAGTGCTTAATTGTGAATATGTCCCTGCAGCCTACCACTATTTCCGCCTTCTTATCCAGTATGGGCGCCACAAGCTTAGCGATGTCCTCTCCATTGTACTGGTTGTCCCCGTCGGTGTTCACTATGATATCCGCGCCCAGCTCAAGAGACTTCTCCAGCCCCTTGCGAAAGGCTTCAGCAAGCCCGCGCTTGAACGGCAAACGCACAATATGGTCCACACCTTCCCTTTCGGCTACAGCCGCGGTGGCGTCGGTCGAGCCGTCGTCTATGACCAGCGTCTCTATCTCGTCGATGCCCACGATCCTCTCCGGCAGGTCCTTGAGCGTGACCGGAAGGCTCATCTCCTCGTTATGGCACGGTATCTGTATTATCAGCTTCATGCTTCTCTCCTTTTGTACCTCGCGTATTCAAGAATGAACTTCGACAGCGCCCAGGCGTTATAGTAAACGGCGTAGAACACCAGGGGCACGATCATTACGTTAAAACATATGCATATCGCTATAAAATGCTTCCTTATATCGGCGTCATGGATGAAATGCGCGGCCTTTGCCAGTAAGCTTCCCTGCCCGCCGCCTGAAACGACCGCCCCATCCTCAGATCTTGCCCCGAACGCTTCGTTGCCGGCCTGCATAAAGTAAAGCGCCATGTGCTTGCCGATGAAATAAAAAATGCCCGCCCACAATATCCATGCATTATAAGTTCTGGTGTAAAGGTTGTAAACGATCGCCAAATGAAGGATGTAATCCGCCGCCTCGCCGGCAACAGGGTCGAACCACTTTCCGAAATCCGACACCATGCCCTTCATCCGCGCGAGCTTCCCGTCCGTGATGTCAAGAAGCCAGAAAACAAGATAAAGGACGCCCGCTAAAGGATAAAGATAAGCTTTTCCCGGAAGCAGCAGCGCGGCGGCGGCCAGGGCGACGACCACACTCGCGGCCGTGACCTGGTTCGGCGTGACCCTGGTCCCGGACAAAAAGCCCGCCAGGCGCCTGGCCATCGGGACGATATAATACCTGCTTATCGGGAACCATTGGGTCCTTGCAAGCTCGGCTTCCGCCGCGGCAAGGTCATTTCCGCTTTCTATGGTCCACACGACAGCTCTTTTCAGATCCCCGGCATTTTTATACTCCTTCACCGCGATCTTGCTATCGTAAACATTTTTTACATCCAACTCAATATCCGCCCTTTCACTTCCCGGCCCCGAAAAACAATAATCGCTTTCTTCGAAATATCTCTCGATAATGGGTTTGGCTTCCGCTTTCTTGTCCTCGGGCATATTCAAGGTCACTCTGCGCGCCTCAAGCATCCTGGCCAGCACGAGAAGCCTTTCAAGCAGGGAACTGCCGGACAACTCCTCATCCATCAAGTGCTTGTCACCTATTTTCCCGGTAAGGTCTATGAATATGTTCATGCTCATCCTTCTTTCCCAGTGATCTCAAGATACAGGGGGCGCAGGCGCCTTTTCAATATGCCGACTTCTTCCCCCGTAAGCAGCTTTTTGTATTTCGTCAGCGAATCCCGGTGGATCACGCCGGAAGTGCGGGATCCATCGGAGAACGAGGTATTGGAACCTACCGATCTTCCCAGAAGCGTCGGTCGCGAGAGTATGTCATGGTAATTGATCCCGAGAAAATCGGTTACGCGACTCATGGCCTTCGCCGTGTCAGTTACCATGTCGTCGTAGTCGACGAATAATATCCTCTCCTTGTACCTGTCCCTGAAAAGCTTATAGGAATTATGGACCTTCCACCAGTTCTCGAGTTGTACCTCGTCGCAGATAAAGCTCCTATTCGACCATTTCTTGATAGATCCAAACCTCTGAAGAGGATCTCTTAGCGACACTATAGCCTTGTTCCTCGGGTCCCAGCTCATCATGGGTCTTATCAGGTAATCCGAACTGGCCACGAAATACATCCTCCAGGCTGGTTTCGCCTTGTGCCGGGCATCACTCGGGATCGATTCCAGCACCCTGTCTATATAACCCGAGTAAATGTCCCTGAGACTGATCCTCCTTTCGGCCGCCAGCCGCTCAAGCCCCGCCCTGAACCTGCCGTAATCCAGTATCTCAAAATCGACCTTGTATCCCGGACCGACCTTGCCGGCCTTGCCGTTCCAGAAATCACCCTCGTTCTGCTTGAGCATTAGGTCCACGGTCCCGTTCACGTTCCCGAGGGCTGAATTCCAGAAAAGCGATAACTGGCTGACAAGAGAACTTATGTTCCTGCTCAGGAACCAGTCCTCCTCCGGAACAGCCTTTATCATCGGGTGTCCGTCCAGCAGAGAATGAAGCAAATGGTTGCCGGTCCTGTTCATGCCCCCGAGAAACAGCATCGGAACGCAGTCACCCGGTTTTTTACGGGAAAAGGCGCATTGGAGCCTTACACCCAGATATCTGTTCATCTCTTGAATTATGTTCATGTCCTCTCTCCACTGTATTTATATGGAATTTTCGACGGCCCTCACATACCTTGAAATAACGCTGTCATCAGGGGCTTTACAACGGGCAGCGCCCTTTGCGCCTTTGGCGCTTTCGGCTGCGCGACAACAGAAAATGGTCAACTTCTCGGGATCAGCGGTTCTTAAGACATGATGCGCCTCCCCCGGGAAGGCGTCCCCCGCCGGAGCGCTATCGCCCGGTTTTTCCGCGTAAAGAACTGCGGTTTTCGCGTCAAGCGCCGCCTTGATTATTATCTCCGGGTCAGGCGATATGACCAGATCGGAAAAAGCCATAAGCCATGAGATGTCCGTGCCTTCCCCAAAGATCTTTACACCCTCACCGATAACCGCCGTGTCCGTCCCGCTTCCGCGGGCCGCCGGGACCTTCACCCAGATCGCGGATCCCGGGACAGCGACCGATATGCTTTTCAACACTTCGGGCAATGTGCCCGAGGCCACTTGCCCCGCCGGGCTGTGCACATAAAGGATCTTGAAGGCTTTATTATCCGGGGCGTCTTCCATTGACTCGAGGGAGATCCCGCGCTGGTAACACTCCCAGGCGTTATCGTATCTTATGGATCCCAGCGCCAGGACCTTTGTCTCCGGTCCTATTATTTCGGGGTGCCTCATATCCTTCTCTTCGAAGCCGGTCACATAGATATCCGGCGGCACGAGCTCGTTGTCCCCGTAACTGGGCAGCTTATCCTGTTCGAATATGCCGCATCCTTCCCTTTCCCCCTCATCAACGATATGGTTCATGCCGTGCGGCATCATAAAGACCGGTATTTTTCTCTCCTTGCAGTAAATAGTTGTCCTTGAAGTGGCGTATGACCTTTTATCCCTGAAATACGGTCGGTTCTTCCTGATCCTCTGGTTCGTGACCACCAGCAGCGAAGGTTCTATCTTTGAGAGGTGATCTTCTATCGTTGCCCGCGGGAAAATTATCTCCGGCAGGTACTTTATGGATCTTTCCATCAAAATATAAAATACCTTGAGCAAGGCGGCGAAAAAACGCCCTTTACTCAACATTTCCTTGACAGGAACGAACCCGGTCACTATCCCCAGGCGCCTGTGCAACTCCAGGAACTTCCTCCGCGCGAAAGAACCCGCGAAGATATCGTCGAATAGAAGCACCGCGGCTCCCGAGTCTTCCAGTATACGCCTGAAAGCCGGATTAGTGAGGCTTTCTTCCTCGCCGCGAAGCAGGAGCACGACCGGCTGCACGCCGGGCCTCTCAGCCAGAGCCGCGACAAGCGGCAGGAACCAGTCGGCTTCATTGTTGGAATGCAGCAGAAAAAGTACTTTTTTGCTCATCTTGTCCTTACTTGACCATGTAAATGTCCTGGAACGCCCCGGAAGTCCTCTTGAGCGCTTCCATACTGCCACGGTCGACCACGCGCCCCTCGTCCATTACATATATCGTGTCGGCGTTCTCTATCGTCGTGAGCCTGTGCGCCACGACAATTATCGTTATCCTGCCCTTCAGCTCGCTCAGGGCCTGCTGTATCACTTTCTCAGAATAGTTATCCAGGGAGCTCGTGGCCTCGTCCAACAGAAGTATATCCGGGTTACCCGCCAGGGCCCTCGCCAGCACTATCCTCTGGCACTGGCCGCCGGAAAGCTTTATCCCCCTTTCTCCAACGAGCGAATCGTACTTTTTTGCCAGATGGTCTATAAACTCGTCGGCGTGCGCCATCCTCGCGCATCTTTTAATATCCTCCATGGTAACGTCCGGATTGGTCATCCTTATGTTCTCCGCCACTGTCCCGTTCATCAAAAACGACTGCTGGGGGACATAGGCCACCCTTTTCCTCCACTCCCTTATGTCATAATCGCTTATATCCCTGCCGTCCACCAGGACCGATCCCTCCCCGGCCTTCAACAGCCCCGTAATGAGGTCCAACAGCGTCGTCTTTCCCCCGCCGGACTTGCCCACAAAAGCGGCGAATTCGTTCTTTTTTATATTGATGGAGATCTCCTTCAGAACGGGCTGTCCAGACAGGTATGAGAACCCCGCTCTCTCAAGGACCAGCTCCCGATGGAACGACGGGAAATGCTCCGTCCCGCTCTTTTCTCTGTTTGCCGAGGCGCCCTTGATGATGTCCGCGCAGAACTCGTATGAAGGAAGATAGTTAACAAAACGCTGCCTCAGCGTCTGGGTGGCCATGGCCCTTCTGTTGAACCTGTAAAGTATCGCCAGTAGCACCAGCAGATTTTCGCCTGGGACCTTGAAATAGACGAAAGAGACAAAAAAGATCAGGCAGATGATACCTACCATGGCGAACTCAGGGAATGTGCCGAGAAGCGCCGCGTATTTCTCCGTCTTGTAGCTTATCCAGCCGTATCTGTCGAATATATCAAAGAGTTTACTTTTTCTTTGCTCCTCGAGGCCGTTACCTTTGATGAACTTGATGCCCGTGAAATCCTCGACGATCGCGCTCTGGGTACTATTCTCTATATCGACACCCTGCCTCCCGAGGGATTTTGACCGCCTCATCAGCCCCCTGGTCACTATCACATATACACCCCCCGTGGCCATGCTGGCCAGAAAAGCCTGCCACGAAAGCAGAAGGCCCACCGCGCAGTAAAGCGCTATGTTCACCGCTTCGGCGCACAGCTGCGATACCAGCTGAAAGCTCAGCGCCCCCTTGTGCGACGACTTGCCCATGGCGTTGATGAAAGTGCCGACTTTCTGGTCAAGATAATACCTCCAGTCAGAGGCGAAGACAGCCTCGAGTACGCGCTTCTTGAGGTTGACCTCGAAATCTATGGTTATCCTGGCCGAGAACAGCTTCTGGCAGTAGAGGAAGATATTTTTGGCCCCGACCACGGCCATGATAAGTAAAAGCACGGTTATCAGCGAATCCCCTATACCCGTCCTGAGGAAGAACTGTTCCAGCGCGCCCCCTGCCTGGCCCGCGGAGCCTCCCTGCGAAGTTATGATCTGAATAAGAGGTATGAAAAGGGTGAAACCGACGCCCTCGAAAAAACCCGCGAGTATTATGAAAAGCGTCAGCAGTATCATCCTGTAAGGCGCTTCCCTGTAAACTTCCCTTAAGAAACCGAAAAAAGACATCCTTCTCCCCTCACCGCGACGCCCGGCGCGTCGCTACTGTCTGGTAAAAATGAAGGCTCATGCCGGTGGCGAAGCCTTCCTTGAAATAGCTTATGTTCCTCTCCTTCGGGCCGGCCTTCAGGCATAGATCGCCCTCGTAGTGCCTCAGGCCCAGGAAAAGCGTCTTGAGCCCCTTTTCCTTGAAATAATCCACCGCCTCGGCGATAAGAACATGCGCGACTGGGATATCAAAAAGCTCCCTGTCATAGACCCCTATCTGATAGACCGCCATGTCCCGGGTAAAGGGAAAAAGTGACGCCCCCGCCAGCTGCCCGTCCTTGCGCACTGAATTGAGCATGGCGTTGGACCCTCTGACCCAGTTCTCCTGCTCACGCCACGAGTCCCTGCTGCGCGTTTCCCTCCCGGCCATCCTGAGATGCAGCTCTCTGACCTCCCGGAAAACGTCATCACCGAAACCGTCGGCGTCATACGACCTGTAGTCGAATATCCGCCTGCCTTCGTTTATAAGCGACCTGTATGATTTACGCACGCTCCGCGAAAGTTCCTCCCGGCTGAGTGAAAGGTCCACTGCCAGACCGTGCAGCACGTGCGTTTCGGCGCCCTTCTCGCACAAATACCTCTGAAATTCCGACACGCGCGCGTCAGGGCCGTAATAGTCATGGGCGAATTCCGCTTTTTCCACGCCGAAACCGGATGAGATAACATCGAGGATGTCCCAGCACCGTTCATAAAGCATCCTTTTTTCCCGCGTTGAAAGTCCCTTTATCGTCAGCGGCGGCGCTATCCTGTCGTTAAGGTGCCCCAGGCGGTTACCGCCTTCGCTTAAAAGCACCGAAACGGGCCAAACCGCCGCCGGCCTCCCGTTGTAACGCAGGATAAGGCAGTACTCGATTATGTCTTTTTGCCGCCCCTCCATGTACCTGCGCTGGTAGTCCATCCAGAACCTTGTATACTTAACTGGAACGAGATCGGCGTCTTCCAGGACACTGTCCCAATCCGCCGCGTTGAACTCATCCAGAAGGAACGCGTCCTTTCCCTCGATATGTTCGACTGTTCGTTGAAAAATGTTCTTTAAGGTCTCCATATCAAAGCCTTCAGTTCTTTCCTGAAAAGGTGGACCAGACGCACTTTCGGCAAACATCGTTATCCCTCCACCTTCCGCCCTTATGCAAAGCCCGCAGGTCCTTCATCTTCCCCGAGTTCCATGCCTCTTCCAGTGTATCCTCGTAAACACTCCCGACCGAGAGATACCTGCCGTAAGATGTGCAGCACGGGGCTATTCCCCCGTCAGACGTTACCATCATACGGGTCCACGGCATATAGCACCTGAAATCAATCTCGGGCGGCTCGTCCTCCCTGGCGAAGGCGGCCTCCGGCACTTCTATCCGCTCCTGTATCGCCATAAAATCTATCTTACTTTCCCAGAAGCGCGTGAACGGCTCCACCTCGTGCTCATTGTCCTTGAAACGCACGAAACAGACACCAGCCACCGGCAGGGTTTTTCCCATACGATCCCTTGTCGCCATAAAAGCTTCAATATTGGAAATAACCTTATCGAAATCCCCGCCGATACGGATCTTTGAATAGGTCTCTTTCGAATAACCGTCTATGGAGAAGAATACGCGGGTCAGGCCGGCATCGATAAGCGCGGCGGACCTTTCGGGGGACAAAAGTTCGGCGTTGGTGTGCAGAAAAAGATCTATCACGCCTTTATCCCTGGCCAGGGAAACATACCACTCCAGGTCCTGCGACAAAAGCGGCTCGTTAAGCCCGTTGAAATCGATGGACCTTCCTCCTTTGGAGGCGAACTCCTCTATGATGCGCCGGACCGTATCCCGGTCGAGCTCTTTCTTTTCCCGGAAATACTCCGGCTTGGGGGCCTGGCCGTGCTCGCACATGGAGCATCTCATGTTACAGAGGTTATTTATCTCGATATCCAGGTGCACCGGAAAGGAGCGCTCGGTCTCGAAAGACTCACTGGAGTCCCATTCATTCCTGTAATCCCAGAAGCGGTCGCCCAGTTCACGCGCGAGTATCCGATGGATCTGGTCCCTGTTCTTAACTCTTGTGAAAGTCTTTTTTTCCTCCATTATGGACTTCTCCTGTTTATCGTGCCCGGGGGTCTTCACGGTCAAACAATGTTCTTCCATACCCGGAACTTTGTCATGTTACCGAACTTGCCCTCGTACCTCAGCCAATCCTGCTCGTCAAGGATCTTATGCTGGAGCGCGTTGTAATAAACTATCTGTATCCGACGGGGGTTCTGAGAAAGATCCAGGCGTATCTTCTCAAGAAGCTGCCTCATGGTCCTCGGCATGAACGGGTTGTACATAAAAAAGACCGTAACCTCCGTCGTGTCCGCTTCGGCCGCGTCCTGGTTGATTATCTCTATCGGGGAAAATTTTTTCCTGAGTCTGGCCATATTGTCACAGGCGGCTTGATAGGCCTCGGGGTCGGATTCTACCCCAACGACCTTTTTCACGCCCTTCAGCCCGGTGTAAAAAAGGACTCTCCCCTTGCCGCACCCCAGATCCATAAAAACATCTTTAGATCCGAGTTTGAGGTAATCCAGCACTTCATCAATGACATAATAGGGCGTGGGCATATAGCCGATCGTGTCATCGTAAAAATCATAATTACCTATTACGCCCCAGGTGCCGGTCGTGTCTATGCCGAGTTCTTTCTCTATGCCGTATTCCCTGAACAGCAGCCTGATACTGTTTATGAATGTCTTAATACGGCCCCATATATCCTTTATGCAGCCCTTGACCTCCTTGAGGACCTTGAAAAGAAGTGTCTTTTTGTACTTTTCCGGTATCACCATGTCTTCTTCTCCATTTATGTTCTAGTACGTTGCGCAATATGGTCCCAGCTGAGCGGCGTTCCTTTTTTGATCTTCTTTCGAGACCGCCGGCCCAGCACCTTTGCTATATGCTTCGGCTCAAGGCCGTCAGCCGGCCGTATGGACCGTACGTTCATCTCCGTGAAAACCTCGCCTTTGTCCATGTCCCTGACGACGAACAGCGACCTCCTGAAAACACGGCTTGACCTCTGCCCGCTCGTAAGGCCGTAACATATCCCGCCCAGGGCCCTCTCCGCGGTCCTTACGCCGTCGACAAGGGACCTGAGTTCTTCGGGTTCCATGGAGAAAAAACTATCTGGCGTCTTCCTCTTCCTTGACAGCGTAAAGTGCTTCTCCACCACCCGCGCCCCCAAAGCGACCGCGGCCAGCGGCGCCCCGGCACCGAGGGTATGGTCGGAAAGCCCCACCGGCGCCTTGAACTTTTTTTCCATGTCCGGTATCGTCCTCAGGTTCATCTCCTCCGGGCTGGCCGGATAGCTGCTTACGCATTTCATGAGTATTATGTCTTTAGCCCCGGCGTTTCTCGCCGCCTTGACAGCTTCGCCTATTTCACGCAGGGTCGCCATCCCGGTGGAAAGTATAAGAGGCTTTTTCTTTGAAGCCGCGTATTCCACGAGCGGCAGGTCCACCAGCTCAAAGGATGCTATCTTGTGAGCCGGGACCCCAAGCTTTTCCAGGAAATCCACCGCGGTCCTGTCAAAGGCCGTGGAAAAGAACAAAAGGCCGGCCTTTCCGGCTTCTTTTTTCAGCCTTTCGAACCACTTCCAGGGGGTATAGGCTTTCTTGTAAAGGTCATAAAGGCTCTGGCCGCCCCATTTTGAATGTTTGATCCTGAAATACCTGCTTCCCGAATCTATTGTAAGGGTATCAGGAGTGTACGTCTGGAATTTCACGGCATCCGCGCCGCATTCTCGGGCTTTTCTGACCATCGCGACCGCCTTATCGAGACTACGCCCGTGATTGGCGGAGATCTCGGCGACCACAAGCACCGGATTCCCTTTCCCTACCCGCCTTTTGTCCAGCCTCACTACCCTGCTCATATATCAATCACCTTTCATCTGCCGCAGTTTCGCGGCTATCCTTTTCGCGCCCTTCCCGTCGACAAGCTTCCTGCCGGAAAGCGACCTCTTTTTCCTGTCCTCGAACGGTGAGATCCTCTTGACAGCGCCCGCCAGCTTTTCCTTAAGTCCGGCTTCGTCATGCCATCCGATGAAGTCAAGCAAGCCCGCCTCGTGCCAGCCCTCTAAGTTGTGTATCTGGTTTTCGGCGAAGCAGATCCCTATGGACGGAAGGCCCACCCTGGCGAGTTCGTTGGTCGTCTGCCCGCCCGCCGATACGCATACATCAGCCCCCATCATCATCTCCAGCATCTCCGCCGCGCCGACGCTGTTTTTCCGCGTATCGATAACATGCACCTCAAGACCCGTCCTCTCCCGCAACCAGCCGGCTATCCCTTCAGTGAAGAGGGGGTCTTCCGTATATCCCAGCGTAAGGAGTATTTTTCCGAGAGAGTCCGCCACCGGTTTTTCCGGGACCTCCCAGAAGGCTTTCCTGAGAACTATGTAATCCCTGCCGCCGAGGCACTCGGTATCCGCGCCGCGCGTGTGATCCGTGCCGCCGCCGTAGATCGAGGGTCTGACCACGACGCCCCGCGGGTAATCCAACCTGTTGTAATCGTCTATCATGAGCAAACGTCCGGCTGTCGCTTCGGATACGGCTTCGTACACATCCTTCCCCGCCAGAAAAGAGTCTATAACGACGGGGCCTGCTCCCGCCGCGTCAATAGCCTTAGCGGTATCAGCCTTCCAGTCGAAAAAGACCGCGTCAAACCCGTGCTTCTCCAGGAATGCCTCAGCGCCGGCGTCGCCGTCGACGATAAGGCGGGCGCCGCCCGCGCCGGCTTCCCCGACCGCCTGGGCTATGGCCGCGCAGCGTGTAAGGTGGCCGAACCCCCTGCCCTTTCCTCCCTCTGTCAGTATCAGCGTATCCATATTCTTCAGGCCAGTCTTTTGAACCCGCTGTGGCATACCTTTTCCTTCAGGTACTTACGGGGATCTCCTTCTTTTACCGCCCTGGAAATAAAAGCGAAACACTCGTCCGCTGCCTTTAAATAATTCTCGATATGCCCGTCCTTGTGCGCGTACGAGACGTAAAAAGCGTTCGTAGCCAAAAAGCCTCTCTCAAGCATCTCCTGGACAAAAAGCGTCTTCAGGAGCATAGGGTCATTGTGTTCGAAAGAGAAATGCCCCAATGGGGCGATGCCACCGACCTTGATGCCGAGATCGTGCCGCCGAGCCAGCTCTTCCCACCCTTTCCGCACCTTAAGCCCCATACTGTTCAAGTGCTCCGGAACGTTTTTCAGGTCCATCTTCGTCAGCGTCGCTATGGTCGCCGCCGGGCCGGTCCTTTCCGTCCAGTAAGTGCTGCTGATGAACGTTTCCTGCGCTACGTCCATAACATCCGCCCTGCCGAGGATCGCGGCCATGGGATAACCGTTGCTGATGCCCTTGGCGAACACGGCCATGTCCGGCTGTATCCCGAAAACAAGGTGCGCCCCGCCGCGCGTGAGCCTCCAGCCGGCCGTTATCTCATCGAACATGAGGACTATCCCCTCCCTGTCAGTCACGTCCCTTATGGCTTCCAAAAAACCCTCCGCGGGATCGCTGCCCCTGATGGGCTCCATAACGACCGCCGCTATATTCCCCCTGTGCTTGTCGACCAGGCGCGAGAACTCGTCCAGGTCGTTGTACTCGAACGGCAGCGCCGTCCCTTTAAGCGGCCTCGGCACACCCTTGGGCTCCAGACCTGGTATGAGATGCCCGTCGAGGGCCCTGTCGTCCGCCAGGTTGGCCGAAAGATACCAGTCGTGCCACCCGTGGTAGCCGCAGAACAGGATAATATCATTCGAGGTCCTGGCTCTCGCTATCCTGATAGCTATGGCCATCGCCTCCCCTCCGGTCCTGGAATACCTGACCATGTCCGCCCAGGGATGTATATTACAAAGCATCCTGGCCAGATCTATTTCCTCGGGGCAGTTCAGCGTCGTCATGCTGCCCTTGTCTACGGCTTCCCGGACAGCTTTGTTGACATCCGGGTCGGCGTAACCGAGCGTGCAGGCCCCGAGCCCCATGAAGCTCGCGTCCATGTACTCCCTGCCGTCCAAGTCCCATACCCTGCAGCCCTCCGCTTTGTCGTAATACGCGGGCCACAGCTCCGGCAGGAACATCTCCGGTCTCTTGCTGAGAAGCTGGGTCCCCCCGGGTATTATCTTTTTCGCTTCCCTGTACAGGTCCTGTCCCGTTCCCATTTATCCCTCCGTCGTTATCTGTTCATCCTCCGCGAGCGACCTGATGTAACCCTCGTTCCTTACGATGCCTTTATTCAGGTCTTCCAGCCCGGGCTTGTCTTCCAGAAAACCCAGCACGTCCTCCATATGAAAATCCGGCTTCACCGGATAAAGGCCTTCCAGCACGGCCTTGACGAACATGAAATCGGTTCTCTCGTCGACCGTCCACCTCTTTTCGGAAAGGTCATTTCCGTTGCTGAAGGACTCGAGCTTGAACTTCTCAGGGTGCTTGTATATGAAAGGCGTTACGTGTTCCCTTTCGGACGTAAGCCCGGCGCTTTCCCAGGCCTCCCGCAGCGCCTTGAAGCTGAACGCTTCCGCGTCAAGGCCGTCGGGATAGGTGACCTCGAGCGTGTTGGAGCAATAATCCGCCCCGGAATCAAAATACCTCCGGACTATCCTGTCGATCACCGCTGGGTCGGCCAGCGGGCAGTCGGCGGTTATCCTTACCAGGTGTTCCGCCCCGGCATTTAACGCGGTCCTGTAGAACCTGTCCAGCACATCGTTCTCAGAACCGCGGAAAAAATCGATACCCGCCCCTTCGAGCAGGTCCGCTATCTTCCCGTCCGCTTCGTTGACCGAGGTGGCCACTATGACCTTGTCAACGCTTTCGGCCCTGGCGACCCTTTCTATGACGTATTCAAGTATGGTCTTATCCAGGACCTTCATGAGCACTTTTCCCGGCAGCCTCGTCGAGCTGTACCTGGCCTGTATTATGGCCGTAGCTTTCATCTCCTACCTCCAGTTATAAGGCAATATGATATCCTCGTCATGTAATTCCAGCTTCTCCATTTCCTTTCCGAGATCCGCCACCCTGTCAAGATAAGCGAGGGATCCGATATTCCCGCGAAGCTGTTCGATCGAATCCATTCCGACCACGACTTTATCGATCCCGGGCTCGAGAAGCGCGAAACAAAGGCAAAGGGCGTTCACGGGAATGCCGCGCCTCGCTGAAATATCCCTCAAAAGGGCGATGGCGTCCCCGGCCGCGGGAAAATCCCTTTCGATCTTATCCATGCCCAGGAAGAAAAGGCCCTGCAAAAACACGGAGCGGACATGTATCTCCACGCCCTTTTCCTTCAGCGCCCCGAAATACGGTTTGAAACGGCGGTCGAAAACATTATAAGGCAGCTGGACGATATCCAGATCTATCCCGCCTCCGATAAGCGCGTCCAGCTCATCGGTCCTGTAAACCGATGCCCCTATCTTTTCGACCAGGCCGTCCCCAACCATCTTTCTCATCTCCCGCCACAGCCCTTCGCTGCTGAGTATATCCCCGGACCTGTGCGCGAGGTACCCGTATACCTTATCCCTGCCGAGCCTTTCCAGCGTGGCGGCCAGTTCGGCCTCCGCCGACAATGCGTCCGCCCTCTCAAGAGAAGGCAGTTTCGCCGTGACCCTGAGATCCTTTCCGGCACTAGCGAGGAACTCGCCTATGACTGTCTCGCTCGCCCCGTAGGCGCTGGCCGTATCCAGGCAGTTTATTCCCTCCCGGAGGGCCTCCTCCAGCATCTTGAAAACGGCCTTCTTCGCCACACGGCCGCGGGAATTGGCTATCCCGTAATCCATGCCGAACTGAGCCGTCCCTATTGCTATTCTGCCCGCGTTGCCCATATCAATACTTTTCCACCAGCGTCATCTTTTTAAGGCTTTGCCTGTCCATCCATTCCGTATTGTTGTCGCTCCTGTATCCCTCAAACTCGACCTCGAGCTGCCTGCCTCCGGGCATTATGTCCCTGTCCTGCCCTATCATCTCGGGGTAAATGACGAACTGGTCGCCGTATTCACGCGTTATGGTCCAATCGTCCCTTGCGACTAGGGTCTCATGCAGTTTTTCGCCCGGGCGTATCCCTACCGTCTCCTGCCTGCAGCCGGGGCATATCGCTTCGGCCAGGTCCGTTATCCTTATGCTGGGCAGTTTCGGCACGAATATCTCGCCCCCTTTCATAGCCTCGATACAGCGCATGACATATTCAACGCCCTGTTCCAGGGTGATCCAGAACCGTGTCATATCCTTATGCGTTATCGGCACTACCCCCTTGTCGCGGCACTCCATAAAAAAAGGCACGACGCTCCCGCGCGACCCGAAAACGTTGCCGTACCTGACAACGCTGAACCTTTTCTCGTGCGAATAACTGTTGGCCGCGATGAACATCTTCTCGGCGCATAACTTTGTCGCGCCGTACAGGTTCACGGGGTTGGCGGCCTTGTCCGTGCTCAGCGCCAGGACCTTTTCCACACCGTTATCTATCGCCGTATTTATGACGTTCTCCGCCCCGAAGATGTTGGTCTTGACTGTCTCGAAAGGATTATACTCCGCGGTCGGCACGATCTTAAGGGCGGCGGCGTGGACTACTATGTCCACCCCGTCAAAAGCCCTGTGCAGCCTGTCCTGATCCCTCACGTCGCCGATAAAATAACGGAGGTCCGCGTGGTCGAAGTCCTTCTGCATCTCGTACTGCTTCATCTCGTCGCGGCTGAAGATGATCAGTTTTTTCGGAGTATACTTTTTCATGACTATCTCGGTGAACTTCTTCCCGAAAGATCCCGTACCTCCGGTAAGGAGGACCGTCTTGCCCTTGAAAATGTTCTTCATCGCGTTTCGCCTTTCACTGTCATTTTTGATAATTTCCTGAAATCCTCTTTCACAAGAGGGTACCCTTCTTCGAGGAGGGCCTTCATTCCCAGCAAGCCCTCTTCTATCCCCGGCGCCTCCCTGCCCAGGCCACGCCTTATCTTGTCCGTGTTCAGAGAAACATCGGCCGGTCGTTTCGCCGCCAGCTTAACGTCGGAGATAACCCCCTCCTTTATGGCGGTGGCGTCGAATTCCAGACCAAAAACATCAAGAAGCCTTTTGCCGAATCCAAGTTTTGTCATGCACCCTTTTGAACCCAGGTGAAAAGTGCCTGACAGCCCCTTATCAAGCATATCCATCATCACAGCCGCAAGGTCCTTGACGAAAAGGGGATTGAACACAAAGTCCCTGAACAAGGTCACGGACTTTCCAGTCAAAGCGGCGTCGAGTATCCATTCGGCGAAAGTAAGCTCCTTCCTGAGGGACCAGCCGAAAAAATTGGTCCTCGCTATGATGTTCCCGTCCGACCGCTCCGCCACGGCCTTCTCCCCGTCCAGTTTGGTCTTGCCGTACACGTTGACGGGCAGGGTCTCGTCTTCTTCCCTGTAGTCCCCTTTGGTGCCGTCAAATACCTGGTCCGTGGAAATATAAACGACTTTCGCCCCGGTTTCCAGGGCCGCGTCCGCTATGTTCGCGCTGGCCTCTACATTCGCTTTCCGCGCTTCCTCGGGAAACCGTTCGCAATGATCCACGTTCGCTATAGCGGCGCAGTGCAAGATCACGTCTGGGGCCTCTCCTTTAACGTGCTTAACAGCGCTGTCTTTGTCCGTCAGATCCACCCTTGCAGTATCATAAGCTCCGGAAGAGGAACCTGCCCTTGACAGGCCGCAGACCCGGAACTTCCCTTCGAAAGCCATCGCGAGATTGCTTCCCAGAAAACCGCTTATTCCCGTTATAAGTATTTTCTTCATCATTTATCTGTACGGTTACCGGACCTCTTCACTAAAAAATCCCCTATCGCCAGGTAATCAAGCTCGCTCTGCCTGAAAGCCCGCACGGCGTCCTGGGGCGTGCAGACTATGGGTTCCTCGTGCATGTTAAAACTGGTGTTTATCAGGCTCGGTATGCCGGTCCTTTTGTAATACCCCTTCAGTATCCTGTAATAATCAGGATTGTCCTTTTCGCGTATTATCTGCGGACGCGCGGTCCCATCGACGTGCACCACTGCGGGTGAGATCTCCTTCATCCAGTCGGTGCAATCGAACGTTATGGTCATGAACCTCGCGGGATATTCGCCGCCTGGAAGAAGTTTGAAGCACCTGCCGGCCTCCTCCTCGAGCGTCACGGGCGCGAAAGGCATGAACTCCGTCCTGTCCAGTTTCTTGTTCAGCCAGTTATTCACTTCCGGGTCCGTGGTCTCGTAAAGTATGCTCCTGTTGCCCAGAGCTCTCGGCCCGTATTCCATGCCGCCCTTAAACCTCGCGACTATCTTTCCCTCGCTCAGGAGCTGCGCCACGGCATCCTCGATATCCTCGTGAAACACATATTCAACCTCTTCCTCTTCAAGCACGTTCTTTATGTGATCATTGCCGAAATCGCACCCGTAGTAGACGTTTTTCAGCCTGAAAGGTTTAAGCTCCTCCATCTGCGAGTACACGTAAAGGGCCGCGCCCGTCGCGAGGCCGCCGTCTCCCATGTTAGGGTGTATGAAGATCTCGTCCACGCAGTCAAGCTCCAGTATCCTCTGGTTCAGCTTGACATTCGCGAATATACCCCCGGCGAGCGCCAGCCTGAGGTGCTCCCCCGCGATATCATTGACGTATTCCAGAACGACGTCCTCCAGCACCTTCTGCGCCGCCGCGGCCATATCTTTCATGTCGAAAGAACCCGCGATCTCGTCGAGGTTAGGGTTATCGAAGTGAGGGGTGTAGATCCCCTCTTCCATCTTCCCGACGAAGGCGCGGAGCCTCGGCTCAAAACCCACCATCCTGCTCAGGTAAGGGTAAGCTTTTTCCGGGTCGCCGTGCGCGGCCAGGCCGAGTATCTTGCCTTCGTGCCTGTGCGGCTTGAACCCAAGCGTCTTGGTGACGCTCCCGTAAAAATAACCCAGTGAATCGAACGTGTATGATCTTCTCATGAATTCTATCCTGCCGCCGGAGCACTTCCATAATGTGTTCGAAGAATTCTCGCCCCAGCCGTCGATGGTCAGGGCATAACACGAGTCCCACCCGCTCGTAAAATAAGCCGAGGCGGCATGCGCGAGGTGATGGTCTATTATCCTCACGGGCCTGCCGAACTTCTTTATTTCCCTGATAAACGAAGGAGTCCTCCGGGCGAGCACCCTGGTCTCATGAAAATATCTCCTGAAAAGGACCTTGAGCTGGTACAGCTTCCTTTTTATCCCCGTGCCCCGGAAAAGAAGGATCCTGTTCATCTTCCTGATGTAAGGAAGGGGATCCACGAAAGGCCTGCACTTGCAGTGCAGAGCAATAATATCCACATCTTCCATAGTTATGCCGCCCGCCTCAAGCACGTAACGTATCGCCCTCCTGGGGACGCCGAACCAAAGCTTGGCCCTGTTGAACCTTTCCTCGTTGGCGGCGCTTATTATTTTCCCACCCCTGACGAGCGAAGCGCCAGCGTCGGAAAGGAACGAAATACCCAGTATGTTCAATTCTTTTTTACTCAACGTTATTACCTCTTTTATTTGAATTGCCGCGTCTCCCAACTCGAGTCTATCTTCCTCCGGGCTATAAAGACGGCCGCCTTCAGGATCCATACCGCGTTCAGGAATACGGCGTAAAACGAGACCGCCCACGCAACGGCCCTGGCCCCTGAAATGGCGTCCGCGAAAGCCGAGACCGTCAAAACGTTCATTATGGTCACAAAATGGCAGATAAGATCTACCTTCGAGAAGATATTCCTGCCGGCGCAACTTCCGCTCTCGCCTCCGGCCTTGTTCCCCGCGTTGGCGAAACCGGAGGGATCGCCGTGCCTGTGAAAGTTCCTCAAAAGCATCAGGTTCTTCAGGTCTATGATGATATTGACCAGTACCACTCCCAGACCGGCCAGCATGCCCGCGGCGATGTACGCCGCGCTTCCACCCTGCCGGAAAAGCCCCCAGCCGGCCCCGAAGAACACCAGCGGGTGCACGATGTAGTGCGTAAGCTCGTCGTAGTATTTGCCCGTCAGAGACGTGTCCTCGTTGTATCTCGCCACTTCGCCGTCCACATGGTCCAGCACGTAGAAGAGCTGCAGCGCGAGCGCTCCCGCCAGAAAACCGCCCCTCCCCCCCAGGGAAAAAAGCGAGGCGGCCGCGATACCGCTCAACATAAATACCGTGCTGGCCGCGGTAGCCCCTATACCCATCCTGACAAAAACCATGGTTATGTAAATGGAGACCCTGCGCGCGAAATTCGCGCCGTACCACGTGTCACGCGATCTTCTCGTAGCCTGGCATTTCTCTCTGAGTCCTTTTATATCCACTAGCTTTTCTCCCCGACAAGGATAAAGAACTTCATATCGATAAAACAGTCGCCGTTCTCGATCACCATGTTATAGTCGCGTTTACCCTGTTCGTCGAGCTCCAGGTGCATCTTGAATATGGCCTCCTGGGATTGCTTCGGTATGCCGGAATTTCCCAGCCAGTTGCGTATGCTGGATCTTCTTGACCAGTATACGATCTCCTGTACGTTCTCGAATCCCGCGTTCCTCATAAGAGCGATAAGGTCGCTGTCCATGAACGTGAGGCGTTCCTCCTTAAGCCTGAACATGTCGACATAAAAAGGCTTCACATGCTCGGACGGCGGCACCCCCTCTGAAAAGATCATCTTCCCCCCCGGTTTGAGGACGCGGTGACATTCGTTCATCGCCTTCTGAGTGTCCTCGAGTATGTGATGAAAGACCATCCTCGCCGTGACCTTCTTGAACGTGTTATCGGGAAAATCCAGCGCCGTGGCGTCCATCCTGACGAATTCCTCGTTGTCGGTCCGGTGATCGAACGCGTGGGAAAGCATGTCACTCGATATATCTATGCCGACCACTTTGTCCACGAAAGGCGATATGGTGTGAGCGATTATGCCGGTGCCGGTCCCTATGTCAAGAACGTGGTCTCCGGAATCAAAACCGCCGGCGTCAAGAAAAGCGTGCAGGTACCCCCCTTTTATCGCCCATTCCAGCTGTTCATAGTTTTCCGCGCGTGTCTTCCAGAATTCTTCTCTCTGGTCCCTCATGCCGCCACCGTTACCCCTTCTTTTTCACTCGTAAGACCGCATTCCCTTAAAAACGGAATTTTCAGAGCGTTCATTACTTTCTCAATATATCTCTTTCGGCTTTCATGAAAATGCTATCCACCACTCTTAAGGTATTACCCCCGTCATTGGTCCCCGTATAAAAACCACTCCCCCCCATGACGGCAGTATTGCCCGCGAAGCCGCCTTGCGAGATAAATAAGCCGTATAGTTCTTCCACTTTACTCCTAAGTTCGCTTATATCGCGCGCGACTGAACATAAGCCTTCCTCCGCAAAAGGATGTCCGGGTTCTGTCCCCGAATAATCTATAACCACCGCGGGAATACCCAAGATAACGCTTTCAATGATGGCTGTTGACCAATACCCAACGAACATGGCGTCACAGCGGGACAACACTTCAAAAAAATCCAGCTTCGCGGAAGATAGATGGACTTTATTCGTCTTCTTGTTCTTTTCTATAAAATCTACCCAAAGTTGTTCGTCATGAGGATGATGCGGCCTGACGATAATATCGATGTCATACCCTTCCGCCGCCTCGATAAGGTCCCTGACGCAGGCTTTCATGTACCGCCCAGGCGTGAACTGAGATACCCCGATATAAGAAAACTTATCCGGGGAATAGTCGTGTATGGTATTGCTGCAGCACATTATCCTCATCTTCTTTTTGCCTTTTCCGATCACGGCGTTTCCTCTCCCAAGGCCCGCAAGCCTGTCATACCTGGGGACGCCTGTGACATGCAGGTTGTCTTTATCCCATCCCTTGGTATGGTACAAGCTTTTTTCATATTCTGAATGGACGAACGTCTCTGAAAGCGCGAATGTGCGCATCGATCCGTCCAGGGAGAACCTGTGGGCGCCGTAACCGTGGGAAACGCAGAAGCTTTCGACGCCGCGCGAGGCGAAGAACGCGGCCATGAAACCTCCCCACCATGTCCAGTCATCGTCCGTAATGACCCCTTTTACTTTGAACCTGCGCATGATGTTATCGTACGCGCGCGACCATAAGGAAATATCCCTTAAATATCTCTTTGTCCTGTTAATAAGTTCGCCGCATACCGCCCAGCTGATATCAGCGTCCCCGTATACGAACCATCGGTTCGCCCGCAGCTTTTCCACCGTTTCGAAAAAGTCCTTTTCATAATCAAAACCGTTCTTTTTCGGCGCTTTTTTCAGAAAAGAGCCGGGAATAAAATAACCGATCTTTTTCTCAAGGCAGTATTTGAGCTGTTCCGCGTGGAAACTGAGATCATAAAGGAATATTTCCTCCCCTCTTCCCCTGATCTCACTGATCACGGGGTCAAGATGCTTCAGGGACCCGCGCGCCACGTAAGTGTCCGCTCCCCCCTTAGTCGAGGTCAACATCGAATAGACCGACTGCGCGACCCCCCTCAACCTACCCTTCACGGGGCCGTCCTTCCCTACTCTTCTTTTCTCGACGGAACGCATCCGGATCACCTTAATGCCGGCCTGTTCCGCCCTGTTCTTCAGGAAAAGATTCAGGAAATAATTGCCGTTGAACCTGGGGAAATCCGGACAAAAAACGCCGTCGAAAACCACTATCCCGTCCGGGCTGAATTCCCTGAAGACATATTCCGCCAGCAGGTAGTTCTTCAGGAACGCCACTAGATAGTATGAAAAGAACACGTACAGGGCCTTATCCAGCGCGACGCCGTGAAAAGAGCCCTCACCGGCAAAGCGGCCCCAGAAGAGCGCCTTCTCACAGGCCCAGGAGTTGATGCTTTTCCAGCTTTCCCTGAGATGCTCCTCGCCAAGAGGGATGAAATCCACTTTTTCATCCTTAAGGAAATCGTAAAAAGCCGGGTTGTCGCAGAGTATTGTAAGATCCTCCGCCCCTGAGAACCCGCCCCCGAATAATGCCTGGTATTGTTCCTGGTTAGATATTAGCGCTAAAAGCATTTTCCCCTTAAATTTTCAGACTCCGTACCGTACCCGAGGCTCTTTAGCAACCCGCGTATCTTTTTCAGGTCCGACGGCATGACCTCTTCCAGCCGATAATCATTGTTCTTCTTCAGGTTATCCCGCCTTATGCCTTTCACGAAATCATCCGTTTTTGAGGATAATTTCCTGCCCGTGAACCTTTTCAAGGCCCTCATTACCGCATCGGGGTTCCTCAACAGGTCTTCGTACTTTACTTCCAGGTAATTTCCTTCACAGAAGACATCGCTCCCGGACTTGATCCTCAGGAAATCTTCCATCTGGCTCATCCAGAACATCAGTGACCGTCCATACTCGTTATAACGGATAAATCTGTCGGCGTCTTTTTTCTTCAACCACCACGGATAAAACCTTTCTTTCTTCCCTCCGGGGACCCTTTTCCTCAAAGGCGTCCGGTTCATCTTCATATAGTCGTCCGCGACCCATTTTTTCTTCTCTATCGACAGCGCAGTATCAAAGGGGTTCCTCACGATATGCATCACCTTAACTCCCGGGATGGTCTCGTAGACATCATCCAGAAAAGGCAAAAGATCCGGACATTTTACCGTAAGAACGGACCGGTTCTTCCGAACGAAAGACCGCACATCATCCATGTTCCTTATCTCTTTCCACCTCTTCCTGATCTCCCGCATGCTCTTGGGGATGTCTTTCCGGCTTTCGTCCGTGGACCTCAGATTGACGTTCCGGCACATGATGTGGTTCGCCATGATCTCGTCCAGATAAAGCCTTAACAATTCCCTGCCGGCACCCCTACTGATAAGGCCGCTGTTCCGGAACACGAAAAGATCCACTAACAGCCACGGCTCGAACTCATATTCCACTGACTCGAAAGATGACAGTATCTTGCCCAGAAGGGTCGTGCCGGACCTTGATACCCCCGTGATCAAAAGCGGCTCCTTCACCAAAGATCCCGCAACGGTATCGTATGTGAATTCGAACGATCTGCTTGAAAAAGTATCCATATATCTTTCCCGTAAGCCGCCTGTTATGAGACCCTGTGTTTTAAAGTCCATTCACCGTCTGTTTTTTCCCATAGATGCGGCGAAAGTTCGCGGTAAAAATCTATCACTTCCCAGAATTCATCTTCCGTTATGTCCAGATATTGCAGGAATTCCTTGAAATATTTCTTCGGGAACTCCCCGTCATATCTGTGCACCAGGGCGGCGCCTTCCTCCCTTGTCAGGTGGCCGTCCCTGATCTCATGCGCGGCGTCGGAAGTGGCGCGGCCTATCCCGAACTTTATATACGCCAGAAAGAAATGGAAACCGTCGGTCTTGTCGTCAAGGCTGGCGTATTTGGAATAAGTCCCCTCGGAACGCCCGTCATAGTTAGCCTGGAATCCCGTATTCTCTATGACGTAATAATAATTCTCCTGAGGCACCCACTTCTTGTAGAAGGAGAACCAGTGCATCTCCGGCTTGACCTCTTCCAGTTCCAAGCGTGAAGGCGTGAAATACAGCTCGTATTTGTTCTTTTGCGCCTCTTCTTCGCTTAACATGCCTATTTCCAATCCATGACGGATGATCTCTTCGATCCCTGAACCTTTGAAATAGATCTTATCCCATTCCCCTATGGGGTCCACGGGCCTACCGACGTTCTTGACCGACCCCCCGTATTCGACTTCGCCGCTTTCCCCGTAAAAGACCAGAGGCACCTTGAACTTACAGGCCATGTGGAAAGGATAGTACTTCTGCCCGTAACCGAAGGGCTGCCACGCGTCCCCCAGAAGCTCGAACGCCAGACGGGCGATCTTACGGTATACCACCCCGTCGGGAAAGAAAAGAAAATTATCAAACCCATGGTCTTTAAGATTGACGTAATTCCTCCAGCCGATATCCGTGTGCAGGAAAGGAGCCCAGGTGACCGTCAGGGGATGCATCCCGTACACGTATTTGAGCTGATGCGCGACATAACCGCTGTCCTTGCCGCCGCTTGAAGGGACGATGCAATCATAACTCCCGTCCTTGGACCGGTGTCTGTCCAGGAGTTCCAGCAGCATCTCTTCTCTCTGCTTCCAATCGATCTCGTTGTGTTTAACGACCGCGTAATTGCACGCGCTGCAGACCCCGTTATCGTCAAAGGTTATCCTGGGCCTCTGGTTCGATACGACGCATTTCCTGCAGAATCTCACTTCCTTCGGCCTGTTTGCCAGCTGCCTGTCAAGTGTTTTACCGAACAGCATCTCTGCTCCCCCTTCGGGTTGAAATATTCACGCTCAAAAACCGTATAAGAACTTTTTCAGGATATTCAATCCTGTCTCACCGCTTACTTCCGGATGGAACTGGCATCCGAAAAGGTTATCTTGTCGTAAGACCGAACAGAACCGGTTGTTGCCGTATTCCGTCTCCGCCAGCACGGTAAACGGGCTTTCCGGCCTTACCATGTATGAGTGCACGAAATACACGAACGCTCCTTCCGGTATACCGTCCAGGATCGTCCCCTTCCAGCAGGATCTTCCCTCGCCGGTCGAAGCGTATAACTTATTCCACCCGACATGAGGTATCTTATAGAAAGCGCCGGATGGGTCGGGTATCTTTTCGACCCTCCCCGGGACGATTTCCAGCCCCTTATTGATCCCGAACTCCTCGCTTTCATCCATCAAAAGCTGCATCCCAAGACATATCCCGAGCAGGGGTTTCCCGGCGCGGACGAATTCCCTGATCGGCCCCACAAGATCTCTCCGGCTCAGATTCTCCATGCCGTCGCCGAAAGCGCCTACACCCGGGAGAATAAGGCGTTCCGCCGAAACGATCCCGTCCGGGTCACCTGATATGACAGCCGTGCCGCCAAGATGGTTTATAACCCTCTTTAAACTGAAGAGATTTCCCATCCCGTAATCAATGATCACCACATTGGGCCTGTTCTCAAACATCCGCTCTCCGTTCGGCCATGGCCTCAGAACTGCCCTGGAACCTGCAGTTTATACCTTCTTCCCTCATAAATCCCTTCACTTTAAGTATGTCCGCGGTCTCTATCCTGCCCCTGAGATACTCTATGCTTCCCCTGGACTGTTTAATGAACTCGGTATTGCCCTCATCCTGGAACTCCTCGCTGGATATTATCGCTTTCAGCCGGTTATAATGGAAAATCGAAGAGGCGCATACCGCGTCGGCGCGGCCTTCTCGTACCGCCTCCAGGCAATGCCCCGGGCCGCCCGCGCCTCCGCAGGCTATGACGGGAACGGGAACGGACGCGGATATCTCCCTTATAAGTCCCAGGTCATACCCCTTACCGGTGCCTTCCCTGTCTATGCTGGTGACCAGGATTTCACCCGCCCCCAGATCCACGGCTTCTCTGGCCCAATCGAACACATCCTTTTCCGTCCTCTCCCTGCCGTTATCGGTAAACGCTTCATATCTGCCGTTCTCCCTTGATTTAGCCTCGATCGAGACGACAATGCACTGGGAGCCGAAGCTCCTGGCCGCCTCCTTGATGAACAGGGGGTTCCTTATCCCCGCGGTGTTTATAGCCACTTTATCCGCGCCCGCGCGCAGCAGGTTCCTGATATCGTCCAGAGTCCTTATCCCCCCGCCAGCCGTCAGGGGGATGAATATCTGCTGAGCCGCTCTTTCGACTATCTCTAACAGGTTTTTCCTTCCATAAAGACTCGCCACCACATCGATGTATATGAGCTCGTCAGCGCCTTCCTGATAATACCTGGAAGCAAAGTCTTCCGGCTTGCCTAAAACCCTTAAGCCCTCAAGGTGAACACCCTTGACAAGATTCGGCCCTTTTACGTCCAACCTGGGTATTATCCTGATATTGCTCATATTCAATGTTCCTTATACTATAGTCCACCCGCCGTCGACCATGATGGTCGCGCCGTTCACGTACGAAGCGGCTTCCGAAGCGAGGAAAAGAACCACTGACGCGATCTCTTCGGGCTTCCCCATCTTCTTCAGCGGGACCTTTTTCTCGTAATTCCGGACAAATGTCTTGTTCTGATTGTCGAATATCCCTCCGGGGCATATGTTGTTCGTCCTTATACCGTATTCCCCGAAATACGACCCCAGGTACCTTGTGAGGTTTATCACCCCGCCCTTTATCGCCGCATACGCCATGGGGCTTGTCATTCCCGTTTTCTCGTAGACGGTGAAATCGTTCCCCACTACCCCGTAAGTGGACCCGAAATTGATTATGGTCCCCTTTACGCCCGCTTCCTTCATCAATAGGGCCACCTCCCTGCTTATCCAGGAATAAGAGTTGAGGTGCATGTCCACGTTCTTCCTCCAGGAATCGAGCTTCAGCTCCTCCACGGGCCTCGCCCAGTCCTTCGTCCTAGGGTAAGCGCAGTTTATCCAGACGTCCGGGAGCCCGTGTTTCTCCGCCAGTCTCCTTATCTTCTGCGCAGACTTCCCGATATCGGTCACGTTGAAATATTCATAACGCGCCTCATACCCGTTCTCCGCCACCTCTTTCGCCAGGCCCGCTCCTTTTTTCCTGTTGGTGTCCAGTATGATCACGCGCGCGCGCGCGCTAGCCAGGGCTTTAGATACCTCCGTGCCTATGAGGCCCGCCCCGCCCGTCACGTAAGCCGACTTCCCCTTCAGGCTGAACTTTTTCATGTAATCGATCATAATCTCACTTTGCCTTTCTTTATAAGGTATTCAAGGAACTCAAAGTCCCTCTGGGAATCTATGTCTATGGAATCCGGCTCATCCATCTCATAGGCGTACGCTTCCCCCGCGTAAGGGGTTTTGTTGGCCGGGTCCATCAGAAAATCCCTCTTGTACATGTAAATGGAGGCGTTCAGCTCGAACACCTTCGGTGCGGACTGCCTTGACATGACCTCCCCGGGCGGCGTCTTGCACACGCCGACCGTGCCGTCGGGGCGCTCCTCCACCATGTTGAAATAAGGGTTCTTTCTGGCCTTAACTACAGAGAACACGCAGTCCGCTTCTTTCTCGACGAAAAGGCGCATGATATTATCTATATCCTCGACGGTCCTTACCGGCGCCGTGGCGTCAAGATCAAGGACGGCGTCGAACTTCATGCCGTAATGCCTCTCCGATTCCGCCAGTGCGTGTCTCAGGGCGTCAAGCTTTCCGGCCGCGTCGCTCGCCAGCTCGGCTGGCCTTGTGAAAGGCACCTCAGCGCCGAACGCCGCGGATATGCCGGCTATCTTCTCCGAATCCGTGGAAACGATGAGCTTCTCGAACTTGCCCCAACGGAGAGCCTGGTCTATGGTGTAGCCTATGAGCGGCCTGTCGGCCAGCGGCCTTATATTCTTGTCCGGTATACCTTTGGAACCTCCGCGTGCCAGTATGGTAGCGAGTATCTTCATGCTCTCTTCTCCCTGAAATCTACGATCTTCCTGAAAAGCGAGCTCGCCTCCGGAAGGTTGTTCATCATCCCGGCGTTGTCTATGTTCCCGAAAAAATACTCGAGCTGCTTCCGGTAGGTTTCCGGCGTCCCGGATTTGAACTCCTGCGTTCTTACCCTGTCCCCGGAGCAAAACTCGATCCTGCTCGCGATAAGGTCCGCGAATATATACTCATCCTCGAGGTCTATCTTTATATTCCTTTCAACGTGCCTGCTCATATAGTCGACATGCAGGTTAATGTAAGTATTTCCCGTCCTTATTGACGCGTCGACGAAGTCATCCGCATCCAGCGTCACCTCCGAGACTCTGTCAAAGAAACCCCTGACATCTTCTATCGCACCGAAGAGGTATTCGATGTAATCGAACTCGTGGGAAAGGTCCAGGATCACATCCCCCCCGTTCCCCTTTTTACGGCGCCACTCAGCGGGGCGCCACTGCGGCAGATAGGAGGAGGTATAGACGCTCGCATGCAGCGCCTTCTTCCCTTTAAGGTATCCCTTAAGGTACTCTATTACCGGATGGAACCTCAGGTTATAAGCCAGGTAAGTGACCGTCCCCCGCCTGACGACCTCATCAAGCAGATCATCAAGCCCGTCGGTCGTGGAATCCACCGGCTTCTCGATGAATAGCTTCATCCCCAGGGAAACGCACTTCCTGGCCGTCTTGATGTGCAGAAAAGTGGGGTTGGTAATGAACGCTACCTCTGGCGCGAGGGCCCTGACCTCTTCCCAAGCGCGAACCTCACGAATGCCGAGTTCGTTGCCCGGCCCCTCTTTTCCTGACCTGAACGCGTAAAGTTCGTGCCCAGAGTCGTCGCGTAAGAGCTTCGCGTGTCTCCTGCCTATCGACCCCAGGCCGAAAAACATGATCTTCATCATTCTATCCCCAAAAGCTTTACCGATTTGTGATATTCCTCCCAGTGCCCTACATCGATCCACGATTTCTCATTTATGGGGAAGACGCCCACCTTGCCGCGCTTCCCCCTGACGCGCGCTATGAGGTCCGTGATATCGAACTTCTCGTTCGCCGGTATAAGCTCCAGCGCCTTCCTTCCCAGCACGGTCATCCCCGTGTTGACGAGAAAATCGTATTCAGGTTTTTCCTTCAGGTCCTTCAGCAATCCGTTCTTCTCTATCTCGCATATGCCGTAAGGTATCGTAAAATGCCTGTAGGACCCCACTATGGTGATATCGTATGCGTTTTTCCTGTGAAAGTCCGCTACTTCAGCGTAATCGCAGTCGACTATGATGTCGCAGTTGGACACAAGGATCTCCTTCTCTATCCTGTCTCTAAGTAACTTCAGGCTGCCGGCTGTTCCCAGAGGTTCTTCCTCTTCGATGTAGCTGATGGAATACCGAGTGTTCATTTCCTTGAAATAAGACTTTATCATGTGCGCTTTGGTGTTTATAGACACATAGAACCGGTTTATCCCGTGATCGGCGAACTTGTCCATAATGATCTCTATTATAGCCTTGTCGCCGATAGGTATAAGGGGTTTGGGCAGTATCCTCGTGAACGGGTCCAGCCTGGTACCCTTGCCCCCGGCCATTATGACCACGGGGATATCGATCTTTGTCTTGCGCGGGACCCTTTCCTTCCCGAAGATATCGCCCCAGAGAAGAACATCAAGTATCTCTTCCCTGTCGTTCAGGACCGGGATGCCTTCCACCTTATTGCCCAGCATCAGGCGCTTTATTTCCATGATATCGTAGCCGTTCCTGGTCGAAACCGGCTTCCTGTTGTAGACTTTGTCTATACTTTCGGAAAGGCTTCCTTCTTTCAATATCCATCGCCTTATATCTCCGTCGGTCAACGACCCCAGGAGCCGCTTTTCGCTGTCTGTGACGAACAACGTTTTACCCCCGGCGGCGTTCATCTGCTTCATAGCGTCTTTTATCGAAATACTTTTGTTGATAAGCAGCCTGTCCATTGCTATCCTCCTGTCATGCGGCGGCGATCTCGCCATCGTAAAATCTTTTTCTTAATAGCTCTTTATCCGCATCTATCCCTTTAAGGATATCGAGTATCTTCCTAGAGGCATTCCCTTCGCCGTAAGGGTTTTCCGCTTCGCGGCAGACCTTCCTGAAATCGTCCGAAAGGCCTTTCTCGATAGCTTTGGATATGGAGCCCCTGTCCTCGGCGCAATCTATCACTGAAAGAGCCCTCACCCTTCCCTTCTGCCTGTCACCTATGTTGATGGTAGGTATGCCGAAGGACGGCGCTTCGATGATGCCGCTGGATGAATTGCCCACTACCGCGTCAACGAACTGCAGCGCGCTGAGATACAATATCCTTCCCAATGAGGTAAAGACCACGCTTTTCCCTGAAGTCCTCGAGGCGTAATCATCGAGGCGGGAAGCGATCACATCGGAATATATGTCAGGGTTGGGCATCGTGAAAATAAGTCTTGTCTCTTCCAAAAGGTCCAGGGCCTCCAGCAGGTTATCAAGCTGCGCGGTCGAAGAAGAACCCTCCGCGGCCGTCATAGGGTTGAATGTTACCATGAGGTTTCTTTTGCCCAGCCTGAACCCGGCTTCTTCCTGGAATTCATCTTTAGTTAAAAGCCTGGCGCCCCTGATGTTATCTATCCCCATGGCGCCCACGTTGAAGACCCTGCCGGGGTCCTCGCCCATGCGTATTACCCGCTCGCGGTATGTCTCTGTCGACACAAAATGCAGGTGAGCCATCTTGGTTATCGAATGCCTGAAAGCGTCGTCGAGAGAGCCTTCTGTAAGCTCTCCCCCGTGTATGTGCGCGATCGGCTTCCTGAGCGTCAGGCATGAGACAGCCGCCGCGAATATCTCGAAACGGTCCCCGAGAAGAAGAACAAGATCGGGGTCCGCGGCCTTGACGGCCCGGGTGAGCCTCTTGACGGCTTCGCCTATGGAGACGGCCAGCGATCCCGCGGTATCTTCCGGAAGCGGTATCTCCGCCCTTCCGGTTATCCCGAAGCCGTCCCCCTCTATCTCCCTGTACGTGAGTCCGTGCTTATCCGACAGGTGCGCGCCGGTGGCCACTATTGAGAGGTCGAAACTCCCGTCATCTCTGATCTTCCCGGCCAAAGGATAGAACAGCCCCCATTCAGCCCTGGATCCGGTTATTATGCAGAGCTTCTTGGGGTTCATAATTCGATCGCCTCCCCGGCGCGAAAAGCCCTTTTCGCGGGGCGCCCTATCACACTGTCCCATTCCATGGGACTTAAACCTTTTTCGGGCCTTTTGACCGTAATGTTCGCGTCCGTAAAGACCTCCCCGAAGCTTATATCCCGCGCGGCAACGATGCTCTTCCTGACAACGGGCTTATTCTTCATCTCCGACGGGGTGGGCCTCTTAATTCCGCTTCCTATCGCCTTCTCTGTCTTTCTGACGGCTCTCACGAGAGCTTCAAGCTCCTCGGGTTCCAATGAGGCTTTATGGTCGGGGCCTTCCATGCCGCGGTCAAGCGTAAAGTGTTTTTCTATGACTGTCGCGCCCAGCGCCGCAGCGGCGATCGATATCTCGATCCCCAGAGTATGGTCCGAGTAACCTACCTCCACGCCCAACTCCCTCTTTATCGTGAGCATTGCCCTCAGATTGACGTCCTCGTCCGGTGTGGGATATTCCGTACTGCAGTGAAGAACCGTTATGCCCTCTTTCCTGGTGCCGGTGCCCGTAAGGACCTCCACCGCTTTTCTTATCTCATCCAGGTCGGACATGCCGGTAGATAGTATGACTTTCTTTCCCAAGGAACCTATTTTTCTTAGATACGGAAGGTTATTTATCTCGCCCGACGGTATCTTGAAGATCTCCATCCCCAGACAACACAGCATGTCAACGCTTTTCAGGTCGAACGGCGAGGAAAGGAACTCGATCCCCATAGCCCGGCAGTGCTCAAGCAGCTCCCTGTGCGCATCGGCGCCAAGCTCGAGCTTCTTAAGCATCTCTATCTGAGCTCCGTTGCCGGTGGCCGCCTCCTGATAAGAGGCCTTCGGAGCCTCCTGCGTGGCCAGGTCCTCGGCGCTAAACGCCTGGAACTTGACCGCGTCGGCCCCGGCGGCCGCCGCGGCCTCTACCATTGTCATCGCGGTAGCGAGGTTGCCGTTATGGTTGACCCCGGCTTCGGCTATTATGAAAACTTCTTTAGACAGCATGCTCACCCCTATCCTGAACGCCTGTCAAATTAACCGGAATCATGGTCCTTACCTGCATCTTTCCCCGGCCATCGGTGTATACAAGGCTGCCGGCCTTTATCTTGGTCTTACCCGGTATTTTCACGTAATGCGAGACCTTAGCCCCCGTACCTATGTGGGTCTCGTCGCCGACTTCCACCCCCCCGCTTAAGACGGCCCCTGGGGCTATATGCGCGAAGTCCCCGATACTGCAATCATGGTCTATCGAGGATGAAGTGTTGATTATAGCGCTTACTCCTATCCTCGTGCCAGGGTTCACCGTGGCGGACGCGGCCAAAAATGCCCCTTCTCCTATTTCAACGTCGCGAGCTACCACCGCCTTTGGGTGCACAATAGAGGGGAACTCAAAACCCATCATCCTGACCCTGGCGTAAATCTCTTTTCTCAGCGACGGGTCTCCCACGGAGCCTACTCCTATCGCGGCTTTTTTGACACCCTTTTCCATAAGCTCCGCGAGCGCGCTGTCGTCTCCCACGACCGGAACGCCCAGAACGTCGCTGCCGACCTCAAGCCGCGGATCCACCACGCCCGCTATTTCGTATGCGCCCGCGGCCATTATAGCGTCCATTACCACCTTGCAGTGTCCACCGCCCCCGATAAGCACTATCTTTTCCATCTTATCTGCCCTTCAATGCACTTATGACCCTTCTAATATCTTCTTCCCGCAGCGTTACCGAACACGGGATATTGAGGGTTCTTTCCAAAAGTTCGAAAGCTTTTTCAATTTCATAATGCTGGAAATCGCGATAAGGTTTCTGCAGATGGTTCAACTGCCATATTGGACGGGTCTCGATATTCTTCCCGGCCAGTAAAGCCATCAGTTCTTCCCTATCCATGCCGTATTTCCCTTTATCGATGAGCATGCAATAGAACCAGTAATTGGACCGCGCGTACGCCGGTGTACCCGCCAGGTGTAATCCCGGCATCTTATCTATCTCATCCCGGTACATGCTGTAATTCTTTTCTTTTATCCGGATATATTCCGGCAACATCTCCAGCTGTGCCACCCCCACCGCCGCCTGGATGTTAGACAATCTGAAGTTATAGCCGACCTCGTCGTGTATGTACCTGGCCTGGTCGTCTTTTGCCTGCGTAGTCAGATACCTGGCCTTTTCAGCATATTCGTCATTCCCGGTGACGATCATCCCACCGCCCCCGGTCGTGATTATCTTATTGCCGTTGAAGGAATAACAGCCGATATCGCCAGCCACCCCCGTATGCTTGCCGCTCAGGGACCCTTCCGCGTAATAAGAGCCTAAACTCTCCGCGGCGTCCTCCACTACCCTTATATTCCTCTGCCTGCACACAGGGATAATCTTTTCAAGGTCAACGGCATTCCCGAAAACATGCACCGGAATAATCGCCTGTACGCGCTTGAGAGTCCTTCGGTTCCAGGAATGGCCGTCCCGAAAAACGGTCTCCCTCTCTATGAACCGGACGGTCTTCTCCGCGTCCATATTGAAATGATCGTCGCAGTCCATGAAGACAGGCGCCGCGTCCAGATATCTGACGGCGTTCACCGGAGCGATAAACGTTACCGTGGGCACTATAACCTCGTCACCGGGGCTTACCCCCACCAGCCGCAACGCGACCTGAAGGGCGGCTGTGGCGTTGACGCAGGCGACCGCGTGTTCCGCGCCGGAGAAGGCGCAGATATCCTCCTCGAACCGGGAAACATATTTCCCGGCCGACGACACCCATCCGGTATCCAGGCATTCCTTGACATATTTCCATTCGTTGCCCCGGATGCCTGGCACGGAAAGGGGGATGCCACTTTCCGTAACAGGTGAAACGATCGAAGACTTCTTACTCATTTCCGCCAGTGGCTCCTTTTATGGCCGCCGGGCTGCCGTAGCATACTACGCCTGAAGGCATGTCGTCGAGGACCAGAGAACGGCTCCCGATGACCACATTATCCCCGATGTTCACCCTGCCGATGATCTGCGAACCAGCGAACATGGTGACGTCAGAGCCTATAACACACCCTCCGGTCTCTCCCTGCTTGTGCCCGACAGTGCAATTCTGGTATATCTTGAACCCGCGCCCTATTATGTTCCTTGACCCTATGACCGTGCCGATACCGTGCATGATATAGAGTCCTTCGCCTATCTGGTTGGAATAATATATCTCGCACGCGCAGCACTCCCTCATGATCCAGTGTATAGCGCCTAATAACCGCTCGTCGGCTGACCCGTTATAAACCTCGTTGCCGAGGCGGTACAAAAAGACCGGGAGCTCGTTGCTGTTGCTTTGGATCTTTTGGATCACTTCCTCGGACGAGAGTTCGGGAAAGTGGTATTTCACGTCCGTTATGCTCTTCTCCAGCGCGATATCCGCGTGATCGCCTATGCCGGCCCAGCCGTCCCTGTAGTCATAAGTCTTCGAGAATAAAAACCTCAAAAAATCCTTCATGGTTGTTCCTTCAGTTCCGATACATCGGGTCGTCCACGTCCCGGATCACCCCGTTATTCACGATCCACGCGACATCGCGTATACCATCCTCCACGGTCCGCGTTATCTCAAAACCGAGCCGTTCTTTTATCTTTTCGAAGGAGACTTTATAATCCCTCGGGTCTTCTTCCTTGTGGACCTCTTCCACCACCGCTCCCGGAGCGTGGGGCTTTATCATATCGACCAGCTGCCGTTTCTGGTAGTTCTGTCCCGTCGACCCCACGTTGAACACCTGACCCTTTACTTTTTCTTCAGGCGACTCTAATACAAGCTTGATCGACCTGGCTATATCCATCACATGTGCGTACGGGCGCCAGAACTGCCCCCCATAGATGACCAGGCGTTTTTTGGTCAACATCTCCATGGTGAACTCGTTGACCGTCAGGTCAAAACGCATACGGGGAGATACCCCGTAGACCGTAGCGAACCGAAGCGATGTGGCGCACATACCGCTCTCCCCGCTCTGGCCGAGAACGGCTTTTTCAACCGCGACCTTCGTCTCGGCGTACAGAGAAAGCGGGCGGAGTTCAGACGTCTCATCTGCCAGCTTATCATGGTCCCGCATCTTGCCGTAATTACTGCATGTAGACGCGAATACAAAGGCCTTTACACCTCGTTTTCCCGCTTCTTCGAAGATCTTTAAAGAAGCGTCCAGGTTGACCGAACGGGCCAGTTCGGGCATGCGCGCGCAGGCGGGGTCGCCAACGATCGCGGCGAGATGGACAACGGCGTCAGAGTCGGCCAAAAGCGGCAGCACCTTACCCGTATCCCTGATATCTTGCTTCACAAACTCGAATCTCGGGTGCGACCAGCTGCCCAATAATGACTGCCCCCCGTGAGTAAGGTTATCTAATACGCGGACGCCATGACCTTCCGCAAGCAGTAACGGCACCAGGACAGATCCGACATATCCGGCTCCGCCGGTCACAAGTATCTTCTTATATTTCATTCGTCCACCCCTTCGTGGACCCAACGCCGTCCCTTGTTGTAAACTTTACCTACTTTATCCTCTAATTCCGGAGAAACAAGGCGCAGAAGTTCCTTACCCAGTATCCTGTACTGCTTTCCTACCTTTGCCGTCCTTATTATCCCCTTTTTAATAAGGCGCATGGTAGTGCTTGGACTTACCTTAAGCAGTTTCTGCGCCTCCCTGGTCGTATACACTTCATGTTCTCGTATTTCCATATAACCTGCCTTTCGGGGTCGAATATCTTTTAGGTAAAATTTCTATATATTATATATATATACAAGAAAATGTCAACATAAATCATAGATAATTAGTAAATGTCACTATATGTCATTAATGGTCATTGTAGGCAAAAAGTTATAATTATCATAGTTATTTTAATTATGATTCAATAAAAATTTTTTAAATTTCGGGGGGATCTTAAGAAGAGTGGCAGAGCCGATGATAAAGTCTCTCGGCGCTCTCTCCTCCGAGGGGAATGCCATTGGATATATAAAGCTTATAGAATTGGTTGACCTCGGCGTATTTAGGGCGCCACCCGTTCATAACGCGCTGAAGGGCTTCATATAACTGGCTGGGATTTGACGCCCTGAGAACCGCTTTCGTGTCATCGCATATGGTAATACCCGTGAAATTCATCATTTCACGCCAGGTATCGTAAAATATGGTCGGCTTTAACTCGACGATCGACTGAAGTATCAGCGTTGAAGCGCTCGTTATAACCGCTCCCGCCCTGACCATAAGCACGTTTATATCGTCTTCGCGGCCGTAAAAGGTAAGCCTTTCATGATGTTTCAGCGGGAATACCGTCTTTGGATATCTTGGGTGGGGTTTTACCTCAAGCTGTATGTTTTTAAAACGGTCCAGCAGGGAAAAAACATCACGCCTTATCGACTCGTCAACCTTGCCCAGGTCCACCGGGCTGTCGCAGTAAAGGACCTTAAGTAGTTCTTTTCCGTCCTCAGTCATTCCGCTTACACCAGGCTTTCTTCCAGAGCATGATCCACGGAAGCCTTCTGTTTCAGCTCCCAACTGCCGTCTTTCTTCTCAAAAATATCCCTGTTCCAGAATTTTTCGACGATGGCCCAAAATTCTTTTTCGCTGTATCCGGTGTAATCCAGGAAATCACGCAGTATGTTCGGGTCCAGCTCGTGGTCCTTTTCTTTTACCAGCCTGGCGGCGGTCTTTGTATCCATAAGACCTGCCCTTATCCACCAGCCGACGGTATCAGTGACCCTGGAAAAACCGAATTTCGGCCATTTCATCCAGGCATGAAAAAGGTATCCCACGCTGTCTATCTGGTCATAAGGTTCCACGTGGCCTTTACGGCACCATTCGCCGGTCAGGTCCCTGAAACCCAGTTTCTGCGCCAGCCGGTAGTTCTCTTCAGCGTTCCAGGGCACGAAATAACTGAGGAATATCATCTCGATCCCAGATTTGTCTATCTCTTCCTCGGAGGGATATTCAAAAAGGACAAGTTCCTCGTCCTTTATCCCGTTCTTTCTCCAGAGGTCCCAATCCACCTTCCTGGCCACATCATTGTTGATCTGATCCCTGGCGCTGTATGTCTCCTCTTTCTGCACGCCCCCGTATTCCCACGAAACGTTCTCGCCGTAGACAAGAAGCGGGATCTTCATCGCGATCGCCATCCTTATCGGAAAAGTGTATATCAACCGGTCCGTCGGCCAGTTTGGCATACCCATCTCCTCGAAGGCTATGCGGGTCATCTGCCTCACGGTGGCCTGGTTGGGCTGGGCGGATATCAGGTCGCACTTGAACCTCTCCTGGAGGTTCCGGAGGTTATGGTCCCCCACTTTGGTCCTTGTGTACGGGTCGTTGCCCTTGCACAACAGAACCTTCATTCCCAGCTTTTCCTTGAACACGTAAGTCTGGAAATGGCTGTCCTTACCTCCAGATGCGGCCATCAGGACCTCGTAATAATTGTCTTTCCTGCGATACTTGTCGCACAAGGCCTCGAGCTCCTTCCAGCGTTTCTTATAATCTATTGTCCTTTTGTATTCAGAGTTCCGACAAGCCCGGCATATCCCATCTTCGATAACGACTCCCGGCTTGGTGTCCGGCATTAGGCATCTTTTACATCTTTGCATCTCTTCCTCCCTGTTCTTATATTCGCGCGATCGCATCGAACGCTGAATATTATAACTCCAAAAATCCTGTAATTCAAGAGTTTCAGGCCTCGGCTTGACCGCATTTTATGTGATTGATAAACCCGCCTGTATCTGGTATGATTATTTGCTGTAATCATGAAAAAAATCACGTTCTGGATAATACTCATATTTCTCGTGCTTTTGTTCTCCGAGACATCGCTTCACATGTTTTACCGCGCGGCTAAAGGTGTATGGGTCTGGGAGGTCTCCAAGGAGCATGATATATTCAATATCAGGGCATTCACTGAACTTGTGGACGACGACCGCCTGGTGACCAATAAAAAGGGTTTTTCATGCAGTGTGAGCAAAAACCGCGTCTACCTGGGCACCCCCAGGTACGAGAAAGAAACCGCCTGGGCAGTTGAGACAGACCCGAACGGCTTTCGTAAAGGGACAAACGAATATTTTATAGACAAGGCTAATTTCGTTTTTTTGGGCGACTCTGTCCCCTTCGGGTGGGGCGTGGACGGCGACAAGAACGTACCTTCCAAATTCTACGGACTCCTCCGGGATGAACGCGTCGCCGGTTACGGCGTTCTTAACGCGGCCATCCCCTCCTACTCCCTTTATCAATCGGTGAAACGCTATGAACAAGAGATAAACGGCAAGTTCCCGGTAAAATACGTCATACTGCAGATATTCGACCCGACTTACCAATTTATCGTCTGGGGCGCCGACTGGGACAAGCGGATCTCCTGGGCCTCGAAAGACACCCTTGTTTCCTCAGATGATATCGTAAAAAAGAATTTGCGCAAGTCGAATATATTTCAGGCGATCATCGGCAGATATTCGGCGATCTACCACATAATATACTGTGTTAAACAAAGGCTTGATAAAGGCGGCGACATGCCGGTGCGGCTGGATCTTGACGACAAATCCGCTTTTGAGACATTCGAGAAAGAGAATGTCAGTTCGCTCGAGGAACTTTACAGCATGGTCCGGGAGGACGGGGCCGCGCTTGTTCTTATTTCAATAAACCCTACCTATCCTAAGTCCTTTTACACCGACGCGGAATTCAGTAAACTGCCCTACCGGACAAGAGCTTTGCGGGTCGTTATTGAAAGGTTCAACCGGATGATGCGGGAGTTCGCCGAAACGCACAAGGGCGTTTATTATTTCGACGTCTCATCTCACTTTGACAGTATCGGACGCGAGGGACTTTTCGTGGACGATTCCTGCCACCTTTCCGAGCGCGGCGCTGAAGAACAGGCCGAGTTCATCATGGATCAGTTAAAGAAGGCCGGGCTGATCTAGAACTTACGTAGAATAAAAGCCACCGCTGGAACAGCGACTTCCCTTAAAACTGGTATCCTGGTGAGAAAATGCATCCTCAGGTGCCTGTCCTGCGTATCGATGACCCTGAAGCCGCTTGCAGATATCATCTTCGACATACCCTGGAAAGTGACGGGAAACAGCTTTTTCTCGGCCCAGGATGAGGCCTCTATTTTCTTTCCGTAAGTCATTTCAGATAAACGCTTTGCAATGGGAAACGGAAAGTAGTGAAAAGGTTTAAGTCCGTGTCCAGCCGTAGGGTTGAACCAGGGAGGTATTGTAACGTAACACAGGCCGCCCGGTCTGGTCACCCTGAACATCTCGTTCAGTGAGTCCTGCTGCTTAGCGGACGATATATGCTCGAACGCTCCCAGGCACATTACCAGGTCGAACTCGTTATCCTCAAAGGGCATCTTATCCGCCGAACCAAGGACCGTATCCTGCCAGAGGAAATCACCCGAGTATTTGCCGTATTCGAAAGGCGCCGGGTCCAGGTTCACGGCCGCGCATGAGCTTTTATCAGAAAGCGCCTTGCAAAACTCACCCCTGGCCCCGCCAACATCAAGAACGCGCTTGCCGTCGAGTGACATGAATCTCCCGATATCCGCGATAAAGACCTGCGCGAGGTATTCGCGCATCTCTCTGTAGGCATCACCCTTCAGACGGTTGAAGTTGAAATACAGCAGCTTCCTGTAGTGGTTAAGAATATTCATGTAGAAAATTAGGGACAACTCCCTATTTATCTAAATTTTCTTTTATCTAAAATAGGGAGTTGTCCCTATTTTCCCGCAGATCATACACGTAGATCGAGTAGCCCAGGCGGGCGTCCGGCTCGCGGTCTTTCGCCCACTTGACCCTGTCGATCAGGTGGACGCTCACGGCGTAAACAGCGCTTCCGGGCTCAACCCTCTCCTCTTCCGTCCAGGCTTCGTGCTTAATGCCGTGGCTTTCGGGGGAGGCCGTTCCGAAATACATCAGCTTGACCTTATCGATATCGTTCTTTTCCATATACTCAGCCAGAGCCGGCAGGTCCTGCCCCCAGTCTATATTTGAGTCCCTGAGGTATCTGTACCCTCCCCTCGGTCCGCCGACGGCCTCATTAAAATAGCTCAGGTAATCCGGCCATATCAGGACCGCGGTCAAAATGTACCAGGTCATGCCCATGTAGAGGACCGCTTTCCCGAAGCCCCCGCGCAGCGAATCCATCCCCCGCCCCGCGACGATGAAACATAAAGGATACAAGGGGAGTATGTGCCTCAGGCCCAGCTGCAGCCTGCTTAGGGAAGCCGTTAAGAAAAAGACCGCGATCGTGACCACCAGGAAACGCCCCTCTCTCCCCAGCCTGTCCCTGAAAACGGCGAATAACCCCAGAAAGAGAAATAATATCAAAGGTATCGGCGTTTTAATTAAAAAAGCGGCCGCGAAATAAAGCGGGTGGCCGTAGGACCTGAGCTTAGGATCTTCCCGGAAACCGAAATATATCCCGTGGCCTTGCTGACCGTGCCTTATGACCCCCAACACGCCGAGGACATGCGGCCCCATCGGAAAAGGCGCTGAAAGAAGCGCGTCGTCGAGCCTGGATGAAAGGTCCTCGTTCCAGAAGGGCACCGCCTTCTCCCCTATATGATGCGCTATGGAAAGCTTCTCTTCCACGCGCATGGCGTCCTTCAATATAGGGTCGGCCCTGAAGCCGTAACCGGCCCATATTACGAACAACGACACCAGAAAGATGCCCATAGACCTCACGAACAGCCTTCTCCTCCCGCTTTTCGGGATCGAGGGGAACTCTAGAAGGACCAGGATAAGAAATACAAGGTACAGAAGAAGGGCCGAGTACTTTGAAAGCTGGGCCAGGCCCAGGCAGGTTCCGGCGAGAAGAAGCCGCGGGAAAGAGTCCCTCCTGATAAAAAGCCAGAACGTGAAGAACGACAGCAATATAAAGGCCGCGGCCGTCATGTCAGTGGTGGCAAGCCGGGTGTGCGCAAGCATGTTCGGGGACAAGCTGTAAAGAAAAAGCGCGAAAAGCCCCGCCCTCTCACCGTAAAAAGCCCTGGCCGCCAGGAAAAGCACGATCCCGCACAGAAGGCCCACAACAACGAACGAGCACCTTGAGTAGAACAACATCCGCTCAGGACTGTCGTTGTATTTGTAGAAAAAGTCCCTTCCGAAGGATCCCCTGTCCTCTCTTCTCCATTCGGACCTGTCCTCCGGCATCCTTACGTCCATGAAAAGCTTCAGCGGGAGAGCCGCTATGTACCTCGCCAGCGGGGGCTGTGAGGGGTCCATCTGGAAGTCCCCCTTTTCCAGGAGGACATACCCCGCTGGTATATGATGCGCCAGCTCGTCGCATGTGGCGGATTTCAGGCGCATGCTCGTCACCGCCTGGACGCCGAAAAGGCACAGGAGGAGCAAAACAGATATGTATATATTCCTCTTCCTCATGTTTTTCTGCCCGAAACAGCCCCGAACACGGCGGCCATGATCACGCCCGCGAGCGCCGCCAGGAACACCGCCGCCGAGAAAATAAGCATGGCCCTCAGGCGCCTGGGGGCGTATTTAAATATCACCGTATGTTCCCCCGCACTCAGTCGGACCGCCTGTATTATCAGTGAACGCCTCAGTATGGGCGCCTTCTCCCCGTCGACCCGGGCTTGCCATCCTGGAAAGAACTTTTCCGAGAATACAAGCAGGCCGGGTGAGTCGTTCTTAACCTCTAGTTCAGCTGAACCGGACTTATATTGCAGCACCCTAATATCCGCAGGAGCTTCGCTGCCGGCCGCGTCACCCCTCGTGAAATAGAACCTGGGCATGTACCCGTTCAAGCCGTAAAGATACAGGCCTTTATCTTCCGCTATCAACGACAGGCCGCCTGATCGCAGTTCTTCAGTGGAGGCCACATACTTAACGTTCAATTCCCGCAGAAGGTCGACTCTGCTGTAAAGTACATCTTTTTCCCTCGGATAAATGCCTATGGAATCGTCGACAACGCCTAATCCCTTCATGGTCAGGCAGTAATCCCTGCCCGTAAGGGGGCTGTAGATAGCGACGCTGTCTATCCCGTAAAGGGCATTCATGCTCGGACGCAGCCAGGAAGGCGTGCCGGCCTGGCTCCCAAAGGGGCATACCCTGTAAAGCTCTTTATCCGGACTTAAACGCCGGAAGATAAGCCGCTCCGCCGGCCGCGCCGCCGCGAAAGAGTCCAGTTCCGGCCATATACCCTTGCCGAACGAACCGTAAAAAGTGAGTTCCGCGCAGATAAAAATAAAACCGGCAAGGGCCAGGGACCTGCCCTTCCACCTGTGTTTCCTGAACAGGAATACAAGCGCCAGCGCCGAGGCCAATAGGGCGAGCGTCATGACGGTCCTGGGGTTACCGAAAGAAAGGAGGCTTTCCGCCGTCTCAAAAATACCCTCTGTCTTGGCCATGTAGGCATCAAGGTCATACCGGTGAAAAGCCTTGCCGTAGACGTTGTTTTTCACGTAGGCTTTCGCCGCCTCAAGTATCCACGGCCCAAGGAACCTCAGCGCGGCTTTGGCGGCCAGGAAAAAAGCCGCTGCCGCTAAAAGGATGCCCGAGAAGAACCTGTAAAGAGCGTCCGGCACCTTCTCCCTGTCGCTGAGGAAAAAGCTGAAACCGGTCCCAGCGAGGACCGAAAGGGGGAATACCGCGAAGTACAGCGCCCTGGAAGGCGCCCTGAAAGAAAAGAAATGCGTAATTTCAAGAGCGATAACATAAAAGGGATTGTACTTGCCGAGAGCCAGGAAAAGAGCCGCGACCAGCATCACGACAAAAGGCCTTATTTCCCGGTCCTTCGCGGACCTCCACAGGGAGACCATCGAAAAGAACAGGCCTATGGAACCCACGTAGATCACGTTATGTTTTGAGAAAAACCTCCCGATGTAAGGCATCACCGAGCCGGAGAGCGCCAGCGGCGAGAAAGAGTTCCACAGGGCGAAATCCAGGCTCATGAGAGTTTTCCGGTTGGAATGGGCGGTCATTATAAGCGTCTGGTGTATCTGCGGCAGGGCTATGGCCAAAGCCAGGGCCAGCGCCGCCAGAAGGTCCTTTAGCCCGGAAAACGACCGGTAACCCTCCTGCCCGTTCCTGTGGAAAAAATAAAGCGCGTAGAAGAAGATCGAATAAGCGGCCATCTGGGCCGAACCTGAAACAAGCTGCATGCCGGCGATAAGACCGATAAGAGGGATGAAAGGTCCTTTTTTACCTTTTTCAAGATATATATCATACAAAAGAAGGACCAGCGGGAACCAGGTAAGCGCCCTCAGGGACGCGAGGTGTATGAAGCACCCCGCGTAAGCGCTGCCGAAACAGATAAGCACGGCCGCCAGCGCCCCTCCCCACAGGCAGGCTCCCTTTTTCCTGGCCAGGAAATAGGTAAAGACCCCGCTCAAGATAAAATGTACGAGGAAGGAGTAATTGTAAGCCAGCCTGAACGGCAGAAGAAAGAACATCAACAGGTTCGGGGGGTATATGACCCCGGTCTGCCCCTCCGCGAAAAGCGGGAATCCGCACCCCACCCAGCGGATCCAGAGTGGAAGCTGAAAACTTTTAAGGCTTTCGGCCGTTATGGCCGACCACGGATAAAGCTGCTGGAGGTAATCCGCCTTTAGCAGGCCTTGTTTCAGCGACGCGACATTGAAGAACACAAGACCCACCGCCGCGGTGAACAGCAACACGAAGATCATATGCTCTCTTCTTCTCATTCGCCTACTCCCCGCTTCGCGACCCCGGCCCCTGCCTCACGGCTCCTTCCCCACAGGCCATGTGTGCGTTCCTTCTGGGCCCCTCCGCCCGGTGTGGATCCTCCCATCCGGAACACCCCCATGTCCTGTACTGTAAACTCCATGCTCCCCGCTCCTTGATGTACACTCGATACTCGATACCCTGTTCCCCGGATGCTACTGCACTTTATCCTTCATCCTGTAGACCACCAGGCAGGGGCCCGCGGCCTTCCTCGAGAAAAGCTCATCCGAACGCACGCTCATATAAGTGTAGTCGACCGTATCATAAGGCCGTCTTACCTCGCCGCTTATATACGGGCTGAAGACCTTCTCGACTTCGGCGATCATGGCGAGCCGGTCCTTGACGGCGGCGAGATCATCAGTATTGTAATTGACGACCACGTAATCTATACCGTTATCCTGCAGCTGTCCGATATCATCTTGAATACCGCTGATCACCGGCGTCTCGGAAAGGAACAAGGCTTCCTTCTTCTGCCCGGATTCCAGGAAATACACATCATATGTCTTCCTGTCTTTAGACGCCCTGATAAGATAACGTAATTTCTTTCTCTTGGCTTCGGCCAGCCCTTTCTGGGAACTCGCTACGTCGGCTTTCTCCTCGAGCTGACGCTCGCTCTGGTAGATCATCGGTCTGTATGAGGTGTGGTCGACGGCTATCCTTGATCCTTCCGGCACGTTCTCCTCTATCCACCTGGCTGAGACTGCCCGCGTATCCGGCGAACTGAAAAGCGCGTCCGCCTTCACGCTCTTCACCAGTGTTGGAAGGAGCATAAAGGCCGATATCGTGTATATCAGCGCCCTCCAGAGACGCGTCTTTTCGAGCGGCATCAGCGACCGGTAAAGAAAATAAGCCGCGCCGATCGCCATGAACGGCACAAGCGGAAGCCCATACCTTGAGAACCTCTGGCTCTGGAAGACAAGGTGCAGGTAAAAAGCGGCCGGGAACGAGTAGAAGACGAGTTTTTCAGACAGTTTTTCCCGGGCAAGCATGACCACCATACCCGCGAAGCCCGCGATCAGAAGCGCCGGCCCCATGCCCTCGAAAAGCGAATACGTTATGTGATGCGTCCAGCCCATCCCCCTCGACCTTATAGCGGCCACCCCCTCGAACAAAAAGAACCGCCAGTCAAGGAGCGCGAAGGGATTGGTGATAAAGAATACCAGAACAGAGACTGCGGCAGCCGCCCAGAGCCGGCCGCTGAAAAGGATCTCTGTCTTTCTCTTCCGGTCTGCCAGGACGGATGAGGCGTGCGCCGCCAGAATGCTAAGCGCGAGAAGGCCCGAGTTATACTTGGCGGCGACGGCCAGGCCGATAAATACTCCAGAGAACAGGTAATTTCTCAGCGTCGGCTCATATAATATGCCCGCTATGAAAATATAGGCCGTCAGTATTAAAAGGACCATCATGCTGTCAGTATACGCGTAATGCGAGTTAACCACTGGGAGGAACGACACGGCCATGATAAGAGACGCGAAAAGCGCGCCTCTGGCCCCGGGGAACAACCTTTTATAGAGAACATATACTGCCCCTGCGCACAGCGTTCCGGGTATGACTCCCAGGACGGCCCTCGCTATCAGGTAAAATGAAGTCGGGTCCCCGAAGAAAAGCAGAGCGAAATCTTCCGTGCCGGAGAACAGCCCGGCGAGCTTCCCGGCTAGAAAATAGATCCCGTAAAAAAAGAAGACCAGATAAGAACATAGCGGCGGGATAATAAAGAAATGCGGGTGAAGGTCTCCCGCGCCGTAAGCTGCAGCGTGGTTGACGACCATGGGCTCGTCGTTATGCAGCGTGTAAGGAAGTCCGAAATCCACGCCCCATACACGCAAAGCGGCCCCGGCAAGCAAAACAAGCGCCAGGATTATATATTCCCTGCTTGAACCCCTCATCCATGCAACCTCTTGATCCTTACCAGGTCAAGGAACATGTTAAGGGAGCTGCCCATTATCCTGACCTTGCTCTGAGGGGAATTGTCCCAGACCACGCCCTCTTCCCTGATCTTGTAGCCCTTCTTGCCCGCGAGATACAGCATCTCCACGTCAAAACAGAAACCTTCTATCTTGAGGTCCTCCGCTATGTCCCTGGCCGCGTCGCCCCTGAAAAGCTTGAAGCCGCACTGGGTGTCCCTGAAGTCGGACATCAGAAGGAGTTTGACGAAAAAATTGAATACCTTCCCCATTCTTTCCCTGTACCAGGGCTGTCGTACGCGGACATCGGCCCCCTCGACGGCTCTGGACCCGATCACAATATCATACCCGCTTGCGGCGATGGCGGAAAGCCTGTCAAGTTCCTCTATCGGCGTGGACATGTCGGCGTCGCATATAAGGACATGATCGCCCGACGAAGCGGCCATGCCGCTTTTGACCGAGTATCCCTTACCCCTGTTCTCCCCGTTGGAAACCACCTTCAGCTTACCTTCCCGCGAGAGGCCGCTCTCCCGCGCGCGCGGTACTGTGTCGTCGGAACTGCCGTCGTCCACGACTATCACTTCGTAATCGAAGTCCTTTGCCCTCAGATAGTCGTACATGCGCGAAAGCGTGTCCTCTATCCTCTTCTCCTCGTTATATGCGGGTATCACCACGGAAAGATGCATGTTGAAGCTGTCCCCCTATATTCCGTTCCCTTCAAGAGCGTATATGAACTTGCGCCCGCCCCCGGCCGCGCGGCTCCGCGCGAGAAAAACCAGGTACGCCAGCAGCATGGGCGCCGCCAGGACGGACATACGTTTCCAGAAGGTCATCAACAGAAAATACGAAAGCAGAAAAGATAACAGGAACCTTGCCCTGTAGTCGCTCAGTAACAGAAGCGGCAGCACCCATAAAAGGTACCAGGTCTGGAAAGGCGAGTAATTCGTGAACAAAAGGCCCAGCAGGATCACGCTCGAGGCGTTGAAAAAAGCCCTCTCCCCCGTTCTTACGTTTCTCGAGAAATAGTAAAAAGAGGCGGCGTATATCAAGAAAAAGGCGGCGGAAAAGACGTTCATCACGGCCGCCTGCGAAACTCCCCTTCCCAGTTTTTCCAGTACGAACCAGGCGGCGTAAGGTATCGAGTCCGCCCAGAAAAGGCCGCCCAGATCCCCGTAATATTCGATGACCGCTGTCAGGCCTCGCCACCCGAAAGGAAGCCAGACCAGGGCCATCAGTCCGAGAGAAAGCGCGCCCCCCCATAAGACCTCGAACAGCCGCCGGCGCGGCGGTTTCGCGCCCGGCCAGAAAAGCGCCTGTACAAGGAAAAGCGGCAGGAGTATGGCGTAAACGAATTTCACCTGGACCGCGGCCGTAAAAGCGATCAGCGAAAGGGTATATCTCTCCCTCTGGAGGAGGTACAGGGCCGCGAGGAACAAGGCTACCATCGCTATCTCGTTGTGGCCGTCCACGACCGTCATCACCACCACCATGGGGTTCGCGATGAAAGCCGCCGTGAAAAGCGCCGGTGTTTTTACCTTGAGAAGGCCGCACAGCCTGTAAAAGACCAGGCCCGACACGGCCAGAAAGAAGAAGATGACAAGCTTGTGCAGAAAGGACGTGAGAAAGACGCTTTCCCTGAAAGGCAGCGTGTGAAGAGCGCCTGTCAGCACCCATAACGGGCCGTAGCACTCGGGCGTATCCTTCCAGAAGATCAGCGGGTAAAAAATATCATTTCGGATCACCTCGGGCGTATGCAGATAAGGGTTCATACCATAAAGCCCGAACATCCTGCCCCTTATGGAATATTCGTACAGGTCGATCGATATGACCGCGCCGGAGGTGCACAAAAAAAGGAACACGGCGGCCGTCGAACCCACAAGCCAGTATTTCAGGCCGGGGTCGGAGCCTATCATCGCGTCCGCCTTTTGGAACCGCCTGAGGAAAAGGTAATAAAAGATAAATGCGATGGTGAAGACGCCGATGATGTAGAAACGCAGGGGCCTTGTCATGGGGGGCAGGTGCCAGTCTCCCAGCCATTTCGCGGCGAATGGTATCGTGTAGATAAGGCACAGCGAGAAAAGGAAAAGAATGTGCGAAAGTATAAGGCTCTTTTTCGCGTTCTCCATAATGCGCTTTACGCGCGTCTCCTTCCGGCCCTTTTCTGTATCTTCCTGATCTTTTCGCAGACTAAGTCTATTTCACTGTCCTTAAGAGCCAGCCCGGACGGGAGGTAAAGTCCGCGCCTGGAGATGCTGTCGGCCACGGGATATTTCGCCTTTTTGCTGACCACTCCCGCCTTCAACAGGACCGGCTGCCTGTGCATCGGCACGAAAAAGGCCCTTGTATCCACGCCTTCTTTTCTCAGCTCTTCCATCAGCCTGTCCCTGGAAAGCCCGAAACCCTTCTCAACGACCACGGAATACATCCAGTAAACGTTCTTCGCCCATTTCTCCTCGACCGGCAGCTTCAGGCCCTGCACATCCTTCAGCCTTTCGTTGTATGCCCGGGCCATCCGCCTTTTTATCCGGATAAACTTCTCGATCTGCCTTGTCTGGGCCAACCCCACAGCGGCCTGCAGGTTTGTCATTCGATAGTTGTAACCGAGATGGGTGTGGAGGAACCTCTTGCCGCTGGAATGGGCAAGGTCCTTAAGTATGCCAGCCTTTTCAGCTATCCTGGCGTTATCGGTGACGACCATCCCCCCCTCGCCGGTGGTGATTATCTTGTTCGCGTAAAAACTGAAGCAGCCTATGTCCCCGAGAGAGCCGCATTTTTTCCCCTTATACTCGCCACCGTGGACCTCCGCCGCGTCCTCGACCACGCGGATACCCCTTTTCCGGGCCAGTTCAAGGACGGGCCCCATGTCCACCGGATGCCCGTAAATATGCACGGGGAGTATCACTTTTGTCTTTTTCGTGACAAGCCTTTCAAGGGCCGCGGTATCCATGTTCCATGTACGGTCCTCCGAATCCACGAGCACAGGCTTGGCGCCGGTATACATGACCGCGTACGCTGTCGCTATCATGGTGAAGGTGGGCATTATGACCTCGTCGCCCTTCTTAACGTCCAGCGCGGCCAGAGCCAGGTGCAGGGCGGTCGTCCCGTTGGTGGTGGAAACACCGTATTTCACGCCGCAGTAACGGGCGAATTCTTCCTCGAACTGCTTTATATACTTACCCCTGGAGGATATCCACCCGGTCTTTACGCAGTCCGTTACGTTCTTAAGCTCCCGCTTCCCAAGAAGCGGCGTGTTAACCGGTATCATTTCATTTTTTCCTTTACTTCCATATCGAATACTCAATACTCGATACTCTGAGCTATAAACTGGAAACTAGCTACTAGCTACCCGAACCTCCTACGTCTCTATGTACTCCTTATCGTCCGCGCCGGCGTACGGCCCCTGCTTGATCTCAAGGATAAGGCTCTCCTCCAGGACCTTGATCCCGTGGCCGGCGCTGGCCAGTATAACGGTATCGGCTTTCTTCAGTACGCGCGTCGCGATCTTCTTCCCCTTCTCGTCGTACAGGTAAAGCGCTATCCTGCCTTCCTTGACGCAGAGGACCTCCTGCGTGATCTCGACCTTTCTCTTTATCATCTTGTGAACGTGAGGCCTTACGACTGAACCCTTTTTGTGCCTTAAAAGGCCCACCTGCTGGGAAAAGTCCGGCGGAGTGAAGAACTTCACGCCTTTGGGCTTTTCTTTCGAGCGGATGATTATCGCCACTATCGCGCCTTTTGGTGATCTTATTTCCTCTACCATATTTCACCTCTTCGTCCGTTTTTGTTTTTACCGCGGGCTTAACGGGCAGTGAACCTCAGCCGCATTATGCGCGCCAGATACCCGATCCCCAGCCTGAAGAACTCGAGCATATGCGGAGCCGTCTTGGACTCGCCCTTCTCCCTGTCCTTAAATGTGTACGGCAGCTCCTTTATGCTGAAACCGGCCTTCTTGCATCTGTAGATAAGCTCTATAAAATAATCCCCGTAACCGCTCGAGGGGAACGGGACCTTATCGAACACGCTTTTTTTCATCACTATAAAACCGCTGTCATAATCCTTGACGTCGAAGCCGAGGAACAGCCCCGCGAAGGCGTTTATGGTCCTGCTGGTCAGCACCCTGAAGGATCCCCTGGCGTCCCGGCCGCCCGGAGCGTAACGGGACCCTATGGCGATATCATGCTCTGACAGGCTCTCCAGCATATCGGGCAGAAGTTCCGGGGGCATGCAGTTATCCGCGTCCATCCATCCGACTATCTCACCGCTCGAGGCGCTGATGCCGGCTTCAAGAGCCGTGGCCAACCCCCTCACTCCCCTTCGCCTTATGACCTTTACCCCGGGATGACCCATGTCCTCAGCTATTTTCCAGGTAAGGTCCGGAGAATCATCGTCCACGACCACCACTTCAAGAGGCTGTTGGACGTTGGAATAAAGGGATCCCACAAGTTCCCTGATATTCTCGCTCTCGTTATATGTCGGAAGTATTATCGATACCATATTCCAAAACGTCTTTCTAATACCCAAGCCCTGGGTCATCCCCGCGAAAGCGGGGATCTATAGATTCCCGTTTATACGGGAATGACATTCGAAGACCCCTTATTTATACACTCCTCTGATGTCGTTCATTTTTATCCTGACCAGGCTGGCGAAGCTCTTTACCGCGTCCCGGAACGGCTTGACCTTTGACGTGTCCTTATGCTCCCAGGTCACCGGCACTTCCTTCACGTCATAGCCTTTTTTCTTGCAAAGATACAACACTTCGGCGTCAAAGCTCCAGTCATCCATTACCTGTTCCTGGAACACGTCATGCGCCGCCTTTCTGCTGAATATCTTGAAGCCGCAGTTTATATCGCTTACCCGGATGCCGAGAATGATCTCCGCCAGATATATATATACAGTCCCCATGACCCTGCGTATAAACGGGACTTCGACTTCAGCGCCGGGTATGCGCCGCGACGCTATATAAACGTCGGCTTCCTTATCCAGAACAGGAATGAACTTCTCCAGCTCCTTTATCGACGTGGAATTATCCGCGTCCATGAAGAGTATCCTGTCCCCTGAAGCCCGCAGCATGGCTTTCCTGAGGACGTAGCCTTTCCCCCTGTTGGGCGAGCTTTCTATCACCCGGAAACCGGGGATATTCCCCTCGAATCCACGGGCCCTGAAGAGAGTACCGTCCGTCGACCCGTCATCCACAACTATCACCTCGTAATCAAGGCCCTTGCCGCTGAGATATCCGTGGACCTCGGTCAGAGTCCCGGATATATTGCTTTCCTCGTTGTATGCCGGTATAACCACCGAGATGCTGCTATCCTGCCTCATGGTCATCTCTTTTCCTGATCAGCCTTTCCCTCTGCCGTCAATAGATCACAATACAAAGCCTAAAAAGTTGTTCTTTACCGCCCGCTTAAGCCCCATAAAATTCTTTTACGGCCCCGATGATGTAATCCACTTCCCTTTCCGAAAGCTCGGGATACACAGGAAGGGATATCACCCTTTCGGCGGTCTTCTCGGCTTCCGGGAAATCACCTATTGAGTACCTCAGGTCCCTGTAACAGGGCTGAAGGTGAAGCGGCACCGGGTAATACACGCGCGCCGATATGCCCTTCGAGGCCAGGTGCCGCTTTAGCCCCTCCCTGTCGTCCAGGGCGATAGTATACTGGTGATACGTATGCGTGTTGCCTTCGGCGACCTTAGGCACCTGTATCCCCAGAGGCGCGAACGCCTCGTCGTACCTGGAGGCGAGGGCCCTCCTGGCGTCGAACCACTCGTCAAGTTTCCTGAATTTCACGCGAAGTATGGCCGCCTGCAGGCTGTCCAGGCGCGAATTGTACCCTATCTCCTCGTGTATGTACTGCTCCCGGCTGCCGTGCACGCGAAGCCTCTTGACGTGGTCCACAAGGTTCTGGTCGGAAGAGACCACCATCCCGCCGTCGCCGAACCCGCCCAGGTTCTTGCTCGGAAAAAAGCTCATGGCCCCGGCCGCGCCGAAAGAACCTGCCTGCCGCCCGTTCCGCGCGGCGCCTATGGCCTGCGCGCAGTCCTCGATGACCTTGAGGCCGCGTCTGCCGGCCATGGACATGATGCTTTCCATGTCGGCGCACTGCCCGTACAGGTGGACCGGCACTATCGCCTTTATCCTCTCCCTCTCCTCCCCGCCTGCCTCGACTAAAAGCTCCTCTACCCTGGCGGGGTCTATATTATAGGTTTCGGGGTCTATATCGGCGAAAACGGGGCGCGCGCCCAGCACCGAGATGGATTCGGCGGTAGCGAAGAACGTGAACGGCGTCGTTATCACCATGTCGCCTTCGCCGACCCCCGCGGCGCGCAGCGCCAGGACGAGAGCGTCCGTCCCGGAAGCGACCCCGGCCGCGTGAGGCACGCCGACATACGCGGCTATCTCTTTCTCGAGAGAGCTCACCTCCTCGGACAATATGAAGTACTGGCTTTCCACGACCTTTAAAAGGATCTCATCTATCTCTTTTTTTATCCCCTGGTACTGCGCCTTCAGGTTCAAAAGCGGTATGTTCATCTTTTCCTCTTCCTTTCCCATATCACCTTTCCCCGTTCTTCTCGAAGAACTCAAGATCCGACCGGACCATCTCGCTGACCAGGTCCTTGAAGGTCAGCTTGTAATCCCAGCCGAGTTCTTTTTTAGCCTTGCCGCAGTCCGCCACTAAGAGATCCACCTCGGCCGGCCTGAAGAACTTTTTATCTATATCCACGTATTTCCTGTAATCGAGCCCTACTTCCTTGAACGCCATATCCGCGAATTCCTCCACCGAGTGGGTCTCTCCCGTGCCTATGACGTAATCGTCCGGCTTGTCCTGCTGAAGCATCGCGTGCATGACCTTTACATACTCCCTGGAGTGCCCCCAGTCCCTTTTGGCCTCGAGATTTCCCAGGTACAGTTTATCGGCCATGCCGAGCTTTATCTGCGCCACGCCCGAGGTTATTTTCCTCGTGACGAACTCGAATCCCCTGCGGGGCGACTCATGGTTGAACAGTATGCCGCTGCACGCGTAAAGGTCGTACGCTTCCCTGTAATTCCTCGTAAGGTCGAACCCGGCGACCTTGGAGATGCCGTAAGCGGACCTCGGGTGGAACCTGGTGCGTTCGTTCTGCGGCACCTCATCGACCCTCCCGAACATCTCGCTGGAAGCGGCGAAATAGAACCTGCACCTGGGGCAGGCGTTCTCGACGGACGACAGGACATAGTGCGTTCCGTTGACGTTGGCGTTCAGGGTCGAGAACTCATCCTCAAATGAATAGGTGACAAAACTCTGCGCGGCGAGGTGGTAGCACTCGTCGGGCTGTATATTGGTGAGTATCTTGAATATGCTTGGATAGCTCTCCAGGGACCCGCAGTGCAGTGTTATCTTATCCTGGACCCCCCGCAACCTCCACAACCTGTGCTTCTGGTCCTCCAGCGCCACCCTCCTGACCATGCCGTGCACCTCGTAACCTAGCCCGAGCAGATACTCCGCGAGGTAGCTGCCGTCCTGCCCGGTTATGCCGGTAATAAAAGCCTTCTTCGCCATCTCTCTCCTCCGTTTGCTCAATACCCGATACTAAATACTCAATACCCGATACCCGATACCCGATACTC
>Ga0272441_10000780_pt1 | contig 70439 bp, 45 predicted proteins | sample SSMProp6N_FD_193582 | JGI IMG/M metagenome (GOLD analysis project Ga0272441, IMG submission 193582) | Marine sediment archaeal communities from Little Sippewissett salt marsh, Falmouth, MA, United States - SSM-Prop-6N | ecosystem: Environmental > Aquatic > Marine > Wetlands > Sediment ...
AGGAGGTACGGGAACCATCTCCCGAAGGCAGATGGGAGATGGTGAAGGACAAGGTCATAGAGATAGTGGCCGAGAAGACGGGGTATCCCGAGGACATGCTCGAGATCGATCTCGATCTGGAGTCCGACCTCGGGATCGACACTGTGAAGCAGGTCGAGCTCTTTGCCATGGCCCGTGAGGACTTCAACCTTCCAAAGGACGACACAATAAATTTGCAGGACCTGAACACCCTTCGAAAGATCGTGGACTACGTGGTTCTGCAAACCGGCGGGTCAGTTGAAGAGACAGCTCGCGCGAAGAAGAAGGAAGAGACCGCAGTCGTTAAAGAGGAGGTACGGGAACCATCTCCCGAAGGCAGATGGGAGATGGTGAAGGACAAGGTCATAGAGATAGTGGCCGAGAAGACGGGGTATCCCGAGGACATGCTCGAGATCGATCTCGATCTGGAGTCCGATCTCGGGATCGACACTGTGAAGCAGGTCGAGCTCTTTGCCATGGCCCGTGAGGACTTCGATCTTCCCAGGGATGACACAATAAATTTGCAGGACCTGAACACCCTTCGAAAGATAATCGACTACGTCATGGAAAAGAAGGGACCGGAGATAGATGCACCGAATGAGAGGGAAGAACCGGATATCGGCAAGAAGACTGAAGATACACATCCGGAGAAGACCGTCGAGGCACCGGAGGATGGGAAAGATTCCGACGCAGACTGGGACCGGTTGAAAGAGAAGATAATATCCATTGTCGCGGAGAAGACGGGGTATCCCGAGGACATGCTCGAGATCGATCTCGATCTGGAGTCCGACCTCGGGATCGACACTGTGAAGCAGGTCGAGCTCTTTGCCATGGCACGTGAGGAGTTCAAGCTCCCGAAGGATGACACCGTCAACCTGAGCGATCTGCCGACCCTTCGTCACATAATAGACTACGTTTCGAAGCTCTTGTCCTCGGGAGCCCTTGAACCGGCTCCCGCGGAGGAGGAGAAAGCCCCGGAGGAGAAGGTCGAGGAGAAGCCCCCCAAGGTGATCTCTGCGGAAGAGGAGAAAGCCCCGGAGCAAAAGGTCAAGGGCCCGGACCGCTGGGACGAGGTGAAGGCAAAGGTCATCGAGATAGTGGCCGAGAAGACGGGCTATCCCGATGACATGCTCGAACTCGACCTCGATCTGGAGTCCGATCTCGGGATCGACACGGTGAAGCAGGTCGAGCTCTTTGCCATGGCCCGTGAGGACTTCGACCTTCCCAGAGACGACACGGTAAATCTCAGCGACATGCCGACGCTAAGACACATCATAGATTATGTTGTGAAGCTCACATCATCCCGGGAGGAACCTTCCCCCGAAGCGGCGGAGAAGGTGGAAGCGAGAACGGACTACACCGTGGAGGAGCTCAAGGAAAGGATCAATCGATGGGTTCTTCAGGTTGATGAGGCTCCGATGGTGCAGGGAGAAGAGAGCCCTGTCAAGGGAAGGAAAGCGCTTGTCTTGGGCGGTGACGCGGCTTCCGCCTCCCTTGTGGAGAAAAAGCTTGGTGCGGAAGTGGTACATCTGCCCGGAAATGTCGACCATTTCGAGGAAGATGATATCAAGGATATCGAGGGTATCGTTTGCCTGTCCCCCCTGTTCCTGGAGGACGATCCCGACCCGGCTGACTGGGACCCGATCTCTTCTACAACCTCCAAACTGCTCTTCAGGGCGTGCCTCTCAATGGGCAGGAGGCTGAAGGACGGGGGCTTCCTCTATTCCATCACGGCGATGGGGGGCAAACTTGCTCTTGACAGGAGCGTGAACCCCTTCAACGGGAGCGTCTCCGGTTTCACCAAGGCGGTGGGGAGGGAGTATCCCAATGCCGATGTCATCTGTCTGGATGTTGACCCCTCGATGGGGGTCGAGCGGGCACTTCACCTTCTTCTGGCGGAGATCTCGCATACCGACCATCCCCTTGAGGTCGGATGCGATGGAGAGAAGAGATACCTGCCAGCGATGAGGATCTGCATGCCCCCGGATGAGTCGAACATCGATCTGAGGGATGGAATGTCGGTGCTGGTTTCCGGAGGGGGTGGAGGTATCACCGCAGAGATCATCAAGGGACTTGCCAGGCGTGCCAGGTTGAAACTCCACATAATAGACATTACCGAGATACTTCCGGACACCGGGGAACTCGCCGGACTTGACGAGGAGGGTCTCTCCAGGAAAAGGGAGGAGATCAAGGAAAGGCTCCTGAAGGAAGGCGGCAAGGTGACCCCGGTCATACTCGACCGGGAGTTTTCCAGGATAACCAGGAGCATAGGTGTATTCAGGCTCATGGAAGAGCTCCGGGAACTCGGAGCCGAACCGCATTACCACAGATCCGACATAATGGATACGGACGCCATAGCAAGGATAGCCTCGGAGAACGGTCCGTTCCACGGCATAATTCACGCGGCAGGGATAGACCAGTCTAGATCTCTCATGTCGAAGAAGAAGGAGGACTTCGACAGGGTCTTCGACATAAAGGTCAGGGGAGCAAAGGCCATCCTTGCGGCCACGATCGATCATCCTCTGGAATTCTTCCTTACCTTCACATCCGTTGCCGGAAGGTTCGGGAACGCGGGACAGGTGGATTACAGCAGCGCCAATGACACACTTGCCAAGATGAGGGGGGCCTTCCTGAAATACCATCCGGACTGCGTCTACAAGGCGGTGGGATGGTCGGCTTGGGCCAACGTGGGAATGGCAAGCAGGGGCTCCGTGAAGACGCTTCTGGAGATGGGAGGCATCACCTTCATTCCGGTGGACGATGGAGTGGAATATGCAATATCGGAGATACTTCACGGCAGGGAGAGGGAGGTCTACTACTCCGGCTCCCTCGGACCCATGGACCGGGGCGGGGTGCTGAAATGGTCGGAGGGCATACATCCTCCGGTTGCCGTTGAAGATCAGGTCAAGGTCCCCCCCGCTTCAAGGGAGGAGAAGATCGAGCCCCAGGGTCTGGCCCCTCTTCTGGACGAGATAGTGGAGAGGACCGATTCGAGGATACTTGTCAGAAGGTCCTTCGACGGGGTCAGAGAGAGGTTCCTCCCGGACCATTCCATAATGGGAAAGATGGTGCTTCCCGGGGTCATGGGACTCGAGATATTTGCCGAAACCGCCCAGATAATGTTCCCTGACCTGGATGTCTTCACCCTCCGTGACGTGGTATTCAACAAGGCAGTGAGCGTGGACGGGAAAGAACACAAGGAGATATTCGTGGAAGGGAAGCTCTCCTCCGAAGAGGATGAAGTGAGGACCGTGGACCTGAAACTATATTCCATCCTGAAGCCAAAGAAGGCAAAGAAGGAGATCGAATCCGTGCACTACACCGGAACGGTTGTCATGGGAAAGTATGACCCCGAATGCCAGAAGGTCCAGGACCACCCCGTGAGGCCGAGGAACGTCATAGCGCAGGTGCTGAGAGATGAGATCTACGAGCATCTATTCCACCGGAACAGGTTCCGGGTCCTCGAAGGCATAGAGGTCCTGAAGGACGGGGAGCTAACAGGCGTCTACCATGCCCCACCGGACGATCTCTTCGATCCGTCAACGGGATGGGAGAACTCCCACCTGGTCACGGTCCCGATGCAGACGGAGTGCGGGTTCCAGGTGGCGGGGGCATACGTCCTCGACCGATTCAAGATGATGGCACTTCCCGTCAAGGTTGGCTCGATCGAGTATCATGGCGAGATGACACCTGCCGAGGGGGGAATGGCATGGGTCAGGTTCGAGGGCAGGGAGGAGAACGTATTCAGGTTCGATGTGGACTTCATAGACATGCATGGGAATGTGAGGTTCTCCTACAGGGACTACCAGCTGAAATCCATGATGCCCTACGACGGGGAGCTGAAGGGCGATCATTCGGTCCATTTCGAGGAGTTCCGGTCCCCCCTTGACGATATCCGGGTTTTCAGGATAGACCTCGACTCGGTCCCGGCAGACCTCGAGGAGTACGTGAGGTACTTCGATGAAGATGAATGGAAGAGATTGATCTCCGAGAAGATGAATCAGAAGAGAAGGAAGGAGCATGCCATGGGCCGGGTCATCGCCAAGCTTGCCGTGTCCTGGGTGCTTGCCACGGAGAGGTCGAAGGTGGTCCCGGTGACGTCCGTGAAGGTCCTCACCGAGGAAAAGGGAAAACCATACGCGGTGGTGTTCGGGGAGAGGGTGGAGATATCCATATCCCACTCCCACCGCTGGGCCGTCTGCTCGGTGGGCGGCAGGGTCCATGGAATGGACATCGAGCTCGCCGAGCATCGCGACATCTCCTTCGTGGACGAGGCCTTTACCGGGGAGGAGGCAGAGCTGATCTCCCGGAAACAGAAGCAGTACGATCTCGGGGAGAACATGGTGCAGACCCTGTTCTTCTCCGCGAAGGAAGCTTACCTGAAAAAGACCGGCATCGGTATGGGGGTCAACCTCAAATCGGTGCGGTGCAATGAGGCCCTCCAGCTTCCCAACAAGGGGGGCATCTCGTTCGAGGTGCTGGTAGAGCACGATGGTAAGGAGGAGAGGGTGCTTGCACACATACCATCCGCCTATGTGCTGACAGTATGCGCATGACGATCCGAATCTGACCATCAACCGAAACCGGATGTGAATGGCAATGAAGAAAAAGAGCAAGCTGCTTGGGGGGGCAGGAGAGAAGGTCCTGCTCACCGGGAATGAAGCCGTAGCGAGAGGTTGTCTGGAAGCCGGCGTCGTGGTAGCCGCTGCCTACCCCGGGACACCGGCATCGACCATAATGGAAAGGCTCGGAGAGGTGGCCCCCGAGATGGGTTTCCACGCAGAATTCTCCGTGAACGAGGCGGTGGCCTTCGAGGTCGCAGCCGGAGGCGCTCTGGCCGGTGTCAGGTCGCTGATGACAACCAAGATGCTCGGGGTCAACCTGATAGCCGATGCACTGACCGTGATAACCGTCACAGGGGTGAGGGCGGGACTTGTCATTGTCACCGCCGACGACCCGCAGCAGTTCTCCTCCCAGTGTGCCGAGGATACCAGGTTCTTCGCAATGCTGGCGAAGGCACCCGTACTCGAGCCCGGCGACGGGCAGGAGGCCAAGGATATGGCAAAGTACGCCTTCGAGCTCTCCGAGCAGCTGGAGCTTCCCGTGTTCCTGAGGATAACCCCGAGGATCTGCCATTCCTCCTTCGATGTGGAGCTAGGTGAGCTCAAGGCCCCCAAGAGGGACGGAAGGTTCATCAGGGACCCCAAGAGATTCGTGATGATCTCCACCTATTCGAGACCCAGGCAGAAGATCCTTTTCGAGAAGATCGAGCGTGCTTCCAGAATAGCGGACTTGAACCCGTGGAACAGGATATACGATTTCCAGAACGGGAAGATCGTCGGGAAAGGCCAGGTGTACAACACCTTCGGCATGATCGCGTCAGGATTGACGTTCCCCTACGTGGAGGAGGTGCTCGAGGCCACCGGGCTCAGTGCAAAGGTGCTGAAACTCGCAACGACATACCCTCTTCCTGAGAACCTTATCACCGAGTTCCTGCGGGAGATGGACCAGGTACTCATCGTCGAGGAGAACGACGGTGTGACCGAGCTTCAGACCCGTGCCCTCGCCCAGAGGAAGAGGATCAATGTAAGGATCATGGGAAAGGACGAGGGATTGATCCCCAGGAGCGGTGAGCTCAACCCCGACCTCGTGGGAAAGGCCGTCGAGAAGATCTTCGGGGTCAAGTTCGTGGAGGAGCTAACGGAACCCTACCTTGAAGCCGAGAAGGAGCTGGTGAGCAACCGGGTCCCCGCTCTCTGCGCGGGATGCCCCCACAGGGCAAGCTTCTATGCGATCAGGGAGGCTCTCCGCAGAAAGGGACATGGGGGCGCGATCATGGGGGACAGGGGCTGCTACAATCAGGGTGCTTACGAGCCCCTTGAGGGGATGGACACCTGCATCTGCATGGGGGCATCGATCGCCATGGCCTCCGGCGTTTCCCATTCCGGGACCAACGAGCCCGTTATCTCCGTCATAGGGGACGGGACATTCTATCATGCGGGTATCCCTTCTCTCCTGAATGCCGTGCACAACAGATCGAACATAACGTCGTTCATCTTCGATAACTCCATCACTGCCATGACCGGGCATCAGGTCAACCCCGGAACGGGGGTGAACCTGATGGGTGATCATACGGGGTTCGCCAATCTGAAGAAGATCGTCGAGGCCTGCGGGGTGGAGAGAGTGCATGTGATCAACGCCTTCGATACTGGAAAGCTCATCGACACCATGCTCGAGGAGATCGAGCAGCCAGGACCATCGGTCATCATATCAAGGTCCCCCTGTGCTCTCGTCGTCGAGAGGCAGGTCAGGCAGAGGAAGATGACCCTTTACAGGGCAGAGGTGGACCTCGAGAAATGCATAGGCTGCAAGGTCTGCATGAAGAAGATCGGATGTCCTGCCTTCGGTTGGAGCTCTGATCCGAAGGAGCACCTGGAGATACTCCCGCACTGCAACGGCTGCGGTCTCTGTGTAGAGATGTGTCCCTTCGGGGCAATATCCGTCCCCGGGAAGAGAGAGGGGGCGCTTGGAATTACCCCCAAACCCAGGGAGGTGAGGAAATGAACATAATCCTGAGTGGGGTCGGAGGGAACGGCGTCGTTCTCACCTCGAGGATAATAGCAGAGGCCGCGATCAGGGAAGGTATCAAGGTCCGCCTCGGAGAGGTACACGGACTTGCCATGAGGGGGGGGACAGTTGTATCCCATCTCAGGCTCGGTCCCGACGCCAAGGGGCCGCTCGTCCCTCTGAGGAAGGCCGATATAATGCTCTCCTTCGAGCCACTTGAGGCCATCAGGCAGATGAAGTTCCTGAAACAGGGGGCCAAGGTCATAATAAACAACGAGCCCTTCGTGGGTGTCGATGCCCATCTGGGACTGTCCAGATACCCGGATGTATGCCGGGTCATAGACCAGATCCAGAAAACACAGGACCTGGTGGACGTTCCCGCAACCCACCTGGCTCTTGAAGCCGGAGGGGCCGTGATGACCAATGTGGTGATGCTCGGTACCCTTTCAGCATCCAGGGAGCTCCCCATCAGAAGGGAGGTCCTGATCGATGCCATCAAGTCCAGGGTGCCCCCGCACACCATTGACCGAAATATCAGGGCATTCGAGCTCGGCGAGAAGGCCTTTCAGGAATGGGAAGCGCAGAGGGCCTGCAGAAACGGATGACATTCTGCTGAAAATACGGGTCGCTCACCGCCCGGGTCATTATCACTTCACACATTCCCTGGAAAATCAATTTAAAGCCGTAGGTGGATGTTCGGGAAGAGAACCATGCAGACGAGATGCAAGAGGGTGGACATTTCCACCGGAGGACAGAAGGTCGCCTTTTTCCCCGAGAACCTGGCAATGGAGTACGACCTGCATCCCATGGACAGGATAGAGGTCCTGAGCGTGAAGGACCTCACGGTGGTGCATACCGCAGTGGTGCAATTCTGGTCCTCACTCAAGGGTCAAGTGGGCCTGTGCAGGGAGCTTGCCGACGAGATGCAGATCGGGGAGGAGGGGATAATCGTCGTCAGGCAGATCCCCAAACCCGAATCCGTTCAGCACATAATCGATAGGATGAACGGTGTCGAACTTGGCGGCAACCAGATGATGGATATCGTCGGAGACATAGTCGATGATTCCCTCACCGAGGTCGAGCTCTCCTGCTTCGTCACGGCCTGCACGATGCAGGACCTCACCATGGCGGAGCTTTACAATCTCACCAGGTACCTGGCAGAATCCGGGGACCGGATGGAGTGGGATGACGAGCTCGTTGCGGACAAGCATTGTACCGGGGGGGTTCCGGGGAACAGGACCTCTCCCATCGTTGTTCCGATCATCGCATCCCTCGACGTCAAGATACCCAAGGCCTCCTCGAGAGCCATAACATCCCCTGCCGGTACGGCCGATGTTATGGAGACAATGGCAAAGGTATCCTTCGACAAATGGCAGATAAAGGATATCGTGGGAAGGACAGGAGGATGCCTGATATGGGGCGGAGGTCTGAACGTGGCCCCTGCTGACTCTCGATTGATAAGGATCAGAAAGCCCATAGATTCCAATCCGGAAGGGCTACTGATATCCTCCATACTCTCGAAGAAGTTCGCCATGGGTTCGAAGTATGTACTCATCGACATGCCCGTCGGACTGGAGACGAGGTATCACTCACTGGGCGAGGTCAGACACATGGCCCAGAAGGTGAAGAAGATCGCCGCAAGGCTCGGGATGAGGGCACATGTCGAGATCACCTTCGGGGATGAACCCATAGGAAACGGGATCGGACCCAATCTCGAGGCGAGGGATGTCCTCAGGGTCCTGATGAACAGACCCGAGGCACCGGCGGACCTGAAGGAGAAGGCGCTGTGGATCGCGGGCAAGCTCATAGATCTGTTCGGTAAGGACAGATACGGTCCCGATCACAGACCCGGGGACGGATACGAGATAGCGAAGGATGTTCTCGAGAACGGGAAGGCGTTTTCCAAGTTCCAGCAGATCGTGGAGGCCCAGGGAGGAGACCCGAACCTGCATCCGGACAATTTCAGGACAGAGACGCATACAATCGACATACGGGCCCCGAAGGAAGGACAGCTCATCGATTACGACAACAGGGTCATAAAGAAGATCGCAAGGCTTGCAGGGGCCCCCGGTAACGCCGGGGCGGGGGTGGATATCTACAGGACCTCGGGGACCATGGTGAGCCGGGGCGAGCTTCTGCTGAACGTGTATACGGGGAGCGAGGAGAAGCAGTCCATGGTCTTCGACTTCCTTTCCCGCAACAGGCTCTTCACCATCGAATGAGTTGTGATCCGGTATTCGATACCCAACCATCGTTCCGTTGATATCTCCATTTTCATCCGGAGGAAACGGACCCTGAACGACCGATACTTCCCTTTTTATATTGAACGACGGGAGAAGGTTACTAGAATTGGCTCCTCAAATTCCCACTACATGCCATTATCGCCAAGGATCGGGGTGGGGGTATATTGGTTCGAATGCCAAGTCCGAATTTCCCGAATTCGGACCATCAGGGAAATATTCCTCCATCATCCCCCTATTACACGACCAGGGTCCTATTGTTGCACAATTGGACATGACCTGCGGTCAGTCGAAGCAATGTATTCTCATTCGCGTTGATATTTTTCAATGGATTGTTAGAAAAGGTTACCGGAAGGCTTTAATATCAGAGAAGAAAAGAACAGATGTTCTTTTAATACTCCTTCATGAACACCTTTCAGGGTGGTATCATATGAGAAGAGCGAAACACAGCCTTACGATCGTGATGTTATCATTGATGATGCTGTCCACCTCATTTGTTTTGGTGCAGGGTACCAAAGAATGCAATTTTCAGGGGTCCGCGATCAATATCCATGAGACGGGGACCGATGCTTTCGGAACCGTTTCTGAAGGTTTCATCAGAAACATGGGTCAGTGGGATGATGAGGTCCTGTATGCTATGAAAGGAGACCGCATGATATCATATTTCACAGTATCGGGCGTCTCACACGATCTGAAGACCGAAACCGGTGGATATGTTCTCGGGATCGAATTTGATCATGCTTCCGGTATGGCTCCTGCCGGGGTGAACGAACTTGACCACAGGTTGAACTTCTTTACAGGGAACGATCCGGCCAGATGGGCGAAGGAGGTGAAATGTTACAATCGGATCCTTTACGAGGATGTATGGCCCGGGGTCGATATACTCTATTACACACGGGATCATGAGCTAAAATACGACGTGATCCTCGATGAGTTTGCAGCTCCCGAGGACGTGATGTTCACGGTCGAGGGCGTGATTGGCATCTCCACCAACGGGGACGCACTGGAGATGGAGTTGTCGGATTCCATCTCGCTACGGGATATGGACCTGACCGCCTTCTATGAGGATGGTGAAGAGGTGGTGATCGGGTTTAGGGAGATCGACAGATATTCGTACGGGTTTGATGTCGACAAGGAGCCTGGCCGCAGGATGGTCATCGATCCGGTGTTGTTCTCTACATCCATCGGAGGTTCGGGTCTTGATTCCGTGTATGACCTCGAGGTCGATGAAGCAGGTTACCATTACATTTGCGGAAACACCATGTCGGTGGATTTTCCAAACACAACCGGAGCTTATGACAATTACCCCGGGGATCCGCCGGGAGATGTGTTCGTTTCGAAATTCAACCGGAACGGCTCCGCCTTGATATTCTCTTCATTCCTCGGAGGATGGACGTATGATTGCGCCGGCGGCATGGATATGGACGAGAACGGGAGCATCTATCTGGCCGGCTGGACGTATGGCTGGGAATTCCCGACCACCCCGGGCGCGTTCATGGAGAATTACAGTGGCCCGTCGGCCATATTCGTGACCAAATTATCGGCCAATGGCAGCTCTCTCGAGTATTCCACCTTCGTCTGCAGCGAGAGCATCGATTTCGGATACGATGTGACCGAGATCGACGGGCAGGCCTGTGTGGTCGGGTATACATTCGGACACCAGTTCCCGACACCATGGGGTTTCGGCGGAGGGGTGCACGGACTGGGGATCGTTTTCATACTTTCCAGGGACGGCTCCTCCATCATAGATTTCGCCGGGATAGACGGATACTACGGGGAGTACATGACGAAGGTCATGAAGAACGCAAAGGGTGAGCTTGTCATTGCCGGGACGACGGCCTCTTCTGATTTTCATACCACCAGCCACTCGGTGCAGTTCACCTTTTCCCCCGGAAATAATAACGCTTTCCTGACAAAATATACCCCATTCAGCGGGATGTTCGATTTCATCAGCATGATCGGCAGGATAACCGTGAACGGCCTGAATATCGATTCGAACGATGATATCTACCTGACGGGAAACGTGATGCAGGACGGTTCAATAAAATTTCCATACACGGAGGGATCCATATACTCCCGGGTAAACGGGAGCAGGGATGCTTTCGTGATGAAGATATCAGGGGACGGAAAGAGGCTTTTCTTCACATCGCTCATCGGGGGCCCCCTCCGGGACGAGGGTGGCGATATCGAGATCGACCACGCAGGGAACATCTATCTGGTGGGGCAGACAACCGATCTATCTAACCTAACGGACCTCGGAGGGATCCCGCCCGGGGGTAGGGACGGGTTCATCATGAAGCTTGACGGAAACTGTTCGACTATTCTGAACCTGACCTATATCGGCGGTTCGGGCGAGGACGGGATTTGGCATTCCTATCTGAGGAATAACAACGATATCGTGGTCTGCGGCATGGAGTCCTCGGTCGACCTGGATCTCTCAAACGAGTTCAACAGGTCAGACACCTTCAGCATTTTCACAATGGGTCTGTCCATCCGGTCACCTCCTTCGGGTCCCATCGATCTGGTTGCGGAGGAAGGGGATGCCTGTATCGACCTGACATGGCTTCCCCCGATCGATGACGGGAGGAGCATGATAACCAATTACAGCGTATACAGAGGGGATCGTCCGGACAATCTCAGCATGCTGCGCATCGTCGGGAACCTTACCTCCTTTCAGGATAAGGACACCGAGCTCGGCAAGCCCTATTTTTATGCGGTATCCGCAGTGAACGCTCTCGGTGAAGGTTCCTTCAGCAATGTCGAGGGCAATATCTCCACCACACTGCCCTCGCCTCCGTCAAGCTTCGAGGTCGAGGCTGCAATGCGTTCGGTGATCGTGAGCTTCGGTCCGCCCGTTTCCAGCGGCGGGACCGGCATCACCCTGTATTCGATCTACAGGGACGGGGAGCATCTTGGGGATGTTGTACCGGACAGGTTCAGCTACATCGATAGAGATATCGGGATGGGCGAGGTCCATGAATATTCCGTGAGCTCCTGGAACCGGAAGGGGGAATCCGACAGGACCGGGCCGATCGCAGTTACCACGAAGGACTGCCCTTCACCTCCCCGGGACCTGGAATGCATCCAGGGAGGGGAGTATCTCGAGATCAGATGGAGAGAGCCGGCGAACAGCGGCGGTCTTGATATCGAAAACTACATGATATTCAGGGGTTCGGAGGATGACGACCCTGCCATCCTGAAGATAGTTACCTTCGATACGATATCATACCGGGACGACAGGGTCTCGGTGGGGGTGGAATATTTCTACAGTGTCCAGGCGCTGAACAAGCTCGGTCTCTCGGAGCCATCGAACACGGTTTCGGGTATATTCTCGGGTTTCCCCGGACCGCCGGTGCAGGTGGCCGCATCCCCTGGGTTGAACTCGATCGAGCTCTGCTGGTCGCCTCCCCCGAACACGGCGGAAGGTGTAATAAAGTTCCATGCAATCTATCACGGTCCTTCCCCCGAGGACCTCGTTCTCATTGATCTGGTCGACGGAGGTTCGAGGTCCTACCGGCATTCGGGTCTGGTCCAGAACGGTCTGCATTATTATAGGATCACTTCCGTGACGGACCTCGGCGAGTCGGTTCCCTCCCCGGTGGTCTATCAGCGTCCGATCCTGGCTCCAACTCCTCCGGGGGACCTGAAAGCTTACGGTCTGCCGGGGTCGGTCCTTCTCGAATGGGGAAACCCTACGAGTTCGGGGAACTCACCACTTACGGGATTCACGGTCTTCAGGGCTCATGCAGGCTCGACCCTCGTGCAATATGCCGGGATCAACGGATCTTCCAGGACCTTCACCGATGTGAATGTGGAAAGGGGGGTGGAGTATCGATACGCCATAGGTTCATTGAACGGATACGCGGCATCCGGTCCCGGAGAGAGCGTGGGAGCCCAGGGCACGTTCGTGCCTGACCCGCCTCCGTCCGTGTCAGCAACGCTCACGGGCGAAACCATATCGGTTGCATGGACGGGACCCGATTATGATGGGGGCTCCAACATCACCTCATATCGTGTGGTCAGACAGGACCCGAGCGGGATCCAGGTTCTCATAGGTTCTGTTATGCCCGGGACGTTCACGGTGGTTGATATTACCGCTCTGAGAGGCAGGACATACTCCTACCACGTAATTGCCGCGAACATCATCGGACCCTCGGGTCCGAGCGAGAAGGCAACTGTAAGATTGGGTGATGTCCCGTCCGCCCCTTTCGGACTCGTGGCGATGGAATTTGGCGGAAGGATCGCACTGACCTGGTCTGTCCTGCCTGACCCCCATGCGGACAATATAACGGGTTACAACATCTTCAGAATGGAAGATGGCGGGGGATATGAGATGATCGCGATCCTCGGCCATGATGCGGGAATTTTCATCGATGGGGACGCGGAACCGGGAACCAGCTACGAATACCGGGTCAGCGCCGTCAATATGTTCGGCGAGAGTCAGCCGAGCGAACCGGTGTTGATCGATGTATCGGAGTTGGAGAATAAGAGGGACGACATGGCCCACCTATATCTTTACATGTCAGTTATCGCCGGTACCATTCTGGTCCTGCTGGTTCTCCTGAACCTTATCCTTATCATGAGGAGGGGACGGATGATGGGAGGTGAGGAGTGATGATGAAGGAGATTCTGCTTGCTTCCGTTCTCCTGCTGGTCGCTCTTCCGGTCGGATCGTCCCATTCTCCGGGCAGTTCATTGGAGAGCAAGGCGGTGATAATCCCGGATATCGAAACGGACCTTTTCTTCACCGAGAACCTCGGGCAGTGGGGAATGGATGTCGATCTTCTGGCGGATATGCCCTTCGGACACATCGGGCTCTCAAGATCCGGATTCATATATGATATTAAGGACCGCGACAAAGGCAAGGGCTGCGTATTGAGATATGATTTCGTTCATTCCGGCCCTGTCCACCCTGCGGGGACGGATGAGACGGGACACATCACCAATTTCTTCTACGGAAACGATCCCTCGCGATGGGTCAGCGGCGCCAGAAGCTTCAGGTGGGCCCGATATTCGGATGTATGGCATGGTATAGATGCGGATTTCAGACTCGATGAGGGAGCGGCCAAGTACGAGTTCGTCCTGCCCCCCTTCTCGGACCCCGATGAGATCGAGATGAAGCTCTCGGGGCACAGGTCCGTCGATGTTATCGATGGCGACCTCGTGATCGTACTGCATGTCGGCGGGGAACTGCGGGAAACGGGGCTGAAGGCTTTCTACCAGGATGATCCCGGATCGACGATAGATGCACGGTTCAGAGTGGAGGGTGGTGATCTGATCGGTTTCGAGCTCGGAAAATACGATCGATCGAGGACCGTAGTGATCGACCCGCTCCTCATGCATTCCACCTTTCTTGGCAGTTCCGGCTCCGACGGGGGTGGGCGGGCCATTCAGGGAGATGACGGTTTCGTTTACCTGACCGGAGACTGCGGCTCGGACGGTTTTCCAACCACACCCGGTACCTACGATGACACCTGGAACCACTATTATGATATTGTCTGCTGCAAGATGGATGAGAACCTCACAACCCTTCTCTATGCCACCTACATAGGAGGAAAGGACCTGGACCAACCCAATGATATCCATTACGCAGGAAACGGGGAGGTCATAGTGACAGGGATCACCAATTCCGATGATCTTCCGGTGACCAACGGGTCCTATCAGAGCGAGCGGGGCGACGACGGGTGGGATACGGACCTCTTCCTGCTTAAGTTGGATCGTACGGGAGGAGAGCTTCTCTTTTCCACCTATATCGGTTGGGCCGGACGGGAGGCTGCACCCTGTATGGAACTCGATGGGAGGGGGAGAACGGTGATTGCAACCACAGCGGGAGATAAGGCATCGGTCGGGGGCATCTTCAATGGAGGCTCCGGAGATGTCCTGCTCTTGGGGATGAACTCAAACGGCAGTTCGATGGAGTTCGCCCACTTCATCGGAGGATCCAGGAATGAGACCCCCTGCGGAATGGAACTTGCGGGTGGCGATCTGGTGTACTTGGCCGGATCCACCGATTCCCCGGACTTCCCCGTGACGGGAGGTTCCTTCGAAACCGCATACAACACAACGATCGGACATGCGGGCTACCTTTCCTGTTTCAACCTTTCATCCGGAAGGTTGGAGAGGTCCACATTCATCAACGGTGTTACCCTCGCCTGCCTCGATGTCGACAATGACGGTACGTTGGTGATGGCCGGAACCTCGAATGTTACAGGGCTGGTCACTTCCCCCGGGGCCTTTCAGAAAGTGTATCAGGGCGGACGGGACGATATTTACGTTCTCCGGATGGATCCGGTCCTTTCTTCCGTCCTCAACTCCACATACCTGGGGAGCAGGGGAAACGATTCGATCTTTCACATGGATCTCAATGAGACAGGTTACGTCTTCCTGACGGGTCCGGGTGGTATAGGGTTCCCGGTCACCCCTGGCTCTCTTTGCACCACTCTGCCGGCAGGGGGCGCCATCTATGTGGATGTACTCGCTCCCGACCTTTCTGATCTCATCTACGGGACCTTCCTCGGAGGTCCGGGGTGGGAATATCCCCGCTCCATCTTCACGGGGCAGAACGGGACGGTTCTGGTCGCAGGGGAGACAGCTTCCGCGGGCTTCCCCGTCGTGCCATCCTCTTACGATACCTCCTTCAACGGCGGGTGTGATATTTTCATATCAAGGTTGAAGTGCGTCAAGGTCTATCTTCCCCCTCTCGAGCCCGGGAACCTCTCCGGCAAGATTGTGGGAGACAGTATCGAGCTCAGTTGGGACGATCCGGAATGGGACGGGGACACCCCGATAATGGGATACAATATCACGAGGATGGGGGAATATGGCCTCGAGAAGATCATAGGATTCTCCTCCGGCCTCACCTTCATCGATGATGATATCGACCTGGAGCAGGTATATGCCTACTTCGTAACCGCCTTTAACAGAGTGGGTGATTCACCCCCATCCTCGAGGATCGAGGTGTGGGAAAAGGAACCACCCGTGATAGGGGAGGACCTGACGGACCATAATGTGGTCCCGGGCGGGGAGATAACCTTTTCAACAAGGGTTCGGGACAATTCAAGGATCAAAGAGGTTCGCGTCGTTTACCGGATAGACGGAGGCGCCCCCGTTTCCATCCCCATGATCAATGGGGGAGAGGGCATATACGGCAACACCCTGGTCCTGGATGACCGCGAACTGGATGTCGATTACAGGATCATCGCAGTTGATGTACACGGGAACAGGATCGAAACCGATCACATTGTCATCAATGTGAGGGGGGAATATCTGCCCCGGTTCCTTAAAGACCTTACTCCGGTGGAGGTTGAGGCCTTCGGTCTCCTGACCTTCAGCGTTAAGGTCGACGACGACCTTGGAGATCCCGATGTCTGGCTGGAGTTCCGGACGGGTGAAGGCCCGGTGAAGAACACAACAATGGACTTCGGGTCGGACGGCAATTACACCTACGAAGTGAAAGTGACCGGTAGACCCGGGGAAATCGTTCGATATATCTTCAAGGCCGAGGACTATCACGGGAACTGGAACTCCACAGATGTTCGGACAGTTCGCATAGTTGACGGGGTCCTTCCGATGATGGAGGTTGACCTTTCGGACGGCATCGCATGCACCGGAGATACATTCTCATTTCGGACAATGGTCAGGGATGATCTGGGTATAGGTTCGGTTAGAGTGAAGTACAGGTTCGGACCATGGGCCGAGGAGGTACTTGGACTTGACCGGAATGAGGATGGGATATGGTTCGGCGTGGTTCGTATCCCGCATATCCCGGGTGAATTCAACTACCGGTTCTTGCTCGAGGATTCCAGCCGGAACACCAATGAAACGGATATGAGGACGCTCCGGATCGTCGATAACGATAAACCTTCCATCAGGAACTACTCGGTTCCGGCCGAGGTTTTCAACGGTCGGGAGGTTCGGATCAGCTGCGAGGCCTCGGACAACATCGCTCTGGATAAGGTCCTGGTCAAATACAGGGTCGGGGGGGATGTTATAACGTCCCTGGAGCTTTCCGGCGACCAGGTCAGGACCGGGTCACTTAAGATCCCGATCGATGTAACCGGTGACCTTGAATACCATTTCGAGGTTTTTGACACCTCCGGGAACACGGCCAGATCGGATATTTTGAAGGTCCCGATACGCGATGGAGAGAGGCCTTCAGTATCCGGAGTTGAGGATATCTCGACCTATGCGGGCCTTTCCGTCTCCGCTGGAGTGGATGTTTCGGACAACATCGGCATCGGATATATCGTATGGAGCGGATTTGGATATACCCATGAGGGCGGATCATGGGAGGGCTCGTTTGCAGAGGAGGGTACATACGAGATCGAGGTGACCGTGTCCGACCTGTCCAACAATACCGCATCCACATCTTTCGAAATAGAAGTTCTATCAGAGCTTCATGACGGCGACGGGGACGGAATACCGGACCTGTTCGAGCTCGAAAACGGTCTGTCACCCGATGACCCAGCAGATGCTGATCTGGATATGGATGGTGACGGATTGAGCAATATCGAGGAATATCTGCTTGGGACCATGCTTCGCTCGGATGATACCGACAGCGACGGAATGGATGATTGCTGGGAGGTGAGGTTCGGTCTCGATCCGCTTGTCTTCTCGGCCTACGCGGATACCGATGCCGACGGCCTCTATGACCTCGAGGAATACCTGTCCGGTACGGATCCCACGGTCTTCGATGAGGAAACCGAGAATGATGCAAAGGTGCTCCCTCTGGCGGCTCTGATCGCGATCACCATAGGGATATTGCTGTTCTTGGTCCTTGCCATGATGAGAAGGGGGAGAAAAGAGTAGTGATAAGACCTGATCCATGGACATGGAACTTGATAATGGATAATCTGTAATACATGGTATCCATTGAAGTGGACATGGAGCCCGATGAGGATTTCAAGGAGAAAGTTTCGGAAAGTATAGTATCACTGTCGGACATCGACATCAGGAGACTTGCATCCATATTCGACGAGAGGGATGTCTATCTTTCCATCTACCTGCCATACGAAGCATCGGAGCACGAAAAGCACCTGGAGGGTTATATCCATTCGAGGTACAGAGCCATCAAGAAGGCCATTTCAAGTGCTCTTTCGGGCACCTTCGATGCAACCTGGGAAAGCGTAGAGGAATTTGTGTCCGCTCCACCGATCGAGGGCGAAAGGGGAAGGGTGATATTTGCATCGTCAGACCACGCGTTCCTCCATGTATATCACCTCAAGGTGGAACCGGAAAGGAAGTTTATTCTTGACACTTCGCCTTACCTTCTTCCCCTTGCGGAGCTCATGGAGGAGTACATGGATTATGCAATCGTCATTCTGGATTCAAGAGAAGCACATCTGATACTGGTAAAATCCGATATCTGCCACGAACTGGAGCATGAATCCATCGACCTCATGAACAAACATAAAAAGGGCGGAATGAGCCAGATGCGGTTCCACAGGTTGAGGACCGGTCATATAGATTCCTTCATGGACGGGGTTGTGGAGGACATGATGAGGATGAAGGAGCTCCACGGTCTCAGGGGAATTATTGTCGCGGGTCCAGGTGAGGCCAAGAAGCATTTTATCGATAAGCTCCCGACAAAGCTATCGGATATGGTGATCGGAACGATGGATTCCGATGTGGATATGACATGCGGTAAGCTTGTCGAGGCGGGTGATCGGGTGGCAGATACGGAGGAGAAAATGGAGGAGGTGGAGCATGTTGAAAGGTTCAGGTCTCATCTCATGAGAAATGAGCTTGCAACCTACGGGATCCAGGAGATACACGATGCCCTCGTCCAGGGAAGGGTCGGCGAGCTATTGATCCTCGAGGATGTCTCGATACCCGGATGGATATGCGAGAGATGCCAGAACCTTAAGGAGAAGGTCAAACCTCCGGAAAAGTGTCCAAGATGCGGTGGACCGACATCGGAGGCCGATATGGTCGAAGAGCTCTACGAGCTGGCTGTGAGAACAGATGCCCATGTGGAGTTCGTGAAGGAGGACAGCTTTCTGGGATCCATCGGCGGGTTGGGGGCGCTTCTGAGATACTGATGATATCAACCTTCATCAGGAGAGCTTCGATGCCATTAATATGCCATATCGCGGAGAGAATGCATGAGTATGCCGGAAAATCAAGGTTATTTCCTAAAAAGCTGAATAGTCAACCGAAAAGTGTATAAATGTCAAAAAATAACTATTATCGCTGAGGAACCAGCAGAGTCCTGAAAAGAGCCCTCTGATCCCCCAGTCCTTCTGCATATTCGAAGAAGGTGGGATCATCACCGATGATAAAAAGAAACACGTAGAGCAAGAATGGAACGCAGAGAAGGCCTTGAGAGAAACGGGTTCGAGTCCCGGGGGATTGAAGAAAGAGGAGATCGCCGTCCGGATGCAGAAGTTCGGACCCAACGACATCCAGGAGAAAAGGAAGAGCCCTATACTGAAGTTCCTGTCATATTTCTGGGGCCCGATCCCCTGGATGATAGAGATTGCAGCGGTACTTTCAGCAATCATCGGCCACTGGGAGGATTTCGGACTGATCCTGGCCCTGCTCTTCCTGAATGCCGGTGTGGGTTTCTGGGAAGAGCACAAGGCGGATACCGCCATAGAGGATCTGAAAAAGAAGCTGGCTATCTCGGCAAGGGTGAAGAGAGAGGGTAAATGGAAGAAGATACCCTCAAAGGGACTTGTTCCGGGGGACGTTGTGAAGGTCCGCCTGGGTGATCATGTCCCCGCCGATATCGTTCTGTTCAAGGGAGAATATCTGACCGCAGATGAATCCGCCCTCACGGGGGAATCCCTACCCGTCGACAAGGGCAAGGATGACCTCATCTATTCCGGCTCCATCGTGACCCAGGGTGAGATGGAAGGAGTTGTGATCAAGACGGGTATGGCCACATTCTTCGGAAAGACTGCGAAGCTCGTTGAGGGTGCAAGGACAAAGAGCCATTTCCAGAAGGCCGTCCTCAAGATCGGCAACTACCTTATTGCAATGGCCCTCATCCTGGTCTCCATTGTCTTCGTGATCTCGCTCTTCAGAGGAGAGAGGGTATTTGACACCCTTCAGTTCGCTCTTGTCCTGACGGTGGCGGGAATACCAGTAGCGCTGCCTGCGGTACTCTCGGTAACCCTCGCGGTCGGTGCCATGGCACTTTCAAAGAAGGGTGCCATCGTCAGCAAGCTGGTGGCCATCGAGGAGATGGCGGGGATGGACATCCTATGCTCCGACAAGACCGGTACCATAACCCGGAACAAGCTGGTCGTCACCGATGCAAGGACAATGCCCGGCTCAGATATGGACAGGGTGGTCCTGGATTCATATCTGGCTTCCAACGGGGAAAATTCTGACCCCATCGACGATTCCATAATCGATCATGCCAGAAAGAGCCTGAAGGATAAGGTCGAATTCGATGATTATTCCCTCACCGACATAATTCCCTTCGACCCCGTATCAAAGAAGATGATGGCCACGGTGGAATCGAAGGATGGTGCGAGCTTCAAGGTTGCAAAGGGAGCTCCCCAGAGCATTCTGGAGCTTTCCGATAGACCAAGGGATATAGAGGACAAGGTCAAAGAGGTCGTGGATGAATATGCGTCGAGGGGATACAGGGCACTCGGTGTGGCGAGGATGGACACCGATGGTGAATGGGTCTACGAGGGGATCCTCGCGATGAACGATCCCCCGAGAAAGGATTCTCTCTCCACCATCGAAAAGGCAAGGAAACTCGGGATCAAGGTCATGATGGTCACAGGAGACCATCTTGCAATAGCAAAGGAGATCGCGGGAAGGGTCGGGATCGGAAAGGACATAGTGGATTCCGAGAACCTGGACCTCGTCAGCGACAAGGCCCTCGAAAAAAGCGATGGTTTTGCACAGGTCTATCCCGAACACAAGTACAAGATCGTCGAGAGGCTACAGTCCAGGGACCATATCGTGGGGATGACAGGAGACGGTGTGAACGACGCCCCTGCATTGAAGAAAGCAGATGTTGGAATAGCCGTTTCCGGATCCACCGATGCCGCGAGATCGGCGGCCGCCATCGTGCTGACCAAACCCGGGCTGGGAGTGATAGTACAGGCCATTGCCGAGAGCAGAAAGATATTCCAGAGAATGAACAACTATGCAATCTACAGGATAACGGAAACAATCCGGGTTCTGTTGTTCATTACCATGGCCATCATAGTCTTCGATTTTTACCCCATCACCGCGCTGATGATAGTTCTTCTTGCCATACTGAACGATGCGCCTATAATGACCATCGCCTATGACAACGTCAAGACCTCTCCATCGCCGGACAAATGGCACCTGAGAGAGGTTCTGGGAATCTCCACGTTCCTTGGCGTGATCGGGGTGATAGTTTCGTTCCTGATACTTTTCATAGGCAGGGATGTTTTCAACCTCTCCCCGGGTGTGCTCCAGTCCTTCATCTATCTTAAATTGTCCGTTTTCGGGCATCTAACGGTTTTCATTACACGGACCAGGGGCCATTTTTGGAGCGTGAAACCCTCTTGGCAGCTGATGCTTGCGGTTATCGGTACGCAGCTGCTTGCGACCTTCATCACCGTTTATGGAATATTACTGCCGGCTATGGGCTGGCCGCTTGCAATTTTCATATGGGTCACCGGTATTGTGGTGTTCCTTGTAACGGACCAGTTGAAGGTTCTGTTCCTGAAGGTACTGGACCATACCGGAATAAAATTCAGCAGAAAACAGAAACTGGAGTTGGATTAAATGGAAGAATACAGAAGAATATTGGTGCCTGTGGACGGGTCTGACCTGTCAAAGAAAGCATTTAGGAAGGCCACATCACTCGCAAAGAAATTCGGAAGCGAAGTGGCCATAATACACGTGTACGAAAGGCTTCCAGGTTCCTGGGGCATACCGGGAATGGAGGGGCTCGACCTTCCCGTCGAACAGATCATAGAACAGACAAAGGAAGCAGCTGAAAGATTGACCAGAGAATACGAGAAGATCGGGAAAGAGATGGGAGTGGAGATAAGCTCAAGCATGGTTGAGGGAGACCCGGCCGATGAGATCATCAAAACATCCGACGAATTCGATATGATAGTAATGGGGACCCACGGCAGAGGCGGGCTGCTGCATCTCCTGATAGGTTCAACCGCCGAAAGGGTCGCACGTCATGCATGCTGTCCGGTGTTCCTGATAAGAGAAAAGAAGAAAGGATGTTGATCCCAATATACATGTGATAAAATGAAGGGTGAAACGAAGATTGGCCTTTTACCGGTTATCTCGATTGGTGTGGGGGGAATGGTGGGAGCCGGAATATTCTCCATTCTCGGAGTTGCTGCCGAGATAGCTGGATCGAAGATGTTCATCTCGTTCTTGATAGCAGGCATTATCGCCCTTCTCTCAAGCTATTCCTTTTCAAAATTGGGGGTACGATTTCCCTCCGCTGGCGGGCCTGTAGAATTTCTCTATCGCGGTCTGGGGAAGAACTTCCTTAGCGGTGGTCTGTCCATAATGTTATGGATCGGATACATCGTCGCACTGGCACTTTATGCCAGGGCCTTCAGCGGATATTTCATGACTTTCCTCCCGTCATATACACTTCCGATCTGCAGACATCTTATCTCCGCAGCCGTCGTGGTATTCTTCACGGGTATCAATTTCATCAGTGCAAGGTCCATGGGCCGTTCGGAGCTTGTCATAGTCATCATCAAGGTTGCAATTCTGGTGCTTTTCGTCGCCATCGGAACATTCTTTATCAAGCCTTCGAACATAGGATTTCTCGACTTCGGGTCACCAGTGAACATCCTCTACGGGGCCGCAATTGTATTCCTCGCTTACGAAGGGTTCGGTCTGATCACCAATGCCGCCGAGGACATGAAGGACCCCAAAAAGAACCTGCCAAGGGCCCTGTACCTGAGCGTTTTCATCGTGATCTTGATCTACCTCGGGATATCCATCACAGTTGTTGGAAATCTGCCTGTTGCCGATATCGTCGGATCCAAGGAATATGCCCTTGGTGAGGCTGCAAGACCCTTTCTGGGGAATATTGGATTCACGCTTGTGGGAATTGCGGCCCTATTCTCTACATCCTCTGCGATAAATGCTACCCTTTACGGAGGTGCGAACATCAGCTATACCATCTCCAAGGAAGGTGGTCTTCCCAAGGGCTTCGAGAGAAAGTTATGGCGGAAGGGAAGAGAGGGTCTTGTTATCACAGCAGGTCTTGTAATACTGCTCGCCGTTCTTCTCGATCTTGGGGAAATAGCCATGGTGGGTAGCTCCATCTTCCTGATAATTTACGGGGCTGTGAACGTATCCCATCTGAGGATCATCAAGGAGACCGGGGCAAAAAGATGGATCGTGGTATTGTCCCTTGCAACCTGCGCAATATCACTGGGGGTCCTGTTGTTCTACGAGCTGCAGAACTCAAAGTTGACCCTGGTTATACTTATCGGTATAACCTTGCTCTCCTTTATCGGGGAGATCATATTCAGGTTGCTTATGACCAAGGTGATACCATGAAGGGCAAGAAGATGGGGCTCCTGGAAGCAGTCTCCATAGGTGTGGGGACGATGATAGGCGCCAGCATATTCTCCGTTTTCGGGGTTGGGGTAAAGATCGCTGGCCCGAATCTGCCCATATCATTTCTGATATCAGCTTCCCTTGCCCTGATGGTGGCCTATTCGTATTCAAAATTGAGTGCAAAGATAACCTCCAACTCGGGGCCCATCGAGTTCATGCTGAAGGGGATCGGAGACAATCTTGGAACCGGAACAATGAGCATCCTGATATTGTTGAGCTACATCGTTTCCATCTCGCTGTTCCTCAAAGGATTTGCAGGATATTTCATTCCTTTCGTCGGACTTCCCGTGAACTTTTTATCATCCGCGCTCACCGAGACCGGAGTGATCACCGTGTTCGTGGTCCTGAACTTCTTCGGGGCCAAGACGGTGGGAAGATCGGAGCTATTTATCGTCGGGGCGAAGATCCTGATCCTCGGTCTCCTGGTCGCTTCCGGGATCTGGTTCATGGACCTGCACAGGCTGATTCCGGAAACCACTGGAAGCCATGCCGGGGGAACGTTCTTTGCGGCATCGATATTCTTCCTCTCATACATGGGTTTCGGATTGATCACAAACGCTTCCGAGAACATAAAGGACCCGAAGAAGAACGTACCCAGGGCCATATTCATTTCGATCTTCGTTGCAACGGCGGTATATGTGCTGGTTTCGGTTGTAGTGATCGGAAATCTGCCATTAAGCGAGATAATTGCAGCCAAGGAGAACGCACTCGCGGAAGCTGCGAAACCTTCTCTCGGAAACATCGGTTTCTTCATCCTGTCAATAGGGGCCATTTTCTCGATTTCTTCGGCCCTGAATGCCACACTTTACGGGGGGGCAAATATTTCATATGCACTTGCGAAGGAGGGAGAGCTTCCGGAGTTCTTCGAAAGGAAGATCTGGTTCGGGTCCAGCGAGGGCCTATTCATCACGGCTGCGATGGGTCTTGTACTTGCAGTATTCATCCCCATGGGGGGTATCGCCGCTATCACGAGCGCCGTATTCATCTCCATATATCTGTTCGTGTTCATCTCTCACTACAAGCTGAGAAAAGAGGTCGGGGGAAGCAGGTTCATTATTATTGCAAGCTTCATTGCTGTCTCTATAGCCTTAATCGTTCTGATGTATCAGCAGTTCATCGAGGGCTTATTCGTATTCTTTCTGATATTAGGATTGTTCGGGGCGTCGTTCCTCATGGAGTTGGTGTACAGGAAGATCACCAAACGTGGGTTCACGTTAAGGGAAAATATAAAATGAGATTGAGAAAACCCAAAAAAATATACGTATCAGGATTCAATGGACTCCGGGAACATGACGATCAGCAAGGATGTCAACGATCATCTCGGATACATCCGGAGAAATGACGAGAGCTTTGGCGAGGAGATCATGAGATTGACCGAATATCACAATAACGACTTCTCGGGCCTGATAGGGATCAAGATAGAGGTAATTCGGGAGAATATGGAAAAGGAAGGGGTATTGAGCAATGGTGACCGAAGCCGTGAAGAGATGCTTTTTTGATGCTCGATACAATTCAGAAGGCATCTGCCTGAACCAAGACATGGTGCTCGTCGCCAGGGACGCCTATTTAAGTGAGGTCCCGGGACTGGACACGGAATTCTATTGAGTGAACGATCGCTTGGATCTCCTGCACGGATAGAGGCAGTAAAAGAGGCAATTTTGCATTTGATACGGCAAATCCAGGATATCCCGTAAGAAACAAAACCTTTTTAACCGATAGAAGCCGATAATCCCTGGAAATGGGGGAATTTCATATGAAAAGGAATAGCTTGACATACGCCGCTTTGGCAGCGGGCCTTCTGATGTGCCTGCTGCTTGTCCCGTGGACCAACGCCGAGATCACTCCACCCGAGCCCAATGTGGAACCGGGGAGCGAGACACCCACGAACACCGCGCTCTCCGTGGAGATAACCAGTTTCACCATGGACCTGACAACGACCGAGACCACATATGATTACACGATAAATGCGCTGGGAACAGGGTCCGACGATATCGTTCAGGGATACTACAGCATCTGGGTCTACGGAAGCGGCCAGGGGGAATCCGGGGCCCAGGAAAACTGGGAGGCGAGTCCCATAGACGAGGAGCACGAGTACGGGGTCCATCAGTACAAGGAGGAGTTCTTCGGGACCGGGCCGGAAGGGTCATGGAGCACCTGGAAGTGGACCTTCCACTCACAGGGCCCCATCGACGACAACAATCGAGCTAGGTTCGAGGACCCGGAATCCTTTTGGGGCCCCATCGATCACATGCTTCTTTGGATCAGGGGATATGCCGAGGACGGGACATGGGACCAGGATTCCCATGATATAACCAAGGAATATACCGGGATCGATCCGGGCTCCGGGGACGATGACACCACGGATGACGATACCACGGACGATGACACCACGGATGACGATACCACGGACGACGATACCACGGACGACGATACCACGGACGATGACACATCGGATGATGACGACGACAGTCCGGGTTTCGGTGTTGTCATGGCTGTGTCCGCCCTTGTTATCTCGGCGGTTTTCATCATCAGAAGGAAGAGGAACTGACCGGTGGTCAGGGAGCCCGGAGATGATCGGGCTCCCATCCATTTTCCGGTTCCGGGACAGATATTATCCATTTCAGGTTTTTTAATATATAGCACTAGGCAGGAGGTTTCATGATGGGAAGATATTCAATAGAGAGTTTCGTCAAGAAGACATCGCAAAAGGACAGAGAGCAGGGAACGTTCGAACAGGAATCGCCCCATCTCCTAGAGGTCAATCTCGACGGAAAGGTATGGACGAAATGGGGTTCGATGGTAGCCTACAGAGGCAATATCAAATTCGACAAGGCCGGGATCGGAGACAAGGGTGTGGGCAAGTTCCTGAAGGAGAAGTTCACCGGTGAAGGTATGATGCTCACCAAGGCGATCGGAGAGGGGAAGCTCTATCTGGCAGACCAGGGTAAAAAGGTGTCGATAATCGAGCTCGACGGGGATTCTATATACGTCAACGGGAATGATGTACTTGCCTTCGAGGATTCGGTGAAATGGGACATCAAGATGATGAGAAAAGCGGCCGGCATGATGGCCGGGGGTATGTTCAACGTGAAACTGGAGGGGGAAGGGATGATAGCAATTACCACTCACAAGGACCCCATCACACTGAAGGTCGAGAAGGGCAACCCTGTCATGACAGACCCCCAGGCGACAGTGGCATGGTCGGGGAACCTCTCCCCCGATATCAAGACCGATGTATCCCTGAAGACACTGGTCGGGAAGACGTCCGGGGAAACCCTGCAGATGAAGTTCGACGGAGAAGGTTTCGTCGTGATCCAACCCTACGAGGAAGCATCGGTCACGGCACAGAGGGCATGATCACCTATCGATCGAATAACCATCCAGATCCTGAAAGGGTTTAAACTCTATAATCAGGATACATGAATGTTCAGGGATGGCCCTCAAGCCAGGCGAGTGGTTCCATGGAATACGGGAACAGTCAGGTGATCGTGATCAGGGACCTCAGGAAATACTACGGAAGGTCCCGCGGCGTCGAGAAGGTGAACCTCACGGTCCGTGAAGGGGAGATATTCGGGTTCCTCGGGCCAAACGGAGCGGGGAAGACCACCACCATCAGGACCATGATCGATTGCATCCGCCCCACATCCGGGAGCATTCGTGTACTCGGGAAGGACCCGGTCAAGGAAGGAGCCCGGATCCGTAGGGAGATCGGATACCTTCCCTCCGACTTCTCGATGGAAGGGAGGATGTCGGCAAGGAACTATCTCAATTTTCTTCTGGGGATGATGGATCATACGGGAGAGGATAGAATAGAGGAGCTGGCGGGTAGGTTCGAGCTGGACCTTGACAAGCGAATTAAGGATTTCTCGAGAGGCAACCGGCAGAAGGTAGGTATCGTTTCAGCCTTCATGCATGATCCCAAACTCCTGATAATGGACGAGCCCACGACGGGTCTCGACCCACTCATGCAACAGGAGTTCTACAGGCTCGTTCTTGAAGAGAAGAAGCGCGGTGTGACCATTTTCCTTTCATCGCATATCCTCTCGGAGGTGGATGCCGTCTGCGATAAGGTGGGTGTCATAAGAGAAGGAGAGGTCGTGGCCGTCGAGACGATAGAGAAGTTCAAGGAGAAGACGGGCCAGCTCATGAGGGTCAAATTCGAGAAGATGCCTGATAAAGATCTGTTCCAGGGTATCGAAGGTATCAGTGACGTGAAGGTCCTCGATGATGAGACGCTCCAGCTGACGGTATTCTCGAACGTTGACGCGGTCGTCAAGGAACTGGCGAACCATACCATACGGAAATTGACATTCGATGAGACCTCCATGGAGCACGTGTTCCTGAAGTACTACGGCAAGCAGGAGGTCAGAAACAGGGAAAATGCTCCGGTCGATAAGGGGGCAGGATCATGAATTTGACCCTGTTTGGGACCATGTTCTCCACCTCGAAGCGGAGTTTGATCATCTTCTCGGTCTCGATGCTCCTTTACGGAGTGTTCATAATCAGCCTGTATCCCTCCATCGAGAGCACGGTCGGTGACCCGGTGGTCGAAGGGGACGGGGTAAAATTAACACAGCTCGGGGACGGGAACCTGAACCTCACCTGGGAGCTGAGGAAGGATATTGATGTCTACATCCCGGCGGGTTCGCTGAACATCACGGTTTACGAGAACATATCGACCATGATCGAAGAAGGGGGAGACCTTCCATTCAACTCTTCCGGATTGATGGAAGGGGATATTCCGGAAGGGTCTCCTTTCAATCTGCTTGAGGCAGGGGAAGAAAACTACGTGATCGTCGACGGGAAGAAGGGATATAAGGTATTCTGGGTTTTCCACATCAACGGGACAGGAGCAATCACGGTATCCGATCCCCTGGCTGTAGCCGATCTCGGTGCGTCATCCATAGTGGACCAGTACCTTAAGGATACCCCGTGGATGGATATATTCGCGGGGGGATACGATCTGAGCTTTGCAACAATTGAGGGTTTCATCATAATCGAGTACTTCTCTCTCCTGCCTCTGGTTTGCGCGTTTTTCTTCGGGATAAGGGGTCTATCTGCCGTAACCAGGCATGTGGAGGAGCGCTCCATGGACATTCTCCTTGCAACAGGGTACACGAGAAGGAGGTTCCTCCTCGAGAAGACAGCGGTTGTGGTCGTACAGATGTTTTTCATCCTGGCCGCGATCTATATCGGGCTTGTCCTTGGTATGTTCGTTATCGGCGAGGCACCGCTATACGGCTCCTTTGCCCTTGTTGTTTTCGGGGGGATCCCGTTCATTCTGGCGTTCATTGCGATCGGAACCCTTGTTTCCGTTCTGTTCAACGAGTACAGACCCGCGATGAGCACGATCCTCGCCATCGCCTTCATACAGTACATATTCCAGGTAACTGCCACTCTGAGCGACTCCATGTCCTGGATCAAATGGATCACCGTGTTCACCTACTGGGACACGAACGAGCTGGGGCTTAACCATGTTGTTTCCGTTGTGAACATCATCGTTTTACTGGTCGCAACGGTGACAATTTATGCTGCCGCCTTGAAGGTCTTCGACAGGAAGGAGATCCCCACCTGAAACAAGGGGCCCCTCGATTCGAGTATGTACCGTTAAGTAAAAAAGGGTTCATCTCAAGTCGGTATCATGAAGGTGGGGAATACAATATTACTTATCATCATTCTGATCGCTCCGGGGGGAGCTTCCCCTGACATCGATCAGGATATTTTGTCATCGGGATCCTTGATTCCGGAGACGGAGATCTTTCGGGCATCGGACATGATTCCCATGAATGCGGAGAACGGGTCCGGTAATGCGCTTCGGACTGGCATATTCGTCGAGAACCGCGGCCAGTGGGAGGAGAATGTACTCTACTCCATGGAAACCTCCCTTGGCAGGTCGATCATCTGCAGGGACGGATTGTACATCGACGTCAGAGGGGAAGATGGGGGCAATGTCCTGAAGTACGGATCCCCCGAAATATCGGCGGAGGATATCGAGAGAGGCGACCCCCTGCCGGGGACTTACAATTACTTCCTTGGGAACGATGAGAGCAAATGGGTAACGGAAGCAAGAAGCTTCCGGGAGATCACGGTGAAGGACATCTGGGAAGGTATTGACGGAAGGTTCTATTCATCGGAGGGTTTACTGAAGTATGATCTCATCTGCAGGGAAGGCAGCGATCCCGGGATGATCCGCTTCGATCTGGAAGGTGTTGATTCGCTCTCCATGGAGAGGGGAGAGCTTCTGATCGAACTAGAGAGCGGTCAGGTGATCAATGACGGTGGACTGAAGGTCTTCGATGTTTCGGGGGCCCCGTTGAAGGCCCGTTACGATCCGGTCGATGAGGACTCCTTCGGTTTCAAGGTGGAACAAGAATATGATGGAGAGATCACGATAGATCCGATCATCTACGGCACATATATCGGAGGATCGACCAGCGAAGCCTACGACATGGACACGGACCGAAATGGCTGCAGATACGTCCTGGGATCATGTCTATCCGCGGATCTTATGACCACCCCCGGGGCATACCAGCAAAGAGCAAAGGGGGTCCAGGAGGGTTTCATCGCGAAGTTCGACGGTGCCGATTCCGATCTCGTCTACTGCACATATATCGGCGGTAGCTACATCGATTACACCCTCGCTCTTGATGTGGACGATCCAGGCTGCGCCTATTTCACCGGATACACCTATTCCGATGATTTTCCCGTGACCAAAGGTTCGCTCAACCACACACCCGAAAATATATCCGATACTTTTGTGGTGAAACTTTCAAGAGATGGTACCTTCCTCGAGTACTCTCTCATGTACGGAGGTAACGGAAGCGAAGTAGGCAGGGATATTCTCGTCAAGGATTCGGGGGAAGTCATCATTTTCGGGGACACGAGTTCAACCGACCTGCCCATGACGAACAGATCCTACCGTGCGGCATATTCGAGGAACACCGATCTGTTCTTGGCGAGGTTCGACCCCACTGGTTCCAGACTCGAATATGCCTCCTATTTCGGGTGGACCAATGTGGAATCGGCGGCGGTCATAGAGGAAGGTCCTGACGGCATCCTTTACCTGGGGGGATATACCCTTTCCTACAAATTCCCCATCTCGGAGTCCTGTTTCGATCATACCTTCACCGGGGGGGTGGAGGGGTTCGTGATCAGGTTCGAGGAGAGATCTGACCACCCCTACAGGGCAACCCTGATAGGTGGTACAGGAAACGAGTATGTTAAAGGTATAGAATACACCGATGATAGATGTGTCATAATAGGGGGAGAAACGAACTCCTGGGACCTCTGGCCCACGGAAGGGGTCTATCAATCGAACCTCAGCGGGGGTTATGATCTATTCCTGACAAAGCTGGACGAGAACCTTACAAGGGCAGTATATTCGACATATGTCGGGTCTCCGGGCAACGAGACCCTGAGCAGGATGACCCTTGACAGCTCCGGAAACATACACTGCCTGGGGGAGACCGACTCCAATGAATTCCCCACCACCTGGGGGGTGGTCAAGAACATTCTCCAGGGGGACAGCGAGGGCATCTGTTTCATAATGGAGGACGGGGGAGCGAACCTTACCTATTCAACATATGTGGGAGGGTTCATGGAAGATCACCCAAAGGGATTCTCCCTGGGGGGGAACAGCACGGTATACATCTGCGGATCCACCGGGTCCGATAATTTCCCTCCCCGTGACATACCGGGATTCGACAAGACCCTTGATGGGTGGGGAGAGGGTTTCCTGATAACCCTGGACAGGAGCCTCCCGCCTTCGCCTCCCCGGGACCTGGGATTGAAGTGGTGGGTCGGATGGGTGAACATATCCTGGAATCCACCCATTCAGGATAACGGCCATCCTGTCCTTGACTATCTGGTGGAAAAGGACACCGGGGCGGGCTTTTTCAGGGTAGGAAGGACCACGAAACTCCATTTGAACGAGTCATGGACCGATCTATATGATATCACCGGGATCGTGTACAGGGTATCCGCCAGGAGTGCTGCGGGTTATTCAAACTGCACGGCCAGGATGGTTTTCCAGTCTCCCATGAACTTCAGATACACCGTGGAGTTCGACCGTGTGGAGCTTAAGTGGGACCGGTTTTCCTCGAATAAGATCGAAATAGACGGATATCTACTGAGAAGGGAGCATCCGGGAAACCTTTCAAATACCATGGAGGTGAGGATCGATTCTACATTTTATTCCGATCCTGATGTCATCAAGGGAGAGACCTACAACTACAGCATCTGCGCCCTCAAGGGTGAGTACCGGTCGGATAGATCCCGGCTTACCCTGGACTTCGTGACCGTTCCCGGAACGCCGACGGGACTCCTTATATGCTCGCTGAACTCGACTGTTTCGATCGGGTGGGAAAGACCTTCCGACAACGGAGGGGCGGACCTGAAGGGATATCATGTCTACAGGGGTTCGGGGGATCATCCTCTCACATATCTGGACACGGTCGTTAACGATACCTGCAGCTATCTGGACAACACCACCGCATATGGTATCAACTATACATACAGGGTTGCGGCAGCCAACAATGCCGGGGCCTCCAACCTTTCCGAACCGGTGACGATCCTGGTGCTGGGAAGACCGGACCCGCCGTGGAACGTCTCAATCATCACAGGGGTTGACCAGGTGGAGATCCAATGGACGCCGCCCCTGACAGATGGAGGTTCGGATATCATCCGCTTCGATCTCTACCGGATGATCGACGACAGGGGCTGGGCCCTGTTCCTTCCGCTCAGGGGGAACAGATCGAGCTTCGCGGACCGATCGGTTTCCATCAGGACCCGTTATTCATACTACCTTACGGCTATTACCCCGGTTGGTGAATCCGATCCGTCAGAGATCGTTTCGGCGGTCCTGGAGGAGAAACCATCACCCCCCACCTCGCTGAGGTCGGTCCCCGGTCCCGGCCACGTTACCATCCACTGGTCACCGCCCACCTACACGGGCCACTCCCAATTGACCGGTTACAGGGTCTACAGGAGAACGGAGACCACGGACCATATCCTGATGGAGGAGGTGGGGGCGTCGAGGTCCTTCATGATCGATGAGGATATCGATCTCGGTTCGGTATACCATTACAGGGTCACGGCTCTGAACATGATCGGTGAATCCGGCCCCTCGGCGGAGATGGAGTACATTCCGGTGAAACCTCCTTCATCTCCGTCCAACCTGAGGGCGAATGCAGCGGCCAGCGGTATCGAGCTCAACTGGTTCGCACCGGTAGAGGACGGGGGTCTGCCCATAACCCGGTATTACCTCTTCAGGGGATCCGGAAGCGATGATATGAGTCTCCACGTCACCCTGGAGGGTAGCAAGACAGGTTTTATCGACAAGGATGTGGTCCTCGGTCAGGAGTACTATTATCGGGTGTCCTGCTTCAACGGTATATTCAACTCCACAATGAGCCAGGCCGCAAAGGGTGTCATCAGATCGGTCCCGGGGCGGATCGACGACTGCAGGGCATCCCTTGTCAACGAGACCATCGTGATAGAATGGTCCCCCCCTGAGAGCGACGGAGGGGCCCCCATCGTCTATTATGAGATCTACAAGAGGAATACGACGGGTATGTTCGAATTAATGGTCAGGGTATCCGGGAACTGCTCATGCTATGAGGACCGAGAGATAGACCATACAGGTCTTTATGTGTATTACATCAAGGCCCGAAACGAGAAGGGTTACGGTCCGGATTCCATCAAGTTCGATGCGGAGGTCCCCAGTGAATTTTTCATGGAGGAAGAAGAGGGAATTGGTGCTTTCACGGTCCTTGCCCTGGTCTTTTTGGGATTGGCTGTTTTTCTATTCTTCATTGCAGTTTTTGTTCATGTGAGGAGTCGTTCCAGACCCAATCTTCCCCAGCCGGATGTTCTTCCCCAGCCTCTGGAGAAGGCGGTCCCCTACCATCAGGGAGCGGACTATTTGGATCCGGGCGATACCTCCGTGATCGGAACCGGTTCCGGAGAATGACGGATATCGATTCCCATGCCTTCCCGTTCCCCCGAGATCCTGGAAATCAATAAATATAAGTTTATGCTTATACTCTTATGATGAAGGAGATGAAGTTCCACTGGGAGAAGAAAGGACTCAAGATGGTGGAGGTCCTGAAAGCATTTGCAGATATCAACAGGATGAAGATAGTGAGGGTTCTTGCGGCCAATCCCGACGAGAGCGTCTGCGTCTCCGATCTTGCAAGGATACTCGGGATAAGCCAGCCCGCCGTTTCTCAACATATCAAGGTGCTGAAGGCCGTTGATGTCCTTGCTCCGGGGCGTGTGGGGAACATGACCTATTATTCGATCGGGATCGACAAACTGAAGGAATACCGGAAGGAAATAGATGAGATGTTCATGAAGGCCATGGCAAGGTGCACATTCGAGGGGAGCTGCGAGGAGTGTCCGGAGAGGAGCTGTTTCGAATGATCTTTTATACGGATGTTCATAAGAATATGCGAATAAACTTACAAAGAAGGAGTTGAAATGGGATACTATAGAGCAAGGATGTTCAACAGGAAGGCGGCTTCGAGGAGGAGCATGCCGGAAAGGCTTCTGGATACGCTTCCCCTTGAGAGCGGATACAAGGTCGCCGATATCGGTGCGGGAGGGGGATACTTCACCTTGAAGATGGCGGAGAAGGTGGGAAAGAGGGGCATGGTCTACGCCGTTGATACTGACGGGAGATCCTTATCTTTCATAAATGGATCCGCCGAGGAAGCGGGTCTGAGAAATATCAAAGCGGTCCATACCAAGGGAGGAGTTCCAGCCCTCCCGCCCGAAAGCATCGATCTTGTCCTGATGAGGAACGTCTGCCATCATATAGAAGACCCTGTAAGTTACTTCAAGGAGCTTGGAAGGGCCCTGAAAGAGGAGGGAATAGTTGCAATCGTCGATTACAATGGCTCCGGCCGTTTCAGCTTCCACTCCCTCTTCCATCATTCGGTCGAAGAAGAGGAGCTGATGGAATTGATGAAGAAGGCGGGATTCAAAAAGGTGATATCCTTCGATTTCCTCCCGGAGCAGTCCTTCACCCTCTTCACCAGGCGAGCGGCATGATCACCGATGGGGCCATCCGGAACCTTAGGCAATCCCTTCGATCTGCTGGATGTTCTCGGTCATCCCGTAAAGGAATAGGGATCGGTGGTGCGGGCCCCTGTCGACAGGTCCATGGGATGATCTCAGCGAATTTTGGATCCATCATTTTGTAACAACCACTTCCAGAGTGGAACATGTTCTATTCCAAACTCGTTTACCTCTTCAATATCCATCGTTATCATCATGGTCCTCGCGCCCTTGAATATCTCCCGGAATTCCAAAAGCCCTTCCTTTTCCCTCCCGGGTATGTTGTCGGTATAGGTGACATTTTTCCCCGTGACCGAACCCTCATTCCTCAATACAAAATCGACCTCCTCGCTCCCTTGCCAGAAAAACACCTCTTCTCCCCTTCTCTTGAGCTCGGCCGGAACGACATTCTCCGCCAGTTTTCCAAGGTCAGTGGAAATTTTCATCATACCGCATTCCTGAGCCCCGTATCTATCGAGCAACATTTCCTGTCCATTTTCAGGGTATTTTTGATCTTCCAGGAGAAGAACGGGACCATTAGCAGGAGGAAAACCTCTTGAAAATAGGGAAGATATTTCTTTACGGTTTCATAGTGAAGGTTCATAGACCTTGCGATGCTGTTCATTGAAAAATTGGATGATATGTTTGTCATCAAGTAATAGCCGATCCTCTTCACTATCCCGGGATCCGCTTCGAAACGCGAGACGATATCTCTGTTCAGGTATCGAGCTTTTCCATCATCTTAATCGACCGGGACCTCTCCGTTCCTGTGAATTCTTTCAAATCCTCTGGTCTATCCCACCATGGATTCCATCTCCTTATGGATTCCTTCATGTCAAAAGGATGACCGGGAGATTTTGATATATTTCCATGATGGTGAAGGGAAATAAGAGATTGTATCACACGTTCGTGTAATCATTTATAAATGAAAACCGGGGCCACCCCTTCAATCCCTTATGAGCTCTATGCCGTAATACCGGCAGTAAGGCTCCATGTGGCCGAGGGCCTCTTTGATCTTTGTCCTGGAAAGTGCGATCGTCCTGAACTCGATGACCCTGCCTCCCCCGGGGGTGATCAGAAGCTCCGGGAATCTGAATAAAGGTATGATGATCAGCGAGGGTTGGGGTTTCATGCACCTTATCGTCGATACTCCGAGAATGCTCGATATGTAAGCCAAAACGATGTATCCGGTGCTTATTCCCTTGAACTCCTTTTCGATCCCTGGAAGCTGTGGCGGAGGCGAGTGGGAACCGGGCATCATCTCGATGAACTCCTGCATTTTTTCCAAATATGAAAATGATTGATATTACTTCTTATCAGATGCCTCCGGTTTCATTAGGTTACATATTGTAACCACTTGACTCCCTTTCTGATCCGATCAATGGTTCAAAGGTCCTCGGGAAGAGGATATACGAACCGAAACCACAGGCGGCGACCCGAGGGAAGATGTGAACTCCATTCACTCCCGTGTCGAAATATCGGTCGTGGTTGTCATCATATCGATCTTTTTGGGTTACTTCTTTTTGCGATATTGATCGGATCGATGTTGAAAAGGAGGGCCTCTCCCCAAAAGTGATATTGATATTCAATCGGAGAAGTTTATTAACCATTCAGGAGTTGGCATGCCGGGGTAATGAATCATGCCAGGGTCAATCAAGATGATCGTATCAGTGCTGATGTTGTTGATCGTACAGGCCGCATTCGTCCATGGTGCAGGTTCCGAACAGTCTTCCGGGTGGAGCCTCGAGGAACTGCTCGAGCAGGACAACAGCGGTTCGGCAAGCTATCCGGAGATCGGGACAGACGCGAACGGGAACGCCATCGCGGTTTGGAACCAGAACGACGGGACGATAGCGCAGATCGTCGCCAGCAGATACAGAAGTGGTGTCGGATGGGGGGATGCGGAGTTCCTGACGGCCGGAAGTACCAGTTCGCTATCCCCCGCCCTGGCGGTAAATAGCGGAGGAATTGCTACCGCTGTCTGGAGGTATTCGGACGGGACAAGGTACAATATCGTGGCCTCGGTATTTCATCCGGGTACAGGATGGGGACAAACAACTGTCATAGAGACAGGGGACGGAGAAGCGCAATCCCCGCAGGTGGATATGAACGATGACGGATTAGCCATCGCCGTATGGTCCCAGTTCGACGGAACCAGGCACAATATCTATGCCAACGTTTACTCACCGGACGGGGGATGGGGGACAGCTGCTCTCATAGAGACCGATAACAATGGAGAGGCATATGCGCCACAGGTTGCCATCGACACCGATGGAGAGGCCGTTGCCGTCTGGCATCAGCAAGATGGGACCAGATACAACATTCTGGCGAACAAATATTCCCCATCGACCGGATGGGATGATGAGGTATTGATCGAATCCGATGACGCGGGAAATGCATACGACCCCAGGATCGATATGGATGCCAGTGGGAACGCATTTGTTGTATGGAGACAGTACGATGGGTCGATATACAATGTCATGGCCTGCCGGTACATTTCCGGATCGATCTGGTACAGTCCGGAGAAAATAGAATCCGGTGACGGACAGGTACAGCCTCCCATCAATGTGGCAGTCGACAGTGATGGAAATGTGCTTGCCATCTGGCTTCAATGGGACGGCACCAGATACGATATAATGTCCAACCGTTTCACCCGGGGCGTGGGCTGGGAGACGGAGGTCGAGATAGATAACCTGGATAAAGACGCCGGGAGCCCCCATCTGGACATGAACGGAGACGGGAATGCCATCGCAGTGTGGAAGCAATACGTAGGGGGTCACTACAGCATATACGCCAGCAGATACGTCGAGGATGGCGGATGGAGTGAACCCGATCTCGTTGAGACACGTGTGGGTTCCGCGGATGTGCCCCGTGTCTCCGTCGATCCCTCCGGTGATGCCATCGCCGTATGGTATCATTTCGACGGGTACAGGTTCAATATCTGGTCCAACAGGTTCACGTTGCCTGACACGACCCCTCCCCCGCTCGTCTTGGGCGATCCGGAAGAGGGGATGGGTGTGGATTCCCCCACGGTGATGGTGACAGGTACAACGGAAGCGGGGACAAGGCTCACCGTCAACGGTCTCGTGGTGGATGTGGCATGGGACGGTTCGTTCCACGTTGATATCGCCCTCGATAGGGGCCTGAACACTTTGACGGTGGTGTCAATGGACGCTTCCGGCAATCACGCCGTGGAGACGAGGAACGTGACATTCACGGACCCGCTTTCGGAAGATATCTCTTCCCTGACGGGTGCGGTCAACGGTATGTCCGCATCGCTCTCATCGATATTTGGCAATATATCCGATTTGGAAGATGAGATCGCATCGATAAAGGAGATGCTTGGATCCATGAATACAACCGATAACACATCATCCATCATGGATGAACTGGAGATCCTATCCGATGAACTCGACCAAGCTGGGGAGAACCTGACCCTGTTGAAGGAGAGATTGTCCGCATTGGAGGGCAATCAGACCGTTGACCTCTCGGGTATCCTTGCGCTTGTTGAGGTCCTGGAGGACGATATCGACGGGAAGGGGTCGGAGATCGCGGCCCTCGAGAACGATGTCAGCTCGCTCCGGAGCGAGGTGGATTCTTTGGATGGTACGGAGAGCGGGGAGTTGAAGGACGATGTTGACAGGTTGAATTCCCTTCTCATTGCCTTTGGAGCGGCCTTTATCGTGTCGCTTCTGATAGGACTGCTCCTCATCACCATCCTGTTCGCGTTGGTGTTGAAAAGGAAGGTCAGCTCCATTGAAGAGTGAATGAATTTCCCCGCCATCAAGCGGGATCGGAAGCATTTTAGGTGACCCGCCAGAGGATGCGCTCCTGATCAGGACAGAGCCAGATAGCATTATCGATATGTAACGAATTCGATGGGTATTTTGCTTGTAATGTATTTTATTATTTTTATATGGTACAAAATTTAATCGATCATGATCATTTCACCCGATACCGTTAAAAGGGCCCCGATCTATATGGATGAAGAGATGGACCGTCCTTTGGAAGAAGTATCGAAAAGGCCGTTATGCAAACTGTTGAGGTTCTTCTTTATCATTTACGTGTTCTCCTTCTCCTTCTCCTTCTACGGGATATCCTATCTTCCCCAGGTCACAGGAGCTGACCCTGTCTCAACAATAGCGAGATACTGTGCCGGTGCCGGACCGCTTGTTTCCGCTCTTTTTATGGTGTTTTTTCATGAGGGCCCACCGTTCAGAAAGGATTACCGGAAGAGGATCGTCGATCTCCTGGATCCTCTCATATCCGACCTTTGCGAGCCATCTCTTGAATGGTTCTGCATTCTTTGATGGGATCGATTGGATTATTCTGAAGACTCCTTCTGTTTTTGCACAATCCGTTTGGCGCATCTTGCCATCTTCAGCTGGCAATTTCAACTGTCGACAAATTGTCGACAGTTCCACTCCACTCGATTCTTTTTCTCTTTGTTTTAGACGATACCAGTAGTCTCTCGGATTGATACTATCAGTAAGTGCTCCGATTATATCAACAACCGAAAAGAACCATTTGTTCTCAAACCAGATCCTTCTGATCGATCTTCCCTGAAAGACCACCAGAGCATTTGTTTCCTCTTTCCCTGAAGTCATATGGATCACCGATCTCTCTTAAGATCCTCCGAGTTGTTGTTTTCTATTATTAAGTGACATGGGGAGGTGTATGTGAATGGTGTAACAATTGTGAAAACATACGATATCCATAAAGTGGGGAGCTCCACTGAAGAGGTCCATTTAATACCCTCTGGTTTCTGAACTTGAGAAGGATATCAATAAGAACAGGACCTGATATCCGACATCTTTCGCATGCAATCTCCTCCTTCCCCGAAGGAGGAGTATACATGGTTTTTCCCCCGCCCTCCCGGATATTTGTAGGTACCGACCAAGGGTCCCTTTGCGATGCAAAGGGACATGCCTTCGGCATGCTTGGGCTTTCTCCTCCTTCCCCGAAGGAGGAGTATACATGGTTTTTCCCCCGCCCTCCCGGATATTTGTAGGTACCGACCAAGGGTCCCTTTGCGATGCAAAGGGACATGCCTTCGGCATGCTTGGGCTTTCATCATAATTACGTCGGAAAACGTATATACGTTAATAAACATATAATCTTGGTGATAACATGGTGAGTATGACGCTATCCATTCCTGAGGATCTTCACATACTGATCAAGAAACATTCCGAGATCAAGTGGAGCGAGATCGCCAGGAGGGCTCTGTGGGATTATGCAAGAAAGCTTCAGCTCCTTGATGATATTGCATTAAAAAGCGTATTGACCGAAGAAGATGTGAACGAGATCCACAAGGAATTAAAAAAGGCGGTCCACTCTCATTACAGGGAGCATATTGAATGAGGCTTGTGGTGGACACCAGTATCATCATCTCATCACTGATGAAGGATTCTGAAAGCAGAAGGCTCATGCTTTTACCGGATCTCGATCTTTTCACCCCGGAATATGTACATGTTGAGATCGAAAGGCATGCCGGCAAGATAATGGGATATACCGGTCTTTCGGATAATGAATATAACTTGCTTATGGGTAATCTGTTATCTCACGTTAATGTGATCCACTTCGATCATGTGGAGATCCTGCCCGGATCGGGATTTCTTGAATATCTCCACGTTTGGGACCAAAGCTGGTCTATTCCGAATTTTCGTGAACTGTCCTATCGTCCGATCTGTTACATTCAGGGTTTGAGCCTGTATCTGGTAGTTGGGCCTGATCCGATCTTCTCGATGAGGTTCATTCTCATCAGTTCATCGACGATCCGTATCACCGTCCCTTTGGATATCCCCATCCTCCTGGATATCTCGGAAGAAGAGCTATCGCCATAGGATAGGACTCCGAGCAGATCCTTCTGTTCTTCGGAAAGATTCGTGAGCGTTTTGGTGAACTTGATCGAAGTATAATTGGGTCTTATATTGTATGAAAAATCCACCAAAGGATGTTTTTCGCATTCCTCCTTGATCAGATCGATACCTCTCCCCTGTCTCTCAACGAATCTTGATTGGAACATCAGCTCGTAAAGGATAGGATTGCGAGGGATCGGTATCGGATCTTCGGGTGTCGTTCCGGGAGGGAAGGATCCGGGATTCCTGATCTGCAATCCATCTTTGACATACTCCACGAAGACCTCTGATTTGATGGCATAGTTGCGGTGAGTGACCGCATTCACGAGGGCTTCCCTGATAGCCTTTATCGGATATTCAGGCACATCCTTTCTCACAAATCCGATCTGGATCGGATAGAATGCCATATCCTGTGCAATGTCGCGTTCGACCTCTTTTATCGTTCTGATGAAGGATCCGGAATACCTTTTCCAGGTTCCGTCGCTTTTAATGACCCTGATCGAGGCATGAGGAATGATCGCTTCGGGCTCAGGATAGAATAAAAGGAGCCCTGCCAGGGAGAGGTATCCATCGGATGTTATGGCCCCTATCTTTTTCAGGTAGGACCCGATATCCGCGATCTCTGTTCGTGAACTTTTATAGAATTCTTCGACGAGAGAATCGTCAGGTTTCATATCTGTTGGTGTCTTGTCGATCTCATAGAGAAGATTCTCGGCACCGATAGTGAATATCTCCTGCATGGAAAGAGGTCTTTTCGAAGTTCCGATCCTTATATATGCGACACCCCCTATCGAACATAGATCTGTTGACTGTGGGATATCCAAGATCAAAATGTCCTTATCGTCGATCTTAAAATGATCGAAGTTGATCTTAACAGGTGGAGTAATGGAATTGGTATGGTCGGAGATCTTGAATTTTGAAGTTTCAAGGTTGCACCCTTGGACCTTTCCCTTATCGTCGATGCCTATGAGCAATAAACCCCCGAACCCATTGGCGATGGCGCAGATCTCCTCGCCTATATCGGATGTGACCTTGGTCTTGAATTCGATCTTATCCGATACCCCGTTTTTAATGATGTCCAAGAGTTCGTTCAGCTGCATCTATCGTTCAGTATAGTTTAACTATATTTTAAACATATCGTTCAAAATACGTTGAACGTTGTTGAACGATAACCAAGAATATAGATATACCAAAAGGCAGGTCCGTTTCCAAACCTGCTCCTTTTCATTCTCCCTCAGATCGAATTTATGATCCGGTTGAACTTCTCCGAGGGGCGTATGGCCATCCCGACCTTCTTGCCGTCCGGGCGGTAGTAACAACCGATTTTCACGGGGTAGCCATGGGGATCCTCCCCCCTCTCCCAACGAGGAGGCCACTCTTCGATAGAGGAATTACCCTCTTCCCCGAAGGGGGTGGTTTCGCCTGTGATGCACCCCCTTGCCATGGAGGTGAACTTAACATGAAAGAGAGGGGATCCACCTCGCGGAGTATCAAGATCGTATGGCTCCAAGTTATTCCCCGATACCATCATACCCTGTCGGGGCGTACCCGGGCGGCCTCCAATCCATCCGGTGCAAATGATCACTGCGATGCGTTTCATATAATGAGATCGAACGAATTCTACATCAGCCTTATATGGGATACTATTCGGTCCGTTTCATTTTTATCTTCACGGGGATGGGATCTATTTTTCGGATGTCCACTCCCTTCGGGTGCGGACCTACCGGAGAAGAGAATCCCACCCGCCCGCCCTATGGAAGAGCAGATCACCTTTCCTCCCAACCTTCATGGCTGAGCCATGACATTATCATTCCCATTTTCCTCTCCCTCGAACCCTCTGCCCAGTAATAGGCCTCGTCTCTCGTTCCACTCGTGATCAATATGACCACTTTCCCTGTGGAGGACCTGCCGGTCCTCCCTCTCCGCTGTATGGTCCTTATTTCCGAAGGTATCGGTTCGTAGAACAGGACCATGTCGACATCGGGAATGTCAATGCCTTCTTCCGCTACAGATGTTGCGATCAGCACATCGAATTCCCGTTCTCTGAATCGGTCAAGTATCTCCTTCTGCTCCTTCTGTTTCAACCCCTTTCCATCCTTTCCCTTTGCCTGTCCTACAAATCTCTCTATTTTTAAACCTTCCAGCCTCTCCATTATCAACGGTATGGTATCCCTGATCTGGGTGAAAATGATCAGTGTTTCACCTTTATCGACAGATTTCCTGACAATATCCTCAAGCAGGTCCAGTTTGGGGTGAGACGGTCCTTCGAAAACTTCCAATCTGCCAACGGATCCTGCGATCCTCGGATCCTTCAGGAACCCCTTCTCCGCTTTCGACCTTTTCAATTTTCCCCTCATTCTGTCGATGTACATTCTGCATTGAACGATCCCCTGTGTCTCCAGAAGTTCGAGCATGTGATCTGCCAGGACGGCCTGCGCTTGATTGTGCAGTGATCCGAACATTAGACCCTTGTTCCTGATGTATTTCTTGAGTATCTCGTCCCTTACCTTCAGAAGCTTCTTCTTTGACACCATCTTGGGTCTGCAATCTCTGAGGAATCCCAGTTTCCGAAGCTTTCTGACCCTCTCCAGCAGGAAGTCATCCACGAGGGCCTTTATTTCCTTCATATCCTCGGGAAGTTCAGTTCTCCTCCATTCGATATCTATCCCCTTGACATGATCCTTTACATCATCATCTCCTGAGGTCCGGACCTCGATATTGTCCACATCCAGATTCTCCATTACCTCCATTATCTTCTTGCTGTCCCCTCCGGGGGAAGCGGTCAACGCAAGAACATGGCCGTTATAATGAGAAAGTATACCGGTGTATGCGTAATCACCCACGCTCCTGTGGGCTTCATCAACGATGAGGAGCGACACATCGGAGAGATCGTATCTCTCTTTCTGCAGATCATTGTTGATGGTCTGGGGGGTCGAGAAGACGATCCTTCTTTTTTTCCATTCCTCCACCCTCTTCGCAGGTTTCATCGAACCCGAGAACATCACCATTTCCTCGATCAGGAGGAATTTCCGAAACGAATGAAGATGCTGCTCCGTAAGAGGTCTTGTGGGTGAGACCATCAGGACCTTTCCACTCTCATTTGATAGTATTTCCGCAACTACCAGAATTGCGATTATGGTCTTGCCCATGCCTGTGGGAAGGACAACCAACGTGGAGGAATTAAGCGAGCTTGAAGCGATGTTGAGCTGGAAATCCTTTGCCAGTATCGATCTCTCCCTGACCAGGGGGTGAGAGACGAATCCATCCTTTACAATGAACCTCTGTTCGATCCTTTTCTGCTCCCTCAGAAAGTCGTAGATGTTGGTCTGCACCTATGTTATATCGAAGAGATGAATCTTATACCTGCCGGATATGACCGAATATCATTCCTCATCCGGATCGGGATATTGCGGCGGGCTATTCCCGGTCCCATCGACGATCCTCGGATATTTTTCACTCGATACGTTCTCCTGGATCCCGATAACGTTGATCTGGTGAATCCAGTCATCGCCGAAATCGAGAATGGGGTCGCCCGTATAACCATCTGGATATTCGACCTCACCTACATACTGTATATCCATCTATTATCCCTCATCTTTTGTTCTTTCCTGAACCGATCTGGCAAGGCCCTTCTTCTGGGCATACCTGTAGGAATCCTTGAGGTCCCTTAACAACCATGATCCCTGCTTTCCAAGCGGTATTTCGCCAAGCCTCATGAGTGCGGAGAATTCCACCTCGGGAGGGCCCGGATTCACTTCCACATCCTTCAGACCGGTCCCTGCCCTCCAGAATCCGGATATATCCGGGATCTGAGGTATTTCGGTGGCTTTCCCGGTCTCTCCGGCAGGTCTTACGTTCCTTTTCCTCTTCAAAGCCTCGATGAGTTTGGCCTTCTCCATCCCCCTGAGCCTGAATATCAGGAACGGATCCTCATCGAACCTCTCCGCGAGGATGTAATAGACCGCCGCTATATGTTTGCAGGGATTGGCCCAATCGGGACAACTGCAGTTTGTTTTCAGGTCCCTGCTTTTCGTAGGAAAGAGGGGGGCCTTGCATTGTGCGAACGCTTCCTCGATGTTCTGGGGCATCTCTCCGGCCAGAAGCTTTGCTGCAAAGACGGCCCTGGATGACATCACCTCTTCGAGCTTTTCCCAATCATTGACGCTCAACGGTTTCAATTCGATAGTGACAGTGTAAGGTTTCGAACGGGAACCCTGGACCTTTGCGGATACCTTTCCCATTTCGATATCGATGGATACGACCTGGCCCATCCTCGCATATTTTTTTCCCCTTCCAAGTCTGGCTCCCATGCCGAAGGATTCGAGGACCTCGATCCATCTCTTGGACCACCATGTCTCGCCGATATCACCTCGTTTGCTTTTCGTCCTGATACCGTTCTTGACAGCCCTGGGAGTGGTCTTTTGGTATCGTGGGTAATACCACCATGACATGGTCATTCACCTCCAACGGCATCACTGCCGAGTTCGAACAGCTTCCTTAGTTTGGCTGTCGAAAGCTCCGTGATCCAGTTCTCGCCTGAACCTATCACTGAATCCGCAAGCTCCTTTTTCTCCTCTATCATTTTGTCTATCCGCTCCTCGAGAGTTCCGATGCAGACGAACTTGTGAACGTGGACGTTCCTCTTCTGGCCTATCCTGAAGGCCCGGTCCGTCGCCTGGTTCTCAACGGCGGGGTTCCACCACCTGTCGAAATGGAACACCCTGTTCGCGGATGTAAGGTTCAACCCGAGGCCGCCTGCCTTCAGGGAGAGGATGAAGAGGGGTGGACCGTCGGGAGACTGGAAACGGGATACCATGCTGTCCCTGGCCTTCTTTGTCGTACCTCCGTGAAGGAACAGGACCTCGGAAGAGAACCGTTCCTCGAGATAGGGTTTGAGCATCTCCCCCATTGTCGAGAACTGAGTGAAGATAAGAGCCCTGTCCCCTTCCGATAAAGCCTCTTCCATCATCTCCTCCAGCCTGATCAGCTTGCCTGACCTTCCCTTCAACTCACTTCCGTCCGCAAGCAGATGGGCAGGGTGGTTGCAGACCTGTTTCAGTTTCATCAACGCGGACAGGACCAGCCCCTTTCTCTGGATCCCCTCCGAGGAATCGATCTGCCCGATCATATCCTTGACTATTGCCTCGTATAGGGTCGCCTGCTCCCTGGTCAGATTGTAAAGGACCTTCATCTCGACCTTTTCGGGGAGATCTGAGATGATGCTCCTGTCCGTCTTCAATCTTCTCAGGATGAGCGGGCGGGTAAGGTCCTTCAACAGTTCCCCTTTTCTTCTATCCCGGTAGCGCTCGACGGGTATCGCGAAGTTCCTGATGAAGCTCTCGGGGCCCCCTAGATATCCCGGATCGAGAAAATCCATTATCGACCACAGCTCGGACAGACGGTTCTCAACGGGAGTACCCGTAAGAGCGATCCTGTTACCGCACCTCAGTTTTTTTACCGCCATCGTCTGTTTCGTGGTCCGGTTCTTGATGTTCTGAGCCTCGTCAAGGACAACATTCTCCCACACGGGTCCGGAGAGTGTCTTCAGGTCTCTCGCTGCAAGGGCGTATGTCGTGATGACGGTGTCATGTTTTGAGATAGATGTTTTGAATTCCTTTCCGGAACAACGGTCGGTACCGTGGTGGACCATGACCTTGAGGTCAGGAGCGAATCGTTCGATCTCCCTCTTCCAGTTGCCCACGACGGACATCGGGCATACGATGAGGGACGCTTTCGGTCTTGTCTTCCCTTCCCGTTCCTTCAGAAGCAGCGATATTATCTGGATGGTCTTGCCAAGGCCCATATCATCTGCCAGGCAGCCGCCCAGTCCATGCTCCTTGAGGAAGACAAGCCATGACAGGCCCCGCACCTGGTACGGTCTCAGCGTTCCATTGAAACCCGCGGGCGCCTTGACATCCTTTATCCCGCCCCTTCCTTTGATACCTTTCAGGAACCGGCCCAGATTCCCCTCCCCTTCCATGGAGATCAACGGAAGCCCGGTGAGGTCCTGCTCTAGCCTGAGGGCGTCTGCCAGTGACATCTCTCTTCTACCTTTGAAGTACGAGATGGCCTTTTCGATCTCGTCCTTTCTTATCTCCACCCACTGCCCCTTGACCTGGACCAGAGGAACCTTGAGGGATGCTATCCTTTCGAACTCCTCCTCCGATATGGTCTCCTCCCCCAACGCTATCCTCCAGTCGTAGGAGACAAGGGAGTTCAGACCGAAGAAACCGGAGGAGGTCTTCTTATCCTGCTTGGGTCTGATCGTCATTCTGACCCCTAGACCTGCCTTCTCCTTCTTCCACCATGACGGGAGCATGACACCCATGCCCACGGACTGGAGAAGGATCGAGGACTCCCTCAGGAACCTGTAAGCCCCGGGAGGATCCAGGAATGTCCCCTTCGGGTGTTTCTCCTCGAGACAGGATTCGATCTCGCCGCACAGGGAGGAGGCCCTGCCCAGGTCTTCGAGAAAGGTCTCCTGGGGGTCCTTCACGGTCCTTCCAAGAAAGTTGAGGGTATCCGATGCTTCCTTCCATATCAGGTCAGGGGGGATAATAAGACTGGGATCATCGGATGCCTGAAGATAGAACCCGAGGGACCATCGGTCATCCCCCGGCTTAGGGGGGTCCAATTTGAAACATGTCCTGAAGGGTCTTGACCTGATCATGGTATTCGAACTCTCGGACCATTTCATGATCCTCTCAACGAAGGGTTCGCTTCCCTTCGATCGCGATGAGTAGACGGATCGTTCCTCTGTGAGGGAGCGCCACCATTCGGAAGCGGGGTCCTTCCGGGATGCTCTCCTTTTCTTCTTCTCGTCGAATGACCTAAACTCCGTCCTCAGGAAACTATCCAAAATGGTGTTCATGAAAAGGGTCAGAAGATCCGGTGGTGCGGTGTTCGTGAAATTCGAACAGAACGGGGGCATCGCTCCCGCAAGCATGTTCATTTTCTCTCTGTCCGCAGCGTCCGGGATCATGATCCAGCGGCCGTGATACAGTTCACAGCCCGGCTCCTGCAACTCGAGCTTTATGGTGGGTGCGTACCTGTGCCCGGTGATCATCTCCAGCACGAGCCTCGCTGTTTTCGACCACAACAGCATGGAATCCCCGAACATGTAGCCCTGCGGGGCCCTATCGGGAAGAGAGACCAGAAGGTCGATCATTTCCCGGACCTCGATCTGAACGCAGTCGATCCTCTGTTCCTTCAGAACGACATCCCCGGCAACCAGACCTTCATCGATCGTCCCCATCGAGAGGACCGGTTCTTCCCGGTGAAAGGGGAACCCCGTCTCGACGGTCCTGTCTTCCATGAGACCGATGTCCGGAAAAATGCTTTTGATATCGTTTGCCAATTCATCCTTTCTCAGAATATTGGGATGATACTGCGGGACGTTCTTTGCGGGTCTCCCTCTCCTCTTCTTCGGGGGAACCATCGATTCGATGAACATCCGAAGGTGGCCTGGAGCAAGGGGATCGAAAATGGAATGAAGGACCTTCATGGGAACCCTCTTTGAGGTAGGACAGCGCCGGTATTTTAGATGATTGATTTCCCTTTCCAGTTATGTTTTCCTTGGTGTGGGAATGTGTAATTGGATCCATTGATTTGATCCTCGCTCGGGAGCGGACCTGCCGGAAGAAATAATCCCACCCGCCCGCCCACGGGAAGAGAGAATGATATTTTTGAAATGATGTCCATGATACTATCTGATCCTAAACGTTTCGTTCAATAAAACAGATACTTCCGATCTCAAACGGACATTATTGGACTTTTTCGATTACTGTAATATAATCGAACACCCTGTCATTCAATGGGGGTTATTCTCTTGATTGCCGATATGAGTATGCTGCTCAACAATTACCTCAACTGGTTGAAGGACTCCATCTCCTTCAAGGAGTTCGAGGAGGGATGGGTGGAGATAACGACCCCTTTCCTGGACCGTCATAACGACCAAATTCAGATATATGTTAGAAAAGAGGGGAATCATTATCTCATCAGTGATGACGGTTTCATACTGCGGGACCTTGAGCAGTCTGGTTGCAGGATCGATACTTCCAAGAGACAGCAGATCATGAAAATGACCCTGAACGGCTTCGGCATCATGACGATGAACGGGTCTCTGTTCGTCAAGGCTGACAGGAATGATTTCCCCCTCAAGAAACACAATCTCATCCAGGGGATGCTGGCTATCAACGATATGTTCTACATGGCCCAACCGATAGTGACGAGCATATTCATAGAGGATGTCACTTCCTGGCTAGAGTTCAACGAGATCAGGTTCATCAGGGAGGTCAAGTTCACCGGGAAGAGCGGGTTCGACCATATGCTCGATTTCGTCATACCGAGATCTAAGCGGAGCCCGGAGCGGATCATAAAGACGATCAACAGACCCGGCCGTGATACGGTCGAATCGTTCGCGTTCGCATGGTTGGATACAAGAGAGGTCAGACCCCCTGAATCGAAGGCTTTCGCCCTGCTGAACGACCAGGAACCCTTCCCGGGGACCGTATTATCCGCCCTTGAGAACTATGGTATCATTCCTGTCCCGTGGTCGAAAAGAGAGAGCTCCGTTATGGAACTGACAACATAGGATGTTCTCTGGAAGGTTTTGATCGCTTAACATATCTCAATTTTTTTCAGGTGGATCTTCCCGAGAAGAGAATCCCACCCGCCCTCCCTTGGAAGAGGAGGTCTCCTCTTTATCATGATATCTCGAACGACTTTTTCCATGTATCTTTTTCCAAGGTGAAGCAGGTTCATCCGGATCTCATCACTGATGAAGGATCCTGAAAGCGGGAGGCTCATGCTCTTACCGGATCTCGATCTTTTCACCCCGGAATTCAGGCTTCAAATGCATTTTTAACGATCTCCAAACACTCTTGAAATCCCGATGCCGGATCTGTGAGTTGATCCATCTCGGACCTCCAGCTCTTTTCAAGGTCCTTTACCCTCTTCATGAAACTCTCATGATCGAACCGGAGGTTATAGTAATCCAGTTTCTTCTGGATGATCGATCCCTCAGGTTCGACCCCTACCTTGATCAACGTCGATAGATCATAAAGGTCCCGGGGCCTCCTTCTCGTCATTATGGCTCGAATTTTCTCGGCAAGGATCTCTTTTAGAGCAATGTTCTTTAGAATATAGGAAGATATGTTCGGGTAAACAGGAGAATACTCTCTTATTTCAGGTGAAAGAACGATCGTCTCTCTATTGCTGATATCCATGATTATCGTGCAGATCCCCTTTCCTCTTCGATAAAGCGGTCCTTCTATCTTCAATCTGAATCCGGATGAAGCATCTCCATTTCTTCTTCTATCTAATGTAGCGGAGTAATTGTATCTTGATATCGCTTCAAGGGAGATCCTGATGATCTTTTCGATATCGATCGGTTCAGCTGCTGTAAAATCCAGATCCTCGCTGAACCTGTCAACATAACCCATCTTCTGCAGAGCGGTTCCACCTTTGAAGACCAGCTCTCCAGCCGAATACCTCGAAATTGCAGATAGCAATATGTGCTGGAAATAGTCCTTCTCGACCTGTCCGAGTGTGGATCCGGTGATCCCGATGAATCTTGACAGTTCCGCTCTGTTCATGATATCACTCCATTTTGAATGATATGCCATTTCCTGTTGTAGGTCCCCTTCCTTTCACCCGATGGATCAAGTCGAACATAATTATCGGAAAGATCTCCAAATATTCCCGGTTCGATATCAGATCCATTTTTTTCAAGTATATATCCGATCCTTTTGTACATCGACTGCTTTCCTATCATTTTGGAATATTCGATCAATTTCTCCATGTTCATCCGTTCGTTGATCGCCTCGATCACCTCACCGATAGGGATGTATGAAAGGTAAAGCAAACAGTCTACGATCGATCTCTCGGGATCTGCCATGAAACAGGAATGCCCTCCGATGTTCCTCTTGGAATAACCGAACATCCGATCAGACCCTGTCTTGATGAATCTGATATCGAATGAGCCTTCAGAATGTCTTAATGTAATGACCTTTGATCTCCTGGTATTGATAACATCGATGATCCTGGGAGTCTGTGTTGTCAGATCGTGATATCTCAGAGCTGCCCATAATGAGACATATGATGGATGCTCCATGAAGGAGGATATGCATAGGGGGTCCGTATCCGGTAATGAATAAACCCCTCCCACTACCCTTATCAATACCCCCTTTCTCACTAAACGGTTCAGTTTCACAACAGTTCCATTGTAATCCAGATCGAACATTGCTTTCAGTTGGCTTACCGAAAACACAGGGGTTTCGAGATCCGAAAGCTTCCTGTGGATCTCAAGATCGTTCATGTCCATACAGTTGTGTAACGGATATATATGTCTTCTGTCATCGATATATTATGGATTCCTTAATATAAATAAATCATGTAGCATATATTTTAAAGCGTCGATCCAAAAACATGTGGAAATTAAATGATCTAGAACCATGGTATCATTCCTGTCCCGTGGTCGAAAAGGGAGAGCTCCGTTATGGAACTGATCACATAGGACCTTCTTGGAAAAGGATCCATAACATATCTCAATTTTTTTCAGGTGGACCTGCCGGAAAAGGATCAAACCCGCCTTCAATTTCAATTGGTTACATTTTGTAACCACATCATCACTTTTTCCATGTATCTTGATCTAAGGTTAAATGAGTTCATCTGTATCCCATTGAAGATCAGTTAAAGATGAATATCAGGAAGGAAAAAAAGGGGAGTATGTGACGGGTTCTGCATGCAATTCTCCTCCTTCGCCGAAGGAGGAGTGTAAGGTATTCTTCCCCCCGCACCCTGATATTTATCAGGACCGACCAAGGGTCCTATCACTTTGTGATAGGACATGCCTCCGGCATGGCTTGGGCTTTCATCAAACGTCCTTCGCATGCCCTTTATATATGATGTGACGACACTTGCAATGAAAATGTGATCTCACTTGCAGTTATCGTCATAAAAGAGCGAATTGATTGAAACTGACCATCTGGCCATGATGGAAATATGATTTCCTTTGCATGCGATCATATCACGGAAGGGGCGGAACGTGTGGAAGGTTCGGGATTTCTATTTTTACCCTTATATTTTTTCCTTATTAATACTCACAATTATCTCCTTTCATGCTTTAATCTATCCGCATGTTTCCTTAAAGATTCTTTCCTTACTTCAAGAAGAGCATCTTTCCTATCTATTTTAACTTTGACATGATTGTATGCTTGGATCAACTCGTTCTTTCTAAGTACAATTCCTTCTTTGGTGGTCGAACTGATGAATCTGCTGAAATTATTATCACCAATAATTGTCTTGATCAATCCTGTTGAATATCTTGAGTTTGACAATCTGATTGTACTCTCAAGCCTGACATCTCTGATATTGTTTACAATATCCTTCCTTATCGCTCTAACGATTTTTTGCTTGTTTATAAGATCTCTTTTTCGCCTGTTGGTCTCTGCTTGAGTTTTAACATCTCTTGTAAGCGTCGATACTCTTGGTATCAGTATCTTTCTTATCTCATTTTCATAGTGTTCTGGGGGGAGCATAGCTATCACCTATGGTTTGAATTAGTAAAAGCCATGATAATAAAGATTTGGGAGGGTAATTCGAAAGTATAGTATAGAGTCCAATCTATACAAAGATAAGATGATTATCTTTATGAACAATGATATCTTTCAATGTATCAGGTGATATATTGAGTACAATGTGGATGGTCCGAGCTGGAGAGAGGGCTTCATTGATATCAGATTTCATTTCGAATAATATTGTTGCCATCGGATGGTATGAATTAGGTGATATGACGGGTCTGGACACATATACCAAGATCAAATCATCCGTTAGGTCAACGTACCCCGAATATAACAACGGACAATTCGGTATGAGTGCAAGTCAGTTGAAAAAGTTCAGATTGGATTTCAAGAGTGGTGATGATGTTGTTACCTATGATCCAACAGCTCGGATTTATCATGTGGGAAAAATCGTTAGCGATTATCAGTATGACACCAGAATTAAGGAATATCCTCATGTCAGGATTGTAGAATGGACAGAATCCGTTTCCAGAGATGATCTATCAACCTCAACTAAAAATACTCTCGGAGGTATTTCCACCCTTTTTGAAATAGGAGATGAAGCTAAAGGAGAGATATTAAGTGAAATCAAGGGTGTGAAACAGAAAGAAGAGGAGCCATCGAATGAGAAAGAGGAAATGGATCAGATAAAATGGGATATCTCCAACAGGTCTCACGAATTCATCAAGGATAAATTGCAATCTCTTGATTGGGAGGAAATGCAGGAATTGGTGGCCGGTCTTCTTCGTGGAATGGGATACAAGACAATTGTATCTAATCCGGGCCCGGATAGAGGGAGAGACATCATCGCATCACCAGACGGTCTTGGTTTGAAGGATCCGAAGATCATTGTTGAGGTGAAACACAGAAGCGGTTCAATGGGTGCTCAGCAGGTAAGAAGCTTCGCTGGTGGTTTGAGGCCTTCTGATAAGGGTCTTTTTGTTTCAACAGGAGGTTTTACTAAAGAGGCAAAATACGAAGCAGATCGTTCGAATATTCCTCTAACTCTTTTAGATGCTGATCAGCTTGTTGGTATGATCATACAATACTATGACCAATTCGATAATGAGGCCAGATCATTAATCCCTCTCACAAAGATTTTCTGGCCGGTATGAAATATATAATGGTGAATAATATGGAGTTGGTCTTAAAAAAAATAGATATACCCGAACCTGTAAAAAAATCCCATTGTTTTTAACAGTCTGTAGAAATGATTATAATTAGCAAAGACCATACCAGTAAAAAAGGAAGGAGAATGAATACATGGATTTAAAGGAGTTCAGAATAACCAACTTCAGGTGTATTCAAGATTCTGAAATTATTAATGTTGACCCACTAACTGTATTCGTTGGTAAAAATGAATCTGGAAAAACAGCATTATTAAAAGCTTTGCATAAATTAAATCCGTTTAAAGAAGATCCATACGACATAGATAATGAATGGCCTAGAGGTTTCAGAAAAGATAGAGATGCAAAATCTATTGTTTGCAAGGCTAAGTTTGAATTGAGTGAAGAAGAAATAAATAAAATTAATAAAAAATATAACATAAAATATCAAGGAAATCAGATCGAGATATCAAAAGATTATTTGAATCAATTTCATATTAATTTTTTAGAAAACACACTAAATGATAATATGTCAGATTCTGAGATTAAAGAAATGTGTTCAATATTAGACAGTATTACAGAACCTGTCAATCAGGAATTTAAAAAGAATATTGAAAGTATAAAAAAAGAGATTATTGAATCCATAAAAAATGGAAATACTGAAGAGATTATAGAAGTATATGAAGATTACTATGATAGATTACAATCTTCAAAAACCTCAGGGAATCCTCAACCTCAGCATAATAATGAAAATAAATATTTAACTAATTTTGAAAATAATATTAATCAAATAATAGAGGATTATGAAAATAGAGAAACAGAAACTGGAAAACTTGAGAAATATATTATTGATATTATGCCAACTTTTATTTTCATGTCTGATTACCGGGTTTTTCAAGGAACTGCTGATTTGAGTGAAATCTATAATAGAAAAATGCATGGAAAATTAGATGATGAAGATAAAACCCTAATAACTATACTTGAACTATCTGGGCTTGACTTAGAAGGAGAAATCGAAAAAATAAACGAAGAAGATAAAGAACAAAGACAATATGACCTTGCTGATGCTTCATCAACACTAACAAGAGAAATATCTGAGAGGTGGAAACAGAGAAAATATGAAGTACAATTTAGGGCTGATGGTAATTATTTTTTTACTTTTGTAAAGGATGAAATGGATCCTTCATTGATAAAGCTCGAAGAAAGATCGAAGGGATTCCAATGGTTCTTTTCATTCGATCTAATGTTTATGTATGAATCTAAAGGTACATTCGAAAATTGTGTAATTTTATTAGATGAACCAGGATTACACTTACATCCAGGGGCACAAAAGGACCTTTTGGAAAGACTAAATGAATATGCAAAAGGAAATACTCTGTTATATACTACTCATCTTCCTTTTATGATTAACCTTCAAAAACCTGAGAGGATTCGTGTAATAAATGAATCAAAAAAGGGGACAGTTGTCAACGAAGACCTTACAAATACAAATCCCGAGGCAAAATTAGTACTACAAGCAGCACTTGGTATGAGTGGTTGTCAGAGTTATTTAGTATCTCAAAAGAATCTTGTTGTCGAAGGAGTAGATGATTATTGGATTATCAATGAAATATCTAGGTTAATGGAAAGATCAGACAAACCATCTATCCCTATTGAGATATTTATTACTCCAGCAGGTGGTGCCTCTGAGGTTGTATATATGACGACATTTATGGTAGGTCAAAGGTTAAATGTAATTGCTCTATTGGATAATGATCAAGCAGGAAGAGATGCAAAAGAAAAACTAATAAAGAAATGGTTAACAAAATATCATGATGTTAAAGCAAGGGTAATCTTATTAAATGAAGTTATAGAAAAAGATACTGATTTTACAATAGAAGACATATTTGAAGAAGAATGGTATATAGAAAGAGTAGAAAAAGCATATAATGAAGAACTGAAATTAAAAAGTATAAAAAGCGTAAAATTGAAAAAAGGAAAAACACTCATTGCACGAATAACAACATTTTTCAATGATAATGATCTCAAATATAATAAAGGAAGAGTTGCTAAAATAATAATAAGGGATCTTTCAAAAATGAAATCAATAGAAGATATACCAGAAGAAATGAAAATAAAATTCATAAAATTGATTGAATTAATAAGAAATAATTTGGCTTAATAATGGTGTTTTATCTCGTATATCTTTACACACGTTTGGATTACTCTTATTATCTCCATATACTATCATTTTTCAGGTAATTCTATATAACGATTAATAGCTGATACCCCCTCTAAATAGCTTTGCTGGTTCATCATTGTTTTATTCCTTTCTACATCGATTTCTCAATGGGTATTATCATCGGTTGGTTCTGTACTTTTCCATGGGCACAATTACCTATTTTTAAAAAGTATCTACACATGATATATTTATCAACTCATTACACTCAATTTTTCCTCCAACATTCCAAATGTAATTATATCTTTAGAACATTAACATATTCCCCTGGGCGTAGCCCAGATGAGAGGTGGGTAGGGAATGGCAGCAGTTCCAGAGATCGGACAATTCACCCTTATTCGAAAACGTCCAGCAATAGTCCGCAATTTAATCCCGTTTCAGGAACCTCGATCGGCAAAGGAATTGCACATGTTGGATATCGAGTACATTGACGGTCTCGATAACCCTTCTGAAGATAAAGTGATATGGGAAAGAGAGGTTGGAGCAAAATCCTATTCTATACTGGACCTACCAAACATCATATCTCATCAACAACCAGATCGACCCAAGAGATATGATGCCTTTATCGATGCTATGATATGGACCTCAAATACACACTACCAGTTTGAAGATGGTAAAATTAAATCTTTTGATTCACCACTTCTTTCACCTTGGTATAGTGCTGTCCAGGTAGAAGATTACCAACTGTACCCGGTCCTTGAATCCATGTCAATGCCCAGAGTGAATCTACTGTTAGCTGATGATGTAGGGTTGGGGAAAACCATAGAAGCTGGACTTATCGCCCAAGAACTAATTCGTCAAAGGCGAATAAGGAAGATCCTGATCGTCTGTCCTTCAGCGTTGCAGATTCAGTGGAAAGATGAGATGAAAGAAAAGTTCAATATTGATTTTGTCGTTCTGGATAGTGAGCAGGTTCTTGAAACTCAAAGGGAACTTGGGATGGATGCAAATCCATGGACCATATACCCAAAGATAATCACATCGATGGATTATTTGAAACAACCAGACATCCTCGATAAGTTCAACACCGGATCAGAACATATGCTGCCAGAGGATTCAGCAATGCTCCCCTGGGATCTACTAATAGTTGACGAGGCTCATAATTTTGCTCCATCTCGATTGTCAGATGATAGCAGAAGATGTGCAATGTTACGTAGCATCACAAAATTCTTCGAACATAGATTGTTCCTGACAGCTACACCTCACAATGGTTATACACAATCTTTCAGTGGTCTACTAGAGTTACTGGACCCTGTCAGATTCCAGCAAAAGATGGTATTGGACGATGAGGACTTCAAGCATCTGGATCTTGTGATGGTCAGGAGAATGAAAACTGAATTGAACGATGAGATCGGAAAATCCAGATTCCCAGAAAGGAAGGTTCAGGGAATACCCATTGAATTGCTCGACAAAGAAAAGGACCTTTATAGCGCAATGAGGAAGTACAGGGAAAATGCGATCAAAGAGTTGGCTAAAGTTGGGAAGAAACAAAAAGCACTTGGTGGGTTCCTTTTTGCTCTGTTGACAAAGAGGTTACTATCGAGCTCATATTCATTTGCACGAACCTGGTGGAACCATGTAGCGGGTTTCGAAGTTCATGAATTCGGATTCGATCAGGCTGATGAATCAAGAGAAAGAGCAGAAACTCCAGTTGATGACGATCAGGAAAAGATGATGAGAGAGACGGATGCTCTCAGGCACGGAGGAAGTTGGCTCTCCGAATATAAGGACATATTACAACCCTACCTCGAAGAGGTATCAAGATGTTTAAGAGCACTTGGATGGACCAAGGAAGTGATATCTCATGGTATTGAAACCATCAAGGAGCTCCCTCCAGACAAGAAATGGGAATCCCTTTTAAAATGGATCGATGACAAGTTGAAGAATCCTGATAGACTATTCAAACCAGATGAAAGATTGATCCTATTTACAGAATACAAGGATACCATGGATTATCTACTTCGCAGGTTCAAGGAGAAGAAGATCGATTATCCTACGATCCAGACCCTATATGGTGGGGCTCCGGGAAAACACAGAAGACAAGTGAAAGATGAATTCAATGATCCATCATCACAACTGAAGATCCTCCTTGCCACAGATGCAGCTTCAGAAGGTTTGAACCTTCAGACCTCATGCAGATATGTGATCCATCAAGAGGTCCCATGGAATCCTATGAGGATGGAGCAGAGAAATGGTAGAGTGGATAGACACGGACAATCAAGGGATGTCTTTGTTCACCATTTCATATCGGATCAGATCCAGGATTTCAAGTTTTTAGATTTCATCACCAGGAAAGTGAACCATGTCCGAGATGACCTGGGAAGTGTGGGAAATGTTCTTGATGAGGCCGTAATGGAATATTTTGAGACAGGAAAAGATAGTTCTAAAGAACTAGATGGAAGGATCGACAATACAAGAAAATATGCACATTCAAGCCAGGATATGGAACAGAGGAAGAAAGCAACAAGAGAGGATTACAAGAGGTCTTTGGAACACTTCAAGAAGACCAAGGATCTGATGGGTCTGAGCGAGAAGAGAATGATCCGTTTGATCGATCAAGCAAGCAAGATGGATAGCGTGATGGAAAGCGAGGTTCTCATTGAAGTGAAAGACGGTGAATATATCTTCAAGAAGACACCACCAAAATGGGAAAGGATAGTAAGGAGTACTTTAACGACAGATTATGCTGATGTTCACAGCGTCAAACAAAGGATGGTATTCTCACCGGAGAGATTCGAAGTGGAAAGGTTCGGGAGAAAACTCTTCATGCCGACCAAGGACAAACGTCTGGTAATGCTAGGGCATCCATTGATGGCGAAAGCATTGAGTTCTTTCAGGAGAAGATTGTGGGATCCAGATGATACCAAACTGAATCGCTGGACCATCGAGGTGACAGACCTTCCTTCCAAGGATGATATGGTATTTATCACATCATTACAGATCTCTGCTAGGAATGAACTGGGGGAGAGACTGAAGACCGGCATACTCGAAATGCCTCTTGTAATGAGGCGAGGAATGATCGAGGTCTACAATCATGAGATAGGTGATCTGAAGGTACTCCCCTCTTATCATGTCTCGAAAATTTTTACAAAGGTAAGGAATAACTGGACCTCACTTGGAAATTTCATTGAAGGTCGGAAAAAAGAGATTAGAGATCAGGTAGACAACTCTCTGAGAGCTGAACTGAAAGAGAAATTGAAAAAGGAGAATAAAGAGCAAGAAGAAATGTTCGAACTGAGAAAGGAATCTCTTGATAAGGAAAAGGATCCAAGGAACATTGCCAGGATAAAAAGAGATCTGCAAAAGGCAATTGATAGTGCAAAGCAGATGACCTTCTCAGAAGAGATCAACAGCCAGAACAGACAGATCGTCCAGGACTTGAAAAGAGCTCTCACTGAAGAGGATTTCGAAAGACGGAAAGGACACATCCAATTGCTTAAAGATAGACTGGAAGATGAGAAGAAGAGGATCCTGGAAAAGGTCCTTCCAAAGAGATATTCATTACCCGAGGATGGGATAGACATCCAGATAATGGGTGTTAAGGTCATCGTTGATGGAGGTGGTCTCTGATGGTGAGAATCGATACCTCCAACGAATGGTGGTCCCAGCTACGTCAGAACGGAATGATCATTTCCACAACAGTACTAAACGAGATACTTTCGGACGGTCCAAAGGAGATCGATCAATATTCTTACGAGAAAATGAGGGATGAATATACCGCATTCCTATCCTGGTATGACAAGAGGTCAGGCAATGATAATACTGGATATTACAAATGGATAGATGCCATATTCGATAGGTTCCTATCCTATCATTCTAACTGGTGGCAGAAAGGACCAGATGTGACAGAACAGTTCAAGACCAGGACAATTACACGAAAATATCTTCGAGCTGACAGGGTCCTTTTGAACATTGGATTGATCTCAGAGCCAAGATTTCTAATAAAACTTGACAAAGAATCAAAAAGGATTGGTAGAGGCAAAGGGAAACTGGAATACAGCGAATTACTCGAACTCCTTAGAAAATCAGGAGTCCAGGTGGGAATACTTACAAACGGTCATCAGATAAGATTGGTTTACGCAGGACTGGACTATGATTGCTGGGTTGAGTGGGAAGTTGAGAGATGGTTCGAGGATGCAGAAGGTCTTGAGCAGTTAAAGGGATTCCTTTCAATTATCGGACACAACCTGATCGATAAAACGAAGGATGATAATTATCCGCTACTTTCAGCAATAAAGAAAAGCAGAGAAAGACAAGGTGAACTATCCCAGGTCCTTGGGGAACAAACCAGAGAAGCGGTCGAATTATTGATCAAGGGATTGGACAAGTCCATACGTTCGAATTCGGAACTTGTGGATATCCTTAGGAAAGACCCGAAATCTGGTAAAGGATTATCTGAGGATGAGAGGAACGATGCCCTGTATCAAGCATCAATCAGAATGGTAATGAGGGTAGTTGTTGCCCTTTTTGCAGAAGCGAGAGATCTTCTTCCAAAGGACCAGAGCATCTATCATTCTTCTTACGGGATCGAGGGTCTATTTTCCCAGATGAGCAAGGTTTATGCTTCGGAAGGAGAAGCAGGACTCGATGAGAGGAACAATTCCTGGCCTCGGATACTTTCTCTGTTCAGATTGGTATATGATGGATCTTCATATTCTGAACTGTCAATACCGAAATACGGTGGGGTTCTATTCAAGGGTGGTGAGAAGGATAGTCCCGATACAGTTCTAAGGGCATTGTATCTCTTTGAGGAGGAATCCGTTGAGATCAATGATGGATATGTATACGAGATCTTGAAGAAGTTGAAGATTGGAAAAGTAAGGACAAAAGTAGGTAGATCCTCAAAATGGGTCAGCGGTCCTGTGGATTTTTCCGATCTAAGGACTGAATATATCGGAATGATGTATGAGGGTCTTCTTGACTATCATCTGAGGACCGTATCAGAAGAACAGGAAGCCATTGTTTTCCTGAATATTGGCCAGGAGCCGGCACTTCCATTTTCTTTGCTTAAAACAATGAGCGACAAGGAACTTAAAGATCTTTTAGGAAAACTTGACAAGGAGAGTTCTTCCGCTCCAAAGACAGATGATGAGGAAGGATCGGATGAAGAAACTGAAAAGGAAGAACCTGAAAACGAATCCGAAGAGGAAGCTGAAGAAGAACTTGAAGATGAGATCACGACAGATGAAGAAGATATTTCCCTGGAAGAGATCGCTGAGGTCAAGATCAACGAGATAATGGAATGGGCAGATAATGCAATCCAGGTAGCTGGGAAAGTCAAACTTCCCAAAGGAAAGGAAGGAAATGTAACTCTCTTCAAGAAAGAAGTCAGGAGAGCAGCAAAGAACCTTGTGAAGAGGATCGTCCATCCCCATGAAATGTATCTTATCAGAGGTAGTGGAACAAGAAAAGGTACCGGAACCTTCTACACAAAACCGGGTCTTGCAGTTCCCACAGTTCATAGGACCCTGGAGCCCCTGGTGTATCATGTTGAAGGAGATGGTGAAGATAGAAAACTAACTCCAAGAAGACCTGAGGAGATACTCTCCCTGAAGGTCTGTGATCCTGCCATGGGATCAGGAAGCTTCCTTGTTGCAGCGTTAAGGTATATGACAGATGTACTAGCAGAGAGCCTTTGGTACTATGATCTACTGAAAGAAGAGGATATCCAAAACTACAAGATAACGCTCCCCGAAGGTTCTCCTTCAAAGGGTTTGATCCCAGAGGACCTCATTCCTGGAAGACCAGATGATGACAAGTTCGAACAGAGGTTGAAATCCAGATTGAAGAGATACATTGTGGAGAGATGCATATACGGAGTAGATCTCAATCCCCTTGCAGTAGAACTTGGAAAACTATCCCTTTGGGTAGAAACAATGGATAGGGAGCTTCCATTCGAGTTCCTCGATCATAAGCTGAAATGCGGAAACTCGCTGGTAGGAACCTGGTTCGACAGGTTCCAAGATTATCCTGTAATGGCATGGATGAGGGAAGGAGGAGACAAAGGCCACAAGGGAGTCCACTTTGAAGATGGAGCATGGACTAACAAGATCAAGGAAATGCTGAACACAAGAGTAAAACCAGAAATGGTCAGAATATTAAATGGATACACTTCATTAGATGACTATACATTCAAGGACCAGACAAAGGTTATAGAGATCCATGACAATGCAGTCAAGCTCTTCCAACAATTCCATGAGATGCCACTATGGGGAGACGGCTTTGAACAAAGAGAGGACTTCTACAATGAACACATCAAGAACAACGAACACATCAACAAACTAAAAGACGCTTTCGACCTCTGGTGCTCCATCTGGTTCTGGCCTGGAGATTGGTTGGATAGTGATTACATACCGACTCCAGAAAACTTATACAATCCATCATCACAACTTATCGCACGGGTTAGATTAATCGCTCAAGAACAAAGATTCTTCCACTGGGAGTTAGAATATCCTGAAGTCTTCATTAAAAATAAAAATGGATTTGATGGAATTATTGGGAATCCGCCCTGGGAAAATGAACAATCTAACCCTGAAGAATTCTTTTCCAAATATAATCCATTGTTTCGATTTCTATCTAATAGAGACAAATACGATTGGAGATGTGATTTCTTTTCCAATAATGAGGATTACGAAAAGGAGTGGCTTCATTACAATTTCTTTTTTAAAGCATTATCTAATTGGTATAAACATTCTCACAATCCATTGGATAAAAAACAAGAAAAACATATTGGAAGAAGAGGAAGTGATTACGAACCGTATCCATTCATTCTCCAAATGGGCAGAATCTTTACCTATAAACTCTTTTTTGAACAGTCAATCTTCATAGCGAATGATAAGGGGAGAGTTGGAATAATAATACCTTCAGGAATATATTCAGATGCATGGTCAAAACCCTTAAGAGAATATTTAATTGAAAAAACAAAATGGGAATGGATATTTGGTTTTGAAAATAAGAAGGCAATATTTGACATCCATAGATCATTCAAATTTTGTCCAATAATTATTGAGAAGGGATCAGCCACAAAATCCATTAAGGTAGCATTCATGAAGCATGATTTATCGAGCTGGGAGAATCCCTTCAATGAAGTATTGGAATATTCAAGATCACAGATAATAAAATTTTCACCAACAAGTAAAGCAATTCTTGAAATCCAAACTCAAACAGATTTTGAAATCATTGATAAAATCTACAATAACTGCATCCTCCTTGGGGATAAAAGCTCTAATGGATGGCAAATTAAATACAAATTGGAATTTATGATGAATAGTGATTCTGATCTATTTCCTCCAAGAACTTGGTGGGAAGAGAAGGGATACCATGCCGATAAATATGGAAAATGGGTCCCTCCTTTGGGAACTAAACCAGAATTAATATACAAAGGGAAGGAAATTGGACCATCAGGTGATATTGGAATACCATTATACGAAGGGAGAATGGTTGGACAATTTGATTTTTCTCAAAAGGGTTGGGTTTCAGGAAAAGGACGAGCAGCAATTTGGAGGAATATTCCTTGGTTAAAAAAAGTAATTGAACCTCAATTTATTATACCTGCTGAAATTGTTTATAATCAAGATCATACAATAAAAGGTTTGAAATGGTCTTTAATGAGAGTAGGATCAGCAACCAATATTAGAACTTCAATTGGAACGATTCTATTTGATTTCCCAGGAGGGGACACAGCATCAGTAATTCAAACCAAACCACACTCTCTCACTCTACCATTAGTAGCTATATCAAATTCTTTTTGCTTTGATTGGCAACTAAAAAATCGAGTAGGAGGGTTGCATATTGATTATCATGTTATTGAACAAATTTCGATTCCGAAAATTAGTAATTCTATACAATTATTAAGTGATTATTGTATCCAATTATCTGTTCCTGCAATTTCATTCTCACATATTTGGTATTTTTATTATTCAAATAAGAAAAAAATATGGAAGAAATTGTGGGCCTTAACAGAACATGAAAGAATAAGAATAAGGTGTAATATTGATTCCTTAGTCGGAAAACTATATGATTTATCATTTTCTGAGATTAATTGGGTACTAAGAAATGATTCTGAAAACATAAAAGGATTCTGGAGAGTTGATAAGGATAAACCACAGGAGTTGAGACATACTACACTCACTCTTGCTGCATTTAGAGATCTAGAAAAAATGATTAACAAATATGGCGGAGATATCGAACAAGGTATCCAAGCATTCTGCAATCAGAATGATGGAGAAGGATGGACGATTCCTGATAAAATCAGATTCATTCAGAAAGAAGATGGTACTCTTGATTTTGATACTCCTGATAGTGCAGAATATGAAGTTCGATCTAAACTTGGTCCAAGATTCTATGATTGGCAGTTGGAAGGAACTCCTGAGGAGAGTTGGAAAGAATGTGAGATGCATGCAAGGAATATTCTTGGTGATAAGGAATTTGACAAGTTCATGAAAGAGAATGAAAATGGAAAAGCTGAAAGTGATAATATTGAAAGAGTGGAAAGTAAAAATAAATGGTCTCAGGTTGGTTTGGACAAATGGAAATGACAAGAAGTGATAGAATGATCAAGATAACATCTGGTTTTAATCTTTATCAACCTTGGTGTACAGCAGTTGTAGAAGGAAAGATACCAATACTATTACGAAGTCAGAATACAAAAAAACGTGAAAGAGTGGCTGTAATAGCAAATGAAGGAATAGATGGAACCTTCTTATTTTCATTGAATGATAATGAACTAACAATTGCAGAAAAAATGTTTGTTTTTTCATCTATTATTGGGAGTGTTATTGTTGATAAGGTAATTAAATGCGAAGAATCAGGTATAATTGAATTGTTAAAAAAAATTGCTGGTGAGAAAGCATTCAATTTCTATCCAAAACATTTCCTTCCATTTTCAAAAGAGCATAAAGATGTATACATATGGATCTTGAAAGATCCAATAAAAATATCAAATCCAATACCATTTCAGACTAAAGGAATTAGTTGGTCTAGGTTGAAATTAACAAAGGAACAAAATGAAATATTGTCAACCCATACAATAATTAAAATGCCTTCATTTTGGGATGATTTAAGTGAAAGAGGATTGAAATGACCTATCAAAATGATCGTCAACCAAATGAACTAACTGTTCCTTCAATATTCATTCCAGATGATATCGAAAAGGAGCATATCATTAATTTGATTGATAGATTTATTGTTGCAGGCATACAATTCATTGATGATATAGATAAAAGAAAATCAGGTAAGAGAACTTCTAATGAATGGGGTTCTATTATCGGAAAGAATGTAATTGCAGACTTACCACCAGATTGGAAGAAAGGACTTCGAAGCTTAGGGAGATCGTGGGTCAATGATTCAAATATCCAGTTTCAAAGGCAACTTGAGAACATGACAAATGATTGGTTGAATATAGTCAGCCAACTTATCCATCATCCCGATATGAGATTGTTTTTTACTAAAAGGACTATCACCAGTTGGAATACTTCGCTCGCGAAAGCAAGGCAGATGGTGAGAATTGAAACAAGAATCAACCATAGCATTCGACTACTTGATAGAATGAAACAGGATTTCCATTCTGCAGAGCAAATAGGTTTCAAATCACCCTTAGAAGAAACAATTTATATGGATATAAAAAGACAATATCCAGATATTCATGAAATTCTAATCGCCTCCAAACATTTAGTATTGAATGGTGAAAACAATAATGATTTTGCTTCTTGTTTATCCAATTGTAGAAGAATGTTAGAAGCATTTTCAAAGAAAAATGGATGTGCTAATTTCAAGGAATTTGTTAGGTCTTTACAAATAGGACAAAGTAAGAAAAAACTTCTGAAAGACACATATAATTTCCTTAGCGGATATGGGTCACACCATAAGGAAGGTGGATTGACTAAAGGTGAAATGGAATCTGGTTACTATCAGACTTTAGCTTCTATGTCATTAATAACACAATCTATTTGAGGTGGATAGAATGAATATCATGGAAATATTTGAAAGAATATCCAATAACCTATACTCTAATTATTCATTAACAGAGTTAAGTAAACATAAAGGAATAAAAGGTTCTTATAGAGAAAATATAATAAAAAATTTTTTAGGAGATAATCTAACTGATGAATTTAATATATCTTCCGGAGAGATTTTTGACTCAAATGGTAATATTAGTAAACAGGTAGATATTATCATATATTCGTATAAAAGTCCAGTTTTCAAAATGGGGGATTTTTTTTCATATTGTCCAATAGAATCTGTCAGGGGAGCAATTGAAATAAAAACAAAATTAAATAAAGGGACATTAATTGAATCCATACAAAATATCATCAAGATAAAAGAATTAGAAGAAAAAACTCCTGCCATGACTAGGCTCGGGAATAATAATGTATATTGCGGAATATTTTCTTTTTCAACAATTAATCCATCAACAATAAAGAGATATTTAAATGAATATTTTATTACTAATGATATTTCACCAATGTTAAAACCAGATTTCATTTGTTCTTTAGATAAATTTATTGCTATCAGAAGTCCTGGCGATCATGGAATCCAAAGTGATGAAAGAGGAGATACTGCATTCATCAGATCAGAGAAGGATACATTACTCCTATTCTATTGCATATTATATAATGGACTTCATAATATGAATGAACAAAATTATAATTTCATTAGATACTTTGGTCAAGCACGATGGGATGATTATTAGGAAAGGGATGTTATGACAATAAATCCGATTGCATTCGCAGATGAGGTAAACAAGCAGTTCCTCAGGTATCAGCTTACTGCATTTCCTCTTTCAGATCCTGATATGGCAGATCAAGCGAAACAAATGTTGGAGGGAGCAGATCCGGATTCTCATCTTGTTAAAGGTCCTTACATCTCTCTTTCAAGGTCCTTCGCAGAAGGAGAGTTCATAGAGGTCCTAGTGAATAAGGGGATCCTACATCCAGCCATAAAAGGAATCGCAGATTATCCAAAGATGTTTGCACATCAGCAAGAGGTCCTTGAAGAAGTTAAAAAAGAAAATCATGTTCTTGTGTCTACTGGAACAGGATCAGGTAAGACAGAGGCATTTCTTTATCCGATCATTGACCATTGCCTTAAACTTAGAGATGATCCGGAAGCTCCAACGGGCATTACTGCTATCCTTGTCTACCCTATGAACGCACTTGCTTCCGATCAGCTAGGGAGACTAAGACATTTGCTTGCTGGAACAGGGATCTCGTTTGGAATGTATGTTGGCTCAACACCTGCTGATGAGAATGAAATGGGATCAGAATATGTCCGAATGAAAGATGGTGAAGGGAAGGAAAAGATCCCATTCTATGAGATAGAATACCAGGATCATCCCAATATCAAGATATCTCCTTTCGAAGAGAGAATAACAGAAAAAGAGATGGTAGAATCACCTCCAAGGATTCTATTAACAAATATCAACCAATTGGAATTCCTCTTAACAAGGGGAAAGGACCTTTCCATGTTCGAGAATGCTCCATTACGATTCCTCGTCATTGACGAAGCTCATACATACACAGGATCAAAGGGAGCAGAAGTATCAATATTAATCAGAAGGCTAAGGGCATTCTGCAACAAGGATCCAGACGAGGTCATTTGCATTGGAACTTCAGCAACTATCACAGATCCAGAATCGGGAGATGAACCTGCCAAGAGGTTCGAACAAAGGTTCTTCGGGATCGATAGGAGCCGTGTCTCACTTGTTGAAGAGGTCTATCAGGATGAGAATTGGCCTCCAAGCCTTGTTAAACCACCAATACTGAAGGAAAACTACACAGGACTCTTCCAAAAGACCCTTGAAGCTATTGACGGTGATGGAGATCCAAAGAAGATATCAGAGATCATCTCAAAGATCAGTTCTCAAGAACTTGATGATGGGATCCCATGGAGAGAAAGCCTCTACCATGCTTTGAAATCCAGCAAGATGGTGAAGGTCATCTACGACACACTGGTAACACCAATGTTGATTTCGGATGCGACCAGGGTCATCTGGGAAAAAGTTGGGAGGGCAGAAGTAAACAGGAACAGTGAACTGGAGTTGTTGGTCTATCTTGCTCTTGGAGCAGCTGCAGAAAAGGATGGATCACCAATCCTCCGACCTCAATTGCATTATTTTGTTAGAGGTATGGGGGGAGCAGCAGCAGTTCTGAGAGAACCTACAAATGGAGAAACTGAAGTTAAATTGTACTTCTCACAGAAGAAAGCCGGTGAAGAAAATCCAGAACTATTACCTTCAGCAATTTTCCCAGTGTTAACCTGCACAAACTGTGGTCAACATTTCTTTGAAGCATATGTGGGCCACCTTGATGAAGGAAAAGGACTCACAGGAGGGCTTGCAGAAGATGGAAATGTTTACTGGCCAGTGACCGGGGAAGAAGAAGGAAAGAAAGTAATATTCACCAACAGGTTCTATTCTGAAGAAGAAGAGGATGAGGACTCTGTATACACAGAAAGACTTGATAAAAAAAGGGAAGACGCCTGGGTATGCAAATATTGTGGATCGATACATCATGGTGAATCGGACACATGTAGCAGGGATGATTGCAAGAGAAAGGATTCTCTATTGCATGTCTACCTATTGAACGAGCATGAAGAGGTGAAGACCTGCCCAAGTTGTGGTCAAAGGGGTGGTCGGTTCAGTGGAAAATATAGGTCTCCGTTAAGACCGCTTAGAGCAGTAACCGTAGCGGATATCCATATCCTGGCACAGGACATGATAAATTCCCAGAAAGCGGACAATAGAAAACTGATCATTTTCGCTGACAACCGCCAGGATTCGGCATTCCAGGCAGCTTGGATGGCGGACCATGCGAGAAGATACCGCTTGAGACATATCATTTATGATATGCTATCAAATGCTACACATCCACTTTCGGTAGGTGATCTCCAGAGAGCACTTAATCGATATTTCAAGGACCACAAGGATCTGGCTAGAACACTTGCACCAGAGGTCTTTGCAGGACTTGTTGAAGAAGCATACAGTTCAAAGATCGAAAAGGATATGATGAAATTCCTGAGAATAATAATCATCAGAGAGCTTGTTACTGGATTCACTCTGAGGGACAGTTTGGAAACCCTTGGCCTCATTAAGGTCAAATATCATGATCTGGATGAGAACAATGAGCATGTCCAGGGATTTGCTGCAAAGTACAACATCTCAGTTGAAGATGCTGTAAATGGACTTGAAACCATTTTGGATTTCCATCGAAGAGGAGGGAGGTTCTATGATCCAGAAACTCCAATCTTTTCACAATACTGGCACTCTGGAAGCGATGAAGTTCAAAGAGGCTTCATACCTTTATGGGAACATCCTCCAAATGCTTTGAAACATATGAGAGCAACAGATGACAGGAGCATTTACATAACCGGTCTGAATTCAAACAAAGGTCAAACATCTACGAAAGATTTCATTCAGAGGTGGGGATTGGAAAAGGATGATGTGAATGATGCAATAGAGAATATCTGGGACATCTTTACAAAGGACCTGAAACTTCTAACACCAGTTACATTGAGGAGTTCAGCTGGAAATCCATTAGCTGGACAAACTGGTGCATACCAGATCGATTCAACACAAGTTGGTATCACGCATCAATATGAAAGATACCGGTGCAGGATCTGCAATAGATATCATGCTAGAGACACACCAAACCATGTTTGCACCAAGAAGAATTGCCCCGGTGTACTGATCCAGGAAAAAGCACCTGATGAAAACTACAACGTTAGTCTTCTTAACAAGGAATTCTCTATGTTGATGGTCCATGAACACACTGCTCAGGTCCCAATAAAAAAGAGATATGAGATAGAGAACCAGTTCAAGAAACCAGAAGGGACAGTTAATTGTCTTGTTGCTACTCCGACTTTGGAACTTGGTGTGGATATCGGGGATCTGGATATGATCCTGATGAGAAATGTTCCACCTCTCGCTTCCAATTACTGGCAGAGGGCAGGAAGAGCAGGAAGAAGACACCGAATGGCAGTCATATACTCATATTGCAGAAAAAGCGTACATGATGAATATTTCTACGAAAAACCAATGAGACTGTTATCCGGAAAAATAGATCCTCCCAATTTCAACCTCAGAAATCCAGTGATGATCAGAAAGCATGTTCATGCAGCGATAATGTCTGAACTGTTAAGATATTCAATCACGAAGGATAGAAATTTAATCTCCGAAGAGGATCAACTCTCAATAATTGAGACAATGAAAACCTGTTTCCCATCCTTCATATCAGAATATCTATTTGAGGAACGGAGATTTAGAGATGAACCGGTCGATGCTTCTATACTATCTGACCTGGTAAACAAATATCATGATAGAATGGTGGACATGATAAAGGAAGTATTCTGTAAATACTGGCCAGAGGAGGGTAAAAGCGAGATCGAACAAAAGGTGCTAACCTTATACATCGATGAAATGTCCATTTCGCTTTCAAAACAGGTTAACCTGATACATGAACGAATGATGTGGGCCAAGATCACACGAAATATGTTGATGGACAAAGAAAAGACTGTCACAAAGCTGGAAGAGATTGAAAGAAAGCTACTTTATAGATGCAAGAAATACATAGAAGAACTGGGAAAGAAACACCTTGAGAATTACACTTTGAATGTACTTGCAAGGGGGGGGTTCTTACCAGGATATGCAACCCACCAGGGAAATATAACTGCTTTTTCAAGTTCTGCTTTCAGTCGTGGTTGGGAGAGAATGACCTTTGAGCTCACCAGAGCTGATACAATTGCAATCAGGGAATTCGTCCCAGGAAACTTGATCTATGCTAATGGTGGAAAATACAAGGTGTCATGGTATCATCTCCCCCTTGATAAACAGACCCTGGAACCTGAAAAATACTGGGTGAATCCCGTTGTTCAACATTTCCAGGAAAGGTCACAACCACTTGATGGATATGCTGATGATGAATATTTGGAGATCAAAGGGACAAAGATATGCGACACTGACCTTGCTTTCATGTCCCATGTATCAGATGATGAAGAAAATAGGTTCAGAATGCCTGTTCAGATGGCAGGACACTTGAAGGAGGAGCATAGGGGGATCGACGAATATTCTGTAGGTCAGAACAGGAACTTCTTCCATCATCACGGGCAGATGATGAGATTGGGAAATATTGGACCATCAGACAAAGTAGCTGAAGGCATTCTTGGATATCCGTTCTGCAGGGTTTGTGGTGCAACCAGATCTCCATACGCCTCAGATACAGAGATAGAAAAGTTCAAGGAAAAGCATAAAGAAGCTTGTGGAGAGGTTCCCGAAAATT
>Ga0272441_10000781_pt1 | contig 70437 bp, 58 predicted proteins | sample SSMProp6N_FD_193582 | JGI IMG/M metagenome (GOLD analysis project Ga0272441, IMG submission 193582) | Marine sediment archaeal communities from Little Sippewissett salt marsh, Falmouth, MA, United States - SSM-Prop-6N | ecosystem: Environmental > Aquatic > Marine > Wetlands > Sediment ...
GGCCGCGCACCCGCCCGATGGCCTGGCGTGTTTCCACGCCGCCCTGCCCGGCCGTTTCGTTCTGGGCGTCCCAGATGACGACGCACGGATGGTTCCAGCGTTCGCGCATCCACTCGCGGTACTCGGCGGCGAGTTGCTCGGCCTTCGGCTGGCCCGGCCAGGAGCCAAGCGTCCACACCGGGAACTCGTCCTGAATGAGGAAGCCCTCCTCGTCGGCAATCTCGTACCACCGTTCGGGAACCAGGCCGATGCAGTACCGGATGCTGTTCCAGTGCATGGCCTTGAACTGCCGATGGAGCCGGCGCACCCAGCCGTCGTCCCACGCCTTACCCCCCCGGTTCGGGTCCTCGGTGAAACGGAAGAAGCACACGTTCGTGCCGCGCAGGTAGTACGGCTCGCCGTTCAGCAGCGCCCGGCCGGTTGCCGTATCGAACGTGAACGCGCGCATGCCGAACCGTGCCTCGACCGTGTCGGCCCCCGTGTCAACCGCCACCCGGTACAGAAACGGGTCCTCCGGCGACCACAGGCGGCAACCCGGCAGTGGCACCGTCACGTCTACCGTCGCGGCGCGGCCGGGTTTCAGGGTAACGCCCTTGGCAACCACGCTGCCCACCCTCTTGCCGGAGACGGCCTCGCGCACGGTCACCCTTGGCGCCACCTCACCTGGCTCAGAGCCCGCCCGAGCCACCTCCGCGACCACCCGCACGGCCTGCTTCGACACGTCGGGCACGGTCTGGACGTTGACCACGTGCGGCGTGCCTGAGAGGATGAGTTCCACCCCGTCGTAGATGCCCGGCAGGTACCGGATCTTCTCGAAGTCGAAGCCCCACGGCACCTCGGCCGGGACACCGGCCGGCGATGCCCCCACGCGTATCAGGAGCGTGTTCGCGGCCCCGTTGCCTTTCAGCGCCGGACGCAGGTTGAACCACCCCGGCGTGAAGCACGGCAGATGGTCGCCCATCGTCTGCCCGTTCAGGAACACCCGCGTGCCGAACTTGGCCTTGTGCACTTTGAGCCGGGCCACCGCCGGCACCGGCCCGTCCACGGTAAACGTGCGGCGGTACCAAAACGCCTTGCGCTTCGGGTCCGACGGCCGGACCTTCGGGTCGCGCGGGTCGGCCGGCACCGCCCCAACGGCCTCGAACAGCGGGTCGGCCATGTCGGCAAGCCCCGGCACCGGTATCCGGCGGTCGAACCGGTCCGAGGGCGCGTCGAGCGAGCCCTCGGCCACCTGCCACGTGCCCGACAGGTCGATGACACGGCGGTCCGCCATCGCGCGGCCTGCCCCGGCAACAAGCAACCCCACGAGCGTGCACCCCACGAGAAGGCGGTTCATGACGTTCTCCTCCCGCGAAATCGGTCAGGCACGCGACCCACCCGTCGCGCACGGCACCGGCTGACGGCCTCGGCCGCTTGGGCGCCACCGTTTCGCCACGGGGCGTCGGGCTGAATGTGCCGTCCCGAGGCCTCCGCGGCGAGCCCATAATCGATACTTGAACACATATTGGCTACCCGGCACAACGCATGCAAAACACACCAAAAAGCGCCAAATCTGATCACAAAATCGAAAAAGACGACAAAAGTCGACAGTTTTGCCTTACCCAGTTTACCATTTTAAGGGCCAATCGCCCCTGACGCCCCAGAAACAAGGATTTGTGCCTCCAAAAACCCGGATTTCCAGGTTTCGGGCGTGAACCACTTCATCAGAGTATACACGCGTTGCCACCCATGCCCCCCAATGGGCCCGACCGCGGTACCCGCCATACGGCCGTGCAAGGCGCACAAAAATGGCCCGCCACGTGGCGGGCGCCGCTCGCAATCCTGGTGGGCAGGGCCGGAGTCGAACCGAAGTCCGTAAGCATGGCATCTGCAAGCACTTGCGGCACCTCCGCGGACCCCTGCGGCGCAAAAAGCGGCGCATTCGCCCCCGAATCGGCCCCTGATGGCCCTTCCGGACCCCCAAGTGATACCCTGCCCGACCCCGACCTGCAAGCCGTAATTCCCGCGTGGTCGAGCCTGCCCCCGGCCGTCCGCGCCCGTATCCACGCGATGGTGCAGGCGGCCGATACGGGCGGGGAGTGACCGGCCCCAACCGTCCCCCACCCCGCACGGGCCAGCCTGCCGGCCAGGACTGGCCTCTAAACGCCCTCAGACGGGCCACGTTTGCGCGTGACACTCGATCTCCTGCCGTGTCGGGCTCTCCTCCCTGGGGTATTACGGGCCAACTGGCGCGTGTTACTGGCCCAAGCCCCCCACGCTGCCGAGGCCCGAGACCCGACCGCGGTGCAGGTGTGCGCCCAGTAGTACTAGAGTCCGACGAGGAGCCGGGGTAACGCCGCGTCCGGCGACGGTTGCCGGGGTATCGCGCGAGGGGCCCTAGGCATGATCCCAAAGGCCGCGCGCGGAATATCAGGTCAGCCACTCTTTCGGCTGGTCACATTGGGTATAACGGTCTTGGCTTCAAAGTGGCCCGCCAAGAATGGCTTACTCCTATTCAGACAACAGCGTCACGATAGCCTGACGTTGCTGGGACTGCGTCGCATTGACCGGGAGAGCCTGAACGTGGTCGAGCGTACCGCAAACCGTGAGCCGGTCGTCGATGGATATGGCGAGGTACAGACCCCGCATGTCCTCGAAGGCGTCGGCCGTCGCGTATGCCTTGCGAACGATGATAGCGGCTTCTGCGGGCAGGCCGTTCATCTTGAACTGCCAATCGCGGTGTCCGGGCGCAAGGGAGATACCGGGCCGACGCTTGAGGTTCATCTGGACCACGAGGCCGCGTTGCGTCGGCTTGGCCGTCATGGACACGATGTCGTATTCCTTGGTGACTTTGACGGGTTCGTCCTGCCGGATACTCTTCTCGGCGATGGCCCATTCGAGCGCCGTCTTGTCGCACGGGGCCTTCATGGTGTCCGTCATCCACGGGAACGCGAGAGTCTGCCCCGCGTACACACCCGCGACGGCCCCCAGCACAATCAGCACGACGCATAGACGTGTCATGGTACCCCCTTTCGACACGGTTCTACATTTGCCGGGGCACCCTGTCAAGCCTTCCTGTACCCGTCCGCAGAATCCGCCGCCTCAGCAGCACGCCCAGCCCGCCGAAGGCAACCAGGGTGAGCGTGGCGGGTTCGGGGAGCGTGTTGTAAAGGATGCTTACGGTGTCATCTTCGCAATTTGACACCGCCAGGTCAGCCCACGTGTCCGCGTTGAAGTCTGCCGCAATGAGCCACGCGGGGAAACCGCCAACATCATACAGTTGGTACCCACCAAAACCCCCGCCCGCTTGGCCGAACAGCACGGAAATGTTGTCGTCGGCCGTATTCGTGACGGCCAAGTCAAGCCAACCATCCTTGTCGAAGTCCGCGCAGACTACTTCACCAGGATTGGTGCCGACCTCGTAGTCCTGTCGCTTGTCGAAGGCAACTGCGTTGCTGTACAGCACGCTCACGCTGTTGCCGAGGAAGTTGCTGCTTGCCAAATCGAGCCATCCGTCCTTATCGAAATCACCAGGTGCGATGCTGTGCGGATGCGCGCCCGCGTTGATGTCGCGTCTGCCGCCGAACCCGCCCCCTTCCTGCCCGTAGAGCAACGTAACTTGTGCGTTGCCGGTGTTTGTGACAACGAGGTCCATCAGGCCGCCTTGGTCAATCTGAACGGCTAGAAGATTATGGGGTTTCGCGCCTATGGCAATATCCTGTGCGGCGCTGAATCCCCCGGTTTGTTGAGCGTACAGAATTGAGATGTTGCCCGCCCAATAATTGGCCGTAAACAGGTCGAGGCGGTTGTCCCCGTTCAGGTCAGCAGTGTTGATGTAGTGCGGCCCATCCGCCACTGGGTAATCCTGGCGTGTGCCCAACCCACCCGATCCGCCGTACAGGATACTCACGTCGTCATCAGCCATATTTGATGCTGCTAGGTCGAGCCAATTGTCACCGTCATAATCGCCTACGGCAAGGTCACCAGAGTTGGCCCCCGCCAAGTAGTCTTGCCGCTGGCCATATGTTCCGTCAGCCTGGCGATATAGGACGGTGATGTCTTGGCTGTCGCGGTTGCCGACAGCGAAGTCAAGGTGACCGTCGCGGTTGAAGTCGCCCGATTCCAAACCTTGCGGGCGGTTCCCCACAGGATAGACTTCGGGCGGGGCGAAAATGGGCGGGCTAGCGCCGTGGGCGGCGGCATACGCCAGACTGACAACGCACACAGCAAACGTCAGTGTTCGGACAGCCCGCATGATCTGTCCCCTTTCTGCCGTTTCGACCAAAGCAAAGAGGGAGTCGGCACGATGCCAACTCCCCCGGTATTCGTGCATAAGAAAGGGCCGCGCCCGCTTCGCGCAGGCCCGGCCCGGATGTGTCCTGTCTTTGCCAAGTCCCCCCTATCCCGTGCACAGTGTAGCCCAAGAATGCGTATGCGTCAAACGTATTCCGGCTGTGGGTATCATAAGACCGTATACGTATGTACTGTGGGATGCGTTTCCGGTCCAGAGCGCGTGTTTCAACGTATTTGGCTCGACGAGCACGCCGCCGGCCGGAGCATTTTGGCGACATCATGACCCGGAGACGCCCGGCTCCCCCCTCAATCGGTCAAGAGCAATCCTTGCTTACCCCACGATCGGAGATAAAATCGTCGGCATGGCCGACGGTGGTCGTCGCTCAGAGTCCATCCGGGAAATCTCGGTTCATCCCCCCGAACCTTCACCACCGCAAGGGCGAATCTCACTCGTACGTAATCTCGGAAAGAGCAAGACGAATGACAAAGAGAATCCATTCGGCGAATGCGCGTTGCCACAGGCAGGACCTGTCCCTCCCGCCGCGCTCGTCGCCCAAGAGACGTTGTCCACTCTACCATCATGCACTCCTCCTGTTCATTCATCTATCCCTGGTTTGCGGGGGTGTTCACGCAGCGACCACGGACGGCCTTGTCGGGTGGTGGAAGTTCGATGAGGCCTCCGGCACGATTGTGACGGATGCCTCAGGCAATGGCCACGACGGCATGATTTACGGAGCCGCCAGGGTGAAAGGCAGAGACGGACGAGCCGTCAACTTCGACGGGGTCGATGACTTTGTCCGTCTTCCTGCCGCCGTCTTCTCCCGCGTCAGCGACGAGGTGACGCTTTGCGTATGGCAGTATGGAAACGCACGGTCGACCACAGATTCACGCCATTACCTTGTTGACGGGTCGGACGCCCGCAACAGTACGATTTTCGGCCAGGTGATCATGCCCAAAGGCAAGATCCAGTTCAACGCAGGCGAACACATCAACCGCGCGGCGGATTCGCCCTCTCAATACAAGGGCCGGTGGAACCACTGGACGTTTACGAAGGACCGCGTTGCCGGCGAAATGAGGCTGTATATCAACGGCAAGGTGATTCTGAAGGCGACGGGCAAAGGCAAGCCGATGTCCGGTGTAACGCAGTTCAGGATCGGCGGCCGTTGCGGCAACAAGAGTTTCTACAGCGGGATGCTGGATGATCTGCGCGTCTACAACAGGGTTTTGACGGAGGCCGAGATACGCGAATTGGCCGGAGGCGAGCCGGGCACGAATCGCCCCGGTTCCACCCATCAAACGGCTGCATCGACGCGCGCCACGCCCGACCCATCACCGGCATCAGCCGCCCGAGATGCGGCAACCCAACCGTTTCCGGCTCACCGGGCGTTTGACGTCGAGCCCTATCCGACGCTGACTTGGAAGCCCGGCCGCCATGCAACGGGAACGCGGCGCTATGACCTGTACCTCGCGACGGATGAGGATCTCGTGACCAGGCGTGACAAGTCCGTGTATGTCGGCAGGCTTGACGACTGCCACTATACGCCCGAGATGCTGACTCTTGCCACGACCTACTACTGGGCCGTCGATGAGGTTAATGCATCAGGACCCGCCAGCCTCCGGAAAGGTGAGGTGTGGCGATTCGTGGTCAGGAATTCAACGGAAGGTTATGTCGCCGACATTTTTTTTGATGGCGGTTCAAGTGTGACCGCCACGAAGCCCCGCGATGTGCCGGCTGTCGCCATGCTCGGCTATACCGTGGAAAACCTGTACGACGGCAAGCAGACCCAACGAACGATCGTTGGGGTTCACGATGGTGATCTGCAGGATGACAACGGCCTGCTTCTTTATCCGGACAGGGAGCCGCGGTACCGTCTCATGATGGTCTTCGGCGGCAACACCCGAAACCACGTGTCGGTCGTGGGCAAGGCAGGCGCCGCCAACATCCACGACTTCTGGACGAACGGCGGCGGCTACTGTGGCAGTTGCGCCGGCGCATGGTGCGCGCAACGGAAGAACTTCAACACGTGCAACCTTTCCCAACACGGCGCCGTCGCCGGCGGCGGTCGGATCAGCCTCACGCTCCCCGACGGCAAGACACCGCTTCGGCACTGTGTAACCCCCGACGGCGATGATCGAAAGACGTGGTATTGGAAGGAAGAAGCCCCCCTGCCCAGGTCGCCCGTGGCCGATCTCTATCCCGAAGCCTTCGCCGACTACAAGGTATTCGGATACCGAATGAACGGGGGGCCCAAAGTGGTGCCATGGGAGTCATGGAACCAGTACGCCGAGGCCCTCTTCCTGTACGACCTGACCATGGCACTGGACGGACCGGACAAGGACGCGTTTTTCAAAGCCATGAAAGACCCCTTGGACTACAGCGATCCGCTTCGATTGCTGCGCAACCGGTTGCCCACGGCCAACAGCAGGCAGATCAAGACCCAGAACGCGGCCGCGGTCTGGGCCTACAAGAAAGGCGACACGTGCGGCAGGGCCGTGCTTTCCGGCGGTCACCCCGAGACGGACACCAAGATCGGTGAAAGCAAGTACGTGATGGCATCGATATTCAAGTACGCACACAGCGGCTTCGGCCGACATACTGTCAAGGCCGCGCTGACGGACGGTGTTGTCCGCCGGATGGACGACAACAACACAGCAGGTCATGAGAAGATCGGTGACAAGCAGTATCATCACTTCACCATCGACGTGCCCCCAAACGCCCCATCGCTCAGGATTGTCCTAACGGGCACCCGCCATGACATGAATCTGTACGCCAAGCGAGGCGACTTCGCTTTCAAGGGCGAGCGCGACGTCCTTTCCGCCGCGAACGGCCCGGGCAGTGATGAGACCTTGACCATCAAGAACCCCGATGCGGGCACGTGGTTCATCGGTGTGAAGTGCAACACCGGCATTCAGGTGAACGCCACGAACCCGAAGCTGTTTAGCAACTACACCGGCAGATACGAACTGCTGAACGGCCTTGCGTACTCAATCATGGCGACCGCAGAATGACCTTGCCCCCTGAATCGAGTCCGGTCGCGACAGCACGTTACACGGCACCGCGCCTTGTGGAGTAGGAAGCGGGAATAGAACGGTCGTTGACCCGCTGTTGGGGGGCACGCTACGGTGCACGTACGCGAATATTCATCACAACTGAACGGAGCCCGGCCGGGGGCCTCCGACCGGGCAACCAAAAGATGGCCCGACCGTGGCTAGACGGTCGCGCCGGGAGAAGAACTGTGACTGCACGACTTTCTGCCGGCTTCCATGAGTAGAATCAACCGCAACACCAGGCTTCTTCTTAGCGGTCGCGAAGCCGCGGCGGCGCTCAGCATTAGCGAGGGCACCCTCTACTCGCGCGTGCCAGACGGCACGCTGCCTTGCGTGCGCCTCGCCGGCCGTCACGCGGCGACTGATTCGCGACACTCCCTTTGCTGACGTGAAATGCGGCGAGTTCTCCGAGGCGCGGTTCCACTTCGTGCGACCCGAAACGGCCGCCGCCGTCATGTACGCCCTGCCCCATCCCGCGTAGCGACTCGCGTTCGCGCTGGCCAGATGTACCGCAAGGTAATCCTGCAAGCCCTTGCACAGGCGGGCGTGGAACCCTGGCCGAAACTCTTCCTCAACCTTCGGACGACCCGGGCAACCGAATTGGTGAAACGCTTCCCGGCATAGGTATCGGCCTCGTGGCAGGGGCACTCGCCCAAGGTTGCTCTGAAACACTACCTGCGCGTAACCGAAGACCACTTCGCACGGGCACAGGGCGCGGTGCAAAAAGCGGCGCAGCAGCAACGTGAAGTGCCGGAAACGGCGTGCAGCGATTCCGAGGGGCAAGGCGGGAATCCAACGTTTCAAGGTGTTTCAGGCAAATGCACGAATTCGCATAAGAGAATGGTGGGCAGGGCCGGAGTCGAACCGGCGACACCCGCATTTTCAGTGCGGTGCTCTACCACCTGAGCTACCTACCCACACGGGTGACCAACGCACCCACTATACGGCACGGCCGGGACCATGTCAACCGGCGTAGCGTCGGAAAACGCTTCCCGGCCTCGCCGCCTCTACAGGCCGTCGGGGACGGGCCCGCTGAGCGGGTCGGCCGGGTCACCCGATGGCCCGGTGTCGGGCAGTTTCGGGTCGCCCGGCTGGGGTGCGTCTGTGATTTCGGCAACGGCCGCCATGCGGCGGCGAACCGCGCTCGGGTCGATGAGACTTGTGAGCGCCTCGCCAGCCAGTTTCCGGCCGACGCGTTGGGCCACGAGCGGCCGGAGCTGCTCGTACGCGGCCTCGCGCGGGGCCTTGCGTCCGGCGAGTTCCGCCACCACGACCATCTTCTCGCGGCCGAGGGTCACGAGGGTCCGCTCGCGTCCTTCCTTGACCATCTCGAAACACTCGGCCACCGTGACGGCGCTCGCGCCCACCTCGGGCAGGCTGGCCGGGAACGAGAGCCACCGCCCCTGGTACGGAATGAACCGCTCGCGCGGGAACCATTCGGAGGTCAGGAGTTCGGCACCCTCGGTTTCGGCGGCCTTCTCAAGGCCCTTCTCGGCCGCGGATTCGAGCAGCCGCTTTGCGGCCTCTCGCACGTACGTAAACGCCTGGGCCTCAACCACGTCTTTGCGGACGGCCTCGCGCACTTCGTCGAGGTTAGCGGGTTCGCGGCTGGCTGCGACCGAGGCCACCCGGAAAGCGTACGCCTCGCCGTCGAGGCCCACGTATACGTCGCTGATTTCGCCGACGGCGATGCCGGCCTTTTCAGGGCCGACCAGTTCCACGACGTTCAGCGCGGCCTGCGGCAGCGTCACCTTGCCGCGTCTGGCGTCGCCGATACCCTTCATCGCGGCCAGTTCGGCGGCGCTGTGCTGTTCGGCCATGCTGACGAACGCGACGCGTTCCCCGTCGGCCCAGATACGGAGATCCAGGCCCTTGCGTTTGGTCGTAATCTCGCCAACGAGGGTCGCAAGGTGTTCGTGAGCCAGGGCCTCGGCCTTCTCGTCGGCGAGGCGTTTGCGGATGTCGCCGCGGACCTCGTCAAGCGGTCGGAAGCGTTTGGCGGGCTCGGGCGCTTCGGCATCGGGTGTCGCGCCGTCGGCCGGGTCGGAATCGGGCGTCTTCGGCTCCTCGACCAGGAACTCGGGGTCCTTGTTCTGGTCGTAATAGGCCTTCACGTCGTCGTCGGTGACGGTCTTGGAGGCCTCCTCGCTGAAGGCCTTGGGCTGGGCAACGAGGTATTCGACGGCCACTTTGGCGGGGATGCGGTACCCCTTGCCGTCCGGCCCCTGCCCCGGCGGAATGGCCTTGTACTTGTTGTAGATCTCCAGCAGGGCGGCCTCGTTAGGCGCCGGCACCTTGCCGATGGCGTCTTCGGCCTTGTAGACGACCAAGCGGACCTTGATGCGGGCATCCTGCTCGGCAAACGCCTGGCGCAGTTCCGGCTCGGCGGGCACGGCGAGCGATTCGTACAGGTACCCGATGTAGGCGGCCAGGGTCATGTCGTAGGCAAGGGCCTTCATCAGGAAATCGCGGCGACCGTACGCCTCGCGGGCCACGATGGCATCGATCTCGCGGGACGTCATGCCCAGCGATTCGAGGTTCTCCATGCGCATCCTGACGGCAACCTGGGGGGTGTCGAATCCGAGCGACCGGGCCTCCCGGTACAGGGCCAGCCACGCCAAGGCCCGCTCGCGGTCAATGGCCTCGGGATTTTCCATCTGCTGGGCCAGCAAGGGCCACGCCGACTGGGCCATCGTGACCCTGTAAATCTGGTCGGCCGCTTCGCGTGTGGCGGCCTTCGAGGCCAGAATGCGATACCACAACTGGGTAATCTCGCCGGCGATGCGAATCCCTTGGGCGAACTCGCCCAGTTCGCCCTGCGTCACCTTCTCTTCGCCGATGTGGCCAACCACTTCCTTGCTGCCGCCCGAGCCAAACCAGATGGCGAATTTCTCGCGCATGGCGTACCATGCGCCGAAGAAAACCATCGATATGACAGCCGCGAACACCAGAACCATAAAGTACTTCCGGTGCCGCCTGAAATACTGGAGTGCCATCCGCGTTACCTTTCACCGTTAGCGCTGGCCCGGATACCGAAGACGCCTAGGGTAGGTTCCGGCCGGCGGTTTTTCAACCCTAAACGCCCGGCCCCGTCACGCGGACCCGCCCCGCACGGGCCGGAGGCGGCTGACCTGAACCAGGGCGTTCTCGGTCGCGAGTTCCGGATGGACGTACCGGCCGATGTGGGTTTGGCCGTCGGCCAGCAGGCCAACCGCCCGGGCCCAGGCCTCGGCCGGCCACGCACGCAGCCTCTCGATCACCTCACGCTGGTCGGCGTTTACGAGGCGTGCCTGGCCACCCTGGGCGGCATCGAGCAGGGCCGCGTCCGCGAACGCCGACGCCACCGCCGCCAACGCCAGCCGGGCCGTCCGCCGGCGGACGGCGTTCCCCGCCGGGGTCTTCCATTGAACACCCTCTTGCCGGGCGACCGCCTTGCCCCAGGTCAGAATGGAGTCGGCCATGGCCAGCGCGCCATCGGCTCCAAGACCCGGCAGCCCGGCCAGGAGGTCGCACTTCAGGGTCCAGAGTCCGCTTCCGACGAGTGCAGCCGCCCGCTCGATACTGCCGCCCGCAAAGCGGCAGACGAAGGCGATTTCCTCAGCCGACGGCGCGGCCGGCGGGGCGTCGTGCTTTTCGGCGGCCTCCTCGGCCCGGTTGGCCAGGACCTCGCGGACCTTCTCGGCCACGAACGCCTCCGGCAACGGCCGGAACCGCACCCACTGGCACCGCGACAGAATCGTGCCGGGAAGCCGTGCTGCGTCGGCGCACAGGAGAATCAGGACCGCGTGCTGGGCCGGCTCTTCCAGGGTCTTCAGGAGCGCGTTGGCGGCGGCCGGATTCAGGCGTTCCGCGTCATCGAGCACCGTGACCGTGCGCATGGCCTCCATGGGCATCAGGGCGACCGACTCGATAACCACGATGTCCGGGCTGTCATCTCGCCGGGTCACGAGTTGCAGCCGAAAGTCGTTGTGGTCGGGCTCCTTGCCGAACCAGTACAGGTCCGGATGCGTGCCGCGGTCCACGCGTTGGCAATGCGGGCAGGCGTCGCAGGGGTCCAGCGACTCGGCATCGCCCCCGCTGACGGAAAGGCAGAAGAGCGCCTTGGCCAATTCGCGTGCGGCCAACCCTTTGCCCACCCCCCGCGGACCCACGAACAGATACGCGTGGGGCACGCGGTCGCGCGCGACGGCGGCCCGTAGCATCCGGACGGCCGACGGCTGGTATTGGATGGCGTCAAAGGACACGGGCCACGGCCTCCCAGATGTCGGCTTCGACCTCGTCGGTGGGGCGGGCGGCGCTGACGACAACGAAGGCCTCGGGACGCTCGCGGGCCATCGTCAGGAACCCCTGCCTGACCCGCTCGTGGTAGGCGGGGTCCTTCGACTCGATGCGGTCGCGCTCGCCTCCAAGGCGGCTGAACCCGTCGGCCACCGGCAGGTCGAGGATGACGGTCAGGTCTGGTTCGATGCCGTCGCAGGCGGTTCGCGCGAGGGTCCAGATGAGCCCCGGCTCGATGCCACCCGCATACCCCTGGTACGCCACGGTGGCCGACACGAACCGGTCGCTGACCACCGTCAGGCCAACGTCGAGCGCCGGCCGGACGAGCCGGGCCACCATCTCGGCCCGGCTGGCCATGTACAGGAACACCTCGGTCCGGGCGTGCATGTCTGGCAGGGACGCGTCAAGCAGGATTTCGCGGATGCGTTCCGAGACGGGCGTGGACCCCGGGTCGCGCACGGCAGTGGCTTGCCGGCCCTGCTCGCGTAGCCGGCGGACCAATCGGTCCACCTGGGTGCTCTTGCCGGCGCCTTCCGGTCCGTCGAGCACGATAAAGCAGCCCGGGCCGGTCTCGGTCACGTCAGTCCCCGGTATCGATGCGGCACAGGACCTCGCCGACGTGGACCTCATGGTCCTCGGCGGCGACCAGTTCCACGACAGCGCCTGCCAAGGGGCTAGGCACGTCGAAGGTTGCCTTGTCGGTCAGCATCTGGACGAGTTCATCGCCCTCCTCAACCGTCTCGCCTGGGTCAACGTACCAGAACGCCACCATGGCCACGTCGCCGGCATCTTCGCCCAAGTCGGGCAGTTTGACGTCTTCTACCGCCATCCTCGTCCTCCCATGCAAATCCAACGTGCCACGTTGGGTACCTGTCCCCAGGCGACCTCTTGGCCGCCGGTACGATTCTCCGATAGGGTCGCCGGGCCTCCCCCGGCCCTACTGCCCGGCCTGGCACTGGGCAAACACCTGTTCAGCCTGATAACTGCTTCGGACAAACGGCCCGGCCGCCACCGCCTGGAACCCCAGGGCTCGGGCGTCGGCCTCCCAGGCCTCGAACTCGGCCGGCTCGACGAACCGCGCCACGGGCACGTGGCTCTTCGACGGGGCCAGGTACTGGCCGATGGTAACCATGTTGCACCCTACGCCGCGCAGGTCGCGTAGGACGGCCCTCACCTCGTCGGGCGTTTCGCCGAGCCCCACCATCAGGCCGCTCTTGGTGGCGTGCGGCCGGTCGTGCCCGTCGGCAAACTGCCGCGCGCGGGCCAGCACATCCAGGCTCCGCCGGTACGCCGCCTGAGGCCGGACCGCCTCGTACAACCGGGGCGTCGTCTCAACATTATGGTTGAAGATGTCCGGCCCAGCCTTGCACACCGTGTCGACGTCGGCCGGCCGGCCTTCGAAATCGGGCACCAGGACCTCGATCACCGCCTTCGGGAGCCGGTGGTGAAGGGCCCCGATCGTTCGGGCAAAGTGGCCTGCCCCGCCATCGGCCAGGTCATCGCGCGTGACGCTCGTAACCACAACGTGCTTCAGGCCGAGGCGTGCGGCGGCCTCGGCCACGGCCTCCGGCTCCTCGTCGCGCAGCGGCCCGGGCGGCTCGGACGGCACCGCGCAAAACCGGCACGACCGCGTGCACGACTCGCCCAGGATCATGAACGTGGCCGTCCCGCGGGCGAAGCACTCGGGCAGGTTCGGGCAATGGGCGCTCGCACAGACCGTTTCAAGGCCCAGTTCCGCCAGCAAGGCGCGGACACGTTTCGCCTCGCCGCTCGACGGCACCCGCTTGCGGAGCCACGGGGGAAACGGCGACCGGCGTTTGGCGGCATCGGCCCCGCCCTCGGTACTCATAGGCGCTCCCTCGCCGGTCCACCGTCCTCCGGTGACCCGTTCGTCGCGTCGGACGGCTCGACGTCGGGAACCTCGCCCGGGCGGGCCCCGTCGAACCCGAACACCTCCCTCATACATTCTACAAGATGCGGCTTGACCTCCGCAACGGTGACCGCTCGCCCGAGTGCCCGCGCCAGACTCGTGACGCCCCTCTCGCGAATACCACACGGCACGATCAGGTTGAAGTGGTCGAGGTGCGTGCTCACGTTCAGGGCAATGCCGTGCCAGGTAATCCACCGCCTGATGGCGACGCCGATGGCTGCCACCTTCTCGTTGCCCAGCCACACGCCGGTCATGCCTTCGGCGCGCGATCCGTCGAGCCCAAACCGGCCCAGCACGCCGATGAGTACGTCCTCCAGGTCGCGCAGGTATCGGCGGACGTCTCGGCCATGGAGGTCGAGCCGGAGAATCGGATACGCCACGAGTTGCCCGGGCCCGTGGTAGGTAACGTCGCCTCCGCGTTCGGAGAGGTGGATCTCGACGCCTTCGGCCAGGAGGCGTGCGCGCGAGGCGGTTACGTGGGCCTCATCGGCCCCGCGGCCCAGGGTAATCACGGGCGGGTCGTGTTCGACGAGAACCAGGTAGGCGCGCTCGGCATCCGCCCCGCGCACCTCGGCATGGAGGTGCTTCTGAAGGCGGACCGTGGCTCCGTAAGGGGCGCGGCCGAGATCAAGGGTCACCAGGTCGGCCATAGGTCAACCCGCCGTGGTGTGGACGGGGAACCCCAGCCAGAGTTCGGCAGCCTCGTGAACGGCTTCGACGAAGGTGGGGTGCGGGTGAACGGTGTGGGCCACTTCCTCGACGGTCAGTTCGCACGTCATGGCCAGGGCCAGTTCCTGAATCACGTCGGCGGCATGCTGGCCGATGACCGAGGCCCCCAGGATTTCACCATGCTCGGTTTCGGCAATCAGTTTGACCTCGCCGTCGATGTCGCCGTAGGCCCAGGCCATGCCGCTTGACTGAAGCGAAAACCGTGCCACGCGGATGTCGAGGCCGGTGGCCTGGGCCTCGGCCTCCGTCAGACCCACCATGGCAATCTCCGGGTGCACGTATACAACCTGCGGCACGATGCGGAACGTATTCTCGGCCGGGTAGCCGGTGGCGTTGTCGGCAGCCACCGTGCCCATGCGGCTGGCCAGATGAGCGTACTGCAACCGCGCCGCGCAGTCGCCCACGGCGTAGATGCCGTTGGCGGAGGTGCGGCACCCGTTGTCCACCTGGATGATGCCGTCTGCCACGACCACGCCAGCCGTTTCGAGGCCGATGTCCTCGACGTTGGCGACGCGGCCGACCGCGATGAGGGCGTGTCCGGCCTTGAGGGTCCGGCCGCCTTCGAGTTCCGCCGCCACCTGCTTGGCGGTCGCTTTCATCCGGAGGATCTTCGTGCCCGTAAGCACTTCAACGCCGCGCTCGTCGAGGCTGGCGGTCACGGCCTCGGAGGTATCGTGGTCGAGGGTTGGCAGCAGGCGGTCCATCATTTCAACGAGGCGCGTCTTGATGCCGAGTTCGGCATAGACGGTGGCGAATTCGCACCCGATAACGCCGCCGCCCACGATCAGGATACTCTCGGGCAGGTCGGGCGCCCTCGTGGCCTCGTCCGTGGTCCAGACGCGGTCGGAGTCCCACGGGGCGAAACCCGGCCGCGCCGCCCGCGACCCGGTAGCCAGGATGATGGCCTTGGCCTGAACATGCTTCAGGCCATCGTCGGTATCGACGTCCAGTTTGCCGGGCCCCGTCAGGCATCCGCGGCCTCGGATAACCGTAACCTTGCGTTTTTTGAGGAGTTTGCCGACACCATCGCGTAGTCCGGCGACAACGTCCGTGACGCGAGCCATGAAGGCGGCCCCGTCCAGACTAAGCCCTACGCTGCCAAAGCCGTACTCCTTGGCCCGCTGGATGTGCCGGTACACCTCCGAGGCGTGAAGCATGGCCTTGGTAGGGATGCACCCGATGTTCAGGCACACGCCGCCGAGTTGCGCCGCCTCGATGAGGCACGTCTTGGCGCCGCGTTGGGCGGCCCGAAGGGCGGCCACGTATCCGCCCGGACCACCACCGAGAACGGCCACGTCGTAAGCCTTCACGCGTTCACCTCCGTTAGCCGGGAAGCACCTTCGTTGCCGATTGGCATGGGGTGGGCGTATCGTACCGGCGACCCCTGGGCGAGTCAAACGCAATGTCCGCCTCAGGGGCCGAGGCCTTGGGCCAGCCCGGATCATGCGACCCGCGGCTCACGGCCGGCGACCTGGGCTCGTCCGGGACACGATCCGTCAGATGGCCGCTACCGATTTCGTAACCGCCATCGCCCGGATGACCGGCCTGCTGGAACTGGTGGCCATCCGGGTCGCCGTCCACGACATCGCCGTCATCGCGGTCGCCAAAGCGATTCTGGCCGGGCCGCGGCTTCTGTCGGAGAAGGCGTTGCGCGAGGTGCATGCCCCGACGTCCGGGTCTTCCTGCTCAGGGAGTCCCGCGAAACCGACCGCCAGGCCGCCCGGGCGCAAAGCGGCATCCCTACCCTCCGGCCCACTCGCCCAACAGGGCTTCGAGTCGGTCGGCCGATTGTTCCCAATCGAAGAGCAGGCTCCGGTCGTGGGCGGCATCGGCCATCTTCCGGTACAGCGACTCGTCGTCAATCAAGAGGCCGATGCGTTTGGCCATCGTCTCGGCGTCGCCCACCGGCACCAGGAACCCGCTGACCTCGTCCTCAACCAGAGCGTCATGGCCTCCCGCGTGCGTCGCCACCGGCACCGTCCGGCAGGCCATGGCTTCGAGCACCGGCAGGCCGAACCCCTCGCTGTGCCCGGGCGCCAACCACACGTCGCACCCCGCGTAAATGCCCCGGAGTCGGCTGGTTCGGGGGCGGACGAACACTTCTGTCCGCGGCGGGGTGTGTCGCGGCTTGTTGGGGCCGAACACCACGAGCCGGACGTGCGGCCACGTGTCGCGGACGCGGCGAATTGCCTCAAACGCCTCGGCGGTGCCTTTGACCGGATCGGCCGCATGCATCAGGCCAATGGTGGGCGGCTGCCGCTTACGCCGACCGTTCGGGTAAAACAGCGAGTGGTCCACGCCATTGGCGACGACCGCCGCCTCGGCCCCGAACCCTTCTGCGAGCCGCCCGGCCACGTACTCCGACACCGCTACCCGATGGGCCGACAGGCCCAGGACAGCCCGGGCCTCGTCGGGTTCCTTATCGAGCGGCACGATGGTTTGAACGAGATGGACGAGGGGCCCCTTGTCGGGCCCAAGGGCCGCCGCTGCCCGCACCGTGCCCAAGCCGGTGGCCAGGAGGATGTCGGCGTCCGGCACGACGTCCGGCGTAAAGGCATCCACAGAAACCGGCGTGCACCCCGACTCGTCGAGGGCATCCGGGACGCGACGCACGGACCACCATTGGGCCACCCGGTCGACGAGCCGGTCGGGCCGGCGATAGCAAATCGCCACCTCGTGCCCGCGTGCGCGGAGCCGGCCGGCGTATTCGCCCATGACCTTAATGCCCCCGACCAACCCTCGGCCGGGCACCAGAAATGTAATCCGCACCAGTCCCTCCCCCCCCTCGCGGCTTGCCACTATAGCCGCCCCATCCGGCATCTGCAACCGGCAACGGCCGTCTGCCCGTTGCCGGCCCTGCTATCCCATGGCAACCTCGACGCGGTCAATACGGGCCGCCTCGGCGTTTCCGAGACCGATGCGCTGGCCCCAGGCGACGGTGGCCCGGGCGGCGGGCATGGGCCACGGCTTGCCGCGCGCCGCCTCGCGGTGCCGTTCAAGAATATCGAGGGCCACCGAATCGGCCGCCACGGGGTCGGTTGCCACGATCAGCCCGCGGAAATCCCACCGGTACTCCGGGTCGTCGAACGGTCCTGCGGCGTAAAGCGGCCGGATGGCGTCGACGATCACCAGCCGCGTCTTCGTCCTCAGTGGCGGCAGGGCCGACAGTTCCGGCAGGCTGCGCGGCATGCGGCCGGGGGCCCATCCGTGGTACGCCGACGGGTTGTTCACGCTGCCCAGGTGGCTTTTCAGGGCAGCCGACATCCCCTCGCCGAAGTGCGTCTTCAGCACCGACACGTTCACGATGGCCGTCGCCGCCTCGGTGTACAGCCGCCGAAGGCGCGTTGTCAGGTTTCGCGACGGCAGCGTAAACGGGTCCGAGAACTCGCGGTATGGCCTTGGCAGACGCCGGTCGACGGCCAGGATCCGGGCGGGGTCGACGCTTGCCTCCCCGCTCACCCGCTGCGTCACAACCTCGTTGATCTCCGTGTGGCTATGCAGCGTGGGCTGATGCATGGTGTTGTACTTGATGGCCAGGAAGTCGCCCTCGTGGGCCACGTCGGCCCAGGCCTCGGCCTGGGTACCGCGCCCGGTCAGTTCCCCAACCGCGCGGTCGAGCATCTGGCGCACCACGGGCAGGTTCACGCGATACTCGCGGATGATGACTTCGGGGTGGGTTACCACGACAACGCGGCTTTTCTCGGGCAACGGCGCGGCGGCGTTGGCCCGGGCGGCCTTAGCCGTGGACGCGGCTGTGGCAGCCGCACCGGCGGCCAGCGTAGCCAGGAACTCGCGCCGGGAAAGACCCGCGGCGGCGGCCCGATGCACGAGCAACGCCTCGCGACGCTCAAAGTCCGCCCGCATCCGGCCGGCCGACCATTGGCCGCCCGCATCCCTCCACCGGGACGGACACTCGTGCGGATGGGCCATGGCCTGCTCACGTCCTTGCTGGCTGTGTATCCGGCGGGCCAGGCGAGCGGCTCCAGGACATCTCGGAGCCCGCTACTTCGGCGGGATTCTCAGGACCGTGCCAACCGGGATGGCCGTGATGTCGCGAATCTGGCCCTGGTTGGCGTCCACGATGCGTGGCCAGAGTTTGCCGTCGCCGTAGAACCGCCTTGCCAGACCGTAGAGCGTATCGCCGGCCTGCATCGTGTAGGTTTGGGCGCCGACGGCCGGCGTGACCGGGGTGACCGGGGCGGCCGGTGGCACCGAGGAAGGCGTTTCGACCTCGACGGCCGGTGTCGTCGCGGTATTCCAGGTATCGGCCGGGCGGGCGGGCATCGCCTCGGTGGGCGGCGCGGTGGCCTCGAGTTCGGCCGGGTCGATCGCCGGCAGGCTCTCTTCCTCGCGTTTCTGCTCACAGCCCAATGCGCCGAGCGCGAGTACGGCCACCAGAGTCCACGTAAACGCTCGCATGATCTGCCCTCTCGCCTCTCTCGAAGACCCACGAATCGCCCACACGCCTTTGGTGCCAGACGAACGCTGGCGGCGGTTGACGTGCCAAGCCCGAGTCTATCGCCTCCGGCCGCCAAGTCAAGGACAACCCATGCCGGAACCGCTCTGAACCCGCCGCCCATCGCGCTTCTTAACCGGTCAGCCAGGCCAGCCACTGGCGGAGCAGGTCCCGCTCCGGAAACGCGACGGCCACCAACAGCAACACCGTGATGCCCGCCTGGATGTCGAACGGAACGGTCAGGCGTTTCCAACGGAAGAGCACGACGCCCGCCAGGCCGCGCGGTTCGTCGTCGCCAGGCACCTTGGGGGGCGTCGCGTCGGGCCCGGGCGTGGTCCGGGCCACCCGCCACAACCGATGAACCACCGTCGCAACCGGGGCGATGCCCAAAATCCACACCGCCGTCGAGAGGTGGTGGAACCCGAGTCCGAGAAAGAGCGTGACGAGGCGCTCGCCACGCTGCCAGAATCCGCCGTGGCCGTCGGCCCCTTCGGCCGCGGCACGCGCACGCACGTAACTCGTCGCCTGGGCCCATACCAGGGCAAGGCCCGCCAGGGTGGCCATGGTCAGGTTGGGGTCGGCCTCCGGCCCCGCGCCTGGCCGCACGAGGTAGTACACCATGGCGCCCAGGAACAGGGCGGCGTCGCCGATGCGGTCGCAGGTGGAATCGAAGACGGCCCCGAACCGGGTCCTATGGTTGCCGACCTTGGCCATCGCCCCGTCGAGGATGTCGGCCGCCCCGGCCGCGATGATAAGCCCGACGGCCCACCCGCGCCAGTACCCCCTGCCCAGGGCAATGGCCACACCGGCGGCCACCGTGAGCAGCATTCCGAGTGCCGTCACGTGGTTCGGCCGGATCCCCACGCGCATCAGGGCGCGCGCCACGCCGTCGCGGCAGGGCGCAATCACCCGGTTGATGAGTTCCGAGGGCAGCATTCGCGGAAACCGCTGAACGGAGCCGCGCCACAGTCGCCCGGCCCGCCCGGGCCGGTCGGTATATGGCGCGTGGACAGGCTACTTGCCAACCGCCTTGCCGTGAGCTACCGGGACCGGCGGTGCCTCGTCTGCGATGAAGGCATCGACATCGGCCCGGGCGTCGCTATCGCGCATCTGGACGGGTGGATGCTTCATCAGGTAGGCCGCCGCAGCCTTGAGCGGCCCGCCCTCGCCGCGGTCGCGCGCCAAGCGGCACAGCCGGATGGCATCGATGGCGCACCCGGCGCTGTTTGGCGAATCCTCGACCGACAGTCGCAGTTCCAGATTCAGCGGCACCCCCGCAAAGCCCCGGCCTTCCATGCGCAGGAAACACACCTTGTTATCCTTCTGCCACGGCACGTAATCGGCCGGGCCGATGTGAACTTGGTCGGCAGGCAGGGGCGTCTCAAGTTGCGACTGCACGGCCTCGGTCTTCGACACCTTCTTCGACGTCAGCCGCTCGCGTTTCAGCATGTTCAGGAAGTCGGTGTTCCCGCCCGTGTTCAACTGGTACGTGGCCTCCAGGGCCACGCCGCGGTCGCGGAACAAGCGCGTCAGGATGCGGTGCACAATCGTGGCCCCGACCTGGGCCTTGATGTCGTCGCCCACGCACGGAATGCCCGCGTCGGTGAACCGTTTGGCCCACGCCGCGTCGCTGACGATAAACACCGGAATACAGTTGATGAGACTCGTGCCGGCCTCCAGGCACGCCTCGGCGTAGTGCTCGGTGGCCTTCTCGGACCCGACGGGCAGGTAGTTGAGGAGGATTTCGGCCCCGGCGGCCTTCAGCGCCTCGGCCACGTCGACCGGCTCGGCGTCGGCCGGCATAAACCGCTGATCGTCCGGGAACTCGGCCATGTGCTCCGAGTACCCGTCCAGCACCGGCCCCATGGCCACGGTTACACCGCTGGCGGGCAGGTCGGGCACGAGCGTCTTGGTGCAGTTGGGTGGGGCGAATACGGCCTCCTCCAACGGGCGGCCCACCTTACGGCGGTCAATGTCGAAGGCGGCCACGAACTGAATATCCCCAGGATGGTACCCGCCAACCGCCTCGTGCATCAGGCCCAGCGTCTCGCGGACACCGTCCTGCTCCAGGCGCCGGCCATACCACACCACACCCTGAACGAGGCTGGCCGCGCAATTCCCGATGCCAGCTACCGCCACGCGGATTGGATTGCCCATGGAACTCTTCCTTTCCACCCAAGTCATCTTCCCCAGGGACGAGCACACGTTAGTATGCCGACCTTGGCGGGACCTTCACTCTTAGCACGGCCCCGATAGGGTGTCAACGGCAAAACCGTATCGGCCCCGTTGCCCCCATCGGGCGGCCCATGGCGTATCGCGGGCCACACAGCGCTTGCACCGACACCGGTCAAATGGCACTATTCAACGTACGCGGGCGCCGCTACCCGTCCTAACGCGCACTGGCTTCCGAACGAAAGGCCACAACGATGCTTAAGACCCAGGCGACCCTGCTACTGACCATTGCGGCCCTTGCCGGCCCGTCGCTGAAGGCGGCCGAACCCGCCAAGGCCCACGCCGCCCCTGCCCCACGCGTGCTTATCGTGGCCGACGATTGGAAACCCATGGACGTCCTGGGCGCATTCCTTCAGGCCCGCGGCGGGTGCACGGTGGTTAAGGCGTCGCAAAACGACCTGCCCGATGACCTGTCGGCGTTCGCGGGCGTGTTCATGTATCTCCACAACCGCATGCACGAGCCGTGCGAGCGTGCCCTGGTCTCGTACGCCGAGGGCGGCGGCCGCCTCATTATCCTGCATCACGGCATCGCGTCGGCCCGCCGGCAGAACCCCGCCTGGCTCCGCCTGACGGGAATCGCCATTCCCCCGCGGAACCATCCGACCCACCCCTGGCGAGTCATCGCAGAGACGACCCACACCCTCGTCAACCTGGCCCCCGGCCACTACATCACGACCCACGGCGTCACCTACGACCGCGAGGTGCCGTACACTTCGCCGGACATCCCCGCGCGCCGCGGCCGCTTCCCGGCCCTGGACCTCGAGAAGACCGAGGTCTTCCTGAACCAGCAGTTCACCGACGGGACGGCCAAGACCGTCCTGTTCGGTTTCAAATGCACCGACCCCAAGACCGGCCAAGTCATCATGCAGGACCGTTCGGGGTGGCTGAAACCGGCGGCCCGCGGCTGGGTCTTCTACTTTCAGCCGGGCCACTGCGTTAGTGACTTTGCAGACGCCAATTACGCCCAGATCGTCCTGAATGCCCTTACGTGGCCGGGTCCCGGGAACAAAACGCCTGGTGCCGCCCGAAAACGCCCATCCTGAGCAGTTTTTGGGGTTGTGACGCCTCGCCAAACCCCGTAGACACGCCTGAGGGGGGCCGTGAGGCAACGGCGGGCGGCGTTGGGAGGCGCGTCACTTTTGTCCACAGGTTTTCCACAGCCACGACTTCTTGTGGATTAGTTGTGTTTCCGCCTGGAACGAGCAACCTAACTCACCCTACGGCTCCACTTTGGGGTCTTTCGCGCAGCGCGCGCGGCGTCTGAAGAACAATTTCATCTATTCTCGGACGATTCCCGCAGTAGCATGGCTTCCACGGCCAGACCCGTTCCGGGCCTGTGCCGGCCGGTTTCAACCGGGCAGTTTCGCTTCACCGTGGGGATTCTTGCAGCTGTCATCCTGCGCCATATCAGGGAGCACGCTCGTGGCGCCGAGCCAGGACGCGCACACCGGAACCTTCGTCTCGAGCCTTCGCGACACCATCGGTCCCGACCGCTGGAGCGTCTGGTTTGAGGGCGCCACCGATTTTCACGTCACCGACCACGGCCTGACCGTGGGCGTCGCGAACCTGTTCATCGGCAACCACCTCAAGAACCACTTCGTCGGACACCTTGAGGCCACCGCCAAGGCCACCTTCGGGCAGGCGCTGCCGGTCGCCTTCCGGGTCCAACCGGACCTGTTCCAGAAGCGTCGCCGCGCCAACCTCGAAAGCGAGGCCGACGCCATGGAGACGCTCGACGCCCGTCCGGCCCAGCGTCCGGCCCCTGCGGCCCGGCCGGCCCCGCGTGCGCCGCTGCTCTTCACGCTCGAGAATTTTGTGGTAGGCCCGTCGAACCATATGGCGCACGCCGCCATCCAGTCGGCCGTGGCGGCCCCCGGCCGCGACTTTCACCCCCTGTTCATCCAAGCGGGCTGTGGCCTTGGCAAGACACACCTGCTCATGGCCCTTCTCGCGGCCCTCGCGCCGCGGTCGGACCTCCGCGTCGCCTGTGTGTCGGCCGAGAAGTTCACCAATCAGTACCTCGCCGGCATGCGGACCCAGCGGCTCGATGCCTTCCGGTACCGGTACCGGAACCTCGACGTGCTGGCCATCGACGACGTCCATTTTCTGGCCAACAAGACCGCGACGCAGCAGGAATTTCTGCATACCTTCAACGAGCTCGACGACCAGGGCCGGTTGGTCATTCTGGCCTCCGACAGCCATCCGCGCGACATGCAGGCGATCCAGGACCACCTCGTTAGCCGGTGGGTATCCGGCCTGGTGGTCCGTATGACGCCGCCTGAGCGCGACACCCGTCGGCTCATCCTCGACAAGAAGGCCTTCCAGATGAAGCACCCCCTGCCGCCCGACGTGCTCGACCTGCTGGCCGACCGCCTGACCGGCAGCGTCCGCGACCTGGAGGGTGCCCTGACGCGTCTCATCGCCTACGCCGCCCTTCTGAAAACCCGGGTCACGCTCGACCTGGCCAGGCAGGTCGTGAGCGAGGTCGCGGTTGCAGCCCCCGTGCATACACGCCTCGGGCAAATCGAACAGACCGTGACGGCCTTCTTCGGGGTGACGCCGTCCGACGTCCGGAGCCGCCGCAAGACGCGGCCCATCACCCTGGCACGCCAGGTGACGATGGTCCTCGCCCGCGACCTGACGGACCTGAGCCAGTCGGAGGTGGCCCGCGGCCTGGGGTGCAAGCACCACACGACCGTCCTCTCGGCCTGCCGCAAATGGCAAGCCCTGGTCGGTAGCGGTGGCGAGGTGACCTGGACCGACCGGACGGGCCCGCGCACGATGTCGGCCAAGGCCCTGCTTGCCCATCTGACCGACCGCGTCCAGCGTTAGCCCGGCCGCCGGGTTATCGCCCTTTTTGCTTGCCCGCTTACCCTGCCGGTTCATAATGCCGTCGGCGCGGGTTTGCGTGGTGCATCAGGCTCGTAAGGAGGTCCCGTGGGGCAGCTCATCGTCAGCATCTCGGGCATTCGAGGGGTTGTGGCCGACGGCCTGGGTCCGCGCGAGGCCGTCCGATTCGGCCTCGCCTTCGGGACGCACCTCGCCGGCGGCACGGTCGTCCTCGGCCGCGACAGCCGGCCCAGCGGCGAGATGCTGGCCTCGGCGGTGCGTTCGGCCCTGCTCGCCACAGGCTGCCGCGTCCTCGAAGTCGATATTCTCTCGACGCCTGGCGTCAGCGTCATCGTCAACGAGACCCAGGCGGCTGGCGGCGTTGTCATCACGGCCAGCCACAATCCTCCGCCCTACAACGGGCTCAAGATGCTCTCGGCCGAAGGCATGGCCGTTGATCGCGACGTCGGCGCGGCCGTCCTCCGCCACTACCAGCAGGAAGACTTTGCGGAATGTGGCACCGACGGCATTGGGCAGGTCGAGGCCGTGGCCGACGCCGCCCAGCGTCACGTCCGGCGTGTTCTGGCAATCGTCCAGCCGGAGGTCATCCGCGGCGGTGCGTTCCCGGTGGTCGTCGATCCCGCCAACGGCGCCGGCGGCCCTGAGATGCAGATGCTGCTCGACCACCTCGGGTGCCGCGTCACCATGATCCACGGCCCGCCGACGGGCCGCTTCGGCCGCGGCGCCGAGCCCGTACCTGAGAACCTGGGCGACCTCGGCCAAGCCGTTCGCGACGCCGGCGCCGCCATCGGTCTAGCGCTGGACCCGGACGCCGACCGCCTGGCCCTGGTGGACGCCTCCGGCCGCCCCCTGGGCGAGGAGTACACCCTGGCGCTGGCGGCCCGGCATCGGCTGACCCAGGAAACGGGGCCGCTGGCGACGAATCTCTCGACGTCGCGCATGCTCGACGTCGTGGCCAACGAGGCTGGCGTCACCCTGCATCGCACGCCGGTGGGCGAACTTAACGTGGCCCAGGCCATTCGCGACCACGGGTGCGTCCTGGGCGGCGAAGGCAACGGCGGCGTCATCGACCCGCGGGTGGGCCTGGTCCGCAATAGCCTCGTCGGGGCGGCCCTTGTGCTGGAAATGATGGCCACCCGCAAAGCCGGTTTGCGCGAACTTGCCGACGCGTTACCCGTCTATTCTATGGTGAAGGACAAGGTTCCTCTGGCCGGTGCCACGCCGGCTGCGGTGATCGAGGCCGTGCGCGCGCGGTTCCCGGACGCCCAAGCCGACGACCGCGACGGCCTGCACCTTTCCTGGGACATTGGGTGGCTGCATGTCCGGGCGTCGAATACCGAGCCGATCCTGCGAATCCTGGCCGAGGCATCGGACGAGGCCGTGGCCCGCGGCTGGCTCGAGACGGTCCGTGGCCTCATGCCGGAGCCCGCGTAGGCGTCGGGCGTGCCTTGCAGCGTGTTTCCGGCCTCCGTTGCCCGGTTTGAAGACGGGTCGGCGTGCCCGCGGATTGGGCTGGGCCGACAGGCGTCGGCTTTTTCCCGCCGCACGTTGCCCGTCTTTCTCGTATAATACAGTGCAATACCGACAGCCATTTCTGGGTTTAACCTGAAGGACCCGTCTATTGCCGAAAGGGGGTTTTCCCATGAGGCACGCATCCGGGCATATCGTGGTCGTTTTGGCCATCCTGGCATCGGCTGGCGTCGCTTGGGCGGCCAGCGTTCCGTGGAAGGGCAACGCCGACGTTGCTGCCAAGCCGGCGACGCTCGACGAGATTAAGGCCGACCTCGGCGACGTCCGCTTCAAACGCATGGTCGCGTCCATCGACGCGAAGGTGGCCCTGGCCGAAAAGGCGATGGCCCCCTACGAGAAGGAGATGGAGAAGCCACCCGAAAAACGCCGAACCGACCTTCTCCAGAAGTGCAAGGTCCGCTCCGCCCAGATGTATATGGAGGCGGCCAAGGCCGCCCTCCGCGCCCAGAACACGTTGCACAAGGCCACCCAGCGTGCCTGCATCAAGGAAACGTACGAGGACCCCAACCGGCAGAAGGCCATCCGCATTTACCAGGGGTTGGGCCTTGATGCCCGAGCGCAAGGCAACATTCCCCAGGCCGCCTTCTTCTACAAGCAGGTCCTCGCCATTGACCCAGACAACGCCGAGGGCAAGGTCGCGCTGAAGGAACTGGCCCTTGAATATCGCCAGGCCCTCCAGGATCAGAAGTACCGCGGCAAGAATGCCGGCGGCAGTTCCGAGGACAGGAAGGCGTGGGATTGGGACTATGGTTCCGACCACAAACGCGATTATGGCAACTGGCGCAACTACACCGGCAACGGCAATGGCGGCTGGTGGTAACCCGCGTCGCCCGATTTTTTGGGTTTGCCAATCGCGTTGGGACGATACAATCAGTGTGCGGGGTGGCCGAATACCAGTGACCGCCATGACGGCGGGGAAAGGAGCTTCCTTATGCAGCGCATTCTTCTTGTAGCCCTGGTGGCCGGGCTGGTTCTTGCGGTCGGCCCACGTGCCTCGGCCGCCGGTGTGCCGTGGAAAAAGGGGGACGATAACGGCGCGGCCGCCGCCGGCGACCTCAAGGAGCAACTCGGCGAGGCGCAATACACCCGCGTCGTGGCCCCGATCGAAGCGAAACTCAAAATGGTCACGAAGACCATGGAGGCGTACGAGAAGGAGATGCAGAAGCCCATCGACAAGCGGAGCGAACGGGTTCTGCTCGGCTGCAAGCAGCGTGCCGCCACCTTTTACATTGGCGCCGCCATGGCCGCCAAGCAGGCCGCCAGCCGCAACCGCGACCAGACCGTCAAGGCGGGCATTATCGAACAGTTCCAGAAACCCAACGAGCAGAAGGCGATTGACATCTATCTGGAACTTGCCATGAAAGCCCAGGACGCCGGCGACATCCGGACAGCCGTCGGCTTCTACAAACGCATCCTCAGCGTCGACCGTGAGAACAGCCAGGCCAAGGATGCCCTCACCAAAATCGCCAAGGACATGAACGAGGCCGCCCGGGCCGGCAAGGCCAGCGGCAACAAGGGCGGCGGCGACGATGACGACGACAAGAACAAGTCCTGGAAACGCAACAACGACTATAGCGGCACCGGAGGCAAGCATTACGACAGTGGCCGGGGCAGCTGGTAACCCCGCCGCCTCCTGAACGGGAACTTTAGCGGGCCGCGTTTCGCGCGCGGCCCGCTCTCGTCGAGGCCATCCCCTTTTTCCCCTCCACACTAGGCGCTTGTGCCGTTTAGGTAACTCTCCGCGTCAAGACGTTTATCGGACGTTCGCCAGGCCCCTGCCCTTTCTTTCCATTTTCCCCGAATGAAAATCTGAAGTTGACAAACGGGCGTTGCCGATACATACTGTGTCAAACTGGGGGAGATGGGTAATCCCTGGGGAGGGGTTGAACCGCGAGAGTCTATGAGCGAGGGACTATGCTATGAAAGACGTTTACTCCACCGGCGAAGCCGCCAAGATCTGCCGTGTCAGCCAGCAGACCATCATCCGCTGCTTTGACTCGGACCGCCTTGATGGCTTCTACGTTCCCGGGTCGCGTTTCCGGCGCATCCCCCGGGAAAGCCTCATCAAGTTCATGAAGGAAAACGATATTCCTTTAACGAACCTCGACTCCGACAAGGTCAAGGTTCTCGTCGTCGATGACGAAGCGCCGCTTGTAGAGCTTCTCGTCGACGTGCTGGAACGCGACGGCCGCTTCGAAGTCAAGACGGCCACCACAGGGTACGACGCCGGCCTGCTGACCCAGCAATTCCGCCCGCGCGTCATCGTGTTGGACTACTTGCTGCCGGACATCAACGCCGACGTCGTCTGCAAGACCATCCGGAACAATCCGACCCTCGAAGACACGAAGATCGTGCTCATCAGCGCCCATCTCGAAGGCACCGAGGGCATTTGCAACGGCGACATGGGCGTCGACGCCTTTCTGCACAAGCCGTTCCAGTTGGATGCCCTGATCGCCAAGATTGGCGACCTCCTGAATCTGCAGTAGCCTGTAGAGGGACCGCCCCATGCCGGCCGTCGGCATCAGACGCCGCAAGATCGAGTTGCTGCTCGAGAACGTGGACCAGCTGCCCACGTTGCCCGGGCTAGCCCACCACGTCCTCTCGGTGGCGACCGCGGACCATCCGCGTCGGCGCGATCTGCAGATGGCCGTTGAGGTCGATCCCGCGCTCGCGGCCAAGGCCCTGAAACTTGCCGTCGATCTCGGATGCCCCGCCCGAGACCTGCTTAGCCTGGAAGCCGTTTTCGACGCCGTTCCGCTCCCTGCCCTGGTAGCCGAGATGCTCAGCACCCAGACCGCGGACCCCGACCTCATCGAGCAGGTCGAGTTGCCCCGCCTCTGGCGACACACGTTGGCGGTGGCGATGGCGGCCCAGGTTACGGCCACGCGGGTCGGCACCGTGTCGCCTGAAACCGCGCTGCTGTGTGCCCTGCTCCACGACATCGGCCAAGTGGCCCTGCGGGTGCTCATCCCGCACGGCTACGAGCAGGTCCTGCAGCACTTGGCGGCTACCGGCGAAGACCTCCTGGAGGCCGAACGCAACATCCTTGGCGTCGACCACGCCGTCCTGGGCAAACGGTTGGCCCAACAGATGGGGTTCCCGGAACTGTTCCAGAACGTCATCTGGCTCCACCACCAGGCCCGCGTGCCGGAGGGCGCCCGGCCCGGCATCGGGTCGCTGACGCAGGTCATCCGCCTCGCGGACCTCCTGGCCCGGCAGCACGGCTTCAGCTACTACGAGGCTGAACCCATCACCGATAACCCCGCGGAGGTCGCCGAACGGCTCGGCCTCTCGGGCGTTCAAGCCGAGCATATCGGCCGCCAGATCGCCTCGGCCTTCGACCTGAACGCCGACCCCGTCGGCTTTAACACCACGCCCCCGGACGCACACTTGCAGACCGTGTATCGCAACGCGTCCGCCCGGCTTGGCCGGCTGCTTCGCAGCCAGCAGCGGCAAGTGCAACAAGCGCACGCCGCCTCCGCCCCGGCCCATCGCCTGGTTGAATTCAATGCCAGTCTGGCCGCCCTCAACACACCGCGACAGGTCATGGAACACATTGCCCATGCGACCACCGCGGCCATGAACTGCCGTGTCGTCGTGCCGTACCTTCTGGCCCGCGAGGGCGGATACGTTGAGGGGCTCCGGTACACCGCGGCCCGCGGTGTCGAAGACCATTTTCTGTACGACCTCGACTCGTGCGAAGACCTGGCCCCGCCGGCCGGTCCGCCGTCGACGGCCGCCCCGGTCCGGGCCGAGCGAACGGAGCAGTGGCTCTTTGACCGGCACGGTCCGGAGCTTGGCGCGGGCCCGTTTTACTCGGTTCCGATGACGGTGGCCGGTGCGCGGGTTGGCGGCATCGTGTTCTCGCGAACCGAGGCCCCGGAGTTGCCGACCGACGACGAGGCCACCTGCCTGGCGGACCTCGCGTGCCTGGCCGGCCTTGCCCTGCGCCGTGCCCAGGCCGAGGCCGACCTCGTCGACTTTTCGGAGGAACTCGCCGACGCCAACCGTCGCCTCGAAGCCGCCTACCGCACGAGCCTTCAGCAGGAGAACGTGGCGTCGCTCATCGCCATGGCCACCGGCGCCGCCCACGAGATCAACAACCCCCTGGCGATTATCTCCGGCCGGGCCCAGCAACTCGCTGCCGACGAATCGGACCCGGACCGGCATAAAGCCCTCGAAACGGTCATCCAGCAAGCCCACCGGATCAGCGAAATCATCGCCGAACTCCGAACCTTCGCGAAACCGCCCGCGCCCCAGCCGGCCGACGTCGACCCCGTCGGCCTGGCTCACGACGTGGCCAAAGCCGAACAGCCCGACGACCCGTCGGGCACCGCAACCGTCCAGGTGATCGGCCCCGAGCAGGCCCCGTGCATCCACGTGGACCGCGACCAGATTGCCGGTGCGTTGGGCGAGGTCGTTCGCAACGGTATCCAGGCCTGCACGGAATCGGGTGGTGGGGCCGTTCGAATCCGCGTGGAACGGCTGCCGGCCGATGCCGCCCTCCGGTTTGTCGTGACCGACGACGGCCCCGGGATGTCGCCCGACGTCCAGGCCCGCGCGTTCGATCCGTTTTACAGCGGCCACGACGCCGGCCGCCGCCGAGGCCTCGGCCTGTCGAAGGCCTACCGGGCGATCCAGATCAACGGCGGCCAGATGGCCCTCGAATCGCAACACGGCCACGGCACCACCGTCCGCATCACGGTGCCTACGACGTCGGCCGCGTCCGAGGCGACCGACGCCGCCGAATCCAATGCCAACGCGGAGGCCCCCGAGGCCTCCGGACCGAGCCGGCCCACGTCGGACGGGCCGCCATAACAGAGGATGACCGGCCACGGTGGGGTGCGATGCCTTCTCCCTCCCCCCTCGCTCTCGCGGCTAGCCTCCGCCGTGGCCTTAATTTTCGACGGGCCACCGACCCACGAGCATCGGTCGGGGTACCGACGACATAGACCAGCAGCCCGCATAGCGGAGGAACCCGATGCCGTCGATGAGCGCTGCAAGCGCCGAAGTCCTTGAAGCCCAGGAGCAGACCCGGATTCTCGTTGTCGACGACGAGCCGGAGGCCGCCTCGCTCATTACCGACGCCCTTGCCGGAGCCGACCCGGGCTGGTGCGTCGAGACCGAGACGAACGCGTCCCAGGCCCTCGAACGCCTCACGCACGAGTCGTTCGACTGCCTCGTGACCGACCTCCTGATGCCGGACGTGGGCGGCCTTCACCTGGCCGAGCAGGCCCGTGCCGTCAACGAACACCTGGCCCTCATTGCGATTACAGGATGCGGCACGGTCGACACGAGCGTCGAGGCCCTGCGGCTCGGGTTCGACGACTTCCTCGAGAAGCCGTTCGACCTCGACGAAATCAAACAGGCCGTGGGGCGGTCACTGGCGGCGCGCCGGCAACAGGAAGCCCGCGACAGCCGGTTTGCCGAACTCGCCCAGGCCAAGACCCGCCTCGAAACCTCTAACGCCCAGATGGCGCAGAAACTCGACGTTGCCAGCCACGACCTTGTCCTATCGACGCGGCGGATGGCTCGGCAACTCGACGAAACCGCTACCCGGGCCGACGTGGCCCGAACCGTGATGGGCATCATCGAACTCGAGGACCTCCTTGGCCTGTGCGCCGAACTCATGGGCGAGCGCGTCGCGTGCCAGTCCTGCACCGTTGCCCTGTACGAAATGCACGAGAACGCGGTGGGCCTGCTCGTTCGGGCCCGGCCCGAGAGCGACGACCCGCCCGCCTTGTCCTGGCTCCGGACGCCTATCACCGAAGGCGTCATGTGCCGGGCCGCCATGAGCGGCAAGACCGTCCACGTAGACGACGTCCCCGCCAGCAGCCTCCTGGACGACCAGGAACGCGACCTGTGGCGCGACGGCCAACTCCTGGTCGTCCCGATTCCCCTTCAGGGCATGACCCTCGGCACGGTCGTGCTGCACCGTGGCGCCAGCGACGAGCCGTTTAATCCCCTGGACGTTAAGACCCTGACGCTGCTGGCCCAGATCGTTGCGCCGGCAATTCAAACGGCCAAGTTACACCACCGGCAACGGTGCCAGGTTTACGCAACGCTGGAGTTGGTTGTCGACGCCGTCGAAGATCGCGACGGGTACCTGAAGGGGCATTCGGCCCGTGTACTGGCGTACTCGATGCCGCTGGCCCTGGCGTTGGAGTTGCCTCAGCCTCAGATCGGGGCGGTCCAGATCGCCGCTCGTCTGCACGACATCGGCCGGCTGGCCATACCCGACTCGGCGATCAACCACCAGGGCCCGCTCGATGAGGCCCAATTGGAGCTGATGCGCCGTCATCCGGACGTAGGCGCCGGATTCATGGAGCCCCTCGACTTTTTCGGCGAGGTAGGCGAGATCGTCCGGTCGCACCACGAGTCGTACGACGGCACGGGCTACCCGCACATGAAGGCGGGTGAGGAGATTCCAATCGTGGCCCGGATCATCGCTGTGGCGGATGCCTTCGACGCGATGACAAGCCCCCGCCCACACCGCGAAGCGATGGACGTGCAATCGGCCCGGGAACAGATTCGCCGCCTGGCGGGTCAGCAGTTCGACCCGTCGGTGGCGGAGGTGTTCCTTACGTTGCCGGTCGGCGTCCTGACGGACATACGAGCCAGTTATCGCTAACATGGGGGCTGGTTCGATGCGTCGTTCCGCCTTGGCGGGCGGGACGTTCTGCTCCTTTACCACCGTGACCCGGAGGGGCGCGCTACCCCTTCGGGTCACGGCACATGCCGTAACGCCGCGTCGCGGCCGTCGTTCGCCGTCGGTTCCGGGCAAACCTTGACTTCGGCCCCCGCCGCCCGTTTAATGTGGCTGCCTCAGACACCGGGCACATCCGCCTCTTTTATGCAAGGGTAACGCCGTTGGAAACGCGCACGATTGTGATAGCCGACCCGGACTGGGACACCGCCCAGGTTCAGGAGGCCGGCGCCGCCCTGGCCAACGGCGATCTCGTCATTTTTCCCACCGAGACGGTTTACGGCCTCGGCGCCAGCGCCGTGTGCGCCGGCGCGGTTGGCGCGCTCAGCACGCTGAAGGATCGCCGGCCCGACAAGCCGTTCACGCTGCACCTCGGGGACCCCGCTCAGGCCGAGCGGTACGCCGGCCCGATGCCCGTCGTCGCATGCCGCCTGGCCCGGAAGGCATGGCCGGGCCCCCTGACGCTTGTGGTACCCGACCAGCGTCCCCCCCGCGGCGGTCCGTCGGGCCTCATCGAAGACGCCCTGTACCACGACGGGTCGGTGGGCCTGCGTTGCCCGGATCACTCTGTTGCGACGGCGATCCTGGCATCGGCTGGCGTGCCGGTGGCGGCGACCAGCGCGAACCTGCGCGGGCAGCCCGCCCCGCGAACGGCCTCCGACGCCATCGCCCACTTCCACGGTCGGGTGCCTCTTGTGGTGGACGCCGGCCCCGCCCAGTACCCAGCGGCGTCGACGGTCGTCGCCGTACGAGCGGATAACACGTTCCACGTGCTGCGCGAAGGGGCCTTGGCTACCCACCGCGTGAACCGCCTGGCCCGAACCTCGATCCTGTTCGTCTGCACGGGCAACATGTGCCGCAGCCCGATGGCGGCCGGCCTGGCCAAGCAGGTGCTGGCCGACACTCTCGGGTGCCGTGCCTCGGACCTGCCGGCCCGCGGCCTCGACGTGGCCAGCGTCGGGACCTCCGCCATGGCCGGCGTCGGGCCGAGCGACAACGCCATCCACGCCGCCGCCGACCTTGGCGTCGACATCCGGGCCCACCGAAGCCGCTTGATGACCGTTGACGCGTTGCGTGCTGCGGATTATATTTACGTCATGACCCGCGGACATCGGGATGCGGTCGTGGGCCTCGCGCCGGAGGCCGCGCCACGGGTGGCGTTGGTCGAACCCGGCGGCCGCGACATCCAGGATCCGATTGGGGGCGACTTGGCCGTTTATCGCGCCTGTGCAGCCCGCCTGCGCGAGGCCCTCATGACGCGGCTTCGGGAGATTGTCTAATGAAGATCGCGCTTGGCGCCGACCATCGCGGATACCAGACCAAGGAACGCCTCAAGACGCTGCTCATGGACTTGGGGCACGCCGTCGTTGACTGCGGGTGCCCGTCTGAGAAGTCCTGCGACTACCCCGACTACTCGAGTCCCGCCTGCCTGCGGGTGACGCGGGGCCAGGCGGACCGGGCCATTCTGCTCTGCGGGTCCGGCATCGGCATGTCCATTGCCGCCAACAAAGTCGCCGGCATCCGTGCCGCCCTATGCCACGATGAGCTGACGGCCGAGATCAGCCGACGCCACAATGACGCCAACGTCCTGTGCCTGCCGACCGACCTGCTGGGCGACGACCTCATCGAGCGGATGATCGACGTCTGGCTCCAGACCACGTTCGACGCCGGCCGCCATGAACGCCGCGTCAAGAAGATCACGGCCGCCGAACGCCACCTCTGCAATGGCGACCCGAAGAACTCCCCCAACGCGCTCCGCTCGCGAGCGGCGCACACCAAGCAGCCCAAACCTTAGGTTCTGAGTGATGCGTCGGGCGTCCGCCCGACGTGGTTACGTCGGCAAGTTCTGGAGACTCTCGGTTTCGCCGATCAGGACGAGGATGTCACCGTCGCGAATCAGGGTGTGGGCCATCGGCAGATCCAGGACCTGCTCCTTGGGTTCGTCGGCCTCGGGGTCGTGTTCCGCCCCGGGCGGTTCAACGCCCCGTCGGATGGCCACCAGGTTCACCTCGTACTTGCGTCGCAAATCAATCTCGCCGAGGGTTTTGTCGTGCCAGGCCTTCGGGGCCCGAATCTGGACGAGGCTGTGTCCCTCCGACAGGCTCAGGTGTTCCACGATATTCGGGTTGACGAGATGGCGGGCGAGCCGGTCGGCCACCTCCTCCTCGGGCAACACGACCTCGTCGGCCCCGACGCGCCGCAGGATGCGCCGTTGTGTGACGCTCGAGGCCCGACTAATGACCCGCGGCACACCGAGCCCCTTCAGGGTGCTGGTGGCCAGGACGTTGGCCTCGAAATCTTCGCCGATGCTGATGATGGCAGCGTCGACCTCGCCCAGTTCGAGGGCTTTGAGGGGGTCTTCGTCGGTAACGTCGAGCCTGACGGCCAGCGCCACCTCGTCGCGGACCCGTTCCACCAGGTCTTCGCTCTTGTCGGCGGCGATCACCTCCTGGCCCGCCTCGGTCAGCACTTGGGCCAGCCGGCGGCCGAACCGCCCGAGCCCGATGATCAGGAACCGTTTCATCTATCCGCCCTCCGGAGAATCGACGTCCAGGCAACCCCGCGCCTTGGGCCACTGCGATCGGTCGTGCCGTTCGGCGCTGTTGCGTGGGTGCTACGAAATCGCCACGTACTCCTTCGCGTAATCCCACCGCTGGACCGGCGGGCGAAACTGCATCGCCACGAACAGCGTCAGCAGCCCGATGCGGCCAGCGAACATCGTCAGCACCAGCAACAACCGTCCGAACGTATTCAGTAGGGGCGTCGTCCCGGTCGAGAGGCCCACCGTGGCGAACGCCGACTGCGTCTCGAACAGAACGTCCAGCAACGTAACCTCGGCGTCCGGCCGGATACCCCATGCTGCCAGGACTATCGTCGTCACGACCACCCAGCCAAGGCCGATCGCCAGGATCGCCAAGGCCCGCTGAACCGTGGTGTCGGGAATCCGCCGTTTGAATACCTGCACCGACGACCGGCCACGGATGGCCGTCCACACCCCGCATAGGATCACCGCCAGCGTGACGGTCTTGATGCCGCCCCCCGTCGACCCCGGCGACGCCCCGATGAACATGAGCCCCACCGTCAGGCACTTCGTGGGGATGGCCAAGTGGGTGGTGTCGGTCGTGTTGAACCCGGCCGTCCGGGCGGTGGTAGCCAGGAACCACGCTCCGGCGGCCCGGTGGGCCCAGTCCGTTCCGAGGGGCGACTCGGCCGCCGCCGCCGGCGACACCTCGTCCGCCGCCACCGCCGTCCGGCGCCAGGCGTCCTCGCGGCCCGGAACCGTCTCCAGCACCAGCGCGAGCACCGTGCCGGCCAGCAGCAGAGTCACCGTGGTGGCCAAGGCCAACTTCGCCTGGAGTGTCAGGCGGCGTTTCACGAGCGGCGCCTTCGACCCTCCGAATACCCGGTATCGGCCTATCCGCGCCAGGTTGTATAACACCGCAAACCCCAGGCCGCCCGAAATGATAAGCAGCGGGAACACCACGTTCGCCTGCCACGTGTCGCTGTACGTCACCAGGCTATCGCTGTACAGGCACAGGCCGGCGTTACAGAACGCCGACACGCTGTGGAAGATGCTGTAGAAAACACGTTCGGCAAACGGTACGACGGTGCTCGTGGCGGTATGGTCCCACAGGCCGAACAGGAGGAAGGCGCCGACGGCCTCAACGGCCAGGGTTGTCAGGAGGATGAACTTCGTGAGCCGCCCGATCTCGGCCCGCACGTCGTGCGTGAACGCATCGCGGAGCATCAGGATCTCGCGCACCCGCATGCCCCGCCGCATGAACAGCGCAAAGACCGACGCGTACGTCATCAGCCCCAGACCGCCCATCTGAATCAGCACCAGTATCACGTAGTGCCCGAACCGCGACCAATGCGTGCCGGTGTCCACAACGACCAACCCCGTGACGCACACGGCGCTCGTGGCCGAGAACAAGGCGTCGCTGAACGTCGTTGCCGCCTGGCCCGGCGCCGTGGACGCCGGCAGCATCAGCAGGCCCGTCCCCACGCTGATGAGCGCCAGGAACGACCCCACGATAAGCAGCGCCGGCTGCACCTTCAGCATGGCCAGGTACTGGTGCAACTCCACGAGCCGGTCCAGGATGCTGAGCACAATGGCAACGTGCATACCGCGCAGCAGCAGTTCGCCACGCCCGGACACCTCGACCAGATGAATCACGCTCACGAAGGCCAGGAACGCAACCGTAAGGGCAAACTCAAACCAGCGGAACCGAAGCAACACCAGCCGCTCGCGGGCCAGCACCAATCGAATCAGGGGGTCCAGCAGCAGGCCCGCCAGCGCCACAACCTCGATCCAATGCAGGACCTCACGCCCCTGCCGGTCCGTCTGGAACCCGTACTCCAACACCAGACTGCCGGCTGCCAGGATCACAATGGGCAGCAGGGCCGTCACCAGATACGGACGCGCCCGAACCAGCACGGTTTGGGACAGGTCCGAAGAAGGCCGTCGGCGGGGCATCGGTTAGCGGTTCGCTCCGGGTCCGTGCAAACGGGCCGGCCGCCTGCCATCAGGCGACTGGTGCCAAATGGCTATTAGAAAACCGCCGACGGCCCCTGTCAAGCAACCCCGTGGGCCTACGCCGACGCCTCGCGCGATGCCGACGCCTCGGCGTCCGCCAGAGCAACGGCTGTCGTCGATGGTTCCTCATCGCCCACAAGCCCCATGTTCTCCAGGGCCAGCGTCAGGCTGGCCTCGACGGCCGCCTCGTCAGGTTTCCGGTCCAGGCCCTTGCGATAGTGTTGGACGGCCATCGCCCACAGGCCACGGTCCGCGTACACCAACCCCAGCCGATAATGAAGGTCCACGTACTCCGGCTCGATGTGGACAGCCCGCGACAGCGTGTCGGCGGCCTCCTCCAGGCGACCCATGTCCCACGCCGTCAGGCCCAGTTGGACCAGCGCCTTGACGTAGGTCGGGTTGATGGCAACGGCCGCCCGAAACTCGTCCAACGCCTCTGCCAGGCGACCCGCGCTCTTCAGGAGCAGGCCGTACCGATACCGATAGTCGGCGAAGTCGGGGTGATCCTCAACAGCGGCGGCGTGGTCACGCAGTTCGACGGCCAGCACGTCGGCCGGCTCAAGCGGCTCGACCTCCGGGGCGAGCGTGGCAGCCGGCTCGTCCAACTCGCGGCCCACGGCCGCCGACACGGCCGTCCGCATCATCAGCCGCATCATTTCCTGGTACAGTCGGCCCGAGCCTGGCGCAATTGCCGAGGCGAGCTCGACCATTTCGTCGGCCTCCGACTCGCAGCCCTTCTGGCGATACGCCACCGCCAGACCCACGTACGCCTCCAGGTACCCGTCGTTGATCCGGACGGCCCGCTGATAGCAGCGGACCGCGTCGTCCGGCCGACCGCGTTCGACCATCACCTGGCCGCGGAGCACCAGCGCGTCGAGGTACCGCGGGTTCAGCGCCAGGGCCTGTTCCAGGTGATAGTCGCCGGCCGCCAAGTCGCCCACCGCCACCAGGAGCCGGGCCGCACGGTAGTGCATGTCCGGGTAGTCGGGGTGGGTATCGAGGATGCATCGGACCTCGGTCAGCGCCTCCTCGGGCATGCCCTCTTCTTCGAGGCAGTCGGCCAGCCGGCACCGGGCCTCCCAATTCTCGGGCTCGATGATGATGGCGTCCTGGTACTCGCGGATGGCGCCGTCGCTATCGCCGCGGCGGGCATGCAGCGAGGCCAGGTTCATCCGCGTCTCGAAGTCGGCAGGCTCCAAATCCTTCAGGAGCCCGTAATGATGGGCCGCCGCATCCAGGTTTCCGGCCACGACCTCCAGGGCCGCCAGCCGCTCCCGCGCCGGCACGTGTGACGGATCCGACGCCAGCCCAGACCGGTACGCCCCGGCCGCCAACGACTGGTCGCCCTGCCGCTCGTGCAACTGACCGATCACGTAATGGACCGTCGCCGGGTACGTGCCATGCTCGGCCACCGGCCCGAGGACGGCTACGGCGCCCGCCGTGTCGCCCAAATCGCTCCGCACCACTGCCAACGCCACGCGGGCATCGTCCAGGTGCGGGTCCAGGCGGACGGCCCGTTCCAGGTTCTGGCCAGCCTGCCCGAGCCGCCCCAGTTCCATCTGCTTGAGCCCCGCCACCAGCAACAGGTCGGGCCGCCGAGGGTGGGCCTCGATCTCTGCCTGAATCCCTTCGAGCGACACGTCATCCGGCGCCCGAACGAACTTGCTCAGATACCCCGTCACATCGCTCGCCAGGCCTCGCCCCACCAGCCGCAGGAGGTAACTCACGCGTCACCTCCTTGCGTCGGACCCGCTTCGGCTCCGGCGTCAGCGTATGCCCGGACCTCATCGCCGTCGGCGCCCAAGTCCAGGGCCCGGCGATAGGCCTCGCCGGCCTCGTCGAGGCGTCCATTCGTCCGGAGGAGGGTCCCGAGCCTGACGTGCACGTCGGCCCACTCGGGCCGAAGCTCTGCGGCATGGCGACAGCGTTCCTCGGCCCGTTGGGCATTACCGGCCTTCTCGTACAACCTGACGGCCAGCAGACAGGCTTCCACGTAATTCGGATTGATGCCAAGCGCCTTCTCGACCGACGCGATGGCCCGGTTCAGCTCTCCCAGTTCCTCGTTAACCACACTCAGGCCGAAGTAGAGATCTGCGTACCCGACGTGCTCGTCCGCCAAACGCACCAGCGCCCGCCGGGCCGCTCGCAGCGTCTCCCGGCCGGCCGGCCCCGGGACGCCCTTGCGAGGGATGAGGGCCTCGACCACCTCCGGCTCGCGTGCCACGAGTTTTTCGACGGCGGCCACGTGGGGCGATTTGGTTGGCGGCCGCCGCGCCGCCCGGGCCCCGCCCTCCGCCATCGCACGCTGCCCCAGCCGCAGCAGCCACGTCAAGGCCTGCCCGTCGGCCCCCGCCAACCGGATGGCGTCGCCGAGCGCTGCCACGGATGAGGCCGTCCGCCCGGCCGCCCCGCGTGCAAACGCCAGGTCGCGCACGTACTCGAACCGGTCGTTCTCCAGGACCACTGCACGCTCGAGGTGCCGGATACCCGACTCCCAGTCCCCTGCTCCCGATACGATGAGCCCCAGCAGATGATGCAGGCGAGCCGGCCGTCCGGCATGGGCCAACCCATCCTGCAGAGCCTCTCGCGCCTGGGCAAGCCGGCCGGCCCGCGCGAGCCATGCCGCCAGCCGGCCATAGCCCTCCGGCCGGGCCGCGTTCGCGCTGATCGCATTACGAAGCCGCCCTTCCTCGCGGTAGTCGTGCGGCTTCTTGGCGTTTGGCCAGCTCATGGGTCGCGCGGCGCCTCCGGGCTAGGGCACGATGAGCGTTTCGAATCCGGCCTGCCGAAGCCGGCCGGCCACGCTAAGGGCGTCCACATAAGTCCGGCCGGCGTCGACCCGAACAGCTGTCAACTGCCGCCCCGCCCGTCGCACGGGTTTCAGTTGCGGTGCAAACCCCGCCAGCCGAACCTGCCGGGCCTGAACGGTGGCCGTCGCATGCGATGCATACGCACCCGTTTGCACGCTAAACCCGTCGGCGCTGACGTACCGCCGGGCCTCCCGGCCCGCAGCCGACGTCGGGTAATGCGCCACCAGGTACCGCAGGTAGCGGTCGCCCTTTTCCCACCGGCCCATGCGTTGAAGGCTGCGGCCGGCCCTCAGCAGGACCATGGGCATGGGCACCGCCTCGTTCGGCTCGTCAATCACCACCGCGTAGTGCCGGAGCGCCTCGACGTCGTTGCCCTGCTCGTAGTAAATGTTACCGAGGGCAACGTGGGCGAATTGGTCGACGGGCGGCGTCGCCTTGGCCCCGATGGCGCGCTGGAAATCCGCTTGCGCCTCCGCCGGACGCTTCAGATGCGCCAGCGCCTGGCCACGGTAGTAGTACACCTCGCCGCGCGCAGGCGACGACGGCTCCGACCGCAGGTACCGCGACAACTCCGTCACCGCCTGGCTATACCGGCCGGCTTCGAGGGCGGCGTACCCGGCGTCGAAGGCCGCCTGGTCGGCCCGCTGCGCCTCGGTGCACCCGCTTGCCAGCAACAGCAGAAGCAGCGCCACCAGTGCCAGCGCGAGCAGGCGGAGCGTCTCGACCCGTGCGTTGATGTGGACGCACTGCATGGACGGTTCCACGCTTTTCAGTGGGCGATGATGCCCGAGGCACGCACCAGACACAACGGCGCCCCCCGCGCCTCCTGGTGGTACATCGGCCCCGGACGGTAGGGGTCTTCAGCCAAAAGTGGGGGGATTCAGGACTTATCGGACGCTCAGTGTCAAACCCCAGCGTCCTCACGGACCGACCCCGCGACTGTTGGGCCACGGGCCGTTCGACGGCTCGCTCGGGCGCGCGGCTCCGAAAGGTCTCGACGCCGCGCTTATGCCCCGCCCAGACGGTCCTGGAGCCAGGCCACGAGCCCTTCGCTCGGCACGCGCACCTGCTCCATGGAATCGCGTTCGCGGACGGTAACCGTCCCGTCCTCGTTGGTCTGGCCGTCCACGGTGACGCAGAACGGCGTGCCGGCCTCGTCTTGCCGGCGGTAGCGGCGTCCGACGGCCCCCTTCTCGTCGTAGAAGGCCGTCATCTGCTCGCGGCAAGCCTGGTAGATGGCGCGGGCCTTCTCGGGCATGCCGTCCTTCTTGACGAGCGGGAAAACCGCCACCTTGATCGGCGCGAGCCGCGGATGGAACCTGAGCACCGTCCGGCTCTGGGCCTCGCCCTTGTCGTCCGGGGCCTCGTCCTCGTCGTACGCCTCGCAGAGGAACGCCAAGGCCGCCCGGTCTACACCGCCGGACGGCTCGATGACGTACGGGACGAAGCGGTACGGCATGTCGGCCTTGGCCTTGGCGGCGGCCTTCTTGGCGGCCTTCTTGTCGCCGCCGTACTCGTCGGCCTTGTATTGCTGGGCGTCGCGTTGCCACGCCTCTTCGTCGAAGTACGTCATGTCGCGGCCCGAGTGTTCCTGGTGGGCCTTCAGGTCGAAGTCCGTCCGGTTGGCCACGCCTTCGAGTTCCGACACGCCGAACGGGAAGTCGTACTCAACGTCGGCGCACGCCCGGGCGTAGTGGGCCAGTTCGTCGGGATCGTGGTCCCGGAGGTGCAGGCGGTCGCTCGTCAGGCCGTGGCGGACGTACCAGGCGTACCGGGCGTCGCGCCACCAGGTGTACCAGCGGTCGGCCTCGTCGGGATGGCAGAAGAACTCGATCTCCATCTGCTCGAACTCGCGGCTGCGGAAGGTGTAGTTGCGCGGGTTAATCTCGTTGCGGAACGACTTGCCGACCTGGGCGATGCCGAACGGGAGTTTCAGACGCTGCGTGTCCAGGACGTTCTTGAAATTGACGAAGATGCCCTGGGCGGTCTCGGGGCGGAGGTAGACCTCCGAGGCGGAGTCCTCCATCGCGCCGGCGTAACTCTTGAACATAAGGTTGAACTGGCGTGGCTTGCTAAGTTCGCCTGCACACTTGGGACATCGTTCGCCAGCTTTTGCCGTGGTATCTTTGCAGTTGAGGAAGTACCTACTCGTGCCATCCTCCACGAACGAAGCTAGGATTGGCTCACCCCCAGGCAAATGGCCAGGATAGGGGACAAGATGCAGTTTTGCCCGCTTTGAATCTAGTGCAAGTCTAATTACATGCGTGGTGTCCAGAAACGGATAATGCAAAAACTCCACAACCGAATCGGTTTGCACGAATTGCTCTCTATCCTGGTAGGCGACCCGCTCGGGAATCTGATCAACGCGGTGCAAGAAGCACCGGATAAAATGGTCTGCCCGGAAGTGTGTCTTGCACTCCTTACACTCAATCATCGGATCAGCGAACCCCGCCAGATGCCCGCTCGCCTCCCACACCTTCGGGTTCATGATGATGGAGCAGTCGAGGCCGACCATCTCGATCGGCTCGCCGTCGGGGCCTTCGGGCGGGCGGCGGACCACGTCGTCCCACCACGCCTGCTTGATGTTGCGCTTCAGTTCCACGCCCAGGGGGCCGTAGTCCCAGAAGCCGTTCAGGCCGCCGTAGATTTCGCTCGACGGAAAGATGAAGCCCCGCCGCTTCGCCAGGGCGACGATGCGTTCCATGCGGTCGGTTTCGTTGGCCATGATGGCTCCCGGCAGAGGTTTGGGTGTTCAAGGCGGCTATGATAGTCGCCCAGGTCGAACGGGTCAATGGGCCGATGGCTCGACCCCACCGCAGGGAACCCTACGCAGCCCAACGCCGGGGCGCAGACCGTTGCATTCGCAATGACGCGCGCCACCCCGGCACGGGCACGGCTTGTGCCCGTAGCGGACCCCTTGCCAGAGGATCAGGCCCCGGGCAAACCACGCAGGCCGGCCCTGGGAAGTGAGGCCGTCCTGGTAGTTTGGGGGTATGGCGATTTTGGGCGAAACACCTTGGCCTATCGCGCGTTTCGTACACTGGGTGCGGGAAAAGACCGCCTGTCCTTATGCCATACGAAACATTCATTGCTGCAGGTTTTCCCAAAAAGCGAGACAACGGGCGATGTGCTTGACCTGCACCCCGTCTTAACGTATACTTGCATAATTCGCGGGGGGCTATGCCCCATGCAGAGCACGCAAACTAGGGTGAGGGGTCTGCTGGGCGAGGACTTTGTCGGGACTCTTCTCGGATGACATTCTAGACCGGGTTGCACACGCCAACGACATCGTGGAAGTCGTGTCCGGCTATTTCCCGCTCAAAAAGGCGGGTAAGGACTACGTGGCGCTGTGCCCGTTTCACGCCGAGAAAACGCCCTCCTTCACCGTGAGCCCCAGTAAACAGATTTTCAAGTGCTTTGGCTGTGGGCGCGGCGGCAGCGTGTTCAACTTCGTGATGGCCAAGGAGAATGCGACGTTTCCCGAGGCCGTCCGAATACTGGCCGAGCGAGCGGGCATCGAGTTGCGCGAGGATCCCGAGGCCCGGAACCAGGCACGCGGCCGACGACGCCTGAGAGACGTTCTGGCTTGGGCCATGGACCGGTTCCGGGCCGGGCTGGCGCATCCCCGGCTGGGCGAACCCGGCCGGGCGTATCTCGCGGACCGAGGACTGACCGAGGAAACGATCGAGGCCTTCGGGGTGGGCTTTGCCCCCGAGGGCTGGGACAATCTGATCCGGGCGGCTAAGCGCGACGGCATCGCACCCGAGGCGCTCGAGACGACCGGGCTCATCGTGCCGCGCTCCGAAGGCACCGGCTATTACGACCGGTTTCGTGGGCGGGTGATGTTCCCGATTCTCGACACCCTGGACCGCCCCATCGGCTTCGGCGGACGGGCACTGGGCGACGCACAGCCCAAGTACCTGAACTCGCCGGAGACCCCGTTCTTTCACAAGAAGGAAGCGCTGTACGGCCTGCCGCAGGCACGCGAGGCCATCCAGGGCGACCGCCGCGCCGTTGTCGTCGAAGGGTATTTTGACGTGATTATGCCCTGGCAAACCGGCGTACAGATTGCCGTGGCGACCCTCGGCACGTCGCTGACCGACGAGCACATCCAGGCGCTGAAGCGGTTTGCCGACGAGGTCATCGTGGTCTTCGACAGCGACCTGGCGGGCCAGCGGGCAGCCGACCGGGCGATGGAACTTTTCCTCGCCCACGACGTCCGTATTCTCATGGCCGTCGTCCCGCAGGGCAAGGACCCCTGCGACTACTGCCGTGAGCACGGGGCCGAGGCCTTCCGCCGCCTGCTCGACGAGGCCACCGACGCCTTCAAGTTCAAGTGGGACCTCGTGCGGGCGAACCTGGATACGGCCACGAACCCTGCGGCCCGCGAGCGGGCCCTGCGGACGATGCTCGAAAGCGTGCTGAAGGCCCCTGCCCTGGCCCAAGCGGACCTGAGGCTTCAGCGCGACCTTATCCTGGGGCACATGAGCCGCACCCTCGGCATTCCGGAGCAGACGCTCCGGTCGGAATTCCGGCGGTTGCGTCGGCCGTCCGGGCGGTCCGCCGCCGGTGCTGAGGTCGGCCGGAATCTGCCTGACCCGGCTACCCGAGGCCGGCGATGGGCGGCCGAACGCGAACTGCTGACGGCCCTGGTGTGCCAGCCGTCGGCTATCGAGGCGATCGCCGGCACCCTGCCGCCCGACCGCATCCGGACGGAGGCGTTCCGGCGGCTGTACGAGGCGCTCTGCGCGAGCCCCTCCGTCAGCGACATGGACATCGGCAGCGTCGTCCGCGGCATCGACGATGCGGGCGTCGCGAGCCTCGCCGTTGAGTTGTACGAGCGTGGCCAGGCCGTGGCCTCGTGCCGCGACCCGGCCGACACGGGCTCCGGGCCGCTGGGCCGCCTGTTGGCCGACGCGGTTGAGGCCCTGGAAGCCTTGGAGGCCGACGCGGTGCTGGCGACCCAGCGTGAGGCGGCCCGCGAGGGCGCGGACGCGAGCGCCCTGAAACAGTTTGCGGAGGCCCGGGCCCGACGGCAGGGGTTTTTGCCCCCGTCCGCGCGGCAGGCCCGGCCCGCCGACGCCTGAGCCGCGCGGCGATGGAAACGACTGAACGATGGCGCCCCACGGGCGTCTACCTGACAGAGGGAGAAGAAGTCGAGGGCACTATGGCTGAACCGAAACAAAATGTGAAGGCCACGGCTGAGCAGCAGATTCACGATCTGCTCGCCCGGGGCAAAGAGCGCGGGTATCTGACCTACGAAGAAATGAACGACAGCCTGCCGGACGACGTGGTCAGCCCGGAACGCCTGGACCGCATCCTGATGCAACTCGACGAGATGGGCGTTGAACTGCTGGACGAGGCCGAGGTGGCGGCCCGGCAAACGAAGCCGGACACGCCGGAAGCCGAGTCCGACAGCGACTGGGAGGCCAACGGCGCGGCGCGGCGGCCCGCCAAGCCCACGCTGCCCACGGACGCCGAAACGCAGAAACGGATCGATGACCCGGTCCGGATGTACCTGACTCAGATGGGCGAGATTCCGCTCCTGTCGCGGGACCTTGAGATTTTTCTGGCCAAGCGCATCGAACTGACGCGGAAGCAATTCCGCCGCAAACTCCTTGCCAGCGATGAGGCCATCGCCTCGGCCCTGGGTATTCTGCGCCAGGTGGAGTCCGGCGAATTGCCGTTCGACCGCACGATGAAGATCTGCATCTCCGAGAACCTCGCCAAGAACACGATCATCGAGCGGACACCCGAGAACCTCGACACGGCCGAGCGGCTGCTCGAGGCCAACCGTCGGGATTACGACCGCCTCGTAACCGAACGGGCCGCCAAGCAGCAGGAGGCTCTCCGCCGCCGCATGCGCGCCCGTCGGCAGAAGTGTGTGCAACTGCTCGAGGAACTAAGCCTGCGAACGTCGAAGATCCAGGGCGTCATGAAAAAACTGGTGGCCATCCACCAGAAGGAACAGGAGATTGCCCGCCGGCTCGACCAAATCGGCTCGGGTCCCGAAGAGGATGCCGAGGCCGCTGCCCTGCGCGAGGAACTCGCCGGGTTCGAACGCCTGACCGGCGAAAGCGCCGCCGACCTGAAAACGCGCGTTCTCCGCATCCAGCAGTGCTTCACCGAGTACGAGGAGGCCAAACGCAACCTCTCCGGGGGCAACCTGCGCCTCGTGGTCAGCATCGCCAAGAAGTACCGTAACCGCGGGCTCTCGTTCCTGGACCTCATCCAGGAAGGCAACACCGGCCTGATGCGTGCCGTCGACAAGTACGAGTACCGCCGCGGCTACAAGTTCTCGACGTACGCCACCTGGTGGATTCGGCAGGCGATTACACGGGCCATTGCCGACCAGGCCCGGACCATCCGGATCCCGGTCCATATGATCGAGACGATGTCGAAACTGCGCAACATCTCGAAGCAGTTTCTCCAGGAGGTCGGGCGCGAGCCCACGCTGGAGGAACTTGCCGATGAGGCCGACCTGCCGCTCGCCGAGGTCCGGCGCGTCATGAAAATCAGCCGGCACCCGATCAGCCTCGACCGGCCCGTCGGCGAAAGCGAGGACTCGTACTTCGGCGATTTCATCGAGGACGATACGGTCGAGTCGCCCGTCACGGCCGCCACCCAGGAAATGCTGAAGTCGAAAATCGACCACGTCCTCAAGACCCTGACGTACCGCGAACGCGAGATCATTAAACTCCGGTATGGCATTGGCGACGGCCAGACGTACACCCTGGAGGAGGTGGGCCGCATTTTCCGCGTCACGCGCGAGCGGGTCCGGCAAATCGAGGCCAAGGCCATCCGCAAACTGCAGCACCCGGTCCGCAGCCGCAAACTCGAGGGGTTCCTCGAAAAACGCCGCCGCGAAACCCGGCCAACGTATTACTAACCTGCCGGGCGCCCACGGCCCTACCGCAGACGGCCGACAATCGACGAGTCTCGGCAAAGGCGGACGTCCGCCCTTTTGCCGACCTGAGGCGGGACCCTCACCCCCGCCTCACTTTTTTTCCGCCGCCCCGGTGCGCCCGACGATTTTGGTTTTCCCATGACTCATCCGCACGCGTCGGGTACGATATGATCGCTCGAGCCGCCTGGGAGACCCCATGGACCTGCTCACGCACCTCGTCCTCGAAAACCCCACGACGCTGCTGGTCCTGCTCATCATCACCACGATCATCATGGGCATGCTGTGGCGTCGGAGCGGGTCTTCCCGGTGCCGCTTCGCGGCCGGCGCCTGCGTGGCCGCCGGGTTCCTGGTGCTCCTTGTGGCCTACTTGGTGGAGACCGACCGCGAACGGCTCCAGCGGACACTTGCGACGATGGGCGAGGCCGCGGACCACGGCCGGGCCGAGGTGTTCATCGAGCGCCTGTCGCCCGCCTTCCGGACGGGGTCTCTCGACAAGGCCGGGATGGCAGGCATCGTTCGTCGCGGCCTGGCGGTGGTGCGCGTCAAGGCCGACCGGCCCGTCATCGTCATGGGCGACGGCCGCGCTACGGTCACGCAGTCGTACCGCTTCCGTTCGGTGCCGGAGGCCGGCGCTGCCCTGCCGCCGGCGTACCAGCGGATCGTGTGGGAGGGCGCCTTTCGGCGCGAAGCGGACGGCGAGTGGCGGCTGACGGCCGCCAAGGCCGTCCACCCGCGCGAGATGCTGCCCGAGGAGGCCGCACGCCACCTCTCGCGGCTGCGGTAAACAGTCACCCGGCCCTGGTCGGCTACCGCTTGACGGCCGGCACGCCTTCCGCGAGGTCGCTGACGAGGTTCACGAGGTGGACGTGGCCTGCGGGCGTCTGCTCGAGGACCAGGGCGCCGCGGCTGTCGGGTCGGAGGTCGGTTACGCGGAGCCCCCGCACATCGAGCCACGCACAGTTGCGAACGTTGACGGCTGTGCGCTCCTTCGCCGCCTGCCGGGCCATCTGGATCGTGTTTTCGCGCAGGACCACGTTGCGCAGGTTGGCCAGGCTAATGCCGTAGCCCACGGCTTCGTCAATACGATTATCGGCCACGAGGAACCGCTCGCCGAACGGCTCGATGCCCCCCGCGGGGCCGGTGGCCAGCATCACGACCGCCCCTACCGTCACGCGCTCGAAGTGGTTGCCGACGATGTGCGCCCGGTACGGCGGTGGCCCTTCGTCGAACTTGGCCGAGTTGCACACGTGCACACCGTACGCGCAGTCGACCACGTGGTTGCCCTCGCACAGGACCGGGTCGCGCAGCAGCATGGCCGTCTTCAGTTGGCTGCGGAACGTGCACCCGCAGACCTCGGCGTCGCGCCGTTTCTTCACGTATAGCCTCGCGGCCTTATCGTGGCCCACGGCCCGGGCGTCGGAGATGCCATCGACGGCATGGTCGAGCGTCACGTCGCGCACGTGGCTCCGAACGAACCGGGCCTCGGCCACTCGGGCCTCACCAAGCGCCCGGCCGGCGGCCTGATCCCACACCGTGACCACGTCGCCCGCACGCAGGCACGAGTCGTAGTACGCAATGTCGGCGTACCGCGTGCGCAGGTGGGTGGCGTCCTGCTTCTCGAGCACGACGTCCGGGTGCGTCGAGATATTGACCGAATCGTCGAACAGCCCCTCGAAGACGCATTCCTCGATGAACGGCCCCACCCGGCACCCCTTGGCGTGGATGCCGTCCGACAGGCTGGCCACCAGGCGGTCGGTGCCGGGTTTGTACGTTACGCGGAGGCGCCGCACGTGAATGCCGTCGCTGCCCGTCAGGCGCACGACCATGTTCGGCGACACGTAGTGGTCGATGGCCTCAATCGTACAGTCGAGGCTCCACCGCACCTGGATGCTGGCGGCCGGGTTCGACACGTACACCCCCCGGTCGGCGTCGCCCTTGCCGATGCGTGTGACGGCGTCGCGCCAGGCCTTGTCGGCCACGCGACGGCGGAAGGCAAACCGCTGGCCCGCCTCGACGGTCTTCAGGTTGTGGCGGTGGCCCGGATCGACGGTCACGCGGTACGTCCGCCCCGACCCCGTTACGTGGTGGACGGCATCCACGTACACCCAGTTATGCGTGTAGGCCCTGCGGTCCGGAGCCAGGAAACACCCGTGCCGCCACCCCATTCGGGCGGGGTAATTCGCCTCCGCCCACTCCTCGGACGGCGGGTCCGGGTACCCGGCGTGCAGGCGAACGTCGAAGGTACCGGCGGCCGCGTTCACGGCCACCACGTCGCCCTGCGTAAACGGCAGCGGGTCGTAATCGATGCGGAAGTTACGGACCGTTACGTTGCGGCAGCCGAGGAGCAGCAGCGCCCGGTTCTTCGGATGGACGACCAGCAGCGCCCCGCCGCCATCAAGCGTCACGTCCCGCGCATTGACCATCGGAAGCGCGCACCATCGGCCGTTCCACGGCCCGATGCGGTAGGTCTTGGCATCGAAGCAAACCGTGCTGGGGCCGTTGTGGGCCACTGCCCGGGCAATGGCCTCGCGGATGGCCGGGCCGTCGTCCGTCTTGCCGTCGCCAACGGCCCCGGCCTCGGCCACGTGAACGGTGTACACCCTGGCGGGCGCTGCCTCTCCTCCGCACGCAGGCCACGCGAGGGCTAGCCACCCGCCCAGCGCACCGGCCACCACGACAACCACGACGGCTATCCGCGGCAAAGGCAGGCTTCGCATCACAGGCTCAGGTCCCATGCGGCGATCTCGGCCAACCGGGTACGATCGGTCAAATCGAATTGAAGTGGCGTTACCGTCACGTACCGCTCCGCGAGGGCGGCCGTGTCGGAGTCGGCGCCTGCGTCGTCGCGTTCGGGGTCGCCGGCGATCCAGTAGTACGTCCGGCCGCGCGGGTCGCGTCGGCGTTCCCACCGTTCGCGCCACCCCTTGAGGCTCTGGCCGGCCACGCGGACACCCCTCGGCGGCCCGGGCGTGAGGTCGGGCACGTTGATATTCAAGAGCATCGCCCCGCGTCCGTTCCGGGCCAGCCACTGCTCGACGATGCGGCGTGCGATTCGGGCCGCACCGTCGAAGTCCGGCGCATCGGCGTCCTCAATACTGACGGCAACTGACGGCACGCCGAAGAACGCCCCCTCGACGGCGGCTGCCACCGTCCCGGAGTACAGGACGTTGATCCCGACGTTGGCCCCCAGGTTCACGCCGCTAGCCACGAGGTCGGGCGGTTCCTTCAGCAGTTCCAGCATGGCGAGTTTCACGCTATCGGCCGGGCTGCCTTCGACGCCCTGCCCGACCGTGCCGTCGGCGAGTTTCGTCCGGTGGACGCGAATCGGGTCGGTTAGCGTGATGGCGTGGCCGACGGCCGACTGCGGCATGGTGGGGGCAATGACCGACACGTCGCCGACTTCCGCCATCACCCGCCTGAGCGCCTGGAGCCCCGGGGCCATGATGCCGTCGTCGTTGGTAACCAGGATGCGCATGCGGTTCCTCTTTAGGTGCCCGGCCTGCCACGGCATGGCGCAGCTGACCGGTCGATACCACGCCTCCCGTTTCCCTTATCGTAGCACGGCGGGGCCAGGAATCAAACATGCCGCATCAAACGTTGCAGCAGCACCCACCCTCATGTACTATACGGCCCGAGGCGTCCCGAAACCTCTGATCGGCTCGGCCCATGCAACCCGCGACCAAACACTGGCTCTTCTTCGCCTTTCTGCTGGTGAGCCTTGCGCTGCTGGTGGCGGTGGTGACCTGGAGTTGGTGGCGTGCGGCCGACGCGACTGCCGGCCACGCCGACCCTCCGCCCCGCCCTGCCGCCAACGAAACCCCTCGCACCCTCTTGAACGACGGCCCTCCAGCATCTAAGGTGAATGGGAGTACCGCGGCCGAGGCACACGGGCGCACAAGCCGCCACTGACACCCGCACAGCAGCCTCTTGCACAAAAAGGAACCCATGCCGAGAACCCGAACGACCAAACGCAGCGGCGTCCGCCGCCTTAAGAGCAAACCGGCCGCCGACCTTCTCTTCGCGCCGGCGGCTATCAAGCGGCTGGAGGCCGGGGCCTCGCTACCCGCCAAGTGGCGGCGAATGCTGAGACGCCTGCCGATGAAACGTACCTGCGAAGGCGCCACCGTCGCCGTCAAGATGCATGCCGGCGGCGGCCTCGACAGCCTCGGCTACACCACCATCCACCCGCTCTTCATCCGGATTCTCATCGAGGCCATCAAGAAGGCCGGCGCCAAGACCGTCTTCGTGACCGACGGCTCCCTGACCGTGGGCGGGGCCAAGGCCCGCGGGTACACCGAAGAGGTTCTCGGCGCCCCCATCATCGCCGCCGGCGGCGTGAACGACACCTACGCCTATACGCACAAGGTTCGCTACAAGTCGCTCCGCGAGATTCAGGTGTACGGTAACATCGAGGACGCCGACGCCCTGATCAACCTGAGCCACTTCAAAGGCCACGGCGACTGCGCCTACGGCGCCGCCTGTAAGAACCTGGCCATGGGGTGCGTTTCGGAGACGACGCGCGGCAACCTCCACGTGCTGGAGGGCGGCCTGGAGTACAATGCGGACCTCTGCACCAAGTGCCGCAAGTGCGTCCAGGAGTGCAAACGCGGCGCCGCCCGTTGGAACGAGACGACCGACCGCCTCGAAATCTTCTACCACCATTGCGTGTACTGCCGGCACTGTGTGCTGGCATGCCCGCAGGACGCCATCCGGATTACGGGCGGCGGGTTCATCCCGTTCCAGCACGGCCTGGCGCTGGCGGCGAAGGAGGTCCTTGCGACGTTCGACCCCGCCCGGGTGCTGCACATGACGTTCCTGACGCAGATTACGCCCTACTGCGACTGTTGGGGATTCTCGTCGCCGGCGCTCGTGCCGGACGTTGGCATCCTGGCGGGCGACGACATCGTGGCCATCGAGAACGCCGCCCTGGACCTGACGCGCGACGGCGTGCCGTTGCCCGGCAGCCTGCCCCCCGATCACGAACTCGTCGAGGGCAACCACCTCTTCGAGCGGATTCACGGCAAAGACCCGTACGTCCAGGTCCGCGAGATGGAGAAGGTGGGCCTGGGAACGCCCACCTACGTTCTGAAGAAGGTTACCTGACAGCCGCGCCCTCGTTTCGTCCGGCGCGCGGTTGCCCCAAGCGAACCGTTTTCTTGATAAGGAGACCGCCGTGTTCACCCCCTCGCGTCGTTGGTTGCGTGTTGCGTGGCTCACCGCCGTTATGGTCGCGGCCCTGGTTCTGGTTCCGCTATCTGCACAGGCGGCCGGTAAACTGCTCCTTGAGAAGGGCGACCGCGTTGCCGTCGTCGGCGACTCGATTACCGAGCAGAAGATTTACTCGCGGTTCATTGAAGACTACCTGACGGTGTGCGTACCCGACCTCGACCTCTCCATCGTCCAGTTGGGGTGGAGCGGGGAGACGGCCGCCGGCTTCAACCGCCGCATGAACCAGGACCTCATGCCCCTGAAACCCGACGTCGTCACCACCTGCTACGGCATGAACGACGGCCGATACCGGGCCTACGACGACGGCATCGGCAAGAGCTACCGCGATCCCACGACCGCCATCGTCGGCGCCTTGAAACAGGCCGGGGTCACCGTGCTGGTGGGGTCGCCGGGCGTTGTCGATTCCAAGACGTGGCGGGGCGACTCCGCGGTCTACAACCAGAACCTGGCTCGTCTCCGCGACATCGCCCGCGACGTGGCCCAGGCCCACGGCATGCCCTTTGCCAACGTCCACGACACCATGATGGACGTCATGAAGAAAGCCAAGGCCGCCTACGGCGCCGACTATCACGTGGCGGGAGGTGACGGCGTCCACCCCTCGTCCAACGGCCAACTCGTCATGGCCTACGCCTTCCTCAAGGGTCTGGGGCTCGACGGCAACCTGGGCACCATTACCATGGACGCAACCGGCAAGACCACGGCCACGGGCGGACACCACGTCATCTCCTGCGACGGCGGCAAGGCCGAGATCCAGAGCACCCGCTACCCGTTCTGCTTCTTCGGCAACGACACCTCGCCCAACTCAACGCGCACCATCCTGCCGTTCCTTCCGTTCAACCAGGACCTGAACCGCCTGGTGTTGGTGGTCAGGAATCTCAAGGCCGCCAGCGCCAAGGTCACCTGGGGCGCTGCGTCCAAAACGTTTACCCGCGACCAACTGGCCACCGGCGTCAACCTGGCCGGCGAGTTTCCGGACAACCCGTTCGCGGAAGCCTTCCGCCGGGTTGACCAGAAGGTGGGAGCGAAGCAGAACTTCGAAACGTTCCTCATCAAGCAGTGCAACCACATGCTGGCCGGCATCGGCCGAACGCTGGGCGACGACGCCGAGGCCGCTGCCGCCATGAAGACCCTTCAGGCACGGCTGCTGGCCAGGCACGCCCAACTGGCCGCCGATGTCCGCAAGGCCCTCGTGCCGGTCACGCACACCATTGCCGTCAGCACGCCGTAGCCACGGCGCGGTTGCGTGGTGACGCCTGCCCGTCTACGCCAGGTCGGGCGCCTAGGGTGGATTCCCACGCTCGCCGGTTCCGCCGCGCTTGGGCTCATGCGGTTCGATGTGCACCGTAACGTGGCTGATGCGGTCCACCTCGCGGCGGACGGCGCCGCTCACGTCGGTGGCGATGCCGTGAGCCTGGCCGACCGTCAACTCCGGGTCGACCTCGACGTGGAGTTCCACCAGGATCTCGACGCCGTTTCGCCGGGTGAAGAGTTTCTCTGTTCCGCGGACGCCCTCGACGCCCATGGCAGCCGCCCGTATGGCCTGCAGCGTTGTCTCGTCCGCCGCCTCGTCCATCAAGGCCGAACTCGTCCGCCGGAACGCCGAGACGCCGATACCGAAGATGATGAGGCAGATGATGACGGCGGCGCCGGCGTCCAGGAACCGCCACTCCGGACCCAGGTACACGGCGGCCGTAATGCCCCCCGCCGCCAGCATGCTTGTGAAGACGTCGCTTCGGTGGTTCCAGGCGTCGGCGATGAGACTCTCGCTGCCGATTCGCCGGCCCACGTGTAACTTATACCGGGCCATCGCCTCCTTGATGACGATACTCGCCGCCGCCAACCACAGCGTCCACAGGGCGGGCGTCGCCAACTCCTCCGGAGACACGATCTTCATAACCGCCCGGTACCCGAAAACCACGCCCACGGCCATGATGATGGCGGCCACGCTTCGGCCGGCCAACATCTCGGCCTTCCCGTGACCGTACGGATGCTTCTTGTCTGCGGGGCGCCGGGCATGCCACGCACCCACGAGGACGACGACGCTCGACACGGAATCGGCGAGGCTGTCGACGGCGTCGGCCACGAGGGCCTCACTGTACCCGACATGCCCCCCCACCAACTTCGCCGCCCCGATGAGGAAGTTACCCGCAATGCCAACCCAGGCCCCCACCGCCACCAGGCGATACAGGTTCCTGTTGTCGGCGTTCGCAGGCATCTCGGCATTCTCGCGGTTCGGCCGTATGGGGGCTAGTGTATTTCGGGAGGCGGGCGGCATGGGCATTCCCCGAACGGGCCTGCTCATCCGCCCAGGTACGGGCAGCGACACCTTACTCGAATTGCAGTAGCGCCCAGAATGCGCCGTCGCAATCCGGACCGGGCAGGATCAAGTCGCGCTTCACCAGGCAGCATCCGTCGCGTCCTTCCAGAAACGTCGCGACCAGGCCGTCGTTCTCTTCCGGCAAGAGGCTGCACGTCGAGTACACCAACCGGCCCCCCGGCCTGACCAGTCCGATGGCCTGTTCCAGCAAGCCCCGCTGGATGGCCTGTAGTTCCTCGATGCCGGCCGGCCGGAGCCGCCATCGCGCTTCGACCCGCCGGGCCAACACGCCCGTGTTCGAACACGGGGCATCCACCAGCACGGCGTCGTACCCGCCGGTAGGCGCGGCCAAGGCGGCTTTCGACGCCGGGTAAACCGTTACGCTGCCGATTTCGCGGGCCTCTAGCACCCGGCGGATGGCCTTAAGTTTCTCGTCGCTCTTATCGCAGGCCATGATGCGGCCGGCGTCGCCCATCGCCTCGACCAGTTGCGTGGTCTTCGTGCCCGGCGAGGCGCACAGGTCAAGAACCGTTTCGTCGGGCTGCGGCGCAAGGGCCTCGACGGCGGCCATCGCCGACGGGTCCTGCACCGTGAGGTCGCCCTGGTTGGCCAGGCGCTGGAGCCGGTCGGCCGGAATGGCTGACGCATCGATCACCCCCGGCCGCGGACCCACCCGGACCTCGACCGACTCGCGGGCCAGCGTCTCGAGCAAATCGCGCCCCGTGTGCCGCATGCGGTTTACCCGCGCCCAGACCTGCGGCCGGCGGTTCTGCCATCGGCAGACCGCCTCGGTCCCGTCGCCATAGGCCTCCATCCAACGGGCCACGAGCCAGTCGGGATACGAGTAGGCCACGCCCAGGAACGCCGCCCGCCCCGCCGCCGGGTCCGGCAGAACGGCTTCCGCAAGGCGGACCACACCCCCGTCGGGGTGCGGCAAGGCGTCGGCCGCGGGCAGGCCGTGCGGTTGGTGCCCCACGATGCGGCGTTCCACCCCGCGCAGCACGCCGTTGACAAATCCGGCGGGCTTGGCGCCGCGGCCGGCCTTCGCGGTTTGGCGGGCGGCCTCGACGGCCTCGTTGACGGCAGCGTAGGCCGGCACACGATCGAGAAACAGGAGTTGAAACACCCCGAGTTCCAGGATACGGCGAAGGGGCGGCTGGATGGCCCGCGTGCGTTTCCCCCTACCGCGCACGTGGCTGATCACCTGCCGCAGCGTCCGCCGATGCCGGATGACCCCATTGGCAAGTTGGGTGGCCAGCGCCCGGTCGCGAGGGGCAAGATCCGTCGCGCGAAACACGTCGTGCAGGTGATCGCGCAGGAACCCGTCGCCCTGCTCGGTCCGGCCAAGGGCCTCCAGGGCGACCGCCCGAGGCGTCTCCGGGGCTGGGGTCATCGCAGGAACCACTGCACCGCCTTCTCCACCTCGTCCATCTCGACCGTGGTGTCCTTGCACGGGCCGCACGGCCAGGCGATCGTCTGGGCCAGGACTGCTTTGGGCAGGCAGGCGAAGATGCCCTCGCGGAGTTCCTTGCGGCACGCCACCGCGATGACGGCCTTGATCCTGGGATCCCGGGCCCGGGCGGCAGCCTTGCGTCCGCCCGTGGCGCGGTACACCTGCACGCCGTACTTGTCGGCCAGGTCCAGGAACCCGGCCACGGCGCACTGCCCGCATCGGGCGCACGTGGTCAGGCCTTCATCGAGCCGGCGGTCGCACTCGGACCGCTGGAGGCAACTGGCAAACAGGACAAGGACTTCCTCCGGCCTGCACCGGGTGCGTCGGAGGTGCGTCGAGAGGTTGTTCAGCACCACAACGGCCTTGTCAATCACGGCGGGCACTCGCCTTCTGCTCCGGGCCCACGAATCGGTCGCCGGCCTTCAGGGGATGACCATGGAGGAAATCGACGGCCACCATCTGCCGCTTGCCGGCGGGCGTCAGTTCCAGGACGCGAACCGCCCCGCGTGCACACGCCACGTCGATGCCGTCGGGGCCGGCTGCCAGGACGGTGCCCGGCTCGGCCTTGCCGGCGGAGGCGGCCGACGCAATTGCCCGGTCCACGACCACGCGTTGGGGCCGCTTCCTGCGACCGGCGGATGGCAAGAAGGTAAACGCGCCGGGCCAGGGCGTTACGCCGCGGATGTGATTGTAGGCGTCCGACGCGGGTTTGTCCCAGTCGATGCATCCCTCGTTCTTCGTCAACCGGGGCGCCAACGTGACCTGCGTTTCGTTCTGGCGTCGGCGCTGGACCTCCTCGAGGCGGATGTCACTTACGATCTCCGTCACGAGGCGTACGCCGAGGTCGGCCAAGCGGTCGTGGAGTTCACCGGCCACCTCGTTCTGACCGATGGGCGTGGCCCGTTGGCCCAGGATGTCGCCGGCGTCCATCTCGTCGACCATCTGAATCATCGTCAGGCCGGTCTCGACCTCGCCGTTCATAATGGCCCAGTTGATGGGGGCGGCCCCTCGGTACTTCGGCAGCAGCGACCCGTGCAGGTTAATGGCCCCGTGGGTGGGCATGGCCAACAGGTCGGACCCGATCTTCTGGCCGTACGCGATTACCAGCAGCAGGTCCGGCTGCACACCGCGAATCGTGCGGACGGCGGCAGGCGCATTGACGCGTTCCGGCTGGAAAACGGGAATCCCCTGGTCCTTGGCGAACCGCTTGATGGGCCCGATACGGACGGCCCTTCCGCGGCCGGCGGGGCGGTCGGGCTGGGTGGCCACCATGACCACCTCGTGGCCACCGTTGACCAACGCCCTGAGCGACGGCAGGCCAAACGTCCCAGACCCGGCAAACAGGATTCGCATGGGAGCCCATCCGCCGCCGGAGGGAATCAGCCGGTGCTCTCGGCGCCGGCGGCCTGGCGCGCGTACCGGTTCTTGAGTTCGCGTAAGCGTCGCCGCTCGGCCATCCGCTGGACCGGCGACATCCGGTCCACGAGGAGGCGTCCGCGGAGGTGGTCGCACTCGTGCTGAATGGCCCGGGCGAGCAGGCCGTCGGCCTCCATTTCGTATACCGTGCCCGTAAGGTCCTGGTACCGGACCTGGATGTGGTTCGACCGGCGGATCTTGGCGAAGATGCCGGGAAAACTCAGGCACCCCTCTTCGCCGGTCTGCCAGCCCTCGGTTTTCACGATCTCGGGGTTCACCATGGTGATCTCGTGGCCGGCGTCGCCGTCGGGCGACACAATGGCGAGGCTTAGGCCGAGGCCCACCTGCGGCCCGGCCAAGCCAAGGCCGTTATTGGCCCACATGGTATCGACCATGTCCTGGGCCAAGGCACTCAGGTCGCCGTCAAACACCGTGACCGGCTGAGTCGGTTCGCGAAGCACCGGGTCCGGGTAAATACGCAATTCCATCCATGACCTCCTTCGGGTCGGCCGGAGGCAAAACGGACATCATACGGCAATCGTCTATTATAGGCGTGCCTGGTGGTTCCCACAAGGCCGCGCTCCTTGATTTTGGTTGACTCTGGCAGCCGAACGGGTAAACTGGGTGACTTCCGTGGGGATAGCATGCGCCCCTTATGGGGTCTGCGCGAGACGGCCCTGAAGGAGATGTTCATCGTGCCCGAACCCGATGCCCAGAAGAAACCCCCGTCGCCCGAGGCCGACGGCCCGGAGGGTGACGAGGCCGCCGAACCTGTCGAGCAGATTACCCCCGAGGCCATCGACATGGCCAAGGGCTGTTTCGAACGCGCCAAAGAGGCCACCCAACACAACAATTTTGATTACGCCATCCACCTGTACCTCGAAGGACTTCGCCTGAACCCGAAAGACATCGAGAACGGCCACCGGGGACTCCGCGACTGCGCCCTGCGGCGCCGGAACCAAGGAAAAGGCGGGGGCCTGGGGGCCCTGCTCGGCCAGGCCAAGAGCGCCTTCTCGCAGATGCTCGGCCGTCACAAGGACCAGATGCTGGGGCTGGAGGCCTCGCTGGCCCGCGATCCCCAGAACGTGACCCTCCTGATGCAACTGATGCAAACCGCCCGCCGGCTCGGGTACGCCGAGGTGGCCATCTGGTTCGGTGAAATCGCCGCCGAGGAGACCCTTCGGACCAAGAAACCCCAAAAGCAGGTCTTTACGACCCTGGCCGACCTGTACGAGCAATCCGACCAGTACCAGGAAGCCGTGGACGCCCTGGCCCAGGCCGTCAAGATCGACCCCTCAGACCGGTCGCTCGACAAGCGGGCCCGCGACCTCTCGGCACGGGCCAGTATCTCCGACAGCAAACTTGAGGAGGTCGGCGACTTCCACGACATGGTCCGCGACCGAGCCCAAGCCTCGTCGTCGGCCACGCAACGGGTCGTTCGGACCCGCGAGCAACTCGACTCGCAGTTCGAGCAACTCCAGGCCGCCCTTGCTGAGGATCCCGAGAACCCCATCAAGATGGAGGCCCTGGCCGATTGCGAGGCCCGCCGCGGCCACATCAAGGAGGCCATGACCCTCCTCCAGACGGCCCTCGATAACACCAGCGAGTACCGGTACAAGATGCGGCAGGACGACATCCGCATGGCCGAGTTCCGCCGCGTCCTGCGCGAACTGAACGAGCAACTCGAAGCCGAGCCCGACCGCGCAGACCTGAAGGCCAAGCGCGGAAAGATCGTCGAAAAACGCGACGAGTTTGAACTCGCGCTCTTCCAGGAACGCCAGAAACAGTACCCGACAGACATGTCCATCCGGTACGAACTGGGTCTCCGGCAACTCCGCGCCAAACAGCACGACAACGCCATCGTCTCGTTCCAGACGACCACGCGCGACCCGAAACGGCGCATCCATTCGCTCAACATGCTGGGCAAGTGTTTCTTCTCGAAGAAACTCTACAGCGAGGCGCAAAGCCAGTTCGAGACGGCCATCAAGCAGTACGAGTTATCCGACGACCCGCTCGCCAAGGAGTTGCGGTACAACCTGGCCCGCACGTTTGAGGTCCAAGAGAAACCCGACCAGGCCATCCAGTGGTACTCGGTCATCGTGCAGCAGGACTACCAGTATCAGGACGTCGCCAAGCGGCTGGAGGAACTCCGCCGCAACCAGGACAATGCCGACGAGGGAACCGGCGGCCAAGGCAACCCCAACGCCGACTGAACCGCCCAACGCAAGGAGAGCTTTTCGCATGCCGCATTCGTTGTCCGCCAAAAAACGCGTCCGCCAGAATCTGCGGCGCCAGCAGCGCAACCGGGCCATCAAGAGCCGCATCCGAACCACCCAGCGCCGGTTCCGCCAGGCCATCGAGGCCGGCGACGTCGAGGCCGCCCGACAAGGATTCTGCACCATCCAGGGGCTGCTGCACCGTGCCGCCAACAATGGACCCCTCCACCGCAACACCGCCGCCCGGCACATTGGCCGCCTGCAGAAACGCCTTGCCGAGGCGGAACTGGCTGCCGGCCAGGCCGACTGACCTCTCCTGGCCAGCGGCCGGCAGCATCGGGCGTTGCCCCCTGTCGGCCCTCTTTCCGGGATGCCGTCGCGCCCGGGCGCCCATGTCGGCCGGGGCGTTCGCGATGGGCCAGAACCACCGCACGGAGGCGGCATGCTTTGCGTCAGCCTGATGCCCGCGACCGTGGACGAGGCCCGCGCGTCGCTTTGCCGTGTCGCATCCCATGCCGACCTCGCTGAACTCCGCCTCGACGCCATCCGCGGCCCTGTCGACCTGGACCACCTTCTTCACAACCCGCCCTGCCCCGTGGTCGTTACGTGTCGGCCGGTGCGCGAGGGCGGCCTGTACGACGGGCCGGAGGACGACCGCCTCGATACGCTGCGCCGCGCCGTCGGCCTGGGCGCCCGGTACATCGACGTCGAGCACGACAGCCTTCACCGTCTGGGCGACGTGCCGCCCGCCCATGTCATCGCCAGTTACCACAACTTCCAGGAAACGCCGCCCGACCTGCAGGCCACGTATGACCGTCTGGCCAAGAGCGGGGCCGGTACCGTCAAGGTGGCCGCCATGGCCCACCACATCCTGGACACCGTGCCGATTCTCGAGATCCTGTCGCAGGCCCGCGTGCCAACGATTGCCCTGTCGATGGGTCCGCGCGGCGTGCTGACGCGTCTCGTGGCGCCAAAGTTCGGGGCACTCCTGACGTTCGCCGCCGACGACGTCGGCCCGGAGGCCGCGCCCGGCCAAGTGACCCTGCGCCAGATGCGCGACCTGTACCGCGTAGACCGTATCGGCCGTCGCACCGAGTTGTACGGCGTAATGGCGGACCCGGTCGCGCACAGCATGAGCCCGCAGATTCACAACGCGGCGTTTGCCGAGGTCGGTTACGACGCGGTGTACCTGCCCCTTTGGGTCGAGGGCGACCCTGCGGCCTTCGTCCGGGCAATGGCGCCCTTCGGCGTGGGCGGCTACAGCGTCACGATTCCGCACAAGCAGGCCGTCATGGCGGCGGCCGACACGATCGAGCCCCTCGCCCGGCGCATCGGCGCGGTCAACACGCTTCAACGGCGGGCGGACGGCACCCTGTTCGCCACGAACACCGACTGGACGGCCGGCATGGCCGCCATCGAAGCCGCCGTTGGCCAAGGGTGGCTCGCCGGTAAACGGGCCCTGCTGGTGGGGGCCGGCGGCGTTGGCCGGGCCATGGCCTTCGGCCTGACCGAACGCGGGGCCCGCGTCACGCTGACCGACGTCAACACTGGCCGGGCGGCTGCACTGGCCCAGGAACTCGGTGCCCAGACCTGTCCGCTCAGCACCATCGCCAACCAGCCGTGCGACATTCTCCTGAACGCCACACCCGTTGGCATGCACCCGAAGACAGACGCCTCGCCCGTGCCACCGGAGGCCTTGCGAAACGGCCTCGTCGTCTACGACGCCGTCTACAATCCCCTTGAAACCCGCCTCGTCCGTGAGGCCCGGGCCGCCGGGTGCCGGACGGTCACGGGCATCGACCACTTTGTCCGCCAGGCGGTCGAGCAGTTCGAGTTGTGGACCGAGCGGCCTGCACCCGTTGACCGGATGCGTCAGGTTGTGGTCCAGGCGCTGGGCTAACGGCGGTTGCGTTTCTGCAAACGTGCTCGCGCGGTGGTTCTCCGTAACGACCGCGTGGTGTGCGCGGATACGGCTGACGCGCCGCCTACCGCCCCGATGTACCCCCTTCCAGACCCGTCGCCATTTCGCTAGAATGCCGCTTCCCACGAAGCACGCATGGCAGAGGTCACGGTGAACGCTAGCGTACGTCATGACGACACTCCGGCGGCCCGCGACCCGACGGGCGTCATCTTCGACATCAAGCGTTTCGCCATCCACGACGGCCCGGGCATCCGCACGACGGTCTTCCTGAAAGGTTGCCCCCTGGCATGCTTGTGGTGCCACAACCCCGAAGGTATTCGCCCCGATCCTGAACACGCGTGGCGCGCCGACCGGTGCACGGCCTGCGGTGCCTGCGCAGCAGCCTGCCCGGCCGGCGCCATCACGATGTGCGAGGGCCGGCCCCAGACCAACGCGGCCCGATGCACCCGTTGCGGACGGTGCGTAACGGCCTGTCCGGCCGAGGCCCGCGAGATCCTCGGCCGCCGCGTAACCGTGCCCGAGGTCGTTGCCGAAATTGAGAAGGACACGGTCTTCTACGCGACGTCGGGCGGCGGGGCCACATTCTCGGGCGGCGAGCCGCTGGCCCAGCCCGCGTTCCTGCACGGCCTGCTCACGGCCTGCCGCGCACGCGGCATCCACACCGCCCTCGACACGACGTGTCACGCCGAGTGGGACGTCATTGCTTCGGTGGCCGACCTCGTGGACCTTTTTCTGTGCGACCTGAAGCACGCCAACAGCGAAACCCACGCCCGTTTGACGGGCGTGCCGAACGGGCAGATTCTTGCGAACCTGCGCCGGCTGGCGGAGGGCGGACGCCCGCTGGCCATCCGCGTGCCCATCATCCCCGGCTTAAACGACGACCCGGCCAACCTCGAGGCCACCGGTCGGCTCGTCGCGTCACTGCCCACGGTAGTCGACGTGGCGATTCTGGCGTATAATGAGGGCGGCCTGGCCAAGGCCGCCAGGCTGGGCACCGCGCCCCAGGCGCCCGAGGTACGCGTGCCCTCTTCTGCACACATGGCTGCCGTCGCGGAGCAACTAAGCGGCGTTGGCTTGAACGTACGAATCGGCGGATAACCATGACCGATCGCGTCAAACGGTTGCGGCAGCAAAGCGTGGCCACGCGCCCGTACATCTCGTCGGAGCGTGCGGAACTCATCACGGACTTCTACGCGAGCGGCCAGATGGAGACGGTCTCCGTGCCCGTGGGCCGCGCCTTGGCGTTTCGGCACCTCATGGAACACCGGACCATCGCGATCCAGGATGGCGAACTGCTCGTGGGCGAGCGCGGGCCCGCCCCCAAAGCCACGCCCACGTACCCGGAACTCTGCTGCCATAGCCTCGACGACTTCGACGTGATGGCCACCCGCGAGCGAACGCCGTTTGACGTCAGCGATGAGGTGCGCCGTGTGTACCGCGACCGCATCATCCCCTTCTGGCGTGGCCGCACGATTCGCGAGCGGCTTTTTGCCGGCATGACCGACGACTGGCACGCCGCCTTCGACGGGGGCGTGTTCACGGAGTTCATGGAACAACGTGCGTTCGGCCACGCGATCCTGGACGACAAGATCTACCACCGTGGCCTGGTCGACTTCAAGCACCGTATCGCCGAGCGCCGCGAGGAAATCGATGTCCTCACGGATCCCCGGGCGTTCGATAAACTGGAGGAGTTGGCCGCGATGGCCATCGCGGCCGACGCCGTCATCCGCTTCGCCGGGCGGCACGCCGACCTGGCCGACGACCTGGCGGCGTCCGAAACGGACCCCACGCGCGAGGCCGAACTGCGGACCATCGCTGCCATCTGCCGGCGCGTGCCCGCCTATCCGCCGCGCACCTTCCGCGAGGCACTCCAGATGTACTGGTTCGTGCACCTGGGCGTTATCAGCGAACTCAACACGTGGGACTCGTTCAACCCCGGCCGGCTGGACCAACACCTGCTCCCGTTCTACCAAAGCGAGACGGCCTCGGCCACGCTGACGCCCGGCCAGGCCAAGGAACTCCTCGCGTGCTTCTGGATCAAGTTCAACAATCAGCCGGCTCCGCCCAAGGTCGGCATTACCGAGGAGCAGAGCGGCACGTACCAGGACTTCGCCCTGATCAACGTGGGCGGGGTGCGGCCCGACGGCGCCGACGCTTCCAACGACCTCTCGTGCCTCATGCTCGACGTTGTGGAGGAAATGCAACTTATCCAACCCTCGGTCTGCGTCCAGGTGAGCAGCTGTACGCCCGACCCCCTGGTTCGCCGGGCCGCCGAGGTCATCCGCACCGGCTTGGGCCAGCCGTCCCTGTTCAACACCGACGTCATCGTCCAGGAGATGCTGCACGACGGGAAGACCCTGGAGGACGCCCGCGCGGGCGGCCCCAGCGGCTGTGTGACCGTCAGCGCCTTTGGCAAGGAATCGTGCACCCTAACCGGGTACATCAACTGGCCGAAGATCCTGGAACTGGCGTGCTTTGCGGGCGTGGACCCGCGGACCGGCCGGCGCGTCGGGCCCGACACCGGCGACCCGAGGACGTTCGGCTCGTTCGAGCAGTTCTTCGAGGCGTACCGCCGGCAACTCCGGTTCTTTGTCGACACGAAGATCGCCGGCAACAACTACATCGAGCGGCTGTACGCCACCACCATGCCCGCGCCGTACATGTCCATCCTCATGGACGACTGCATCGAGAAGGCTCGCGACTATCACGACGGTGGCGCCCGGTACAACCCCACCTACATCCAGGGCGTGGGCCTGGGCACCTTGACCGACGCCCTCGCCGCCGTCCGCCACCACGTATACGAGCGGCGCACCGTTGCGATGGACACCCTTCTGGCAGCCATGGAGGCCGATTTCGCCGACGCCGACGACCTACGCCGAACCCTTGCCACCCGTTCGCCCACGTACGGCAACGACGATGCGGCCACCGACGCCCTGGCCACCCAGGCCTTCGAGGCCTATTACGCCATGCTCGACGGCCGGCCGAACACGAAGGGCGGCCGATACCGTGTTAACCTGCTCCCGACGACCGTCCACCTCTACTTCGGAGCCGTGACGGGGGCCCTTCCCAACGGCCGCCGGGCCGGTGTGCCGGTTTCGGAGGGTATCTCGCCCACGCAAGGCGTGGACGTGCACGGGCCGACGGCCGTCATGAAGTCCGCCGCCTGCATCGACCATGCGCGGACGGGCGGCACCCTGCTGAACCTGAAGTTCTGCCCCCAGGTCCTCGAGGGCGAAGGCGTGCAGCGGCTGGCCGAGCTCGTCCGCGGCTACTTCTGCCTGGGCGGACACCACGTCCAGTTCAACGTGGTCGACGCCAACACACTCCGCGCCGCCCAGAACGACCCGGACGCCCACCGCAACCTCATCGTACGCGTAGCCGGTTACAGCGATTACTTCGTGGACGTGGGCCGCGGCCTTCAGGACGAGATCATCTCGCGGACCGAGCAGCAGGGTTTCTGAGTTTGGGCCGCGGCCACCACCTGCCGCATGGTTACGCCTGCCCTCACGCCTCGACGACACATGCCGGGTCCACCAACTCGTCGCGGTCGGCCGTCCTGACGGCCACCCGGAACCCCGGCCGGATAGCGGCGCTCGACCACCGGCCATCGGGCGTCAGCGTCATGATGCCCACCTGGTCGTCGTCGGTCAGGTCGTAGGCGTCCAGGATGCGGCGGATGACGGCCTCGGCCGCATGGGCCGGTGTGGCTCCCTGCCCCATGTGCTCCACCGCCAGGAACGTCCCGCACACGCCCATGACGCGTTCGCCGTGCCCGGTGGCGACGGCGGCGCCGCGGGCCGGGTCAACGTAAAGGCCCTGGCCGATGATGGGCGAATCGCCCACCCGGCCGGGCATCTTGAAGGCCAGCCCGCTTGTGGAACACGCCCCCGCCAACGTGCCGGCGGCGTCGAGGGCCAGGACGCCCATCGTGTCGTGGCTCGGCGGCTCCTCGATGTTGGCCGTCGGGGAGGCCGGCTCGGCCGCCGTGGCACGCCACTGCTGCCACGCCTCGCGGGCGGCCGGCGCCAGGAGGTCGGCTCGCTCCAGACCATGGGCAGCGGCCAACCGCTCGGCCCCGTCGCCGGCCAGCAACACGTGCGGCGACCGGTCCATGACCAGCCTCGCGATCGAGACCGCGTGCACGTACCCTCGGACGAAGCAGACCGACCCGCACCGGTCCGGAGCCGTCATGATGGAGGCGTCGAGGGTAACCTCACCGTCGGCGTCGGGCCGGCCGCCATAGCCAACCGTCCTATTCGTCGGGTCGGCCTCGACGGCCCGGCAGGCGTGCTCGACGGCATCGAGCGCCCCGCCGCGCTCGCCGATGAGATGGGGCCACCCGGCGGCGTTGGCGACCTGGCCGAACGTCCACGTGGCGAGAATCAGCGGTTCGGGCATGGGCACCAGGGGAACGAGGCAGGATTATCGGTCGGCCTCGCGGACGATTTCTTCGATCCCCGCGATAAGCGGCGGCAGGTCTCGAGTGACGGTCTGCCAGACCACGTCCAGATTAACGTCGAAGTAGCCATGGACGAGACGATCGCGCATGCCAGCCATCTTGCGCCACGGCACGTCGGGGTGAGCCTCGCGGAACGCTGCCGTGAGGCCGCGTGCGGCTTCGCCGATTATCTCAAGCAACCGCACGAGCGACAGGTTCAGCATGACGTCGGTGTCCAGGTCGGCCCTGGACCGGCCCTCGGCCAGACCCGTTGCCTGTCGCGCCGCATCGAGAACATGTTGTACGCGAACCACATCAGTCGGCGGCATAGTGTACCTCGGCATGGGCGACGACGTCGTCGCGGAAGTACCGGCTCAGGTCCTCGGCGGTGCGCAGATCGACCTTTCGGCCACCGGCGATGGCCGAAAGTTCCTGTTCCATGTCGTACAGGCCGAAGAACCCGGGTACGTGGCCGGGCTCGAACTCGACCAGCACGTCGATATCGCTGTCAGGGCCAAAATCGTCGCGCAGAATTGAGCCGAACAACGAGAGTCGGCGGATGTGATGCCGGCGGCAGAAACCGCCGATCTCGTCCTTCTGAAGCACGCTGCTTGCGTTCGTCATGGCATACTCCCCGGACCGGCTCTGCCCGCCAGCATAGGCCCTTTGCCGCGGAACGCAAGCGCCTGAACGAGCCCACATGCCTATTGCGCGGTGGGCTCTTCGTACCCACCGCGCAGAAGCATGATGGCCCGCGGTGGGTGCCGAAACCCGCCGCGCTCCTGCTTGACTAGACTCCTATCGCACCGCTTAGTTATACGTGAACCACGCCGTGGCGGTGCAGTCGGCGTCGGACGTAACACGCACCCAGTGGGCGCCGAACCCGGCAGGAAACTCGTGGTGCACGTACCCCTCCGGCGGGACCACGATCTTCTCGTACACCTTCCACGACCCGTTGCCGATGAAATCGACCTCCACCGTAAACGTCACTTGGCGGTCGGCCTGGTGTGCGAGGTGCAGGCACTTCTGGTCGAACCCCGTCATGAGAAACGGGTCGGAGGGGGCGTCGGTCTTGACGGCCGCGTCGCGCCACACGCCGCCAAAGCCCTTCGGCTTGCCGAATTGCCAGAGGTCATCGGTCTTCAGAAACACGAGGTTCGACTGCGGCTGTCCGCCAAGCAGGTTCCCGCCGCAGGCGGTGGCATCGTCGCCGCCCAGCACCGTCAGGCCGCGCCACGAGCAGAAGTCGGGAATGATTCGCAGGTGCACCGACACGGGCTTCAGGGCCCACGGCCATCCCTCGTACGTCAGGCTCGAGAGTTCGTAGAACATGCCGTGCATGTGCATCAGGAACCGCTCGGTCTCGACCTCGCGAATCCTCGGCCACTCCGTGAACCAGGCATGGTCGTAGCACTGGCTGGCCTTGGGCAGCCGGTAGGTGGACCAGTGGCCTCGCGCAAAGACCTTGAAGAGGACCGAGGCCGGGTCCCACCCTGTGGCAAAGATGGCGCCCTGGGCGCCCATGACCTCGCAGAAGGCGGTCCGTTCGAGGATGGTCCATTTCTTGCCGTTCCACTCGGCCAGACGGCCATCGTGGCGTTTGCCGAGGACGTCCAGCTCGTCGTAGGAGTTGTTGGCGACGACAACGCGTCCGGCCCCCGTGTAGCCGCCCTTGAAATGGCACCGGCCCTCGATGCCGAGTTCCTTCTTGACGTTGGCCACCTCGCGGGCCTTGAGGCTCGCAACGTCCACCTCGAACAGCAGGCCCTCCATCGTGAGGAAGTAGACCATCTTCTCCGGGTCCGTCAGGTGCGTCATCGTGGCGGTGAGCCGGTGCCCCTTGATGCCATCGCACGTGCGCACGCGACGGCTCGTATCGATGAAATGCGGGCCGATGATGCATTGCTTGGACGGCCGATGAATCATGCGGTTGGCGTAGGTCCCGACGACGCTCTCGGGCCGCTTCGTCATGCGGAAGTCGGGCGTAACCTCAAAGAGGCCCGTCCCCTCGCCCCTGATGTGGGCCACGTACGTGACCATCCACAGGCGGTCGGCCCAGGGCATGAGCGCGCCAATGCCGGTTTCCGAGCCGGGCACCTCCGGCACGCTGACGGCCATGTGCGGGAACACGCCGCTTGCCTGGAGCGGCTGAGGCGCTCCCTCGACCGCGGCGGGTGTGGGGGCCTCTGTCGCCGGCGGAGGTGCGGCCGGCTCGGCCGCCCGGGTAGCCCCGGCCGCCATCACAAGGCACCCTACGAGAACGCTGCGCAGCACGGCACCGGTCATGGCCAGTCTCCTGTCCTGGGGCATTGGTGATCGCGCGTATAGCGTTTCGTGGCCGCAGGCCCTACCGGTCCTGCCGGCCCCAGTCGTACGGAATCTCGTCGGTGTGGGCGGGCAGTCGGTACTCGTCGGGCTCGTCGCGGTTGTAGACCTCGGTGGGGGTGTTGATAATGATGGCCTCGCAGGTGGAGATGCACTTGAACCCGTGGTACACGCCCTTGGGAATGCGAAGCCGGATGGGATTCCAGATGCCCATGAAGAACTCGGCCGTCTCGCCCCGGGTGGGCGAGTCCTCGCGGGCGTCGTACAACGCCACCTTCATCATGCCATACACGCACACGAAGTTGTCGGTCTGCTTGGCGTGGTAATGCCACGCCTTGACCACGCCGGGGTAGGCCGTCGTCATGTACACCTGCCCGAACTTCTCGAAGTCGGGCTCGTCGCCGCGGAAGATTTCCATCAAGCGGCCGCGCTCGTCGGGTATGGGCTTCAGGGGGGTAACCAGAACGCCGTCAATCATGGGCATGGCTCCAGGGCACGGCAGACATTTCGGGCGGCCCGGCATCAGGGTTTCGCGGCCCCGCCGGGCAGCACAGGCTTCGAGATAATACGGATAACGGTGGTCTTCTTATCCTCCGGGTCCTTTTCGTACACGGTCTCGAACAGGTACCCGGCGTGGTGCCGGCAGCGGACCACGGGCGGGTCGCCCTGGACATCATGCACGAGTTCGTAACTGCACGCGTCGCCAGGCGAGTCGTCGTTGGGGCAGCGGAAGAGCTCGCGAATGGCCTCGGGCTCGCGAATCTCGTACGAGCCCTCGCCGCCCGGCTCCGTAATCGTCCAGTGCCCCAACTTGCCGGCGGCGGCCGTGTCGCGGAACGTGTCGATGGTCTTGAAGGCGTCCCTGTTGCGGCCATAGTAGCGGAGGATCCACTTGGCCAGGATGCCCATCTTCTCGCGGCAGGTCATGTCGGTCGTCGGCGTCAGCGAGGTAAGGTAGGCGCGGTACCGGCGTTCGAAGCCTCCAAGGTCTCTTCCGAACGTTTTCTGCCAAGCCTCCTGCGATTCCCGGTTCCGTGCCAGGTAATGGATGTACTGGAGCATCGGCACGCGGTACCGGCCACGGTCGCCCCGTTCCAGAAAATGGACCACGGACCACGCCTGGGCGTACTGGATAGGCGCCTGGGGCGTCTTGTTGCGGACGGCAGCAGCCCATTCCTGATACGACATCGCCATGAGCGACTTCAGGGGCAGCAGGGTGCCTTCCTTGAGACACTTCTTGAGGAGGCGCACGCGGTACTTCGGCACCTGGCCGACAGTCAGCCGCCCGTCCTTAAACTCGCTGTGCTGGAAGAAGACGGCCTGGCCCTCGTTCAGCCACACCGGGCACTGGTTTCCGATGAACTGACTCACGAACTGGTGGGTGCCCTCGTGGCGGAAGATCGAGAGTAGCTTCTCCAGGCTGTCCGGCCGGCCGTACGCGGCAATGACGCTCTCGGTGTAAAGCCCCTGGGACCCCTCGGCCCCTTCGCCCATGGCCTTCTTGTACTGGGCCTCGGTCGTAAAGAACCTGCACTGCATCCGCTGGATTTGGGCCACCGGCTTGGTCTTGCCCATGCGCTGGTAGAGTTCGCGGAACAAGGCTTCCTGGTGGCTGGCAACGAGTTGGGCCACCTTGGGGTCATGATCGGTGTAGAAGACGTAATGCGGCGTCTCGACAACGAGCATACCGCCCTGTTGCCGCATGGGCCAACCCCGGCCGGCGCCCTCTGCCGAGGCTGCCATAAGCGTCGCAAAGCCCACGAGGGCCAGAGCGATTCGCCAAGTACGTGGGATGGGCATAACGGTTCCTTCAGGCAGGGCCGACCGGACATCATGCTAGCGGCGGCCGAAGTCCGATGCAACCCTCGGCGCGCCCACGCCACCGTCGGTCAGTCACCCTTCAGCCAATCGAACCACCCGGACTTCTTCTCCGGGGTGACAACTTTGACTTCGCCGTCGCTTGGAAGGCTCTTTTCGAGCTCCTTCCTGGCTTTGTCCTTGTCCTTGCCGATCTTGACGGTGGTCACACCGCTTTGGCGTTCGCGTCCCCTTTGGATGCGTGGGGCCACGGCGGGTTCCGGGGGCTTCCTGGCCTTGTACCGTTCGCAGACAACGGCGACGCGCTGGCCACCCGCCACGCCGTCCGTCGCGGGATACTGGATGACGCGGCTTGTGGCCACACCGTAATACACCCAGTTGTCGCGGAACTCCCGGGCTACGAGCCGGCCCGTGCTGACCGCCCGAAGGTAATGGTTGTACTCGCGCTCCTCGACGGCCGTAATCCGCGGAACCCCCTTCAAGGGTGAGGTGGGATCCTCGGAATCATACCGGACGGTCTTGTACTCCGGAACACCCATGAACGGGTCCGTTATGGACCGGCATCCGGCGCCGGCCCAGGCCGTCACGGCGGCGACCACGAAAAGCACACTGTGTTGCATGGTGCGGCGGTTCATCCAGAAGGTCTCCGGTGCACGCTCGCGCCGGTCAGCCCAGATCCTCCCAGGCGATGGGGATCTTCTTGAGGGCATAGCCGATCTCGCGGCGCCAGTCGCCGTAGGCCGTCATCCAGTGGAAGCCCGGCATGCGTTCGGCAACGACGTCGTCGTCGACCTCGTACGCCACGTCAATCTGGCTTCGACAGATGGGCAGGAACGGGGCGTCGATAATCTCGGCCTTAAGGCCAACCCACCGCTGGGCCTTGAAGTCCGGTAGAACATTCGTCACGACCTGTCCCTTGTGGAATTCGACCTTCGGGGCGGCCCCGAAATCCGACTCGAAGTGCGTGACGACGCGGACGGGTTCCAGGGTCTTGCCGTCCATCCGCCGCGGCGCCGTGC
>Ga0272441_10000782_pt1 | contig 70426 bp, 101 predicted proteins | sample SSMProp6N_FD_193582 | JGI IMG/M metagenome (GOLD analysis project Ga0272441, IMG submission 193582) | Marine sediment archaeal communities from Little Sippewissett salt marsh, Falmouth, MA, United States - SSM-Prop-6N | ecosystem: Environmental > Aquatic > Marine > Wetlands > Sediment ...
TAAATATATTCACATTGTAAAACGGTTATGGCGATTCCGTTTTTCATATTATTTTTTAAAGGCTGGTTCTGAGAGTAAAAGAAAAAGAACAATTCGCTTAGAATATACTGAAGGATGGGAATAAATGTGGAAGCAATTTTTAAACACGAATTTCTTTATATTTAGTGTAGGTTTATTACAGGCTTTGGGAGCCATTAAATTTTTAAAAGATGGTTCACCAAAGTTTGCGTTATTATATTTTTTATATGCTTTAACAAATTTTGTGTTATGGGCTTGTAAGGGAGAATAAAAGGAGTTTTCGATGTTAAGATGTAAAGAATGTAGTTTTCACAAACAATCCTGTAAAGGTTTTATCGAAACTAATTTTACTTCTGGTCGGGGTAGAAAAGATTCAGAAGTAATGCTTATTTTTGATTCACCTTTTTTGAATGATCTTCAAGCGGAAAATATTGCAACGGATAAAGAATACAATAATTATCTAAATCGGTATTTAGAAAAAATTGATCTTAATTTGGATTCAATTTATGTGACCACGTTTATTAAATGTTTTATCTCTGATAAGAAAAAGAAGCCCACAAAGCCCATGAAGCAAAAATGTTATGAACTTTACCTAAAGCAAGAGATTGAAAAAATTAAACCTAAAGTAATCATCCTTATTGGCCGAATGGTTACTCAATGGTTTATTCCAGATATGGGCCCAAAGGTTCCTCTAAAACAGATCATAGGAAAAAATTTCTATACTGCCGAATATGATTGTCAATTAGTCCCGGTATATGATATGTTTTATTTGACTAATTTTACTAATAGATCATTACAGGTAAGAAAAACGGAGCAGGCTTTTGCAAAGGTTCGGGCTTTATTAAATAAAGAAGAGGCTCAGAAAACTCCAAGAATACCTTATTCACATGATCTGAAGGATCTCAAAAATTTAGGCGAATATATTAGTGCTGATTTAGAAACAACGGGTTTAAATCCTTTTAAAGATAAGATTATTACCTTGGCTTTGACAGATATTAAGACTAAAAAAACAGTTGCTTTTGATGCGGAATCTTATGGAGCTTTAGTCCCCTGTACTAATAAAAATTGTAAAGAAGGGCAAATTCCTAATCCTAAAAGGTTAGAAAAATTGCAGAAAGCCAAAACAGATAAGCAAAAAGAGGTTGCCCATAAATTACCCGAAACAATCGAATGTCCTAAATGTCATGGTAATGGAAAGATGCTATCAAAAAATTTGCAGAAGAATAAATTCTTTAAAGAAGTACTTCCAGTATGTGCTCGGGCCATGAAAACAAGGAAATTAGTATTTCACAATGGCAGTTTTGACCTTCAATTTCTTTTGGCTGAAGGATACGATTTATTTGATAATTTAATTTCGGATACTAGAATGATGCAATTTTTAATAAATCCTTTAGGGGCCAATAGTTTGGGCTTTTTAGTACAGCTTTATTACGGAGTAGCTTATAAAGAAGAGATTGACCGGGCCCATATTCTTGCCATGAATATGGAAGATCGAAGATATTATGGTGCTGAGGATACTTATTATACAGCTCGATTATTTATAGATTTGTATAAAAAATTAAAGGCCCAAGGAAGTTTGACTTCTAATAAAATTATGACTGATACCATTAAAATTATCGCTTCTGATTTGGAATCTTTCGGTATTAGGGCGAAGGAAGAATTGATTACTGAAATTATTGATTATTATCAAGCAGAAAAAGATAAGTGCGTGGTTAAGTTTAAAAAGCGGTTTAAATTACCAGATGAATTTAATTTGAATTCATCTAAACAATTAACAAAATTATTATATGAAGATTTAGAATTACCTGTTACAGTGACTACGGCCTCGGGAAATCCTTCTTGTAATGAAGAGGCTATTAGAAAACTGGCGAGTAAAAGACCTGCGTTAAATACACTTGTAAATTATCGAACCGTTAAAGGTCATATTGAAAAACTTCGTGGGTATAAAAAGGCCATTGGTGAAGACGGTCGTATACATGGAAGTTTTAATATCTTTTCTCCAGACTCTTCTCGATTAATGAGTTCAAAACCAAATATTCAAAATGTTCCTAGACAAAGTAGATTAAAGGAAGTTTTTGTTTCGGCTCCCGGATATAGCTATTTATATTATGATTATTCTCAAATAGAATTTAGAACTTGGTTACATTTATCAAATGATAGTAAAGGAATTGATTTTGTGAATAAAGGCCGGGATATTCATGCTTTTATTGCCAGCCAATTTTATCGAGAACCAGAAGAAAAATTTCTAAATAAAAAAGATGCCGAATATGCGGAGAAGCGGAATAAAGTTAAGGCCATTGTTTATGGGTCTATGTATGGCCGTACTCCTGAAGGGATCGTTGCCGAACATGGTGGGTCATTAGAAGAGGCCAAGGAAATTCAAAATATCTTTTTTCAATTATGCCGGGAAGGTTGGATGTGGCTGCAACAAATTGAACAAAAAGTATTTTCTAAAAAGAAATTAATAACTCCTTTTGGGACAATTAGGCTATTCCCCGATATTGAGTTGGCCCGGGGCCGAAAACGGGAAGAGATTGTAAGACAGGCTAAATCTTTTATTGTGCAAAGTTGGGCTGTAGAGATGGTATTTATTGGAATGTATAAAGTTTGGAAAGCTATTCGAGAAAAGAATTTGGACGCTCATTATGTCCACCAAATACATGATGGTATGATTTTGGAAGTAAAAGACGAGCATTTGACTGAGGTAAAAAAATTGGTAGAAGAAAAGGCTCAATCGCCTTATTCAAAATTAAAGGTTCCTTTAACTGCCGATTTTAAAATTGGTAAAAGTTGGCAGGAGGTAGCATAATGGAAAATATATTTAAACAACTCGGTATCAAACCAGAAGAATATTTTTTAACAGGGAGTCGGGCTCTTGATACAGAAGATTTTAAAGTAAGTTCCGAGCAATCCGATTATGATTATGTTTTATTAGTCACCAATAGACATACATTATTACAGTATGTGAATGATACAAAATTAAAAATTGAATTTTCTTGTTATAATGGTGGATTTAAAGTATATCTTGATGATAAAATATATAATATAATTACACCAATCTTTATTGAGTTTATGGCGTGGCGAGAAGCTTTAAATATTATACAGAATCTTATTAAAATAGATGATCGTTATAAACAAGCAATAAAAACAAAGATGGGGAGGTATTGTTTATATGAACAATTGAGAGGATTAATTAAATCTACATTATTCATTGGTGAATTACAAAAATAAACTTGACAAATGGTAAAAAATATGGTATACTTGTTATAGGAGAAAACTCTAATTAATAAAAAGGAGAAAGAAATGGCAGAAAAACCTCAAGCGTTTAAGTCTTCAAAAAAGGGTTATAAGGCAGTAAAGAAAGGTAAATATTGGAAATTTACCTGTGCTTGTGGCTCTGAAATGTGGGACAATCGGTTTAAAAAGAAAACAGCTAAGTCTCCTGATTTACGCTGTAAAGATGAGAATTGTCCTAAAGGTGAAGATGGATTCCCTCATTCCGTTTGGTTGACTAAAGATGAGAAGAAACGTCTTGGTATGAAAACGGATTATCAAAAGGGTGGTTCAACAAATTCCAATAGCGGGGATCGCTATGGTAATAATGTTCCTCCTTCTATGTATGCTGCGTGGGCCAAGGACATGGCTATTTATTTGGCTCAAGCCACTGGAATAAAAGAACATGATGAATTGGACGCTCTTTGGAGAACTTGTTTAAAGAATACCGAGCAAACTTTGGCTTGGTATCAAAAAGAAATGGCGAAAAAGAATACTCCAGAGGATCAAAAAGTTAAGGATGTAGATGAAGATGATTCTACGGATATTGATTCAGAAAATATTGATGAGCCCGAAGATATTAATGAAGAGTCTTTGGATGATGTAGACGAATCTTCAGAGGAGTCTAAAGAAGTAGAGGAAGATTTTTCTGATCTCGAAGATGTTGAGCTTTAATATAAGAGAGGAGTAATTCATGGGCCGGAAGAAAAAGGCAGACCCAAAAAAGTCTGAACCGAAAGTACAATCGGAAATAAATATTGAGGACATACCTAAATTAAAAACACCAACGGCACAGGAAGAAAAAGACTTTAAGAAATCTCTATCTGTGATGGAAAAACAGTTTGGTGAGGGTGTTATTGCTTCGGCTGAAGAGATCTTGGATGTAGAAAAAATTCCTACTCGAAATCTGCTTTTAGATATTCTTACCGAAGGAGGTCTGCCTAAAGGGTCTATTTCTCTCTTTTTTGGAGAAGAAAGTTCGGGTAAATCTGCACAGGCTTATGCTTTAGCTGCGGTATTTACTTCTCAAGGTATTCCTGTTTTAGATATTGCTTGTGAGGGTGATATAGATAAAACATGGATTAAGAAGCTCGGTAATGATCTGAAGCATTTTTATATTGCTCGTCCAGATGATTTAGAAAAAGCTATTGATCTGGCGGATGTTGCTGTTAGGAGTCGTAAATATGGTTTAGTTATTTTTGATTCTGTTACAGCAGGTATTCCCAGAGAAGCGGTTGATAAACAAACAGAAAAAGATCAATATGCTTTACAGGCCCGGCGAAATGGTAAACTGGTACAAAAATTAACTTCTGGGTTACAGCCCGCCAATCTTAAAAATCCTGATGAGTATAATAATACTGTTGTAATTTTAATTGCTCATGTTCGAGAAAAGGTTGGGATTGTTTATGGAAATCCTGAAACTATCCCCGGGGGCCATGCGTTACGCCATCATTCTGCCTATATTGTTAAATATCGACGAGGAGCTAAGTTGACGAAGAATGATGAAGTAGTCGGTAGGGAAATGCGAGTAATGATTGACAAAGCTAAATTTTCTGTGCCCTTGGTTAAGGGCGTGACTGAGTTTTATTTTTCTCCACCGAAATTTAATAATGCAAAAGTATTAATGACTTATGCAATTCAATATGGTTTCATTGACAGAGCTGGAGCTTATTATTCTTATGGTGATATTAAGGTTCAGGGACAAAAAGAATTATTGACGACCTTAAAAGAACAGAAATTGTTACCTGAATTAAAACAAAAATTAATCCAGAGGTTTGGTAATGAGTAGAGAATTGTTTGGAGGAGAAAAAATGAAAAAATTTCTAATTAATACTTTATTTATTGGGTTATGTTTAGTTAGTCCTGTATTAGCCCAATATATGAATCCACAGGCTTTAAATTATTGGTGTATAACAGAAACTTCTTATATTTCAGACCAAGATCAATTTGGGGTATTAGAATATTATCAGAGCCCGGAAGAATTTGTCAAAAATAAACAGGGTGATTGTGAGGATTATGGTATTTATATTAATCATTATTTAACTCAGTTAAATTATGAAACCAAAATGTATGTAGTCCAGTGTCCAAAATATAATGGGCGGACGCATATTATTAATGTCTTTAAACAAAAAAATGTTTATTTAATCTTTAGTAATGGCTATCTATATGATACAGATAAGACAGATCCTATTGAGGCGATAAAAGAAATTTATCCTACTTGGGTTATGATAGGTGAATTTTATCCAAAAAAATATGGGCCTATTCATTGGTGGGAAAAATTTGGGGAAGTAAAAACTCTTCTTCGCAGAAGATCACTGAAGAAAGAAAAATCTTTTAGTTTGATTCATGGGTATGATTTATATCAGAAAAAGCAGATTAAAGATTTAAAGGAATCTGTTATTAAAGAAAAAATTTCAGAATCAGTACAATCCCATACTGTGAGCATCTTTGGTATGGGTCAGGGATTTGGCTTTTGTTCTGGGGTTATTATAGGCGAAAATTCGAAATATACTTATGTGCTTACTTGTAAACATTGTGTCCACCCCACAGAAGAAGTACTGGTTGAAAATACTCAGGCCGATGCTGTGATTGCTTTAATGAATGAGGATTTAGCATTAGTACTAATTAAAGGAAGCCTTCCCGGAAAAAGTCCTTCATCTTTAGCTTCTGAAAAACCAAAAAAAGATCAAGAACTAATTCATATCGGCTATCCTAAATTTGATTTATACGAATCTTGGGGTAAAGTTTTGCGTACTTCAAAGGATTGGCAATGGGCTTCTTTTGAATCTCAAGGAGGTTGTTCTGGCGGCGGTGTTTATAATCGTCAAAAACAATTGGTTGGAATTCTCTGGGGTGGGCTCGGTTATAATCCTATCAGTATTTATGAGCCTATTGATGATATAAGACTATTTTTGAATAAGATTCAACAATATATTCACATTAAATAATTGGATGAGTTATTATGATCGGTGATCCCATAATATTGTCTAATAAAGATTTTGATCGAGCACAGAAAGTCCTAAAATCTAATCAAGGACATAAGGTTCTTTTAATCGGTGGTGGCTCCGGTACAAATAAAAGTGAATTGGCTTATTGTTTACAGAAATTATTATTTGACAAAAAGAAGTCAAGCTTTATTGTATCCCTTGATGATTATTATTTAGTCCATGCCACAATCAGGGCTGTAAACAGGAAGAAACTTGGTTTAGACTGTGTGGGTCTATCTGAGATTGATTGGGAATCTTTGAAACGTATTTATGAAGATTTTGAGGAACAGCGAGAAATACATTTTAAGAGAACGCATAGATTTTTAGAGTCTATTGAACATAACACCATAGAAAGTTCTGAGATTGATTATTTGATTATTGAGGGCTTATACGCAAATTATTTGAAAAAGTTTTATTCAAATAACTTTAGTGTCTTTTTAGAGGGTAATCCAAAACAGACTTTTAAATTTAGAAAGATGCGGGGCAAAGAAGACGAATTAGATGCTTTTCGTAAAAAGGTTGTGAAAAAAGAATATAATGTTGTTGTCCAGCTTAAGCGATATGCTGATTTAACAATTCCATTTAAGGAGGACTAGATGTTTAAATTTGGCGATAAAAAGGAAAACTCTATGAAAAAAACAATTTTAATTTTTTTAACTTGTTTAATGTTAAGTGGATGTGCAGGTATTATTCCTAGAATAACTACAGACACGCCAAATACCGTTCCGCAAGTTACTCAAAAGTCTAAAGCAAAAGAAATTTGTAAAGGAAAAGCAGAATGGGACGAAATGGGTAACATCCTTTCTTGTTCTAAGGGATATTTTAGATATGATTATGGATATAATAAACAAGAAAGACGAATGACTATTATTGAACGAGTAAGAAGTTGGTTTAATGCTATTCTTGCTTGGGGTATTCCGGGTCTTATAGTTCTCTTTATTTTCTTTCCTAGCATATTTATGGCAGTCGGTACACTTATTGGAAAATTGATTGAAAGAGCTTATGGTTCCGCTTCAATTGCTCTAAAAAGAGTAGTAAAGGCTGTTCAAAAAACTCGTAAAGAAGGTAAGGATTTGAATCAAGCATTGGAAGCAGAGCTTGATATAAAAGATAAAGATTACATTGCTAAAGTTAAAAAAGAGGAGAAGATTAAATGATGATAGTTGATACTCCTAGAGTTTTAAAAATTTATTTGGCCGGATATATGTCTGGGTCTTGTTTAGATAAATGTTTGGCATGGAGAAAGCGAATCCGGGATCATTATGGAAATTGGAAAGATGCGGGACTCCCGTATCCGGTAACTTTTCTTGATCCTTTTAATGGCCCTGAGATCAGTACTATTTCAAAGGATGGTTTAAAATCTGAAGTACCACCAAAGGCGATTCTTATGGGCGATTATATGTCGGTAAAAGAGGCAGATCTCTTAATTGTTAATTGGGATACCTTTGGAGAAAAAAGAGCCTCGGTGGGAACGCCCTCTGAGATGGCATGGGCTTGGCAATTAGGAAAGCCGATTATTACAATCATTAAAGACTCAGAAAATATGAAACACCATCCATTTATCGGCGGCTTTACAACTATTTTTGTAGAGTCGGTAGAAGAATTATTAAACTCTAAACATATAAACTATTTTTATAAAAGAGTCAACCATGCAAATTATTAATGATTGGATTAAAACTTATTTAATCGGGCCGATGGAAGCCACTAAAGCTAAGGACGGTGGGCGTGGCTGGCGTAGTGAAGTTCGAAAAGAATTAAAAAAGAGGGTAGATAAAAATGGAAATCCGGTATATATTTTTGATCCTACATTAGAAGAACAGAACAAAACTGGTATGGAAGCTGAAACTTTACATAAAAAAATAAAGGGGTGGTTGGCTTCCGGCCATAATGCAAAGGTTAAAAAGAATGGTAAATTAATTTGGAAGGGTAAAACTTATATTGAAAAAACTGAAGAAGGAAAGGCCCGTCTGGTTCATATTATGGGCGATATTGATTATGTGAGAAATTCCAATTTTTTAATTGCTCGTATGGAGCCCGGAGATGATCCTTGTGGTACGTTTGGTGAAGGAGGGATAGCGTTAGAACATGATATTCCTATTTATGTAATTCAGACCATGCCTAGGACACACTATAAGGGAAGTTTTACTCAATGGGTTTATGCAAGTGAGGGTGGATTTTTTAATTCAATTGCAGAGTTGATGGTATTTTTAGACAAAAAATATCAGTTAAAAATTAAGAAGTAAAGGATGTGCTATGGAAGTTCACTATTGTGATCTATGTCCTAATGTGCTTAAAAAAGAACGCCATATTGTAGTTATAATCCACGATCAGGAATTCAGTAGAGGAAAACAACAATATCGCCAGCAACAACCGCAAGCGAGTTATGAAATCTGTGATTCTTGTTATCAATTAATAATGAAAATTTTTTCTCATAAAACCTATAAGATTGATGAAATAAAAAAATGGATCAATAAAACTTATGAATTACCTAAAGAGGAGCAAAATAAAGATGGAGAATAATTCTAAGGACACTAATCCAAAAGATGCCGTAGGAACAAAAAAGGTTCCTATCTCAGTTGTACCTTTACCTGTAATTGGTGAAGTTGGTTGTGCTATGTTGGAGGGAGCCAGAAAATATGGTCGCCATAATTATAGAGAGGCTGGAGTCCGAGCCAGTGTTTATATTGATGCTGTTATTATGAGGCATTTAGCCCCGTTTTGGGAGGGTGAAGATATTGACCCGGATTCTGGTATTCATCATATTGTCAAGGCTATTGCAGGTTTGATGGTGTTAAGAGATAGTATGATTCAGGGAAATTGGGTAGATGATCGGCCACCGAAATCTCCTGATGGTTGGAAAGATGAATTAAATAAAAAAGCTGCGGCAATTATTGAAAAATATCCTAACGCAAAGGAACCCTATACGGAATTAGGACAACAGGGAAATAAGAATAATGGCAAAACAACCTAAATGGTTTAACCAAGAAAAATCTATTAAGAAAAAAGCCAATGAAAAAGAAGAGCGGCTTTATAAGCATTTTCTGTCCGGGGCCCTTTCATGGAAGGGTGATTTTAGTGATGATACTACCTGCATTGATTTAAAATCCACGAAGCATAAATCAATTCGAGTAACCACAGAGATGCTGGATAAACTTCAAAAGGATTCATTAGAGATGGGAAAACCGGATTCAATCTTAGTATTAGAATTACCGAAATATTATGTGATGTGTAAAGTGATACGAAAGGCGGATATGGAATGATCTATAACATACTTTATTCTATGATGTTAATTGGATTTGCCGGCTGTTCTGCTTATGCTCCGGGTTGGAGAATGAAAATTGTAGGTCTGCTTTTAACGGGTGTTAATGCTCTATTATTTTTGAGAGGTTAAAATGAAAAAATTTTGTGTTGATTTAGAAATAGCAAAAGAATTAAATAAAAATAGTTTTCCTCAAAGTAAATTTTGTTGGTATAGATGCTATTCTAATAATAAATTAAAATGGTTTCATGGATTATTTGATGAGAATGATAAAGTTAATAAACAAATTTTTGCCCCAACTTCTGATGAAATTTTAAAAGAATTGCCAAAACAAATTGTTTGCGGTGGAAAAATTTATACGTTAATAATTGACTGCCATCTTACCCGATATGAAATCCAATACGTCAATTATTTAGGAGCCCCTATAAACTTGTTATTCGATTTTATAGAAGATCCCAAATTAGTAAACGCTCTCGCAAAGTGTTGGCTGTATCTTAAAAAAGAAGGGTGTATAAAATGAAACAAAGAAATAAAGTAAAGAGACTTCAAAGACGGATCAAAGCTTACGAAGAATTGGATAGTCGAGATAAAAAGGATCGAAGAAAACCCGGGAGTTTTAAAAGATGATTGAATTTTATCTTGCCAAACTTGCATATTTTTTAATGATACTTGGTAAAATGTGTCTAGCTTGTGGTATAGGTATGGTTATTGGTCGAGAACGAAAACGTAACGATAAGCCCGGCGGTTCTAGGACATTTGCTTTAATTTGTTTAGGGGCCTGTAACATTGCTATATTAACCCAAAAAATTGCGCTTTTAAATCCAGCTATACATAATTTTACCAGATTAATGTCATACGGTTTAGCAAGTATTGGATTTATTGGTAGTGGGGTTATTATTCATTTAAAGGATAAGGTTGAGGGTATCACTACGGCAGCAACTCTATGGGCTATTGTTTTAGTGGGATATTTAATTGGTTTAGAATATTTCCTTTGGGCCGGAACAACGGCTTTTCTTATGTGGCTAATCTTAGAGGCTAAATATAGAGATTTTTTTGGAGGATATGATGAAGAAGACTAAGTTTAAATTAGGACAAAAGGTTTGGGTTGTTTATGAATTAAAAGGGGCACTTATTAGAGGCGAGATTAACTCTATTGATGTACCTAAATTAAATAATCCAAATTATGAGTATAGTATATTATGTCCTGAGTCAAATTTTCTTTTACCCGGAGTTCCAGAATATGTAATCGGTAAGACTAAAAAAGAAGCTTTAAAATTATATGAAGAAATTTGGAAAGGCACAGAATCATGGCGGTCAAAAGAAGTAACAAAAAGAACACTAAAAAGCGCAAAGAAAAATATCCTGCGTTAAGAGAAAAGATTCTAATTATCGGAGATCCTCATTGTAATCAGGGCCGTGAAAAGGCTTGGGATTATGCTAAGCGGAGTTTATTTAAAGTTATCGCCAAGGAATCTTTTGATAAAGCAATTATTACAGGAGATTTATTTGATAAGACCCCTACCATTAAAGAGCGGGTAATGATGGCTAATTTTCTCCAGCAACTCTCTAAACACAGAAAATGTAAGGAGATTATTTTAATTAAAGGAACCGATTCCCATGAAATGACTAACGGTTATTATAATTTTGAAGACATAACTGTTTTAACAAATATTCAGGCTTGGAAAGAATTGGCTTTGGGTAAATATGTTTTTGGTCATTATGAGGTCAAAGGAACCCGGTATATTAATGGTCATTTATCTGAAAGCAATCGTAAAGTAGATCCACAATTAATTTATGTTTTGGGACACATTCACCAACCTGTATGTTCATTTAAAAATGTAAATTATGTGGGCTCTTTATACAAGGTTTCTTTTTCAGAGATCGAAGATCAAAAACGAATAGGCATTATTGAAAACAATAAATTAAAATGGAAACAGATTGATTCTCGGCCTATGTATGAAATTAATCTTATTGGAGAGGGGGGTAAAGTTAAAGGTTCTGGATTAAAAAAGCTTCAGTCTAATAAAGAAACAGACATAGATTTAAAAATCAAGGCTATAACAGATACGGTTTCTGTTGGAGAAATTCATCGAGCAATTAATAAAATCCGAAAACAATATAAGGTTGAATATTATAAAGAAGAGATAAAAGTCAAGGAAATTAAAACCGATATTCCCGAAGACTTGAATCAAGAGGAATTATTGAAAAAATATTGCGAGCTTAAAAAAGTGTCCTATGCTATTATTAATAAGGAGTTATCGAAATGAAAACCGATCAATTACCCAAAGTAGTTGAGCAGTTAAAACTTGACTTACATAAAAGAGTTCAGCAATTTAATAAAGAAACGGGTTTAGAGATTAGCGGAGTAATCGTTGAAGGTATTTATACGGATGCTCCTGTGGCAGATCAGAACCCTATTTTAAAAACTTATCGTGTTGGAGTGAATATAGAATTATGAGTGCCTTATCTTTTGACTTAGATGAAATTTGTAGTATTTTGGATAAAGAAATTCGGCCTAATACTATGTCTTTGGGTGTAGATGGGGCCCAAAAGAAAACCGGGATTTGTTTATTACGGACAACGAAAACTAAATTTTATGTTGAAGGATTTTATGAGATTCAGATGAAAGGCGTAGGTAAGGGAAATTTACATAAGAAATTACCGGAATATCTTTCTTACTGTAAAAATGTTTGTGCCGATTTACCCTTGTGGTCTAAATATGATAGAAGGTTAATTATTGAAGATTGTTATTATGGTATGTCTATTTGGACAACTAAAGTTTTGGCGAAATATGCGGTGGTATCTTTCTTTGCATTTAAAAAATGGGCTACAGATATACCTGAGCCTATTCAACCTATTACAGCTAGAAAGAAAGTAGGTTTTGTGGCAGATTCGGGAAAATTCCATTATGAATTGCGTACTGTGGCTGGAGAACAGAAGCGAAAGAAAATTTGGGATCGGAAACCGTTACCGTTAAAAGATCAAATTATTAATTATGTCGAGGAAAATTTTAACATTGAATTAGACTCGGATGATTTTGCAGACGCTTTCATCCTTGCCCTATCGGGATTAATTGAATAATGTATAAACATTGTTATAAAGCACAGGATTTTGTGGACGAATGGACAACTCGGTTAGGGTTGCCAACAGTATTCGTGAAGGAATACTCGAAGAAGAAATTTACTGCGGGTATTATTCCAACTGCGAGTACAGTTCTTTTCAATCCAAAAGAGATTAATGATAGACAGATTTTTGTTGTTTCTCTATTACATGAGCTTTGTCATTGGTGGTTTTATTGGAATCATACAGATGAAAGTTATGCTGATGAATCAAAAGTAATTCCAATGACAGTGGAATGGATTAAGAAATATTATCCGAGTTATTTTCAAGCACTCTTAACTCGCTATGCTCGGATCATTCGGCGTTGTGAAAAATATATTTCAGAAGATTTAGTGATGAGAAAGACAGAACATTATTATGGATTTATTAAAGTATTAGTCAAGTATGGAGTAATTACAAATGTTAAAAAAGTTACACAATAAAAATTTTGGAATTCATAAAGATTTAACTGTTAAGTTTAGAGAGGGTATTAATGCTGTCATTGGCCCCAATCGAACAGGCAAGACTCAATTGATGGAAAGTATATGCTTCGGCCTCTACGGAAAAACCCAGAATTCCAAGCTGGAAAAAATCATTAACTTTGATGCGGATAAAGCTCAGGTCGATTTATCTTTATCTGAATTTGATATATCCCGGAATAGAACAAAAACGGGTTCTTCTATGTCAGGCATTAAAAAATTAGAATTAGATACCAAATTAAATTTGGATTATCAAGAATTTTTAAGTATCTTTTATATTTCTTCCCATGAACAAAAGAGTTTATTTGATCCTTCGTATTTAAGACAATTTCTTATTTCAATTTTTGATCTGGATAAATATTCTCGGAAACATCAAGAACTTAAGGCCGAATATCGGGGATTAAAAGCGGTAGATGTTGAAATTAAGAAACCAAACATTCCCTTATTGAAACACAGATTTGCTAGAGTTAAAAAAATTGTTGAAAGAGAAAAGATAAACTTAGAAAAATATGAAACGATTTCTAAAAAAATTACTAAAGCTTTAACTCAGCTTGCCTCAAAAGAGGGTGAGTTAAACACAAAGAAAAGAATTATCAAAAAGAAATATGTTTTATTGAAATCGGGTAAGTGTCCTGAGTGCTCCCGGCCCTATGATAAGAAACACATCGAAGAGGGGCTTAAAAAGGCAAAAATTAATTTTGATAAAATTCAGCAATATGAAAAGAGTTTTGCTATCAAAAGACGAGAGTATGAAAGTAAAGAAGAAAAATGTGATACATTGATTAATCAAATCATGGCCCGTATTAATCGAGGCAGAAGAATTTTAACTATTCTCAAGGAACGCTCTCGGGAAACGGTGGTTAAGACAAATAAAGAGCGCATTAAGGAACTGGAAAAAATTATCCCCATTTTCGATCCAAAGGGTTTTCCCTCTTATTTGTTGCAGGTTTATGTGCCTGTAATTACTCAGACAGCTAATAATCTTTTAAGTGTTATTTTTCCAGATACTATAGTAGATATTCGCACAGAGCGGCCCGAGTCTAATCGACCAGATTTTAAACCTTTTATTCATCGGGGCGAAGAAATATTGGAGATGAAAGATCTCTCTGGTTCGGAGAGAGTTTTAGTTAATCTCTGTTTTCGTTTGGGTATTATGGTAATTTTTAAACGCTTGTGTAATACCTGTATTGATTTTATGTTAATAGATGAAGGATTAGAAAAGGTTGATGATAACAACTGTTTAAGAATACTCGATCTCTTTGAAAATTTTATGAATTTGGGTTTTTTGAAACAGGTTGTTATGGTAACGCATAAAGATATTTTAAAGAAACAAGAGCAGGTAAATTATGTTGAATTAATGGTACAAAGGTAAAATGAAAGACGGCTTATATCAAGTAACATATATGGGAATTTTATCTTGCATTAATAACCATAATTCTTGTTAGTGGTATTATATTTATAGGTTTAAATAATTTATAAGGAGAATGGAAAAAATGAAATCCTTTAAATATTTTATTGAGATAATCGTACTAAGTCTTCTTGTTGCTTATGTAACTACAGCTTGTTTTCTTTATTTCGAAAAAAGGAATAAAGAATATTACGATAATTCTCAGATGTGGATAATGAGTCAAATTGATGATTTGAAAAATAGAACAAAACAAGCAAATGGTTGTATAAATATAAAGGGTAGCGATTCTTTATATGCAATTAAATATTTGTTGAATGAAGGTTATTGCGTTCAAAAAGAATTGTCTTCGCAAGATTCCGACTCGTCAAACAATATAGTAGCTGTTTTAACTGCTATAAAAAATGTTCAAAAGGAGAATAAATAATGACTTCAGATGATCTTAAAAGAGAAATGTTAATAGAGTTTAGTGTTAGTATGTTGATTTTATTTTTACTTGTTTCAATACCATGCTGGATAATATATGGAATGGATAAAATAACTTATATTGAGTATATTCAAAATGGTTGGAGTTATTGTTGGGGCGTTAGTATTGATTGGGTTAAACATTTTTTATCAAGATTAATTTAAGGAGTTAATTATGAAATTTAATAAAAAACAATGGATTATTAACCAATGGCTTCCACCAAATATTGTAAAAGAAATTAAAAATCATGAGGGTTGGTTGCACTTATCTACGACGATTCCGAATAATGAGGATGGAACAATTGAAATATCACCTATAAAGGGATGTCAATATTTTATTAATGGTACAAAGGTAAAATGAAAGACGGCTTATATCAAGTTAATTATAAAGGAATTTGTGCAGGTTTTGAAATAAAAAATGGGAAAGTAATTAATATTGCCCCAATTTTAAAGAAGAAATTTAATTTTTGGAAAACAATAGCAAAGAGGATAAAATCCTAATGAAAGGATCAATAATGGCTTCGATAAAAATTAAAAAAGATGGTAATTCAACTCTGGTTGGTACAGTGGTTCCTGTGGGCTCCAGACATGAACCAGATAATATCAAGGGCATTTCTCATTTACTCGAACACATGATGTTTAAAGGGACTGGAAAACGGGATAAGAATGAGCTCAAGCAAGCCTTAGACAGATATGGGGCGGAGTTTAATGCTTGGACATCAGAAGAACATACGTTTTATTATGCGGTTATTAGTAAACAATATGCGGAGATGGCTCGGGAAATTATTGATGATATGGTTAATCATTCTATTATTCCCGCTAATGAATTAGACAAAGAAAAACAGGTTGTTCTTCAAGAATTGGAAATGGGAGAAGATGATCCCGGGAGTCATATTTTTGAAGTAGCTAAACAGCAGATTTTTAATAAAGGTTCTGGTTTACACATTCCAATTATCGGTACTCGAGAAACTGTTCAGTCAATTGATCGACAGACTTTATTGGATTATTATTCGACTAAGTATAAAACTAAAATGAATTTGGATATTGGCGGAGTATTAAGAGAAGAACGGAATAGAGTTTATTTAGGAAATTCATTTTCTCGGGAACAAAATACCTATAATACAGACGATTATATTTTGCCAAGAAAAGGTATTAATCAAGCAAATATAGTTATGACCGGATCTTTTTCCGTTAATAGTATTAAGGAACGCTTTTTGCTAAATTTATGGAAGACAATTTTAAATGGGTTTTCCGGGAGATTTTTTGATGTCATTAGAGAACAACATAATTTAGTTTATCATACCAGCTTTTATACAGAAACACATAGCTGTGGAACGACCCAATATTATGGTTATGCTGGATTAATGCCAGAAAAAATTGCTCTTGCAAAAAAATTAATGTTAGAACTTTTGACAAAACCTGTTACAGAAGAAGAACTACAATTCGCTAAGGGGAAGTATTTGGGCCAATATCAATTGGGCTTGGATAATAAAACTAAGATAGCCCAAATATTAATTAATACGACCTTGGCTGAGATAGATTATGAGGCTTATCTTAGACATTATGAGAAATATATTAATGGTGTAACGCTCTCTGATCTAAATCGTTTTATTAAAAAAGCTGCTTTTGATAAGAGTAAACTCGTTGCCATTGTACCAGAAAAATAAGGCTTATTATGATAAAGAAAAGAAAAGGTATACAATTTTTTAGGCAAGTATTAAAGGACTTGTTTTATGAGTATAAGTCTAAAATGCGTCTTAATAAAAACTGGGATATTAAATTCCGGGTAGAGAAAAAGAAAGATATTTATGCAGAAGTTGAATATGCCTATGAAGATCGAGACTTTACTGTTAAAATTAATGATGAAATGAATGAAACGATTCACTCATTAAGGGACTCTATTATCCATGAATTTTGGCATATTTTATTGTCACCTATGAAGGATCGCTTTGAACGAACCTTAGATAAGATTGAGCAAGGGAAACCGATTAATATTAAAAGACTCAGAAAACAAATTAAAAATGAAGATGAACGGCTCGTCCGTAAGTTTACTCGAATGATTACAGATTTAGAAAAGAGAAAAAATGCAAATTGAAAGATATAAAAAAGGTATTTATAGGTTCTATAATATTGAGAGTATCGGTGAATTACCTTCTGTGACAACCATTTTAGGAATGTTACCTAAGCCAAAAATTGTATTATGGGCGGTCTTACAAACCATTAAATTCCTAAAGGAAAGAGGAGATCTTTCTCGAACATCAACATCTTTAGGGTCTGTATTTTATAAGAGATTACTATCTTTATTGGCAAAAGAAGGAACCAATAGTCACGAACTTATTGAAGCTTATGCTCTACGAGGTGAAGACTCCGATCACGATGCTGTTAAACGATACAAAAAATTCGAGGCTCAATCTGGTTTCGTTTGTGAAAAAGCAGAATTTGTTGTTTGGGATGCAGAAGATTATAGGAGTGCTGGAACTGGGGACTTATTTGGTAAATGCTCGCATATTCCGATTTTATGGGATTTAAAGACTTCCAAAAATATTTATCTTTCACATAAAATTCAAGCCTGTATCTATAAAGATATGTATTGTAAAATGAATGGTCTTGATCCAAAAACTGTAAAATCAGGGGTGCTCTTAATCCCTCGGGATAAAAAAAGAAGCTGGAAATCTTATATTAATTCTGAAGAGGAAGAAGAAACTTATCGGAAAATTTTTAGGCTATTAAGTAGCTTGTTTCATACCCTATTAGAAATCGGTGACTTAGACTTATGTTAAAATTATGTAATCGTTGTAAACAATTAAAAAGTGAAAAAACACTTGACAAATCAATAAAAATATGGTATACTTATAATAGGAGGAATTTTAATGACTAGATTAAAAGAATTAAAAAAATATATTCAAGAAAATAGAGAAACTGGATTAGCGTATTGCTCTCAGATTTTTAATCTGACCCGCTTAAATGAGCCTGATCTCTTTTATCATTTGGTGTTTTGTTTATTGGTTCCTGCGGGTAATGCTAGAAAAACCGATCAAGCCGTAAAATTATTAAAGGAAAGAAATTATTTGAATAAGTACATAGATGATATTTCCTTATATTATCTTATTCGGTCTTATGTTCGGTTTCCTAGACAAAAAGCTGTAAGACTCCACAGTTTTAAAGCAACCGCTAAGAGTTTTATTAAAGGTTTAAAATCTATGCTTGAGGGAAACACAGAGGCTTCTGAACTCAGAGATTACTTGAGAAATCGGGTAAAGGGTATGGGTTATAAAGCCTCCAGTCATTTCTTACGAGATATTGGGGTCTTAAACTTGGCTATACTTGATACCCATGTATTAAAGTATAAACCATATTTTATGCCAAAAAATAAACAAGATTATGAACCGGGAAGAGCTAAACATTATTTAGAAATGGAAAAATATTTTTCTAAATGGGCTCGAAAAGAATTTGATATGGCCCCGGCACACCTTGACTGGTTTGTTTGGTGTAAAGAATCTGGAAATCCTATAACTGCACTGGAGTATTAAAATGTTAGAGGTTTATATTGATGGTAGTTGTAGAGGGAATGGCACAGAAAAGGCGGTTGGTGGTTTAGGTGTCATATCTTATAAAGATGGGGTTAAATATGCTTCTATGCAATTACGTTTATTAAAGCCCGTTACAAATAATGAGGCTGAATATGCGGCCCTTATGTATGCTCTTAATTTAATCGTGGGTTTAAAAGATAAAATTATTATTTATTCAGATAGTAAATTAGTAGTTAATCAAGTGAATAAAAAATGGAGAATTAAAACAGAACATTTGCGTAAACCTTGTGAGGTTTGTCAAGAAGGTATGGCTTGCTTTAAGGATATAACTCTTCAATGGCTGCCTCGACAAAAAAATCAAGAGGCAAATGATCTAGCTCAATCAATAACGGAGGTTTCTAATGACTAAAAAGGTCTGGACTGGGGATAAATTAACATCATTAATTATTGGTCTTAAATTTGGGGCTTCGAATCAAGACTTAGCCAAAGAATTTAAAACCACACCAAAAGCTATTGAGAGAGCGGTAAGTAATTATGGTCTAGCTAAATATAGAGATCATCGAGTAACTCCGGTAAAAGATGAAATCTTGGTTAAAGAAGTTAAGAGAAAAAAAGTAACTAAGAGTGAGATGAAAGAGCTTATTAAATATTTAGGGGCCGAAATTTATAATAATTATCAAATAGTTAAATTACCAGAACCTAAAACGCAGAAAGCAAAAAGCGGTAGAGAAGAAATTTCTATTTTAGATATAAGTGATGTGCATGTTGGAATGATTAATGAAACCTTTGACAATCGGAGTGCTAAAAAAGTGGTTACTTATAATTATGAGGTGTTTTTAAAAGAACTCGGTAATTTACAGAGTGCTATTTTTGATATTCATAAAATTTTAGAACCCTCATATCGGTTGAAAAAGATTGTTATTAATTTCCTTGGGGACATTATTACCAATGACCGAATTTTTGAAGAGCAGGTTTTTGAAATTGAAGAATGTGTTGGAAGACAGATTTGGAAAGCCATTCCTGTATTTGCTAATTTCTTTGTAAATTTATTGAATATTTATGAAGAGGTTGAGGTTAATTGTGTGGTTGGGAATCACGGACGTTCTCAAAATCAGTATAATGAACCAGTGGAAAACAACTTTGAATATTTTATTTATAAGACATGGGAAAAACAATTTCAAGATAGTAAGCGAATCAAGATTAATGTCCCGGATTCCCGTAGAGCTATTATCAATATTGGCCCTTGGCGGCATTTATTGGAGCATGGGGACTCTATTAGGGGCTTTTCAGAAAATGCTATTGAAAAGCAGATTAATAATCTTCATCGGGAAATGGGTGGTTTTGATGTCATGCACTTCGGCCATCTCCATAAATTAAAAGAAAGAGAAATTTCTGATAAAGTTATCGTTAAACAGAATGGTTGCTGGATTTGGAAAGATGATTATGCTTTCAAATATTTCAAAACCTACTCTGTACCGAAGCAGCATTTCTTTGGTTGTAATGATAAGCGGGTGGAAACTTGGAATTATAAGCTGGATCTTCGTTAATTATTAAAATGCTCTAAATTGTATTTAATAAAAGGAGTTTTTATATAAAATGGCTAAAAAATTCTTAATTTTAAGCCGGGCCCGAGCAGAACAATATTGTCCTCAAGTGCCCCATGTCGCTATTTCCGTGCGTGATCCTAACTCATATAAGGCTCGCCTGCCTAAAAACAGGGAAAGATTGGCTGCTCTCTATTTGAGTTTTGATGATTTAGACTTTAGGCCAGATAGTGTTGGTGATCGAAAAGTTGTGTTATTTAACACCAAACAAGCTAAACGAATTCTTAAATTTTATGAACAGTGGCGGGAGCAAGTATCGGTCTTTATAATTAATTGTGAGGCTGGAATTAGTCGAAGTGCCGCTATTGGAGCAGCTTTATGTAAAATTTCGGGACAAACAGATACAGACTTCTTCAGGAATTATTTACCTAATCGGTTCATTTATAGAAAAATTTTGGGGGCAAAATACGGTGGTTATGAAGAAACAGAAAAAGATAAAAATTAGTTCTTTACAAGTGAATAAACAGACCAGAAAAGTGTGGCTAATCAATCCAAAAACTCGGGTAAAGCCCTCAGATAAGAAATATAAACGAAGTAAAGCCAAGCGTAAATTTCGTAAAAAATTGAGAGAAGAGTATGATATTGATTAAAAAATTTATTGGATTAGTTTTTATGATTATCGGTTCTTTAATAATGACTCCGATTGTATTAGCAGTTATTAGTGGAATATTAATTTTTTTTGGTGGAATATATCTCTTTTTAATCGGATTGAACTTATGGGAGTTTTGATATGAGCTTAGACTCTATGCCAAAAATTGTTAAAGATTATGCTAAATATATTGAATATACTAATCTAAAATCCCCGAACTCTAAACAAATTAAAAAAATTGTGCAAACAGCCAATGAGAGAGGTTATCTTGGTTTATGTTTACAGCCGGGAGATCTAGGTGTAGCGATTAAATATAAACGACCTAAATTAAAATTAATTACGGTAGCTGGATTTCCACCAATCCATTCTTTTAATTTATTCGCAGATAACCGAAATAAACGATTGCATTTCGTACTGGGTTTCTATCGAAAGAAGGATATTGAAGAAATTAATACAATTATTGATAATGGTATCGCTGATGAATTAGATCTGGTTTTCCCTATGTATTGGTATGCCCGGGGAAAGTTTACTCGAATCTATAAGTTTCTTTCTGGAATTAAAAAAAGATATAGAAAACCAGTTAAGGTTATTATTGAGCTTGGAACAATCCTGAATCGAGATGTGGTACTCTATGAGGTTATTGATTTACTAAAACAATCTAGTGTAGATTATCTTAAAACCAATACAGGCTTAATTAAACAGCCATTTAAAAATTTATATGCTTCAATTTTTCATACTAAATTATTGATGCGTGATATGAATATCCAGATTCCAATTAAGGCTTCTGGAGGAATTCGGACAGAAGAAGAGGTGCAGAAATTAATTCAAGCAGGCGTACATAGAATTGGGACAAGTTCTGTCCCTAAAGTCACACAAAAAGACGAGGTAAAGAAAAATGATTAAAGACATTCCAAAAGAAGTTCAAGAAATAATGAGTTATCTAGCACATGATTTTGCCCGATCAATGAAAGATCCGGTACAGGATGAACAAGATTTGTATAATGATATGGTAGTCTTATACTTAGAAAATAAACAGACAAAAAAAGTAAAAGACCCTACGGATAAAAATCAGTGGTTCGTTTTCTTTAAAAGCCAAATGTTAAATAAATACAAAAAATTGGCCGCCGAAAGACGGGGCCTTGATCGTTTAAAGAAATTATCACGGATTTAATATGACAGCTAAACGTAAGAAACCTAAAAAATATCGCAAGAGGGAAAAAGTTAAACCTATTAGGGAGATTCAATTTAATCTTCCTCGAGCATTAAAAACATACTTAAATGATAAAGAAATATTATTGTTAAAGGGTATGTTGGCAAATTATACAATTCAAGATATGGCTGTAATTACGGGATATAATCGTAAAAATATTATGGAACGCTTAATTGATCTTGGTAGAGCATTACACGCTTTTGAATTAGCAGAACAAAAAATATTTCCCGAAAATGTGCCAAGTGCGGATTATTTGGTAGGGTTTAATGATTGTAAACGATTAATTAGGAGGTTAATTAATGAGCGGCTCAACTGGCGGAAGACCGTCAAAAACAGAAATCCATGAACGTAGAGAAAAAACTCGAGAACTTTTTTTAAAAGGTAAAACACCGCATCAAATTTCAAAGGCTTTGAGGATTCATTATAATACAGCCCTTGCTGATGTGCAATATTTACAGGCTCGGTATACTTCTCTTATTGTTAAAAATTCTCAGCTTGCGAAAAGACAGTTGGCTCGAGTAGAGCAGTTACTTGATGAAGTAGGTATTCTTAAAGAAAATTATTGGGAACTCTATAAAGAAATTCAGGAAAAAGTAAAAGAAAATAAGCGAAAGCTTAAAGAGTGGGAAAGGGAGGTTAAGGCTGTAAAAGCCGAATTAAAAGAAGCAGAAGAACAATATGCGGAAAATCGTTTTGATAAAGAGGCCCGTATTCGGGCCCGAGAATTAAGAAAGAAATTTGATTTAATTTCCCGGGAACCTCGGTATCCAGCCTATATTACTGCTCGAATTGATGCGTTAAAGGCTATTTTAGATAGAGTGGATAAAGAATCTAAACTTTTAAACCTATTTAATCCACAAGCTTTAATTGATAAGAATTATGTTTCTGTTGAAGTATTGAAAAGTGTTATGAAAATTTTCCAAAGTATCATTACCGATCTCATTCCTGAAGAAAAAAGACGATATGCTTTTAAACGATTAAAAACCATTGATATACAAAGCCTTGGTGGAGAAGAGGTTATAAATGCTGAATTCACTGAGAGCCGTCCCAAGAAACCAAAGAAAGTTAAGAAATCATCTGATGATGAGGAGATTGATATTTAATGGAAGACGATTATAAAAATACATGGTCAACTTTTTGGGAAGATGCGGAGCAAAAAGAAGCACAGCAATCTGGAACTTTTTCACAAATACCTGTATCTCCCGAAATCTTTTTTCGGGATTGGTTAGAAACGCCACTTTTCCCCCGCCAACAAAAGGCTGTTAATGCGGCTTTTAATCCAAAGGCCACTATGCTTAGTGACAAATTTGCTGAATTTGTTTTAGCTTGGGGTAAGGGTTCTGGTAAGGATTTGACTATAGCCTGTCTCTTGTGTTATACTATTTATTGGCTCAGTTGTTTGAATGATCCACAAGAAACTTTGGGTATTAAGAGCGGAGAACCTATTGATGTAGTCAATGTTGCTTTTGATGGAGATCAAGCTAAATCAGTCTTCTTTGAAAAATTTATTCGCATGGTTCGAAATACCGTTGATCCTATGACAGGTAAAAATTTCTTTGAAGAAATGGGGATGAACATTGATCGGGACATTATTCGTAATCATGTTCTGTTTCCTAAAAATATCCGGGCATGGTCTTTGAATTCTAAGGAACATAAGGCTGAAGGTAAAAATGTAATCTTGGGTATTTTTGATGAGATTGGATCTTTTCGATTTGACCAAGCAGAAAATATTCGAAAGCATATCCGAACTTCGGCCCGGACAAGATGCCCGAAATATTATAAGTTGTTTTATATTTCTTATCTAACATCACCCAATGATTATATGGCCTACCTTATTGATAGGGCCGAAGAGGGGCAGATGGGGAGAACATATTTTGATAGGGCGGCCACATGGGATGTACGCTCTACTAAAAAATGTCCCAAGAATCTTTTAAAATATGTTGTTCATAAAGAAACTTATCAGGAAGAATATGACGAAGATCCAGCTACGGCTATGTTAATGTATGAATGTAAAATTCCAAAGTATCGGGCTAATAATTTTATTAAGCGAGCCGATAGAATTACTGAATGTATTTCTTATGATAGACCCTCTCCAATGATTTTACAAGACTATCCAGATGAGGATGGTTATTCTAGTTTCTGGACAAGAGATATTGCTTCAGAAGAGTTTGAGCACTGGTTTCGTCCATTTCATACTTATGAGATTGAGGTAATGGAACGGGAATATGAAAAGAATCCTTCTGAGGATTTAGAGAATCGCATTAAAATTGAAAAAGAAAGACATTCGGCGGCTCAGTATTATATTCATATCGACCTTTCTCGAGGTGTAGTGGATGGTGCTGGCTTAGTAATGGGACATACTTACCGTATTTTGGATAAGACTAAAATTTATGTAGATTTAATGTTACAGATTAGAGCTCCCCGTTCAGTTGATGGAAAACCAAAAGAAATTGATTTGAACGATATTTTAGAATTTGTCATTGAAAATTTACAGAAAAAATTAAAATTCCCTATTGTTAAGATTACCGCAGACGGTTGGAACTCTGCTTTATTTTTAAATATCTGCGAGAAAAATGGTATTGAGGCCAAGTTAATTTCATTAGAAAAAAATACTGGGCCGTATGATACACTCAAAGATTTCATATACAGAAAGGATATTTCTTATTATTTATATCCCACAGCTATTCGAGAATTAACTGAGTTGATTGTTACCGAAAAAAAGAAAATTGACCATCCAAGAAAAAGTAAGTGGCGTATGAGAGAAGAGGGTGTCAACTTAGGGAGTAAAGATATTTCAGATTGCTTGGCTGGAATTGTAGCCAGCATAACCGAAGAATCCGACGGAGAACCCTTAGCCGTCGCAGGTAAATAAAGGAGGATATAATAATGGCTAGAAAAAAAACAACAAGAACCCCTAAAATTGGCCGGAAAACGAAAAGTGCTGTTCGTTTAAAGGGGACAGAACAAGTCCGTGATAGAAAACGGGAGGCGGTAGGTTTTGGATCTAAGGCGGCAACCTATCAACCATACAGTAGCCTTTCCATTTCTCAGTTACGGAATTTAATTTTAAGTACTATTTGGGCGGAAACCTGTGTTGAAACTATTGTTGATGAAGTCGTAAAATATAGGTTTCGTACAGATCCCGGGGCTAGTGATATTAATGGTTTGTTGAGTTATCCCTCATTGAAAGAGCCTTTATTTATGATACGAAAACAGTATCTTAAAGACATGCTTTTATGGGGTAATGGTGCTTGTATTATCGAATATAAACAAAATAAGCCGAATCAGTTGGTTGTTACTCCGGGCTATACTTTGAGAATTACAGATGATAATCCGCCAAAGTATAAACTTTTAAAGCTCGGGAGTAATTCTGAATTTGTGCAAAAGAAAGGTAAAGATCTGATCTTAGAAAATAAAGAGGTCATGCACTTTTGTATAAATAAAGACAGCGATTCTACTCTAGGAAGATCTCCATTAGAGCGGGCTTATAATGATATTGTGTCCGATCAGGAGTCTGCTAAGAAAATGGTTGCTTTTGTTAAAAGAGGTTTTACAAAACCTTCATTTATTTCTTTTAAGAAAGGTTCTTCTGTGAGCAAAAATGAGCTCATAGATTTTGTGGAATATTTGAACGGTCTTTTAACTGAAGGGGCCAAGGTTTTGGGGATCAATAAAGATGTAGATCTGAAGGAGATCCCTTATTGGGAAGCTAAGGAAATTATTGACCTTCAAAAATGGATTGGATTAAAGGTTGCTTCTGTTTATAAAGTCCCGCCTTTTATGCTTAACTTAGTTCAGGATGTCGGTTCTCTTAATGCTAGAGAACAGAAAGCCCGGTTTTTAGAAAATGTGGTTATGCCAATTTTAGAGTATGAGGCATTTCTTTATACTAATATTTTGGTACGCAAGGGCTATAAAAAACTTGATACTGTTATTACTTCCAATGTTTTGGGTACTCGTTTGAATTATGACCGGGCCCGAATTGCAAATCTTTTAGTTGGTTCAGAGGAAGGAATCTTAACAGTGGATGAGGCCCGCAGATTATTTTTTGGCCTTAACCCGAAAGGTGAAGAAACTAAACCGCCGATAGTCGAAGAACCCGGAGCATAACCTTGACAAATGACAATTTTTATGGTATACTTGTTATACATAAATTTTAACCATTGACCGGAGGATAATTATGAGTTTAGAAAAGACTATTCAACAATTTAAAAAGGATGATAGCAAAGCCTTAGCTAAGGTAGAAAAGATCGTTGAATCATCTTGTAAAGCTATTTCCACAGCCAAGAAATTAATGTTGAAGTTAAACGTGAACAATGTTTCTCAGATCAAGGAATTGGAGAAGGATATGACCGCTCATTTCCTTATTTTAGAGGAGTGGTATCAGAAAGTCAATTCTTTAAAAAAGAATAAGGAATATGCTTATTACCAAGCCTTAAAAAATGCCGCCGAAGAAAATAATGAAAAGTTTGTTTCTGCTCCATCAGAAAAAGAAGCGGCCCTATACGTTGCTGCCGAAAGAAAACTCAGGGATAAAATTCTGGGTTCAAAAAACGGTGCTGTAGAGGCTATGAAAACCTGTCGTAATTTAATTAACAATCAAGAATTGTCAACCCAAACCTCAAAGAAAGATGATCTTGAGGAAATAGAATAAAATATAGTGTAGTGTTAATGGTAGCACGCTTGACTGTTAATCAAGAAGTGGTGGTTCGAATCCACCCATTATAGCCATTAAAAAGGAATCATTATGCCTACTTATCAATATATTTGTAAAAAATGTGGACATGCTTTTGACGATATGAAGACTATATCAAAAAGAAATGAATCCATGTGTCCAAAATGCGGTAATACGGATAATGATCGCTTGATTGGAACTGGTGGTGGATTTGTCTTTAAAGGTGACGGTTTTTATGAATCTAGTAAAAAACAGTCCGAAATGTATCAACCTATGGACGGGAAGGATTAAATATGCTTCCGCAAGAAATGAATATGGTCTGTAAAGAGGCCTTTTTAGAATTAGTTTTTCAAACGTCAAAATATCGGGAAAAAACTTGGTGCTATTTTAATCCGTTTCGTGGAAAGAATCCTTCTTATCATATTACTATTGCGGATAAAGCTACAGGTTATGCTTCTGTGATTCCTTTAGATCCGAAATCAGCAATGCTTTTAGATAAGAATGGAATGAAACAAATTTATGTAAAAATTTTGGATGGTTTATTATTGGCTTCTAAAAAACATCAAAAACATGCCAAGCCAGTTGATTATAAACAATATCCGATTAAAGCTGAGGGTCGAGAGAGCCGTCTTGAACACATTGAAAAAAATGATAAAGTGACAGTCGAAATTTATGGCTGGTCTAAGTTAATTGTTTAATAAGGAAATAACGTGACTAAAAAGTGTAAGCATAAAAATATAGGCCAGAAGTATATTCACACGAAAAAATATGATGAACCTATTTTGGTGAATGTTACTTACTGTACGAATTGTGGTGAGGTTTTTAAAGGCTCGGTGTCTTTTGTGAAGCCTATAACATTACCAGAATCTCAACCACAAATTATTAATACTCTGCCTGCCAAGAAGTCTCAAAATATTCAAACCCAATCAAGAAGTTCTGTTTCCCGGGAAGCGGCTACCAAAGCTGCTCGAAATTCAAAGTCTAAATCTAAGAAGAAAAAATCAAAAGAGAAAGTTATTAATCCACACCCTCCCCGAGGAGATGCTGAATTAAGAAAAAATAGTCGGAAACCTTCGGCCACACCAGCACCAAAGGGGTCTAATTTGGCGGATATTGTAAGAGCTAAATATAAAATTAAAGAAAATCCAAAACCAAAACCATCTATAAAGAGTACTACTAAGACGAAATATCGTGCAAGAGATCCTTATGAAGGTGAACCTGATGAGGGTGGCGATCCTAAAGTATTTTTGAAATAAGCCGAAAGGATTTTATTTTATGCGGATAAAAGATTTAAGTAAAGTCAAGGAGTTGATTCGTTCTAAGCTCCCAGAATATTTACATGATATTGGTTGTAAAACTAACGGAACAAAGGTTCAATGTCCGAATACTGAGGCCCATGAACATGGTGATGAAGAGAAACTTTCGGCGGCCTTTTTACCCGACTCTCAGAATAAATTAATTTATTGTTTTGTAGAGGAACGATCTTGGGATATTTTTGATATTCATGCACTTAAAATGGGTGTTGAACTTAAGGGCCAGAAATTTTTTACAGTTTTAAAAGATCTAGCGCAGAAATACAATATTCCCATTGAAGAGGAGTATGAATATTCAGCAAAGGAAAAGGCCAATTTCCGGCAGCGGAACTTTTTAGAGAAATTACATAAACTTTCTTGTACGGGAGGTCGCCCGAAAAAGGCAGTTTCTCTTTATAAGAAGCGTAATATTTCTAAAGAAAAATTAGTCACATGGCGCATTGGTTATTTATCTCCAGAAGATATTTCACCTGAGTTAAATAAAGAATGTAAAATGCTTTTTGATTACCGTCTATTGACTGTTTTTCATAAGCCGGGATTGGTGATACCTATTTTAGATGAGAATAAACAATATTCCGGGGTTATTATCCGCATGTTTAATACAAATGATAATGATCCTTATATTAAAATTTGTATCAAAGGGAGTAATTTATTTAATGTAGAGCGTGTTCGGGGTAAAGAACAATTGACTATTGTAGAAGGAGTCTTCGATGCAATAGCTTTACACCCAGAGCAGAATGTTGTTGCTTGTTTAACGAATGTTGTGAATGATGCCAATTTGGAAAAGATTGCTAAAATGGATATGAAAAAAATCCGTTTGGCTCTTGATCCAGATAATATGTATAAAGGGACAGCCCGGGATGGTTTTCTGAGAACGATTCTTCGGATGAAGAATTTAGATACCGAAATTTCTGTTATAAAAATGCCTGTGATTGAGGGTGAACCTAAACCCGATCCAGATGAGTATATGAAAAAACATACTCTGGAAGAGTTTAATGGTTTACCAAAAATTGAAGCCATTAATTATTTGATTAATAACTATCAAAAAGGTTTAATTAAAGCAGATGTTCTATATGACTTCATTGCAGGGTGTCCAAATTTAATCCGTAAAGAACGATATATTAATATTTGTGCTAAAGCTCTGGATATTGGTAAAAGACAATTAACACAATCTATTGATGGTATCTCTGAGAAAAAAGATTCCTTTAATATGATTCAATATGTTCAGGAAAAGGATTCTTATGATGAACTCTTAGAAGGTTTTACTGAATTGGCGTGGAATAAAAATTTCTCAGGAATTCCTTCAGGGTATCCGCTCTTTGATAAAAAATTTGGCGGCTTTGAGGATACACTTTATTTATTCGCCGGATTTCCAGAGATGGGAAAGACATCCTTCCTAATAAATTTTGTTTATCATTTAGCTACCTATGAAAATACTTTTGTGGCCTTTTATTCCTTAGATGATGGGGCAAAGAGAGCCATTATTCCCCGGTTAATGAGTATTACTTCAGATCTCACTTCTCGACAGGTACGACAGCCAGAAAAATCTTATGAAAAACAATGGTTTTCTGGTATGAAAAACTTGAAAAAGATGAAAGAGAATATGATTATTAAAGACGGGGCGGATATTCGTACTGTTGATGATTTGGATAATTTTATAAAAATTCATTCAACTATTGCAGAAGAGCGGGGTAAGAAATTTATTATCGTTATTGATAACCTCCATGATCTTAATGCGTCTACCAAGCGAGATTTAGAGGCCACACAGAACGCCCAAAGAGTAGCCTCTTATTTAAAAAGATTACCGCAAAGAATGAACTGTCCGATTCTCGCTACCGCAGAGGTTCCAAAATCTTCCAGCAATAAACCCACTGGAAAAGATATTAAAGAATCCATTGATCTTTGGTATGCGGCACGGTTCGTTGCGGGAATTTATTCAAATTTCCATGAAGTTAAAAATAAAAATGAATCTAACCTGCATTGGGTGGATGAAAATGGAAAATATCATCCTATTATGGAATTATTTATCTCCAAAAATCAGACGGGCGAAGCCGAACATGGGACTTTATTTTATAAGTTTAACTTTAAAAATAATCAATTAATTGAATGTACGGAAAGAGAAACCGAAGTTCTTAGCGGCGGCGGGTTTCTCACCTATATGGAGGAATAATTATGAACAAAGAATCGGTTTTAAAAAGTTTAAAAGCTGCTTGTGTTAGTCCTATGAAACATATTCTCGATATTATTTTAAGCCGAGATAGTGCTCAAATGAAACTGCGAGCTATTGAACTTTATTGTCGAAAAACTTTAGAAATCATTAATAAAACGGCAGAGGAAAAATTAAAATGATCTTGGTAATATTAATAATTTCACTTTCAATGATACCTATTTATGGGCGTGTATTTAAACAATTCATAGCGCATACCACGTCAAACATTATTCGAGAAGCCGAAAATATATTAAAAGGAGAAAAGTATGATTGAAGTACAACCGAAATATAAAGCTAATGAGCGGGTTTACATCCCCAGTATTGGTTATTCTGGTGTAGTCATAAGTTGTCGTAAAGCACAGCATATTCGTTCTTACGAATATTTAATTATAACTTACCCGGATAATAAACAACGAATCCTCCCGGAATCGGCTTTAAAAGAATGTTCTGGAGCTTAGATATAACTAAACTATTAAACATATTTTGGAGGTAATAAATGTATCAGCAAACTTCATTTTTAGCGTATCAGGAATTAGTTACAACGGGTCAAATTAGTCGGAGACAGGGCCAGATATTGAAAGCTATAATTGAACATCCATTTCCGCTAACTAATTTAGAGATCTCAGAAATAACTAAACTTCCGATCAATTCTGTTACTGGTCGAGTTAAAGAGCTCAGAGATAAAGGTTTGGTTCAAAAAGCTTATGTGAAAAAAGAACCGAGAGCTTCAATCGCTTGGAAAGTTGCTTACGATATAGCCCTGTAAAGGAATTTTATGATTGATTTTTCTAATAAAAAAATTCTAGTCCTTGGAGATATAATTTTAGACGAATATATTGAAGGAGAGGTGTCCCGTATTTCTCCTGAAGCCCCTATACCCATTCTGGATAAACATAAACAATATTATCGTCTTGGTGGGGCGGCTAATGTGGCTCGGAATATAGCCAGTTTAGGGGCTAAGGTATGGCTTATAGGCCGTATTGGTAATGATTCTGCTGGAAAGAGAGTTATAAAATTACTTACCAAAGATAATATTTATGTGGATCTTTTATTGAAAGATTCAAAGATTCCAACTATTTTAAAGACCCGATATGTGGCAAATAACCAGCAGCTTCTTAGGGTGGATTATGAGGATCGAACTTCGGTAATTCAAAATAAAAAATTTCAAAAATTATTAAACCAAGATCTTGATCGACACATGCGATATTTTGATGGTATGATTATTTCCGATTACAACAAAGGAGTTGTTTATCCTAAGCTTTTACAACATATAAGTTGTATCCAAAAAAAATATCAGAAAATTCTTACCGCAGATACACATAAAATCGACTGGACTCCTTTTAAGGGTTTTACATGCCTTACGCCAAACCTTAAAGAATTTCAGACAGCGTGTAATGTATTTGTAAACGGACTCCATTTATTATCCCGTTACGGCAAACAGTATTTAAAAAAGTATCGTTTAAAACAATTATTAATTACTTTAGGTCAGAATGGAATGTTATTGGTGTCCGAAAAAAGAACGAAATATTTAGCCTCACAGAAAAGATCTATTATTGATGTAACTGGTGCAGGCGATACTGTAATTGCCACCTATACACTGGGTTTGGCTGCGGGATTACCCCCGTTAAAAGCAGCTATTCTGGCAAATCGAGCAGCCGGAATTGTAGTAACAAAACCCGGAACCGCCACCGTCACTACGGAGGAATTATGGTCAAAGAAAAAGATCTAAATTTTATTCAAGATCACTTATTATATATTAATAGTAAGGGTAAAAAAGTCCGGCGTTTACCGAAAAAATGTCTTGGTGGGTTTTATTTTTTAGAGGCGGCCTATAAAAATCTCCTTCAAGGATACTTTGGTTATGTACCGCCAACTTTAATAAAAGATAAAAAAGCTATTCAAGCCTGTCGTCAAGGGCTTTTAAATAAAATCCTAAAAGAATTAAATGGAGTAGATAATGCAAGCAAAGAAAAAAGATCCTAAAACTTTAGCTTTTGAACTTGAATTGAATCAATTATTGGTAAAATATGGTTTTTTAACCTCAACTGTTCAGGCTCATTCTATAATTGTATCTACTTCAGTTATGGAAAATCCAGTAATTTCGATTGTTGCTGTTGGAAAGAATTAATATGAAGATAACTGCCGATATAATTAAAACTGCTGTTTTATCATATTATAGATACCAAAGACAAATGATCTGTACTGATGAGTGTTGGTGTGGAATTTCTGGGGAAACTTGTGATGTCTTAGTGGATTCAGGAAAATATTTTTATGATATTGAAATTAAAATTAATAAATATGATTTATGGAAAGGCGAAGCCAAAAAACGAAAACATTATATATATAATCGAGCTATTATAAGCGATCATTTACACCACCCAAATTATTTTTTAATTTGTGTTCCGTCTTCCTTAATAAACGAGGCCCAAAAATGGGTACAAGAAACGAATACCAATTATGGTATAATTGAATTCTCCGAAGATCTTTGGAATCGTATGGGTAAAGCTAAATGCTTTTGGCGATTTGAAGATTTGATTCGAATAAAGCGCAACCCCAAAAAACTCCGGGAAAATAGGGGTACTAGATTATCTGAAGCTTTAGTAAAGAGATTATGCTCTGCTTATACAACATTACGACAGAAAAATTTAAGAAAAGGGGTCTGTGGCTGAGTGGTTAAAAGTAACGGTCTGTAAAACCGTCGGGTCTTTGCCCTTCGTAGGTTCAAATCCTACCGGGCCCACCATTTTTATCTCAGCCTTGACATAGAGCTATCTTTGTGGTATACTTATTAAGGTGGTACTTTAATGAAACAATTTTTCTTAACAGTATTTGGAGCCGCCACAGCGAATATTTTAACCTTCCTTTTTTATCAAGGATTTGTTAAAAGTTATTGGGGCCGCAATGCCAGAGAAGAAATTACTCGTTGGTTTGATCGTATGTCTAAACACATGAGGAAAAAGAAAAATGACTGATCGAAATTTTATGACTTTAGATTTAGAAATGAATCAGCCCTCTGGTAAAATTATTCAGATCGGTGCTGTAATTGGAAATTTAGCTTCAGGCAAAATTATTGCCGAATACTTATGCCATATTAAAGTCCATGAAATGATCTCAGATTATATTCATAATTTAACAGGCATTTCTCAAGAAGACGTTAAACATGGAATTACTTTAGACCAAGCTTATCGAAGTTTATCACAGCTTCATAAAAGATACGAATGTTTCCGTAATCCAATTACATGGGGTGGTGGAGATTCATTAGAACTACGCAATCAACTTGGCTGGCCGACAGATGAGATGTTTCTTTTTGGTCGCCGTTGGATTGATGCTAAAACATTATTCGTTTCTTTAAGGTTCGCCCGGGGACAGCAGCATCAAGCAGGCCTTGCCCGGGCCTTAAGAAAATTTAATATGGAATTTCAAGGAAAGAAACACTGTGCTGTAGACGATGCTCGGAATACTTTTCTAATTTATCGTCGCATGTTACAGGAATTACGAACCCAAAATCTTGGAGAAAATAATGAGTGAATCAAAATTCAAGACATTACGCCACATTGAAACTGTCCGTAATTACCTGAATTTTGCGGCTATGGAATTACTGAGACGGGGAACTAAACATGACCAGTCTAAATTAGAGAGCCCGGAATTAGAAATTTTTGAAGAATATACGCCTAAATTACGGGATCTTACCTATGATTCACCAGAGTATCGGGCTTGTTTAGAAGAAATGGATGTTGCCATTAAACATCATCATTCCAATAATAGCCATCATCCAGAACATTATGCTAACGGTATTGAAGATATGGATCTTTTTGATATACTTGAAATGGTCTGTGATTGGAAAGCTGCCGGGATGCGCCAGAATGATGGAAATATTTTAAAGAGTTTGGAAGTCAACCGGAAAAAGTTTAAGATCAATAAACAGCTTTATGAAATCCTTAAGAATACTGTTGAACGATACATTCAGACATGGGATGTTCCGAATAAAGCAAGGGAATCTTAATGAATTTAAAAGAGTCTTTAGAGTCTTATGGATACGATTTATCGGAATTTACTGAAGCACAAATTGAACAGGTTCTAAATATAATAGAACGAAAGAATATTTTTCTAGGTATGACGACTAGCGAAATTATAGGTAATTTAGTGAACTTAATTAAAGAAAAACAAACTATACAGGAGGTATCAAATGGAGCTTACATTCAAAGATAGGTTAGTTTTTGGAAGCCTATATCCGGCCAAAGGTTCTATATTAATCCAAACAATCGTTTCAGATATTCAGGATAAGGTTAGTCTTTCTCAAGATGATATGGTTAAAGCTAATCTTCGCCTTGAAAATAAACAGTATAAATGGGATACCACAAAGGTAAAACCTATTGAGGTCGAATTTACTCATGCTGAATTAAATTTCCTTAAAGAACGGGTTCAGGAATTAGATAAAAAAGAAGAGGTTGAATTTGACTGTTTAGCTTTATTTAAAAAGATCCAAACCGAACCTTTAAAAAAGAAAAAAGTTAAAAAATAATGCGCTTAAAACAAATCTACTCCGGCCTTTATTTTCTAAAGTTTCCAAATCAGTATGAATTAACTATGACTATGATTCGGCTTCAGGAATTTTATGAGAGCCCTTATTTAAAAATCCGAGGAAAAGTTTTTACTTTAGAAGAATTCATGGATATTTATGCTAAGAATACAGGAAACTTTACCTATTGTACGGACTGGAATGGCTTCAATATTCCCGGAGAAATAATTATTGATTTCTATTTGACTTATTGGGATGATCTCCGAGAAAAAGAGAAACAATTGTGGAGTCAAATTGATGATATAGTTTTAAATAACTATTCTTATTTTATTGCTGGTTGTGATAATACTGTTTTGGCCCATGAAACCGCTCATGGTTTATTTTATCTTAATGAGAATTATCGTAAACAAATATTGGAATTAATTAAAACTATGCCTGCGGGTTTTATATATCGCTTTCAACAAGCTTTAAAAAAACGGGGCTATTGTAAAAAAGTTTATGCAGATGAAATTCAAGCATATTGTATAGATAATATTATTAGTGGCTGTAATCAGCTTGATACTTTAAAAGTGTTACCGGGTGAAAAAATCCTTTGGAAACAATTTTATAAAATTTTTAAGAAATATTATAGAGAGAAATTAAAATGACACCATCTTTTATTCCGTCTGAATATTTATTAATTACAAGAGGTATACAATCACCTTCTAAAAAAACTATGACTCTTATAATTTCTGCTAAATCTACAGGAGATTATTTGGGTGTCATTAAATGGTACGGGGCTTGGAGACGATATTGTTTTTATCCAGCAAATATGACTGTATTTTCTTCTGGATGTCTTAAAGATATTCAAAACTGTTTAGATAAATTGATGAATGAAAGAAAAACCAAATGCGAAACAAAAAATTAGAAAAGTACGTTAAACGCTATACCGGGGTTTCCTTAAAAGTCATTACTCAAAAATGGTTCTGGGGTGGTTACGGGGCTAAATATCAATCTAAAGGAATTTTGTATATTCGAGAAGATCTTTTAAATTTTAAACCTTTAATTTGGCATGAAATGGGACATCTTATGGATGGAGCAGAAGATTGGGTTGAAAATGAAGTCAAAGCTCAACTCGCTGTTTTTAAAAAATTGAAGGATCTTGGTTATGAAAAAATTTATCGAGATTCCTTAATGTGGGTAACTGTTCGTTGGGGCAATCAAAACAATGAAAATAACAGAAATTATGCCAAGGCCCGAAAAAGAATTCTCGCCGCTATTATTCAAAATCCAAAAAAATATGCTTTCTTTGATTAAGGATCTTTAAAATAATGAAAACTCGAGTCGTTCATTGCAAACGTGAACCCTATGATGTCTATATTGGCCGACCCTCTAAATGGGGCAACCCCTTTATTATCGGCAAAGACGGGTCTCGAGAAGAAGTGATCCAGAAATATCGTACCTACCTTTTATCCCATCCAAATCTTCTAAAAGATCTTCTAAGTCTTAAAGGCAAGGTTTTAGGGTGCTGGTGTGCGCCAAAGCCCTGTCATGGTGATGTTTTAGTAGAAATCTTAGAATCTCTCTGAGAGCCTCTGTAAGCCGTTTTCTTATTATAAGCCACCCAGTACTGGAAAAAGCCCTGATCGTCTGTCTCAGACGAACTGGGCCTCAACCATACCATAAATTGACCGGAATGGGGCCACAGTACTGTAATCACCCGGCTGACAGAGCCGGGAGAGCCGAGGGCCGGGGAAACCCCGGGCCGAGGCTGTCTCACGGAAGAGTTTCTGGTAATAAAAAAGCCCGGGTATTCCTACTTTACGGTCTAGCCGTATTTCAGATCCCGAGCTCCGAGCAGGTATTCCTACTCCAATTATACATTAAACATTCTTTGGGCCTGCAAGTCATTTGGATGTTTTTCCATGTGCCGTGCCCGTCTTTTTCTTTTATTATCCTCAGTTCTTGCTCGCTGGCGGACATATTTACCAGTAGCTTGATTATGAGCTTGACGGCGTGCTTTGGCTTTATTTCCAAATCTTGCCTTTTGTCTATGCGCCATGATGTGTCACCTCCCTTCAGTAACTACATCACGGCAAAACCTCCTGTTAAAATCATACGACCTCCTCTTTATTTCTTTCCCGATCCCGGACGTTCTTTTCTTCGCATTTCTCCACCACATTTAGGACATTTAATATCCTTACAATGCTTTGAAGTCTTCTTTGTATGACCACAATCCACACATTCACAATTATGTGTTTCCCTTAAATCCTGATAAGGTCTACGCTTTTTAATAATATTAGTAAAAAATTTTTCAGCACTCATTTAATTCCCCTTATTTTAAGAATTTAATTTTTCAATATCTACTGTTAAAAGTTTTTTCTTATCCTCAACCGATTTTGAAAGAAGTTGCTTATCTACCGATTCTCTAATTTGATTTTCTGCAATCTTTTTTAAATAAGCCTCAATATCAGATAAACCTAAATCCATTAAGGCCTGAATTTCTTCTTGAGTTAAATTAATTTCCATTTTTACACCCCCTTAAAGTTATGATAAAGCATAATAAGGAACCGCTTTTTGTCCTCCATCAATAGTCATACCAAGAAATCCATCAGGAGCATCTGTTGTTGGATCTTTCGTTGAAGATACCGTACATCCATCAAATCTTATACATCTTCCTGAGCCGTCAACAGGAGTACCGTTATTATCTAAATAAAGTATATATTTTCCACTTGCTAAATTTCCATTTTGTTTCAAATGCAACAAATTACCAATTCCATCGGCCTCTAATAATGTATTATCAGCAGTTGCCAAACTACTATCCTGCATTACATATAAAAGAGGATTATTTACTTGTGGTGCATTTGAATATATTAAACAGGCCGCAGTAAGCGTCCCGGATTTGATAACACCTGCCGAAACAATTTCTACAACAGTACCTGTTCCCACATTATCAAAACGTGCCATATTAGCTGTCGACGATGAATTATTATTCCGAATATTTACGAGATAAGAATTAATCTGTATTGCATTACTATAAATATACAAAGCATATCTATTCGCAGCCAAAACACCGTTTTGAGTAAGAAGTAAGTTCGTTCCAGAACCATCATTATATATTTCTACCACACCTGCTGTAGACGAAACATGATCTTGAACAATTCTGGCTAACAAAGAATCATTATTTTGTATAGCACTAGAAGAAAGATCAAAAGCATACCTCCCAGAATCAAGAACTCCACCAACAAGAATATTTAAACATCTCCCTCTACCACCACCACTTATTCGTACTACATCACTGAGAGAATTAGCATGTGTTAATTGAAACATTGCTAATTGTGCATCCCCATCTGTTTGTTCAACATCAGACAATGCAAATAATCCTCGCTTGCCTGAAGCCAAAGCAACATCTATTTTAATATATACACCATGCTTATCGGATAAAGCATTTACAATATTCAATCTCCCATCGGGATTATCGGTTCCTATCCCAACCTTACCTTCCTTTAAAACTAGTGTATTTACAACAGCAGAGGCAGCAACAGATTGAAAAACTGCAACTGAATTTTGATTAATAGAAACATTATCGCTTCCATCAACAGCAACTACACCAGAATCTAATTGTGTATCTGTATTTTGACTATGCTTTAATGAAATAGCACTCGCTATATCCGCATCAGCCTTTACTGTTGCTAATGATACCGAATTTTCTTCGACACCATCTAATTTATTTTTTAAATCCGTAGTAAAAGCCTCTTCAATAGCATCTAAAGTTCCTTTATTACTATGGGTATGCTCATTAGCTACAGCATCCGTTGTATCTAAATTAGGAACATTAGATAATCCAACATCTATCTTATCTACGCCATGAGGATTATTCAAATCTTCTATATGATCTTTAACTTCTTCTGCTGTTTTACTATTGCCCTCACCATCATCCAAACTTTCGGCCTTATCTACAATACCATCATCATCAGTATCATATACTGATTTTTTCATATCACCAGCAGATGCGCTAAATTCTTTTCTTCCTTCTAAAGAATAAGAAATCACCGCTGTACCAGTCGAGGCTTTAAATCGGATCTTAGTACAGTCATAATTATCCGTAAGAACATCTCCAGAATTACCCGTCTGTTGACGTACCCACGAAGTATCATCGTAAACTTCCACAATAACACTACCAGAAATAATATGCAGACCCCATTCACTAATAACAAAATCTGGCTCCACAACTGTATAAGTAGTAGTTAAATTTTCTGTATTATCTCTTAAAAACCGCATATAAACCCCTTAATAAATATAAATAATAGCCCAACCACATGCCCCTAAAATACCAACCCACATATTATCGCCTCTTATATCTTTCGGTTTCATCAATTAAGCTTAATTTAGACAAAACCTCATTTTCACTACTAGACCGTTCTCTCATAATATCGAAGAAAGGTAAGGCCCCATAAACTTTATTTGACAATTCAACCACAGTTCTTTTTTCAGGAACCCGATAAGTAATACCATAACAAATTAAATTATTTGTCTCCGTAGAACTTAAATCGGTTCCGGCAATAGATACTTTAGACAATAAATAAATTTCAGTATCTAAACCATCTAACAATAATGTTCCACCATAGACGGGTTTATAAAAAGACTTGATTTGTTCTATATACTGTCTCATTAAAACAGTATCGTCTATAGAACCCAAAGGACTAATTACTTTTTTAAATTCTGGCCGTTTAATCACCTCTGTCCCACCAAATAAACCCGTATCCTTAATGACTTGTATAGGCTCTAAACTTCTCTTTGCATACGTTACGGAAAAGGTAAATGTAGTGTTACCCGGATCAGATAAATCTTTTGGTAAAATAGTCCCCGTAGGTAATTGATTCAAATCAAAATAAGATAAAATCTTACTCCCGGATACCGAAGACTGAAAATAACTTATAGGTAATTCAATGTTCGTTGTAGATATTACTCCAGAAGATAATTTTGTAGAAATAGTCACCGATACTTTAGCCGAAGCCCCTTGATCGGACAATAATTTTTCCAAAAAAGGTTCTACTGAAGAAAAAGAAAAATAATAAAATTTAGTATAACCATAAATATTAACATCTTTATAATACCAATAAAAACCCGTACCAGCATTTTCAGGATTAACCGGGCCCACAGCCCTATATTTACCAATAGCTGTTCTTTCCTCTAAACCATAGCTGCCCGTAAGTACAAGCCTACTCCTAGAGCGAGACACATCAGCAATCGGCTCAAATCTTTCAATGGATACCTCTTCCAATTTATCGCCTACAGTATATGTTTTTACATTAGAGAGAGAATCCGTAGCTCGCACATTTAATCTACCATGACGGTCTATATAATAGACATACTTTCCAAAAAATTTCACAACCCATTCTAATACACCCCGCAAATCTTGATAAATCCATTCAGTTGGCGGAGCCGCATAATTTGGAATATCAACAATAGCGTCAGGTAAACCACCAATATTTAAAATCTCTTTTAAAACTCGATCATAAGTTTTAAATGTTCCCGTTTGGCCGGGCTGAGGCGGCTGGTATAAATAATAAGACGGGCTATATAATTGATCTAAGAAATAAGATAGATCTCGACATTCATAAACTATTTCTTTAGTCTGCCCCGTTAAACGTCGTCTACGTCCAATTACAAAACCTGTAAAAATAGGTTGACTATAATTATTTTCATTAAAAATATAGGCATAAATTTTCTCGCTCAACGCCAGTGATGGAACCGCATCATATTCTACGACCTCCACTACAGTCATAGAACTTCCTTCCACATCTAAACGAATTTCTTCAATATAAATAGAATCACTCTTAGGAAAAACACCCGAAGCAGTAACCACTCCGCTTCCAGCAGAAACTAAACTATTATAATTTGATCCAGTTAAATAAATAGAATCAAATGGAAGCCTAGTATTTCCGTATAAAGTGTTTATTGGGTTTGAGCCTTGAGAAGTGGAACCTGATCCGGTTGACCCCGAAGTGCCGCTAAAACCTTCCGTATCCTCTAAATCTGGAAGTTGAGGACTTTCTTCCACCACAGTTTCTTCTGGGTTAGTTAAAACACCTGTTCTGGGAAATACCCAGACTTTTAAATACATAGGAATAGATCTTGAGTTAGACGTACAAGTATTTAAAGATAAATCATGCGCCGTTTCATTAAAATTTAATCCGGCATCATCATCTGTTATTCCATCTATTGTCCATGTATTAGTATATTGAAATGGAATATTAGAACCGCCCGGGCCATAAGGTACTAATCTTTCATAAGAAGTCTGTTCTTTATTAAAAGACCATAAATCTCCGGTAATTTCTTCACCAGTATGGCTCGTATCTCTATAATAATTATTCAACTCATCTAAATCAATAATACCTTCGCTAACCAAATCTATACAATTATCACCAATACTATTACAAAATCTTACAGCCAAAATATCATAATCGGCGGCAGGATAAGTGGCCCTCACTTGAACCATAGTATCTTCCCAATCAATTTCTGGTGTAACATCAGTCAATTGCCAAGCCACCTCACCAGAAACATGAACATAATTCCATGAAAGATATGGGCGATAAATAGCCGCAAAAGATCTTCTAAAGAAAAAACCAGAACCATTCTGCCATTTACAGACCTGCCTACTCACAGAAGTACTACCGCCATTAGTCCAAGCCCCTAAAGATTCTGAAGTCCCGGGTGTGGCTACCGAAGAAACATTAGAAACTAAATCCTCTGGCGAAGTTAATAAAATAGATGTGATAGTTTTAGATCTCCATCTTAGCGTAGCAATAACAGGATTCGCTAAAAAAGTTCTAAAACCAGAATTTTCTTGTGATAAATCAGTTTTTACTTCAGACATATTAATTCCTATTCCGTTGGCCCATCAGGATTAGCTCCCCAATCCTCTGATGAAACCGCTAAATTTAAAGAATCACTTTGATGGATTTCTCCCGATTCCAAAGTTATTTCAGCCACAGCCGTTTGATCGACTCCACCAATAGATTCTCTTAATTCAATTTCTTTAACCTGTACTTCAGCACCACCAGAACTATCCGTAACATAGAGCCTATAAAAAGCATACGCCGTTGCATTTAAAAACGAGTATACTTTAGGCCCATCATCCGTCCAAGATTCCCCACTAACTGTATGTATATCAGTCCAATTAACGGCATCATTCGAACCTTGAATTTTAAAATCTTTTGGAGTTCGGTTTACATCTCCAGAATATCTGGAAGTAATAGCTACTTCGACAATTACCCTTCTATCACTTTGACCAAATTCATAACGAGTCCAAGCGGGCAATCCAGCAGATCCCCAAAAAGTAGAACCATTATCATCCCAAGCAGCCGAAGCTATGCCACTATCAGAGATAGTATTATCTCGAGTCACTGCCAATGTACGCCAGATATTATAGACAACTTTCTGATAATCTAAATCAAAACTTATATCCCGACCCGCTACATCAAAAATTTTAATTTCTATATCTTTATCAGAATCCAAGAGTACCCGAACCTTATTATCTTCAAATAAAGATTTTGCCCCACTATTTACCGCTATAGTATAAGAGCCAAAATCAGCAGAAGTCGTGTTCATAGAAAAATCTACCGCCCACAGGCGGATTAAATCTGGAAATAAATCAGAATAATCCCCAAAACCCGGGGTATCATTTACAATAATCTTCATTACAAAATCACTTAATAAAGTATCAAAACCAAAAATCGCTTTATATTGAGTAGCATAACTATATTCAGCAAAATCAAAATCAGCTAAAGAATAAGAAGACCCGGCGTATTCAAAAGCCTCTCCATTCCAAAAAAACGTGCCTGCGGCAATATCTATTTCCTTATTTCCAGTATCCAAAGAAAAAGAATCCAAACCATCTACAACAGGAATATAAACAGTATCTTTTAATACAGCGTCCTCATAAACCTCAATTCTATCCAAAGGAACCACATCATTATAAGTCACTTCAGCATATTCACCCCGCCATAATACAGAGGCATCAATTGGATCAGTTAAATACAACAGACTTATATCTTCCTCTATAATTTCATTCTCAATTTGATATTGAATCTTTATATTAACTGTGCCATGAGACTGTCCAGAAAAATCCACTGTGATATTTTGTCCAGACAATCCACTCCAATCAGACCAAGAACTTCCGCTATCAAAACTATACCGATAAGCCGTAGGAGAAATGTATACTTTCATATCCTGAGAAGTCGTAGTTACATATCTTGGATACTCAGCCAATGCTGGCGCAACTTTAGGTTTTAATTTAAAAGAATGATATTTATCTTGATAATCCTGAACTTGAATCTCTAAAGACTGTGCTAAATTAGTCACATAAGGATTAATCTTCAATCTACTATTTAGAAAAATTCCATCTTCGATAGAATAGGTAGCGTCCGTATATTCCTGATTAATATCTAAAATTTTGGCATAAGCCACTGATTTAATTGGTTGATTAAAATCTATAGTCCAATAATCCGCAGTTTCAAATAAGTATTCTTTATTAATACCGAAAAACCAAATATCATTTAAAAGATTAGAATAAAATAACTCTTCCATTTCAAAAGGAAAAGTCATTAAATACATATTAACTTTTAAATCCTCGGCTCCAGTTGCTACCGACGTTACTTTTATCTGAAAAGTTTCGGTTGGATCAAGCATCTGAGTTAAATCAAAATATTTAATTTTCTGATAGTTAGACCCATCCGCAGATACAGTAATAGTATCTTTTAATACCTCATTGGCATAAATTTCAATAATAGTATTACCAGAAGATCCGGTATCTTTTAAATAAATAGAATAACCTACGGTACACCCAGAAATAGTCATAGGAACACTACTGTCTATGACACCGGGCTCAGAAAAATAAAAAGGATAATTAATAATATTAGGTAAGAATTTAGATGGTAAAAGAGCTTTCCATTGAAGCTCTGGGGATAACGAAACCGTATTGACTGTCTCCCATTGTAAAGCTGGAGTTAAAGTCTGCTCACCAATAGCATACCATTCTAAAGAGGGGTTTTTTTGAAGCCGATCATAACCAAATTCTTGAGTGGTTGGCGTAAAGTCACTGGTATAACGGGCAACATTACTAACTCTAATTTCATCCATCCAACCATTATAAAACTGAGAGGGAGCCGTAACCTCAGCACCAACCATAATCCCATTAGCATGATTAGGCGTACCAATAGATCGACCATCTGTGGTTGAACCTTTAGACACACCATCAATATAGATTGTCCAAGTATTACCACTACGAACAAAAGCAATATGCTGCCAAGTACCTGTACTTAAGCCGGAAGAAGTTGTCGCTAAAACAATGGAAGTTGCGCCCCAAATTCGGGCCTCTCCAGAACTAATAAAAAACTGCCAAGCACCAGCAGCCGTACTAAACGCCCAAATATTACCATTCGAAGAAATATTATTAGGATGAATAAACGCTTCTATAGTAAAGTCACTTGTACCAAAGGCAAAATCGGCATGATTATTTAATTTCAAACGAGCATCAGAGCCATTAAATAAACCAGAGGCCCCCTGAAACTTATATTGTGCTGTATCAATCTGTACCGCACCCTGAGCAACCACAGTCCTACCGTAATTAGAGGCATCTGGAAAAGACGTAGAACCGTCCAAACCATTATTATGTAATAATACTAAGGTATTATTATCCATTAATCACCTTTCTTATAAAGACTTCACAAACTTAAACAAAAAACTGTTTGATTTCTGATCCTCTCCCGACGGAGTAAAACTTTCAAGATAACAATCCGCCAAAGTCATTGTACCATTTTCATCAGATATTTTCAAATCGCCTTTTTCAGCCAAAGTAAATTGAGTATTCAAATTATAAAAAAATTGTTCCAGAGCAAATCTACTATCTTTAGCAACAAAAGCATTAACTGTAATGATCCAATAACCGCCACCTAAATCATCCGTACTTCTAATCTTTACACCTGTAGCTTCTGGAATAATCCTTACTTCATTATTCCCTTGATATTCAAAATTAACATAAGCATAATCGCCCACATCAATATCTTTCCATTTAACCCTTTTAGTTGCGCCAACCGACATAATAATAATCCTTTATTATTTTAAAGCCTTTGTATTCATCTGATAAGCCCTTCGAACAGCGGCCTCAGAATTTCTCAAAGCTTTTTCAGATTTTTGATTACTCATTTCTGTTGCTTTTAAAAAGTTATTGGAAGCTCGTTCTACATCTGTAAAAATCTGAGTCATATCTGTCCCACCTTTTTCTAAAGCAGAAAAATCAACCTCTTGCATACCAGAACCAAAATCCACAAAAGCTTTACCCATTTTTTCTACTTTATCTTTGGTTGGGCTCTCAGTACCTAAAAGCTTATCTAAAAATTTACCAAAAATTCCCCCAGTTTCTACAGGTTTCGTTACTTCTGTCGGGGTTCTACCCTCTAATCTTTCGGCCACATTTTCAAAATTTTGTGCTGTAGGTAACGGAATACTCATACCCAAACCTAAAGGAATTTTTTTAGGTACGCCAAGATTTTTAAACAAATCCGCTACTGCTCTTAAAATAGAGGGAAGTTCCTTAATAATACCGGAAATCATAGCCTTAACCATAGCCCCGCCAACTAAAACCCCAATATTTTCCCACATTTTCGATTTAGCCCTAAAAACCGCCTCTAAAGCATCCGCAAAAATCTGAGCCAAAAATGTAAATGCCGGAGACAATTCTCTTAAAGCCGCACCTAAAGGCTCAACCAAAGCAGAAGCCAAAGATTTAATTAATGCCCGAAGTTTTTCTCCGACTGTTCCTTCAACTTCTTCTAAATTAACCTTAAGTTGACCCTTCTCTCCCGTTTCAAAGAAAGGAATAATTGCGGATTTACCCGGAGTAAACACATCTTTAATCGCATCAGAAAAAGCATAACCCCAAACCTCTAACATACTCAAAATAGGACGAATTAATTCTACTACACCCATAAAAATTCTTTTAAAAGAATCTTTATTAGCTTTTATAGAACCAAAAATACTATCCAACACAGTCTGCACTGGCGCAATTAAAGGCTGAACCGCCTCAAACAGTCCATCTGCAATCTCGCCTAAAATTGCCATAGCCGTATTTTTAATTTTCATCCAGCCAACTAATACAGTCTCTAAAAATCTCGAATACATATCCGTAGTAATACTCTGACCCCTTTCTGAAGCCTGAATATAACCCTCAATAGAGCGTTTAAATTTATCAAACTTATCTACGTCTTTTAAAAGACGCATAATAGCCTCACCACCACGAATACCAAAAGCTCTACCAATAACCTCCGCCGGGGCCCTTTCCCCTATTTCTCTTAAAATTTCTGAAAATGGCTTTAATTTACCACCAGCTAAAGTAAACTGACGATAAACATTATCCACACCCTCTTCTAGAGTACCTAAAGTTCCATTCACATCATCTAACTGCTCTTGTAAATTTTCAAATTCTTTTGTCCCTTCTTGTCCGGCAATAACCATTTCAAATTGACGATTTTTTAATCGGTTTAATTCCTCTTCGGAATCAGCCATAGCCCTCTGACCTTTCATCAGAGTATCTAAAAATTTCTGTGATTCCGCATTAGCCCGGAATAAATTGACTCCATATTTAGTAAAAGCCGCCGTAGTTTTAGCTGTACCACCAAGTAATTTTTGAAAAGCCGCTCTTAATCGAGTCCCCGCCTTTTGTGACTGAATACCCGCATCATTCATAGTCATTAATGCTGCCGTCGTATCAACAATAGTTTCTCTGGTTTCACCAAAAGCCGTAGCCGCAACAGAAGCCACTCTTTTCAAACCAGCAAATAAACCAGAAAGACTCACATTAGATTCTGTAACCGCCGTAGTTAAAGCATCAGCAAATACTGGAATTTCAGAAAGCTCCACACCAAAAGCCCGAGTAGTACCAATCAAATCATTTAGTGTAGTCTGAAACTCTTCACCATGAGCGGTAGCTAACTGCATAGCTGTTCCGGTAATTGTTAAAGACTCCTGTAACTGTAACCCAGAACGTGCCGCCGTAATCATACCTTCCTGAATTTGCCTAGCCGTAAATCCAATCTGAGTGGACAAATCTCTGGACATAGTAAGAGCCTGTTCAAAAACAGAGGTAAATCCTATGCCACCTTTAGTAATAATTGCAGCGGTCTCAGTTGCCTTTAAACGAAGCTGTAAAAATTCCGTCCCAAGTTTTCTAATAGTCGCCTGTAAATTTGTAATAATCTGCACACCGCTACGCAAAGCGGCAAAGAAACCAGCAACAACACCTGTACGAAAGACCGCCCGTAAAGAAGACCTTAAAAGATTAAACCTTCTACTCAGAGAACCGACAGCCCGTTGTACTTGCTGTAATCCAATACGAATTCTTATATTTAATTTTTTCTCAGCCATAGTTATCCTTAAAACTTAACGTCTTTACCCGAAGCCCACTGATCTTCGAATTTTTTACTTAAGGTTTTATATTCCTCAGCACTTAAATTTTTCTTCCCTTTAGTCCTAACCTTCATCCACATTGATTTAATTTGACCTTTCCAAGCTGCTTTATCAACTTCTGGAGTAGACCCTTCGGTATCAGTAAAAATTTTATCGAGCCTATCTAACTTACCAGCAAAACCAGCGGCACAAGCCGCACCAATTAATTTCGTCCAAAGCTTTGCATAAGTGCCTTTTCTATGGCGAATGGCGTTTAATAAACCAATAACCACATCACTGGGTAAACTTAAACAATACTCTAAACTCCAGCCATACTCAGAAGCCAATACATCTACAATGGAAAATAATTTTTTATTATCTGTCACTTTGATCTCCTTTAACGAGTCAAACCAACCACCGTACCAACTGCCGTCTGAATGATTTTAGTACAAGCTTCGACTGTTAAAACCTTTTTCAATTCAGTCTTTTTAATATCATTATCTTCTCGTACTAATTCATAAACAACATCCACAAAAAGATCCACCTGCTGCTTCAAAGAAGTTTTTTCAGAAATCTTCTCTAATTTCTGAATTTTAGATTCTAATTGAGCGATTGTTTCCAAACTGGCGGGATAAACCTTAAGGGTCACACCATTACGAACCTCATATTCCGTCGGTTGTGATAAAACTACTTTAGTATTCTCAGACATTGTTCTTCCTCCTTTTTGTTAGGTCACTTTACCCAGATTTATGAACTCTCATCTAAAATATAAGAATATCGAATCAAAAAATAATATTCATTTGTTTTTTCATCTATTAAGGCTCCTCGAGTAGGCGAGTCTGAACGAGTTAAATTTAAAATTTTCCATGAAGCCGTACTTAAATTAACCTCAGATTTGTTAATTAAATCATCTACTCGACCAACAATATCCATTAAAACAGAATAAGAGTTAGCCTCCCGTCGATTCACACATACTTCAATATCAAAATCATCCATCTGTCCAGCCGCATAATTCAAATCTTCTCCCGGACTACACTCAATAATAACAGATTTAGCTGGACGATTATCTGGCTCATTTAATCCTCTAGCATAAATATTCCGTGCACTACCCAAAAGATTAACTAAAGTAGTATCACTTTTCAAATAAGCTATGACCCGTTGACCGATTACCTTCATTATTACCTCGCAAATAAAACTGTTCTACCAATATCTTCCAAAATTTTTGACTCATTTCTGGAATAATATTGCTTTAAACTTTTAAAAGATTTTTCTGTATATCTACGACCTTTATATTTACCCCGAGTAACTTGAGTAAAAACAAAATAACCTCTATGGGGTACGCCTACTGTCAACCGTTTTGCTTTTTTCCAATGCTCTGATGGAAACGTCATTCTAGGTTGACCATAAATTTTAAAACGTCTTCGAATACCATATTCAGCGGCGAACTGATATTTAATATCCGACGGTACAAAAACCATACCCTCAATATATTTATTAGTCAAAGTATACTGAGAAGAAATACTCGAAGATAATTTTCCAGTAGATCTAATACTTTTAGATTTAGAAAACTGTTTCATCTTACGTTCAGTAAAACGAGTCATTTTTCTAACCCATCGAGCACTTCTAGTTCCAACCTTTCGAGGAACGGCAGCAAGGCTCGTAATATAATGAGCTAAATCTGTATCATCTACCATAAAATCCCGAGCCATATTAATTCTCCAAATTTACTACTAATAATTCATAATGATGGCTTTGTCCCGCCGCATCATCTACGGCCACCACTCGATATTTTTTACTTTCAAATTCTAAAATATCGTCCTCTTGAATATCAGCCGTAGGTTTCATAAAAACCATAAGTCGAGTATATAATTTCTCACCTTTTCTGGTAAACTCAATGCTCTCATCATTCTGTTGAAATAAACAAGGTTCGGCACTGGTGACTAAAGCAATTGTCTCATCCGACGCACCCCATTCATCTACCGAAGAGGTATCTAAATTTCTACGATAAATATCACAAGTCTGCGTTAATAAATTATTAAAAATAGGATCAGACATTAATCCGCTCCCCATTCTTCGTTACAAGCCTTACAAATATATTTATAACCCGTTTTTGTAGGAACCACATAAACCTTGCGTTTACCACATTTAGGGCATTTCTTATCCTGTATATAATTACCTTCTTTAGCCATAAATTAATCCTTATAATACCTGTCCAAGGGTCATTTTACCATCGTCTTCATTAATCAGATCAACTACCCTATCAATCTCATCATCTAAAGTTTTTTGGTAATCTTCTAAATTAGAAGAAGCAGCCCCAAATTGTTTTTGAAATTTTCCAATCCGAACCATTTTTACTTGCTGGATTTTATCTGGAGTAAAAATAGATAACGCCTTAGCTGCTAAAATGGCTACCAAATAATCGTGAATATCTCGGTGAGTATATCCATTAATTGTATAGGTGATTTCAACCAATTGACCACCACCAAACCCACCAGAATAATACACTAACCCGGTATCAGGATTAAACTTTAAATCAGAGAATAAAGTAAAATCCTGTTCTTCATTATCTACCTTAATTGTATCAATAGATTTAATATTAGTGTTTTTTAATTTAAAATACAGCGTAGAAGTATTTACAAATTTTGTGTCTGTTTTCTGTTCATCAGCTTCTTTTAATCCTGTTGACAGAAAAAATTGTTTAATCGCCCACTGATAAACAGATAAAGAAAGATCCGAATCATTCATGTCTAACAGTGCGGCTAAATCAGATTTACTTATCATATTAATTAACCTCCGATTAAGGAGTCTCCCAATTCAACTCCTGTTGTTTAATCTCTATCTGTGATTTATAAATAGTATATTTTTCACCATCAACATTTTCGATTTCTATTTCAATAAAAGATAATGGATTAAAATCAGTTGTCAAATCCGATGCTACCTGAATTAAAAACTTACCTTGTGACAAAACAGTATTGGCTATTTGAGTTTCTGATCCGCCAGCGGCGGTATTACCTAATTTAATTTCCTCTCCATCATTATCAAAAATTTCACACCTAATTTTATAACCAATTAAATCACCGCTTACGTCACAGGGAATATCCATAGCATCTCCCGCACTAATAGAATCCGGTAAAGTAACAGAAATTGTCAAATCCGATAATGGAGTCACACTCGTCATAACTAAGTTTACCTCAGTAGTCGCTATCTCTATCGTAACTGATTGAGATAAATCTACGAAGCCTGTTTTAGTAACCGTAGCTGTATGCGTCCCTATCAAATAAGTATAGGAATATGGGCTCGTCTGGCTAGAAGAATCTCCGCCATCTCCCGGCGTAAAAGTAGCCCCGGATAAATGGTTTCCATCAGAATCTTTAATATTAATAGTCACAGTTACTTGATTAACATTAACAACCATTGTATCTTCAGTGGCCGCATCATAGGAATCCGTAACCTTCAAATACAATGTTTTGTTTCCAGAATGAGTAGGTGTATAACTAAATGCCTGAACAGCTTCTAAAAGCGTAGAATAAACTCCTCGTGAAATTTCTGCATAAGCACCACCCTCTTCTTTCCATTCAGCTTTAACAATATTTGATTCCGCATCAGAAAATGTTGCGTCTGAAAAAGGATTCATAGCCACATTATAAACTACATTTTTATTTGTTCCTGCATATAATGTAGGAGCAGTATTAATAATATATCCAATTTCGTTTAAATCTAATTCAACTCTTTGAGTACCATCTGAAATAAATATAGCTTTAACATAAATTTTATCTTCATCGGCTGGAAAATCTCCAATATTATTATTAACAACTGTAACAGAATTATAATCTGAAGCTCCAGCACTTGCCCATGCAGACCCATTCCAATATTTCCAAGTTACCGCATCTTCTGATAATTGATAAACAATTGAACCTTCATTATTAATTCCTAAAGTTTCAGTAAAAGCTATCCATTCTTCTATATTTGCAATCGAATCACCATCAGTTTTATATATTGTTGGTTTACTGGTAGGATAACCAGTGTCCATATATAAATTAGCAGTTAAAGTATCAACATAACTTTGTGTATTAGAATTATCAAAATGAATCTTAAATTGTCCATAAGTTTCGCCATCAACATCTAAATCATCAACATGGGCATTAAATGTAGCTTCATCATTAGCTTGTGCATAAGAGCCGTCAGAAGTAACCCAAGCACTTCCATTCCAATAAAGATAATTTCCACTTCGTCCAATTTGTAATGTATATCTAGGATTTCCTGATTCTACTGTAACAAAAGAATCAAAGGTTGTTAAATCTCCGGGTAAAGTGTGTTCCATTTCTGGAAGAATTACAGAGGATTCAACATAATCATATTCATAAATATTTGACCAATTAGAAGTATAATTAGAAGTATGTTGAACAGTTGAAAATACTAAAAAATCATTTATTTTAAAATCAGAATAGGTGCTACTTCCATTATCATAATCACTTCCAATTCTTAATAATCCTATATTAGAATCTCTTAGACAGGTACTAACGCATGTAGAACCATTTTGCACACCATTTATAAATAATCTTGTTGCACCAGTAGTAAAATCCCAATTTACTTCAATTTCATATTCTGTTCCTGCAATTGGATTCCAAATTCCACAAAGATGCTCTACTACAAAATTTCCATCTTTATCGTAAACATGAAGTCTTAAATAAGCCCCTGAATTTGAATGTCTTAATTCTATTGTGTTTTTTACATCATTATGAGCCTTGCATATAGCAAAAAACCATCTATCTCCTGAAGGAGCGTTAGAGTAATTTGGTGTAACTTTAAATCGTATACACCCAACTTGTTGACTATCTGCATTTCCAACTGCATTATAATCAACATATCTTCTATCTAAATGAGCTAAATCTAATTTTCCACCACTAATTGAAGCTCCACCAATAGGAGTTCCGGTTAAAACTCCATTACCCCAATTACCATTTATATCAGAGTTATAACTAGCATAAAATGTAGCATTAGAGGGTCTTTTATCTTTCTGCTGTAATTTACCACCAGAAAACTCTGCTAAATCTGAATCATAAATAAAGCCTGTATCATCTGCAAAATCTTCGGTAAAAGATTGAAGACTGTTTTGTAATTTTAACCGGGCAATGCCGTTTACAATTTCAATTTTATCTGAATCATAAGTATAATTTGCTGGTGTAGTATATGGTATTGAAAAATTCGGCATTATTTATTCCTCCGGTCTAAATAGGGTCTTCGAGTTTTAATCAAAGAACCAAAAAATTTCTTCTGTGCCTCTTCATCAGCAGCAGGTTCAAATTTAATATATTTCCAATCGTGATCTTTTAACCACTTTTTCGCTTCAGCTACAGTAAACTTTTTAGAATTAAAACGAATAGACTGAACCTCAGTCACATCCTCTTCTTCTTTAATCCCATAAATAACATGAATACCATCACCGAATTCATTATTCTTTCTCCTAAAACGATCATATTGCCCGGGCTCTTTTATCCTCGCAGCGTGTTCATTTGGATATGGACGTTTATCTCTTCTCATTATTTCCTCCGATTCGAGATAATATAAAATCTCCAGTCTTCATAAGGAACTGTCCTAAAAATTTCCGCTATTGTTTTCTTATCTTCTGGCAATGCTGTTAAATATTTTTCCGGCAAATAAAGCATACCAGCAAAAGTATATGATTTATTTGTGGTAATCTTTTCAACCTTAAAATTTGGGCCAAAGAAAACCGTACCAAAAGTCTTCACTTTACGAAGAACCATTAATGGCTTAGTCCGATCTTTGTTAATATAACCCAAGACCTTATCCTGATCTATATGAAAAAGGCTTGAATTTGAAATCACGATCAAATTTTCTTTATCTGGAATAATCCGAGATAAGTCAACCCGCTCTCCGAGATATTCACAATTCTCTAAGGCGGTTTTTAGGTAGGATATGATAACCTTATCTCCATAAGTATGCCTGCCATAAACATAAGTTTTCATTGTTCTACTCCTTTGTCAGCTTACATTACTCCTCTTATTAAATACAATTTTGCCCTAAAATATAATGTTTTAATATAATATAGACTCTAATTTACGCCAAAACATAAAATGAGCCTGCATAGTCATTTCTCTAAAAGTCTGATAATCCCATTCATAAGACATTGCTCCCACCCGCTCATTTACCACTAATTTACACCCACATAAATAGGCTTCACCAACAGCACGACCAAAAGACTCATAATGACGAGGGATATGAATGAAATAACGGTATCTATTATAATTCTCATAAATCTGCTCTTTAGGAACATAACCAATTAAATTACAATTCTTTAATATTTTTAGTTGATTATATAATCGACCATCATGCCGTTGATAGTAAAAATCAAAAATTAAATGCGGGTTTTCTTTCGCATATTGAATAATTTCCTCTACACCTTTTCCTGTATGAATATTTCCAACAAACATAATTTTATTTATCCGAGCTTGACCTTGGTCATAAAAAGTATAGGGAATATGGGGAGGAACCAAAAAAATATTCCTAGCATCAGTTAAAAATTTATTAAAACATTCTCTGTGTAATGGAGATAAAAATATCGTCGCCACCGCTTTCTGCATCATCTCTGGCGTATCTTTTAAAACGCTCATCCATCTACCAGAATCGTGAGAATAAACTACATAAGGTTTTTCTGCTATCACCTTATCTCTAACAGGTTTAGTAAATTCATAACAATTACTAAAAATAATCAGATCACTTTCGGTCAATAAATTAGATCTCAAACTACATGGTCTCGAAATTGTAATATCATAACCTAAAGCTCTACCTGCCTGAATCACATAAGAATCTGTAATTTCTGCTCCGCCTGCCGGAACCTCAATATTGGTGTAATCCGTAAGCCAAAGTACTTTCTTCTTTTTTAAACTCATGCTTTCTTCTCCAAAATAATCTTATGATTATATAATCCAATTTCAGGAAAATATTTTACAAGATCTAAATTTAATTTTTTCATCATTAATTTAAAAAATTCAGGAGTAAAACAAACACAATGAAAATTAGCCGAATATGTTTGGCCTCCAAAGATTAATTGAGAAAATCTTTTAGATGAATCTCCATTATGATTTTTAATAATCTTATCCCTATCTTTATAAATTCGATCAATACTAGGAACCTGAATCTCAATCCTACCGCCCACTTTTAAGCAACGTATCCATTCAGCTAAAACATCCCAAACCTCAGAATGAGAAAAATGTTCTAATATATCATGGGCTAAAATATAATCCACACTTCTAGTTTTAAATCTGGATAAATTAGATATATCCATACAAATATCTGGATTAATATCAGCACGAATATCTACATTAATAAAACCTTCTAATTTTTTCTCACCGCAGCCCAAATTTAATTTAAGCATAAAGCCTCATTTAAAGTATTTATTTCTTAATAAAGTAGAACTAATTCCTTTTGTTCTATTCAAATAAACCACAGGTACCCCAAGCCCCTCACCAGTAAATGTTTCTGGTGTCCAATCATTTCCAACAAAAATAACATCTGGCCGATATTTTTCAACCAACTCTTTTTTACCACAAGATAAACTTTGAACATCTACCATATCCACATATTTTAAAGCCTCAATCATTTCTTTACGGTATTGTAAAGGAATAGAAGCACTATGATGTTTCTTTGAAGCAATATATTCATCATCACTAATACAAATAATCAATCTATCACATTTAGATTTAGCCTGACGAATCAAATTCAAATGCCCGATGTGCCAGATTTCATAGGCACCAAATGTAATTCCTATTTTATACTTTTTCATGGCAATATTCCGGTAACATTTTTTTAATTAATTGAATTTCATTTTGATTCTCATAATAATGATGCCATAAAATAGATTTTTCCTTCGGCAAAGGAGCATATTTAGGTTGTGTTGGATAATTTTTTATATTAAACCCGGCCCATTTTACCGCCTCTAATTTAATCTTCTCATCTAATAAAAAATCCTCAAAATGAATAATCTTTATACAATCCTTATTCTTTTTCAAATTTTTCAAATGATTATCAAAAGTTCTTCTTTGATCTAAATATTCTTGAATAAATTGTGTTACCTGAATATTTCTACCGTGCTTTAAACAAAGCTGTCTTCTCCTTAACCAAGTCGATCTTGGGTCTCTTAGAATACAAAAAACTTTAATATTATCCAATAATTCAATCCCCGGTAGAGTTAAACAAGTCACTACATTATTTAACAACAATACCGAGCCAGTTAATTTATCACCAAATCTTTTTTCTGCCTCTTTGTGAATCTGTTGATTTAAAAGTTTTTTATAATAATCAGAATTATTAAAACTTTCTCGCCGCCATTTTAAATATAAATCCTTCCGCCATACCTGTGGTAATTCACTAACCAAAGCACAAGTCTTTTTAAAGCAACGAAAATAATCAAAAAGTGCAGATGATCCAGAAGAGGTTGTTCCGGCAAATAAAAGTTTTCTTTTAATATTCATAAATTATTCCACCCTTAACCATGCCAAAGAAGTATTTTTAATTACATTAGGCTTTATATTCATTTTATTTAAAGCCTGAGTAACTTCAATATTATGATATTGACTATCTTTATTATAATCATGCCAAATAATAATTCCTCCGGGATTAATTAAACGGTACGCAATTTTTGTATCATTAATTACAAAAGATTCTTTATGGTTTGCATCCACCAAAATTAAATCAAATCCAATTAAACCGTGACCAACAAAATCAAATATACGGGTGTCTCCCTGTAAAAACTTTATTTTTGAATATTCTGGAAGATTCACTAATTCTGGCTTATCTAAAACTTTAATATCTACCGAAACTAACTTGGCATCTGATGGGCTAAACTTAGCCATATTAATAGTTGTCCTACCATATTTAGTTCCAATTTCTAAAATTCTTTTAGGTTTTATTTGTCTAACCAATCGACATAATTGAATCAATTCTATAATACTCATTCCAGATTTTTTATTAGAAAATAAAATCAAATCTTCTTTTATAATTGGTTTCACAATAACCCCCTAAAATATATTGAAAATATACACCTCTGGTTTAATATTGTAACTCGAATAAAATATGCTTTTTCATAATAAGTACTAAACTTTCCACAAGCCAAGCCGATAAATCTCAAAGTCTTATAAAGATGGTCGCAAAATAAATTCTCATATTCGAAATCAAGTCTCATTTTTTAATTCCCGTAATATATTAGAATACACCCGGTATACCGTAATCCGATCCATATTCTTACAAGTCTGATACCCTAATTTACATTTACTACTCCAACCATGTACTGTCCACCAACAAGAAGGACAGACCCCTTGATAAATATTTATATTATCTGGATACCCATATAACTTTGGTGTTGTGGGGCCAAATAAAACAACACCTTTTGTCCCTACAGCATGTGCCAAATGAACCAAACCACCCTCATTACTAATGTGTAATAAACTTCTATTTAAAACATACATTAAATCAATAATATTATCACACCGTAAATACCTTGCCCCTTTTAATTCTATGTCATATTTACCGCCCAATTGAATAATCTCATAACCCCGCTTCTTCAATCTTTCAATTAGGCTCTCCCATTTATATTCCGGCCAAAGTTTCAAAATACCAACATTTTGGTCACAACCAGAACTCAGGGTAATATATTGATCCGGTAACTTATATTTATTTTTTAAACCACTAAATAAACCTGCCCGATCTACCATAGGAATTTCTAAATCTGAATCAATTAAATCTAAATCAGTTTTCTCAGCATAATAACGAAAAGTCTGGCTATTCCAATTATCTAAAATATATCCTGTGGATTTTTGCCAATTATTATATAATTCAGAATTAAATTCTTGATTTAAAGATTCATCAAAATTATACCATACATAAGGATAGGGACGAAACTCATAAATAATATCATAATCATTTTTAATCTTATCAAAAGTCCTACGCCAATTCTGAGTAGAATACTGCGCCTTAATATAAGGATAATCAAAAATAAAGACTTGTACTTGTTGAAGATCTCTTACAAAAGCATCTACTTGACTCCCTGGCCATTTACGCCTAATTGCTCGACATAAATAATTCAACATAACCGCATCTCCAAGACCACCCATCCAAAATGCGGCAATTTTTTTAGTAGGTATTTTTCTTACAGAAATAACTTTCCCCGGAAGCTTATCTTCACTAATAATTTCAGGTAATTTGACCTCTGAATTTTTAATAACCGAAATAGTTTCTTTTTCTTGTCTCTCTCGAGTCATAAAAAATTCTCCCACATCCTTATATAACTGCTCCCAATTATGATAAGTATAACAAGATTTATTATGACATTGCCATTCTTTCGAAGAAACAAACTGTTTACTTACACAGGGATAACAAGAAACCTTTGGCGTATATGGAACACAATTTTTATAAGTGCTACACCGCCATTCAGGTTTAAAATAATTCATTAAACAAAAAGTTTTCTTATTAAATGCTCCGGCAATATGTAAAAAAGAAGTATCAACCGTTACCACACAATCCATCATAGCGATTAACGAAAACAATTCCCTCACTGTCGTCTTTTTATTCAAATCAATACAATTCTGAAAACTATGTCGCCTAACCGAGGCCACAAAAATGGTATATCCCCGAGCCTTAAAACGATTAATTACATCTTGAGTTAAATTATTTGGTAATTTAGAATCTATCCGTGCACTATCATAACCTAAAAAAATCTTCTTCTGATAAGGGCCCCATTTCCTCTGTGCATTATTCTTTTCATCTGCTGTTAAAATAATCTCCGGGCGATCTATTACTAAATCTGCGGGTTGTAGACCGCATAATTCAGCTACCGAATAAATTCTATTTTGCTTATTAAAATCTTGACGATAATCATTCAAGAGTTGTCCAAAATTTAGATAAATTACTTTAGGAAATTTTGAAATATCTACTTCATGCCTTTTAGAATAAATACCTCTAATATAAGACAAATTTTGAAAACAGGGATTCCGATGAGCATCACATAAAACATAAACCCGTTTTCCCTTCTCAGCTAAAGTTTTTAAAGAAGGTATAGTTAATAAATGATCTCCCACCCCACCAAAAATTTCAACCAATACATTATTCTTATTATTATCAAAATCATCCGATAATTTTTTTACATCACGTTCTTTACGAATAATAGGAATATAATATTTAGTAAATGCAGAAAAAGCCTCAGCTAAACGAATCGCAGATCGAGAACCGTAAACTGAGGCAAACATTAAAGGATTAAAAAAGATTGTATGTAAAAACCATTTATCAGGAGTTTCAATATAATAAATATGCTGGTCATGGATAGGTTCAGATGGCATCTTATTACAAACATAAATAATACCAAGATCTTTTTTTAATGCAGATCTAATTAAAGCGGGAATCCTAGAGCCCTCGCTAACATGATTAACGAAAGCCACAATCAAAGACTTTCCCTGTGGTCTTGGAATTACATAATTTTTTTGTTTTTGAAAATCACCTGTGATAGGATTAGGAATATAGGTAAGAAGTTCATCTGATATGAGGCGAATCGAGGATGCCATATTTAAGCTCCTATCAATTTATTTTGGATTATCAAGCTTCAAAAAGTAGGCCCTGATTTTGGCTCAGGGCCTAAAGCCATAAATTTCAATTTTTCAGCGAGTATTAGGAACTAGCTTTCTGAATGGTGATTAAACCTTCAGACTTATTGCTGCCGTTAATATAGGCCCACACGAAGTCGAACCAATATGTCACGACGAGCAAATCAGCCCGACGACCAGCCTTATGTTCCACATCCACTTCGATATTTCCGTAATATCCAGCGAAAGCACCCTTCATATTCGCCAAGATAGCTTTCTCGCCCGTAACTTGCAGTCTACGAACCAGCGGAATACCATGTATATGAACCACCCGTTTCAGACCCAGTGCCGGAACATCGTCGATGTCATAACCGACCATGTTCTTGTCAGCAGACTTCTTGGCAGCCGTAACGAAATCGGCAGAACCCAAAAGCACTGTATCTTCCACGTCTTCCTCAGATCCATAAACACCAAGGTCATTCTGGGCTTCCGCCACAGCATCCAAGATATTCTGGGAATTAGAGGTTGTGTACTCTACCGGGGAGTTGGCGGCGTTAGCCGAATTAGCCAACTTCACGATACCGTCTGCGATAGTGAGAGGATTAGTCGCACCAATAGCAGTTGTGTCACCCGTAAGGGCGATCTTATCAGCCGTGCGAGCAATAGCCCGGCTAATTTTGTTACGGAACAACTGATTCAGCTTAAGCTCAGGATACTGGGCCACCTGCTTTTTCTTCAGGTAGATATAAGTACCCAATTCGACAGGTTCCAAATCAGGCGATTTGATGTCGAAGCTCATTTCAGTCAACGTGGTAATATCAGCCGTATTATCAATCCGATAAACCTTATCCAGATCCTCTTCACCGATAACCGGGATAGTTCCCTCGTTCACGATTTCGATCAGTTGATCCCGAGAATCGACCATCCGAAGAATCAAAGACTTTTCGATGGCATCTTCAACAATTTTATCCACCAATTCTTTAGGCAGATTGGTTGCTGATCCAGCAGGAATTACGAAATCCATATTAAGTTTCCTCCTTGTTATTGAAACGATTTAACCTTAAACCGTAATTTTCTGATTAAACACTCAAAAAATCACTAAAGAATGTTTCAGGATTCTGGCCCGGTTTTCTCTTTTGGGCTGCCTCCCGAATTTTATCTATGTTATCAACATCGAGACTTTTCTTGATGTCTTCCAAGACCTGATTAAGTTTATCCAACTCATTGATCTTTTCCGCCATCTTAGCCACTCTCTCCGACAATTCCTGATTTCTCTGAGTGAGTTCATCGACTTTTTGTTCAAGAGCCTGTTTATCGTCTGTTTGCTCTTCGGACTCAATATCGGTGTTCTCAGCGACGGTCTCAGAGTCCTCGGTTTCATCTTCCGTTGACTCATTAGATTCGGTACTCTCCTCCATAGCCTCTTCAGTTTGCTCGGCCTCTTCACCATCCGTCTCTTCGGCCTCTACATTATCTTCAGCAGACTCTTCTGGAGAAATCTCATCTTCCTCTGAAGTTTCTTCTGCGGCTTCCTCGGTTTCCTCTTCGGACGATTCGGTTTCTTCTGTATTTTCTGTTTCTTCAGTCGATTCCTCTTCAGCCGTAGTCTCTTCCGTATTTTCCTCAGTGTCTTCTTCAGAAATATTAGAATCAGTAGCCTCTTCTTGAGACTCACTGTTTTCATCTTCTGTTTGCTCTTCGGAAGTTTCCTCATCCCGTTTAAGAGCTTCCCGAATATCCAATTTTTCAGCAGATTTTTCATCCACTAAACCACGAACAACCAATTCCCGTTTAAACGCATCAGCTTTATCAGCGTTTAACGCTTCAGGATTTCCGGGCACTGGAACTGCCGAATACTCAAACAATTCCCATTTATAAATAAGATACAGACCCCATCCACCAGCATCTTTAATCTGCTCAGAAGTAATATTCAAACCATACTTCTTATTAAGGTCTTCCCTATTTTCCTCATCAAACCGTTTATACTTCAACGGCATAAAACCAATTGACCACGCATGTAAAAAACCATCCTTATAAGCATTAAAAACTTTTACCGCCAAAGGATCATTTTTATTAAATTCAGTTGTGGCTACAATTTCTTCCTCACGAATATCCAGATCAACGCATCTTCCGATAGGAATTTTAGGTGTAGCTTCGTCCATATTATGCGACCATAAAACCACCGCATTATTAAGGAAATGAGTTGCATCCACACCTTGAGGTAAAACCACAGTCCCATGACGATCCAATACCTTAGTATTAATAGTATGGGTAATCCTATAATTTTCCTCATCCACACTACGAATGGATGTTCGGAGAAAGCCATGTCTTTTTTCACTTAAATTCATAAAATTTTCCTCCTTAAATTCCATCGTATTAAGTATCAGACTGTTTACTCAAAATAACCCGGGCCTTAACCACATCACCCTGTCTTGACGTTACCGTATACTGCACAACCACACAATTCGTATAAGTAGCTGCCGGAATTCCGCCACCACGATAACCAGCCAAAAGCTGAACCGTAACGGCTGTACCATTCTGAGCAATCGTATCAATTGCATAGGTACTATCAGCCTTATACTCTGCACAGTCAACCGTAATTGTCAACTCAGAATTACCATGAGCAACAAAAATCGGATACTGTCTATCGGCTGCAAAGTGCTTGATCGGGTTGAAATCATAATCAACTTCGATACCTTCACAGTTGGCGATTTCTTTTGATCCAACCAAAATCCGACCAACATTAGCTTTTAAATCAGCCATATTATTGTCCTCCTTGATTACCTTCTAGTTTCCGATAAACAAAGGATATTTGATTATGCCGTCGCAAATTTATCACTTTAATCAATTAATATCCTCTATTTTCCTACTATTAAATACAATTTAGGGCAAAAAGAAAATGTTTTTTAAGCCCATACCAATCCAGCGGCATGGAGATATTAATTAACCCCTAATATTGCAGTCGCAACGATTTTCATTAATTTTTCGTTTGCTGTTACATATTTATAACGAAAATCCGTATCTGAAGGTTGAGCAGAAACATCTACAGTAGCAATTAATGTTTTCTCATTTCCTTCAAATACTGCACCATATTCTAATGTAGCTTGAGTCCAAGTTGTTCCATCATCTCTTGAAACATATAAAAGCAAATCAGTATTCAAAGTAATAACATCAATATCTTCTTCAATACAAACAATTCTAGCTCGATCAAAAACAGAATTTAAAGAAAGAGTTTCAGAAACTAAAGTCATGTTTTCATTATCACCAGAATATTCTACTGTTGGAGCAGTAAAGTTAGCTGTATGACGAGCAATTCCTTTAGAAATTCGAATTTCATCTAGCCATCCCGGAAAATCATTTGCACCACCTGTACCACCAATATTCAAATCCGCATCAGGATTAGCCATACTTCCAGTAGCAGATTGTTGTAATGTTAATTCTGTTCCATCAAGAAAAAATCTAAAAGTTCCAGAACATCTATTAACTTCTAAATGATACCATCGTTCAGTATCTAAAGAAGCAAGACCTGAAATAACAGATTGAGATAAAGAATTTGATGCTATCTGAAATGCACTACTTGTATATAGTAATTGCCAATATGTTCCACCAGTTAAACAAGACATAAGATAATTACTCGATAATCCACTACTCAATCTAAATTGAAAATCAATCGTAAAATCGCCTGAACCAAATTGCCAATCAGAACGAGTTCCACTTGCTGTTATATAATCACTATCACCATCAACAATTAATGAAGCAGAACCAAATTTTTTCTGTGCTGTATCTAATTCAGCTTGACCAGAAAAACCAATAGTATGTTCAGAAGCAGATACATCCGTTGTTGAAGTAGCTCCATCAACACCGTTTAAATGGAGCATAAGTTTTGTGTATTCATCATAACCCGAAACTGGTGTATAATAATCATCGACTGAATTATAAGTTTGATTTTCAGATTCACCAGCATCAATACCAGATTGATCTATATACCCATCAATCCAACCATTAATAATTCCAGAAATCGTTAAAGTATTTTTAATCGTAGTGCGAACTAAAGTAACTAATTGATTAAAAACATTAATTCTTATTTCATTTGCAGAAACTTCATCATTACCACCATCATCCAATTTAGAATCTGTATCTTGCGTATGTTTTTTATCTATACTATCTTCTAAATTAGATTCAGTAATTTTTGTCGTTGCACGAACACTATCACCAACAGAACTTGGTACAGATAATCCAGTCAATTTGTGACTGTTCATATCTACATTAGATTCCATCTGCCCCAAAGATTGATCTGTTCCCTGTATATGTTTTTTATCAACAGCATCTTTTACATCAGCAACATTAACTTCATTTGCTCCACCTTCATCAAGTTTTTGATCTGTTCCTTGAGTATGTTTTTTTGTTACCGCATCATCAATATCATCCACAGCAGAGGTCGGTTTACCAGAAATAGCCGCCCAAACCACATCAATAATATCTCCATTATCATCCCAGTCAGATAAATCACCAGAAATCTCGTCAGAAGTCCAAATATAAAGATGTCCATTATCCGCTGAAATCCTAGCATCACCTTTTGCATTACCAGATAAAGGCAAAGCCGCTTGAGAGGCCACACCTGCTTTAATAGATACAATAGATCCATTAAAAACTTGCTGTAATAATCCGGTAAATTTATTGACTTTTGTTTTATAAAAACTCATTAATTTATCCTCCTAATTAAACTTCTTGAATATTCGTATAAGTTAAACTCGCACGCTGATCCCAAGAAGCCAATTTAAAACCACCATCAGCATATACAGCATCACCTGTACTGATAGTTTCTCTTAAAATATAACTATTACCACTTCGGTGCATAAAACCATAATAATTATAAAGCCCTTCAGCCTCTTTCTGTTTATGAAAGAAAAAGGCCCCGGGGCCTGCACCTAAGTAATCAGATACCGTTCTCTTACTACTCATAATTTATCTCCTTACCTTTTCATAATCTGTTTTGGATTCACAGAATTATTCGGATACTTTGTTAAAATCTGTTTCCAGCCGCATGAACAAACCAACTTTTTAATCCCAGAACTAACCATAGCCATAACCTTTCTACCACATTCAGGACATTTTCCACGCTGTCCGGCTCCAGCAGAAATTTTAAAATCCATTATTTTTTCACTTTCTTACGAGTTTTTCTTTTAGTTGAACGACGAGTAGATCTACGCCGAGAAGTAACAGGAAAAACAGCATCATATTGTCCCTTAATATATGAGACATCTTCACTCAATGATACCACTTTATTCTCAATATCCTCTTGCTTATGTGTTACTCCATCAAGTTTATCATTAAGATGTTTCAAATCATTAGTCATAATTTTATGAAAAGCCATTTTATTTGCTATAGCCATAAAAATAATACCAATCAAATTTAAAATAGCTACTCCAGCACCAATAATTTTAAAAACATCAGCCCATTGACTTAAATCCATAATTACTCCTTAATACTCATCATATTGAATAATATAATCTACTCCAAATACACCCGTATCTGCTGAAGGAACCACCTCCAACTGAAAAACTAACCATGAAGTATAATCTCCAACATTTTGCAAAGTGCCATTTAAAGCAATAGAAGAGCCCTCAGCGTTCTTAGTCGTAAAGTCTACCCGAGAACCTCTAACTGATTGAGAATCCGCAGGAGCATTATAAGTATTTACAACAGAAGAGTTTACAGTAAGTGTATAACCTGATCCGGGCATCCCACTATCATACCAAGCCTTAAAATTTTCAACTCGATCATTGGGAGCCAAATCACACCGACAACGAATCCAGACCTCATAAGAATAACCTGTCCCTGATTCTGGAATCGTAATTGGATTATTAGTTTTATTTGCCGTCGCACTATCAATAGGGAGGAGATAAGAAATTTCCTTTGCTACTTCTTGAGCATATTCAGCATAACTCTGTCCCGCATTTTGAACCACAGAAATAACAGCACTCATTTAAGACTCCTTCAAAATTTATTCACTTGGTTGATCTCCCGAAACGTCGTAAGTCCCGTCCGGGTAAACCCAATGTTTATTCACAACCCCGTTTTTATCTTTCGTTCCAACACAATATCTATGAATATATTGCCGTTTAATTGTTCCCTTAGAAGAAACTCTCATTCTTTTCCGAGCAAAATAAATAGGTTGCTCATCCGCATATACCGTCCACTCATGTCCATCTTTCAAACAAAATTGAAAAGGTCTTTCAATAAAGCCTAATTTCTCCAACGGAAAAGCAATACCATTCTTTTTTAAATAAATTGGATCATTCACTGTTTCCTCCTCGGACTAAATATTCGTTCAATTTACGAAGCTCTTTCTCTCCTTCCAGCAAAGCTCCCCGGGCCCGAGACAATAAAATCAAACCCTCTCGATCCTTGCTGATAATCTTCAGCAAATAATCATTAGTCTGCTTTTGCTTTTGGAGATACCGAGCTACTCTCGCCTGAGTCAATTTCATGGGTCAACCTCCTATCCGAAGCCATCAGCTTTCCGAATTCATTTAAGACTTCAATGGCGTTCTCGATCAACTCCGACTTCGAAATATATTCTTCAATTATTCCATCTTTAGTCGTCATGGACTCTCCTTCAAGACGAAATAATTTTTCCTGAAAGAGTCCATAAGCCAATTGTTGATATTCTTCAGCTAATGTATATTTTTTTCCCATATCACACTCCGTCTATTACACTATTAAATACAATTTTGCTTAAAAAGAAAATGTTTATTTTTACCGTATTTCTAATCACTATTAGGCTAATTCTTATCGTGAGCTACGCTCACGCCGGAATTATTCTTTATAAAATGGGGTTTAACCTCGTCCGGCAAGCCGTACTCGCCCCATTATATATTAATATTATTATTATGTTATATAATTTTTACCTTAATTTAGGGTTTTATTGGTTTTTCCGGCCCTACCCCCACCAAGACAGAGATCGGCCCACAGGGAGCCTCTCAGCCAAACTGAGGGGTATCTGAAGATCTCCAGAGATACCCTAAATTTCAAAAATTACAATCTCTCCAGAAATCAAAAAATTTCCCAGAAAATTTACCTATTTTAGTTCGATAGATTCGATAAAAAGGTCATATATTACTTTTCCTCACATAATATTACCGAACCATAAATAAGGTTCGATAAATTTACCATACAAAAATCATTATAATACCACTTGTATGGTAAAACTGTTCGCACCAAGGCAAGTAATCAATAGAAAGATCTTTCTGGAGACTTTAGAGGCTTAGAGACTGACTGGCTGGCCTAGCCTGCGCTTTGGGGCTCCGGCTCCGGCCCACTTGTACGGAAACATACAATCCTTTGTATGGAAAAGTACAATTCTCAATCTTTTGGGAGGTCAATTTTATTGTGCGTGTCAACAAGTGCTTGGGTAGACAGTCTTAAATAATAAGTCTTATACTTCTTTTATTATGAAATAGATACAGATATATTTATTATCTCTTTTCTTATAATGATATATATAATAAATTACAGAGGTTTCTTCCGGTATACTACTGTAATATACTGTAATTTACTGTAAGCAAGCATAAGCAGATAATGGTAATATACTGTAGATTTACTGTAATCTACTGTAGTTTACTGTAATTATCTGATTATATTATATAAGAGATAATAATATTATAGAGGGATGATTGGGGCCGGGATCAAAAAAAATTTTTTTAAGCCATTTCTCGACGGGAGCGGAAACTTTTTTTAAAAAAATTCGCTGGAGGTCTTGACAGCCGCCGGGCTGGATGCTATGCTTGAACCAGAAAGGCGGGCCGAAACATGAAAAACAAAGTCACATTGCGGGAAGCGGAACGGATCAGCCGGGCGTTTAATCATAACTTATATTGGATCAATGCAATGGTCAAGCTTGGAATGATCCAGCCAAGTGAGGCCGGATATATAATCATTAAAGATCGGATATAATTATGCTATCGAATATTATCAGATATATGTTAGAAATAATTAATTTTGCCGGGCGGGTTATGGTTTGGCTATTCGGGGCTGTTTGTGAGTCTATTATGTTTGTGGCCTTGTTTGTCTGCGGGGCTTTGGGTTTCGGAGTATTTATATTATTCATGTTGTTTATGCTGGCGGCTTGCGTCGTAGCTATATTATTATAATCCAGTAAAAGGAGGTAATTCAATGATTACAATTATTATTAATGAAACAGGCAAGTATCCGATTTATTATGTAGTAAATCAGATCAGCGGGAAATGTTACGGATCATATCTGAACCGGGAAACGGCGGAGGATCGAGCGGAAGCTTTAAACGCTGGCGTTACGTTAAATAATCTTATTAATGCTTAATCAGTAACCGGAGTATTAAGCAATTACAGGAATCCGGGGAGTATTAACCACAGTATTTTCAAGGGGTTATGAGAAAAAGCCGGATAATTCCCGGGAAATTACAGTCTGCCGGGGCCAGTAACGGGGCATTATTATATATACATATAAGCTTTCCCGGTATAAATTACCCTATTACCTATCCTATTACTGGTAATGATAACGGATAAACTATACTTTTATTACCGGGAAACTATATTACTCGGATCAGGAAATAATACTGTTTTTATCCAGTAAAGGCCCGGAGTCTGTAAGGGTTACGCTTGCCGAAATTCCGGGATCAATGGGATCACTATGCGCTCAATTATTCATAACAAACGGGATTTTAAAATATCCAGTATTTTTAATAAGAATTACCGGGATTTATGGCGGGAATTGCCGGGCTTTTTATCTAGTTTATTCCGGGGCCTTGCTCAATTATAAGCCGCCGGATTTTTCAAAAATTTTTGGGCCGGGGCTTGACAAACAGGGCCCGGCATGTTATACTTTCAGCAGGTCGGCAAGGGGCCGATCAAACATTAAACGGGTAAATGCGGGAGGGTTTAAAAAATGAAAAACTCGGATATTTATCAAACTATTACGGACAGGATTATTCAAGGATTACAAAAGGGGCGTATTCCGTGGCGGAAGACTTGGAAAGCCGCAACAGGTATGCCAAAGAATTTTATTAACAAAAGACCTTATAGGGGCGCAAACATTTTAGTACTTTGGTTTCACATGATGGCCTATGGATTCAGCCAGCCTTATTATTTAACATTTAAACAAGTAAATAAATTAGGCGGCAAGGTTAAAAAAGGCTCTAAGTCGGAATTGGTGATATACTGGCAATGGCTAGAGCGGGAAACCGGGGAGCGCAAAAAAGACGGATCAGCAAAGGTCAAACGAATTCCATTGTTAAGATATTATCGAGTATTTAATATTGAACAAACAGAAGGTATCGAATACGAAAAGCCAGAAGATAAACAGATGCCGGAATTTAAGCAGATCGAAGCGGCGGAAAATTTTGTCAAAAATTATCAGGACAGGCCGCCTATTCAGCACGGCGGAGGCCGGGCTTGTTATAGTCCGACAGATGATAAAATTCAGATGCCGAAACCGGAAACTTTTGAATCTGAACCCGCCTATTATGGCACGTTATTTCACGAATTAACGCATAGTACGGGCCACAAGTACAGACTCAATCGGGATGATGGGATGGCGGGATTTTTCGGGGATGAAAATTACAGCCGGGAAGAATTAACCGCAGAAATCGGCACGGCTTTTATATGCGCCTTAACCGGGATCAGTAACGAAAAACTTGAAGAAAATCAGCAGGCATATATAAATAACTGGATTAGTAAATTAGAATCTGATCCAAAAATGGTTATACTTGCCAGTGCCCGGGCGCAAAAGGCCGTTGATTATATGCGAGGGATTACACACGATCAGAAAACCGCCGAAGAGTCCGAAGAGCGGGACACCGCCGGGGCTTCAGCGTAAACCCAACCGCCGGGGCCGGGAGCAATTCCGGCCCCGTACCCGTATATTATTAAAATAAAGAGGTGAAATTATGTTACAAACAAAAAAGGCAGAATGGTTTTTTGAATTTGGACAAGAGTTAAAACAGGCGGGCTTTCGGGTTTTTTCAAGTCCGGGCAGTAATTATGGATATTTTGTAAAAGATAATAAAATCGGATATTTTGAAGCTTCTGATTTTGGCTGGAATTTTTCGACAGTGCATAAGCCATGCCGGGAATATGGCACGGGCTTTTCAATTCACCGGGAAAGGCCGGAGGCGACGGTTAAAATGGCTGAGGATTGTTTAATTGTTGCGCCGGGATGGGCGCATGTTGGCGGCGGGCGTAGATGTTCGGCTTGCGGAAGTATTACACACCGAAATAATCAAGTAATTAAATATAAATCATGGGAGGATTATATTTCTGATCCTAGAAATCAATGGCGGGAATATTTAGAAATTTAATTCATAAAAAAGGGGTAAATTATGAAAATTATTTATATGTGTAATTGTTGCGGAAAAGAAAACATCAACCCTAAAAAAATGCTACAAATTACATACAATAAAAGAATAATTCATAAGTGCGAAGAGTGCCAGAAAATCCGGGGCCCATTTTACCCGGTCGAAAAGTTTGATGCTATAAATAAATATGATGTTATTATTCAGGGCCCGGACAAAGCGGATTTATACACAGACTTAAAAAATGCCGGGTGTAAAATTGATAATCACGAATCAGACTTATATGTTAAAGCAACGGCAATAAGTTTTGAAATTATCAAAACACATGGTTTAAAATTTGACGGGATACAGGCCGGGCAATTCTGGCATCAGGAAACAAAACAACGCTGGTTTGAAATCCCGTTTGCCTTTGCGCCTTATTGGAATAAAAAACTTAAAAAATAATTTAATAAATAAAGGAATAAATTATGTATATTCAAAATTTAATACTTGAAGTTACCCGGAAGTGTAATTTTTCATGCGCTCATTGTTTGCGGGGTAATGCTCAAAATAAAAATATTGATTTTGCCGTGATTGATGCGTTATTTAATAATAATATTGATTATATTGGCATGATTACATTTTCAGGTGGGGAGCCATCATTATACCCGGAGGCCATTAATTATTTTATAGATCAATGCCAGAGCCGGGGCGTGGAGGTCGGCGATTTTTATATAGCCACGAATGGCGGCAAGTCCAGCGGGAGTTTAGAATTTTTAACAGCAGTAATGCGCCTATATTGTTTTTGTTCTAATAATGAAATGTCGCAAGTTGAAATATCAAAGAGCGATTACCATGCTGGACAGCAAGACGAAGAAGCAAAAAAGCGGCTTCAATGCTTGCGTTTTGCTGGAGAAAGACAGCATTTAGATTATCGTTATTTAATACATGAGGGCCGGGCTAAAGTATTGAACGAATTAAACGGCACGATAGACGAGGCCCGGAGGATCGAACCCGAAAAACAATTACGCCGGGATGAAGATGAGAATATTTTGACGGATGAATTATATATTAATTGCAAAGGGGATATTTGTTTATCTTGTGATTTGTCTTATAAAAGGCAAGATAAAAACAAGATCGGAAATATTTTGACTGATCGGTTAGAGGATTTAGCAGTTGTAACAGTTGAGTAATGGCGGAAAATTTTTTAGGGTTAGGCTTGACAAACGGTGGATGATGTGTTATACTTGAAGGACAAACGGGAGGGGGAAAATGAAAATTCAAAATCCTATTAGATCAAGAATTGATTCAATTTTAAAATTAACAAATTTATCTTCAAATGTAGAGATCGAACATATTGCTGAGGCAATACAATATAGACCTTTGAAATAATTAATAAATTTTAATAGGAGAAAATAAAATGAAAAAATTAGAATTAATAAGATATTCTACAATGAATAGTTGGA
>Ga0272441_10000783_pt1 | contig 70311 bp, 60 predicted proteins | sample SSMProp6N_FD_193582 | JGI IMG/M metagenome (GOLD analysis project Ga0272441, IMG submission 193582) | Marine sediment archaeal communities from Little Sippewissett salt marsh, Falmouth, MA, United States - SSM-Prop-6N | ecosystem: Environmental > Aquatic > Marine > Wetlands > Sediment ...
CGGTACCGGCCTCGAGACCCCCGCAGCGTTTCGCCGAGCACCCGGGTGTCCCGCGACGCACGACGCGCGCGGGTGCCGGGCCCCACCCCTTCACCGTTCCTTAGGTCGGTGGGGGGTCACTAGCAACTTACCATACAAAAGGGGGGCGTGTCAAATTTCGGGGCCGACTTTTTCGCAAAAATATTCAGATCGCCGAGAAACGGCGAATAGCGGCAGTCTGTGGCAGAAATATTTTCGCTACGGCCCGGATTAGACATTGACGGCGCTGGGTTGAGTATGTCGCTTTGTCAGGCGTACTATATATGGTGTGTGGAAATACTGGGGCCACTAGGCGGTGGCGCTGCGCTTCGGCCAGTCGCGTATCCACCTCCCCAGGGCCAACGACAATGCGATGCCGAGGTGGATCGTGACGAAGACGGCCACAAGGCCGCACTGTTGCTCGATGTGGGCCCGCACTGCGGACACGATGACGTCATCCGCCACCCACGCGGCGGCTCCAGCCAGAGCGCCGCCGATCAGCCCCGCGTAGATTGTGGCGACCGACTTCTCGAATGTCCCCTCCACGACGCCCATGGCAGCTCCGATGGTGGCCGTGATAACCAGCAACTCATCGAAGTCGCGAGTGAGTCGCGTTGTCCCGATGTAGGCCGAAAGGGCGCCCGCCATCACCGCCGCCGCAACTGCTGGCAGCACCCAACGGCCGCGCTTGGCGGCTGCGGACGGCAGCGCGAGGAGCAGGAAGAGGACTCCGAGTCCGATCGCGCCCCCTAGCCCCTCTCTGATGATCGCGTAGGCGAGTCCCGCAGCCGCAGCTGCGGCGAAGCGGGCGAGGAGTAGCTCCTTCCACAGCTCCCTGAACCGCCTGCGGTCGTCGATCTGCGGGGGGGCGTTCATTGCGCGGGTCCCGCCTTCTGTCTCAGACTGACAAAGAGCAGCTTCAACAGCAGGAAGCAGGGCAGCAGTACCGCGGCCAAGCCGACCACATCAGCGGCGAAGTGGGCCGGCCCGGGCTCGCCCATAGTGACGAGCGACTGCAGGCATGCAAGGTCGACGAAGACGAAGAGCAGGGCGGCAGCAACACGATACGGTTTGGCCCGGTCGATCCACCAGTAGCGGATGCAGAAAGGGACCAGCAGTGGGAGCAGGCCACCGGCAATTGCAGGAAGCACCTCCCACAATGCACCCACGAAGGTGTTGCTCTGCCAGCCTCCGTACCCGTAGGCAGTCGCGGTGAGGCGGAGCCAGACAAGCGTCAAGGCCAAGGTGGGCAGCCGGCCGGATCTCATGCCACCTCCCGGTCTCTCAGCTCCTTCGCTCGGCGCTTGCGGAGATGTGCCCTGAAGAGGTCGCGGTCCAGCACCAGGCTTGCGCAGAAGGCGCCGGCGACGAGCACCGCGGCAATCAGCATGAGCATCGGCCTTACTGTCATGGCGTCGCCTCTGCTGACGGAGGCGAAGAGCCCCGTCAGACAAGTCGCCAGCAGCACAAAGAGCGTGAGCGTCCTGAGCGAGAACTTCGACCTAGGGTCCCATAGCACGACAATGGCCGCGGCGGAGAGCGCGGCCAGCGCCGAGCAGGCGAGAGTCAGGGCGAAGACCGCCGCGCAGCTCACGGCCAACAGATCGGCGAAGGAGCTAGCCGACTGCCAGACGCACGCGGCTGCATACAGCACGAAGGAGACGAGGAGCCCAGCCTTGACACGTCTGCCCAGGGCCCAGGCCGCACGCGCCAGGGAAGTCACCCACGCGGGCGGCTGCATCGAAGGGGGCAGCTCGTTCAGCCTGAGCCACTTTGCCCAGGGCCGTTGGTGGACCGGCGACTCATCCACTGTCCGCCCTCCCGAGCCCCCGCCTTCCCTCACTCGCACACGGGCCCCCACGTCGAGCCGTCATCCGTGAAGAGCGGCGCGGCGGGCTGGGCCTCGGGGAGCTTGCCGCCGGTGTCGGCTCGGAAGAGACCGCCGTCCGCCCTCACGAAGAACGTATGCTTCCCCGTGCGGCCGTAGTCTGTGGGGAGGGCGATGAGCTCCGGCATCTCGGGGGCGAGGCCGTCGCGGGCGAGCCCGGCCAGCTCGCCCGGCAGGGGCTTCCGGCGCACGACGTAGCGGTAGCCCCGCCATCCGGCCTCGAGCGCCTTCGGGCCGTCACAATTCTCGGGGATGATGCCGGGCGCGTGCTCGGCAAGCTTCCCGAGGTCGGCCGCGTAGAAGAAGAAGCCGTCCTCGTCGAGGTCATCACCGGCAAAGGCCTTCTGTGCCTTCGCGTAGACCTTCAGGATCATGATGGCCTGGCACTCGCCCATGGTGACGAGGTGCTCGCGCCGTGCGCTCCGGTAGCCGTCGATGTTCTCGCGGATGTGGTCGCCGAAGAGGAGCGGCAGGCTGACCAGAGTGCCGAGGATCGTGCAGTAGGCGACGGCGGTCCTGGCGCGTTCGGGGTCGAGCTTCACGGGCTTCTCCTAATAGACGTGACGGTATACTCTAATTGTCCCGTCGCCTCACTGCCTCCGCCACCTCCACCCTCCTCACGACTATCCCCGTCCTCCGCCAGATGCGGGCGAAGTCTCTGTGCGAGTAGCTGCGCCGCCCCGCGAGCGGATCGCCCACCAGCACCGCCTCGGGCGTCACGGCGAGCACCGTCATGTAGTGGTCGATGAGCGGCCGGTACTTGGTGATAACCAGCACGGGCTCGCGGCCCATGAGATCGGCGACCGAGCCGAAGCTCAGGTACTCGCACTGCAGCCCCCTCGGAGCGTAGAGCCTGCGGAGCGCCGCGACCAGCATGTCGGGCTCGGTGCCGGTGAGGGGGCTGGTGCCGGCGTGGAGCGCTATCGTCGACTCGTCGCCCGCGAGGCCCCAGAGGCGCAGGCCTGTCACCGCCGCGGCCGGGCCGCATGTATACTGGGTGCTCTGGCGGCAGACGCCGTCGGCGTCGCAGATCGTGCGCAGGCTGCGGAGCTCGCTCCGCACCAGCTCCGGCCCGAGGAACGGCGGCACCGCGGCGTAGAGGACGAAGACGCAGGTCAGCATCCAGAGCATGACGCGCTTGCGCCTGGGCTCTGTGTGCGGGATCGCCGAGGCGAACATCATCGCGATCGCGGCGGCGAGCACCACGAACTTCACCCTCCCGGGTATCAGCACCGAGAACGGCGGCATGAGAAGCAGCGTCGCGTAGTGCCTGGCGGCGCCGATGGCGCAGACGACGGCCAGCGCCGCGAGCGAGACGCTCAGGCGCCACGGCTTCGGCCACCTCGACGCCCTCAGCCCCGCCCAGCCGCACGCGGCGGCGAGGGCGAGGACGGCGGCGATCTGCACGGCGGCGGCCATGGGTCAGACCCCCATCAGGACCAGCGCGGTCAAGAGCCACCCCGGCGAGGCCAGCCGCTCGGGGATCATCAGCGCCGCGCCGATCGTCGCCACGACGGCGAAGGTGACGAGGTTCGCCCGGACGACGTTCGTAAAGATGCCGAGGTCCATCGCGGCGCCCTGCGTCCCCGTCGGTCCCGTCGTCGCCTTCGGCTCTCCGCCCGAGATGGCCCGCAGATCGAGGCGCCCGCGCCGTCGGAAGAGGCAGGCGCCGCCAGCCCTCGCGCCGCGCGGCGCCCGCGCGCCCGAGAGGGCGGCTATGACGCCGCCCTCCCACAGCGTGGTGAGCACCATGCTGATGACGATGCCGGCGAAGACGAAGAGCACCTTGAACGCCCAGAAGAGCGTCCGCGGGTCGCCCCCGGTCGACTGCGCCAGGACGAAGAGCACGGTGCTCACCAGGACGAGAAGGACCACGCCCGCGGCCATGCGGTGCGGGCCCCAGCCTTGCAGGGCGCGGCCGCTGCACTCGTCGAGGAAGCGCGCCGCCGGGATGATCGTGATGACGTAGATCACCCCGAACCCCAGGAGGCCCAGGATCGGCACGGCCGTGACTGCGCCGACGATTGCGCCGACGATCGTGGAGACGACGTTCGCCGCGAGCATCAGCCCGACGGCCGAGTACCACCGGAAGCGCCGCTCGAAGGCCGCGTACGCGGCGCACTTGACCGCCACCGCGATCGCCAGCCCCGTCAGCGAGGCCATGATGAACGCCGGCCCCGCCATCGACATCGCGAGGGGAATCAGCGGCTCGCACGCGTCCGCCGGCCGCGCCGCGGCGAGCAGCAGCCCCGCACCGGCCGCGGCCGGGGTGAGTGTTCTTCTCACGCTCCACCTCCTCTCGGGGCCGATGCCGGCTCGGGGTGTGCTTCCCCGGCGGGCACGCCCCCGATCTGCCCGAGGTCCGCAGGCGCGGCGATGCCCCGCCTCGTGACGAGGAACGCCGCCCCGAAGACGGCGAAGGCCAGGGCTATCGACAGGGCCCCCCAGTGGGCCGCCGTCCTCGGCACGGGCAGGCCGCCGAGAAGGAAATTCGCGGCGGCCAGGTAGGCCGCGAGAGCGTAGAGGCCGCGCCGGCCCTCGGCGAGCGCCGCGAGCGCGAGCGCCGCCCCCGCCGCCCAGAAGCATGCCAGCGACAGGCTCGGGGTGGCCGCGGTGCACTGGAGCCCGGTGACGAAGACGATCGCAAGCAGTGCCCGCCGGCGCACGCGCGCGCCGGGCTCGAGCAGAGTGACGGCCGCAAGCGCCGCCAGGGGGCCCCACCGGAGGAGGCCGAGCGCCACCTCGGCGGCGGGCCGGCCGGCGAAGGCGCCGAGGGCCGCGAACGCGCAGGCGGCCTCGATCTGCCCCGGAGTCCTTTCCCGGAGCCATATCAGCGCGAAGCACCCGGCGGCGAAGAAGAGGTCGGTCGCCAGGGGGGATATCTCGACCGTCGCGCTCCCGAGCGCCACCGTCCACTGGATGTCGGGGGCGTAGAGAAAGGCGGTGGCGAGGAAGACGAGTGCTCCGAGGCCGCGCGCGGTGTTCAGCAGCGCCCGGCTGCGGACGTCGACGAGGATCGGCACGACGACGAGGCCGGAGAGGAGCAGCGGCGCCGCGAAGGCCCAGCGGTACGGCGATCCGTGCACCCACGAGGCCCCGGCGAGCTGCGCTCCGGCCAGGGCCATGCCGATCAGGAAGACGGCGCTTCCGAGGCCCTCGTCGCGCCAGAAAGGCTCGGCGGAACGCCAGGCGCCCTCCGGGCCGCCTCGCCGGGGCCGCAGGCGGCAGACCGTCAGGAGGAGAGGCAGCGCCCCGAAGGCCAGCCAGACGGCGTACGTCGCCGCCGCGCGCTCGGCGGGCCTCTCGGCCGCGTGAAAGGCCAGCGCGCCCTGGAAGGTGTAGACGAACGCGAGCGCGGCGAAGAGGAACGCCCTCATCCCCGAGAAGATGCTGCGGCCCGCGCCCCTCTCGATGGCGAAGACCTTGACGAAGGCGAGCGCCAGCGACGCCGCCCCCAGGGCTACGCCCCAGCCGTAGCTCGCGGGCAGGCAGGCGTTGACGGTGAAGGTGGCGTCGAAGAGGAAGAGCGTCTCGACGAGGATCAGCATCGAGCTCTCGTGGCTCAGCGGCGCGCGCCGGCAGACGTAGGCGATCGCCGATATCACCATCGCCTCGTAGAGATTCACCACGCCCAGGAGTATGAGGAGCACCCCGATCTGCCGGTGCTGGTGGAGGTACGGGATCGAGACGAGGAAGCTGCCCACCAGCATGAGCAGCGCGCTCAGGATGTAGAGGATGTTGTTGCGCACGAGGTACTCGAGCAGCCCCTCGGCCACGGCCGCCGGGCCCGGTCGCCTTCTCATCTCACGCCTCCTTTCGGGCGAGCTCCTTCAGCCGCGCCGCGACCGACCGCAGGCCCGCGAGCGCGCCGCCCTTGACCGAGCTCACCCCCACCGCCAGCGCGAAGCAGACCGTGCCCCAGAAGAGAGCGGCCAGGCCTCCGCGCTTCGACGAGGTGACGAGGGCGTAGAGGAGCGCGCCGAGGTACGCCGCCCCGAAGGCCGCCTCGGCCCCCGCGGCCAGCAGGTACGCCCGGTTGCCGACTGCGCGCCAGTAAAGGAGCGTCGCGCCGAGCACGCCCGCGCAGTAGAGCCCCACCGCCCAGCCGGGAACTCCGGGCGCTACGCGGCCCGCGAAGAAGAGCGCCCCCGCGAAGAGCCACAGCATCACCGGCGCGCCAGCGTCCTGGCAGAGCCTTCCGAGCCTGTCGCCGAAGGCGGCGCCGACGGCGAGCAGCCCCGCCGCCGCCAGGTGCACCGTGACCGCGGGCCACCAGGGCAGCACGCCCGAGCCGCGCATGGCCAGCGAGACCGACGCGACCGCCGCCGCGACCGAGAGCGCGCAGAGCCACGAGCTCCGCGCCCTCAGGTTGACCAGCGCGAGGTAAAGGGCCGCGAGCGCGAGCGGCGTCGCCCCCGGGAGCTGCAGATCGGCGAGGCCCGCCGTCCCGGGCCCCGTCACGGAGGCGGCGAGGGCCGCCGCCGCGGCGGCGACCCTGGCACCGCGCAGGCCGCGCAACGCGGCGTAGGCGTAGAAGACGACGGCCGCCAGCGCGGCGGCTCTCACTGGGGAGCCCAGGCCGCCGGTGACGGTCATAAGGAAGGCGCGGCAGGCGTGGTCCGCGCTCTCGGGCGGGAACGAGAAGGCGACTGCCAGCGCCGGCAGCGCGAGCGCCGCCGCGCGCATCCATCGCCTGTCGTGGACCAGCCCGAACTCCACCAGCAGCGCCGCCCCGGCCAGCGCGAACGGCACCAGGAAGTACGGCGCGAAGGGGCTGTACATCTGGTAGGCCGGGTAGAAGGATATCGTCAGCCAGTACGAGCGGAGCAGGGCGCCGGCGCCGAGCATCCCGAAGAGGACCCACGGGAAGTACGGCCACCGCCAGGGCGTGCCGTTCTCGGCGGCGTATTCGCGGCCGCGTCTTATTGCGGGGATGAGCGTGAGGAAGACCGCGCCGGCGGCGGCGCCGAAGGCGAGAATCCCCCAGGTGACGGCGGTGGTGTCGGCGGGGTCGAAGAGCTCGGAGAGCAGCAGCGGGTACAGGTAGAATAGAGAGAGGATTGCGTAGTACGGCGCCCTGAAGAGGGCGCGCAGCCTGATACCCGCTCCGCCGAGGAGCGCTTCCGACAGCCCGATCGCCAGCCCGAGACCCACGAAAAGCAGCCCGGCGCCGCCCGCGCTGCCGGGGTCGGAGATCAGTATCTCGTCGAAGCTGACCGAGACCGCCCCGAAGAGCACGACCACCACCAGCACGATGGACCTCGCGTCCTCCCACACCCGGCCGAGCCGGATGATGAGCAGCCCCGCGAGCGCCATCGCCGCCGTGTAGACCCAGAGCACCCCGAGCAGCGTCCAGGCCTCTGCCGTGCGCTCGGAGGCGCCGAAGGCGCGGCTCAGGCCGTAGAGGACGAGCGCGGCGCTTATCACATAGAACGGATTGTGCGTGTAGAGCGACCTCGACGCGGCCGCGAGCGCCCTGCCGCCGGTGGTCTCGAAGAACGGCCGCCGGCGGGGCCGCTGCGGTAGGATCGGGCGCCACTCCTTCCCCTTCGGATCGGGCGGATCGCCTCTTACGGTGTTCATGCTGCACCTCCTCTCCGGCGGCCGCCGGCCAGTAACCGGGCCGCCACTACTCGACGACTATCCACTCCATCTCGGCGGCGTCGACGTCCGGGAACCGCGTCACCGGCCTGCCGCCGTTGTCTATCTGGAAGACCGTGCCTTGCGTGTCGACGACGAAGGTGTAGAGGCCGGTCTGGTTGTAGACGGCCGGCACGGCGCAGAGGGCGTAGCCGGTGGCGGCGTCGTACGGGTTGCCGTCGACGTCGAGCGGTATCTCGACGAACCAGTAGCCGGCCTTGGGAGTGTTGGCCGAGGTGGCGGCGGCGAAGGCGTTGTCGAGGAGCTCGATCTTCGTGCCGCTGACGGTCGCGTGGCAGAGCCACGTGAAGTCGGGGTGCTCGGCGTTCGTGGGGCCGCAGTACTCGAGCACGCCGTCGCCGTCGTAGTCGGTCCGGTGGAAGATGTTCTGCGCGCCGCAGTAGGTTCTCATCGCGGCGATGGCGGACGTCTCGTAGGCCGGCCCGTAGCGGTGGTTGCTCGCCGTCAGCAGCACCATGCAGAGGCCCGCCACCGCCACCGACGCGAACGCCACCGCCACGGTCGATCCGCGTGACGCGCCCGGGGAGCCGCGGCTCGCTGCGGTTTCACCTCTCTCGCCCATGGTCCGGCCTCCTCTAGAGGTGCGACGCCCCTCCGGCGCTCCCGCCGAAGCGGGGCCTTCGCTCGCCCGGCCGCGGCCAGCCGTAGCCCGGCGAGTGGCGGGGTACGTCGGGCACGGGCGGCCGCGAGTTGCGCGCCGCCAGCCAGAAGATCGTGCCCATCATCAGCGCGAACCAGGCGAGCCCGAGCACGCCCTCTTTCAGCGCAACCGCCAGGAAGACCGTCGCGCCGAGTGCGACTGCGACCAGCCCCGTCGGCACGAGGGTCCCGACGGCCATGCACAGGCAAGACCGCCACGGGTTGGGGAGCCCCCCCCGCGTCTCGAACCGCGCGTACGCCCACCCCGCGTAGGCGCCGAGGGCCATGTACCACGCGAGGGCCACGCCGAGCGCCGACTGCGAGCCCGGCCGGAGGCCGAGCAGCTCGGCGAGCCAGTCGCCCCGGCCGGCCATCAGCGCGATCGCCGGCGAGAAGAGGAACCAGACGCAGATGATTTCGAGGAGCTGGAACTGGGGGCGGCGCCGCGCCTCGGGGACGGAGTTCCGCCAGCGGCGCGCGGCGCGCCACGGGACAAGCGCGGGCAGGATGACGATGAAGATCAGGAACGGCAGTCCGATCACGAAGATCTCCGTGAGCTCGCAGAGCAGGCTGCGGTGGAGGCAGCTCGCGACCGTCAGCGCCCCCGGGACGAGAGACTCAGTCGGCATGGCTCACCTCCACGGACTCATTCGCAGACCGGGCCGTCGACCATGCCGGTCTGCCACGGCCCCGTCTCCCACATCACGTGTCCGTCGGCGTAGAGAACGTTGCAGCCCTCGCCCGGCGGGACCACCTCGGCGGCGACTGGGGTCTCGCCCGGCGCGCCGTCGCCGGTGGGCCTCATGTAGCGGAAGGCGTAGGGCCCGCGCTGGCTCACGAAGATGCGGGGGTCGGTGACGTAGCCGTCGTCGGCCAGCGTTGCGAGGTCCGGCGGGAACTCGCCGTCGTTGTCCTCGGCGTACATGCTCAGCGCGATGCCGATCTGCCTCAGGCAGGACATCGCCTGGGCGCGCCCGGCCTGCTCGCGCGAGCGCGGCCTGATGGGGATGAGAACGAGCACTATTCCCGCGATCACGAGTATGCCTATCAGCACGAGGACGAGGCTGCTGCCCTCGCCCGAACCGGGCCGCCGGCCGCTGCCGGCGCCGGGTTCTCTGAGATGATCATTCATTGCGCACCTCCTCTGGCGCCCGCACCGGCTCGACGCGGTCCGGGGTCAGGATCTTGATCTGCGGGAAGCCCTCTTCGTAGTCCTGGGCATATATGTTGAGGGCCATGCCGAACTCCTTCTGGCTGCTCATGCACGGTGGCTTGGGGCCCGAGTCGACGTGGCCGTCGAGGTAGAGGACGTTCTGGACCTCTCCGTCGGGGACGGTCTCGGCAACGACCGGCGTTTCCTTCAGGACATCGGGCTCGTCAGGCAGGGGCTTCGCGTAGTACATATAGAGGTAGCCGTAATCCTCTCCGCGGGGGTTAACCAACAGGTACGGGTTCGTGACATAGCCCTCGTCGACGAGCGTATGTAGACTCGGCGGTTGCTGGCCCTCGTAGTCCTGGGCGTACATGTTCAGCGCGAGGCCCAGTTGCCGCAGGTGCGACCTCGATCTGACGACAGGGCCGGGCGAGCCGCTCTCACGGCTGCGGCTGAGGGCGGGAAGGAGAAGACCGGCGGCAAGGATAATGACTATGATAATGGCGACTGCTGCTGCCGCGCGGCCCTTCCCTTTTCCCTTCTTCGCTCGCCTGTCCTTCGGCACTCCGGCATGTGGATCTCCTCTGGTCTTCTCCATGACGACTTCCTCCTATCAGGGACTGGGCTCCTCCGACTTCACGTCCTCGGGGAGCAGCTTGTCGAGCTTGGCCGTGTCGGCGTGGAGCTGGATGTGTCCGCACGCGGCGCAGACTCGCGCGGTCACGCCGACGAGCGCCTCGGCGAATACCCAGAACTTCGTCCGCTGCGGGCGGAAGTAGAGGCGGCCGGTCCCCTGCATGCGGCCGTCGACGAGAGTCGCGTGGCCGCAGGACGAGCAGCGCCCCTGAGCGGCCTCGGCCTCCTTCAGGCCCGTCGTCTTCTCGATGACCGCGTCCAGGCCGTCCTGGGTGAAGCGCGTCGAGCCGCCGACTTTGTAGAACGAGAGGATGCCGTCCTTCATCCAGCGGAAGATGGTGGGCTGCGAGACGCCCAGGTAATCGGCGGCCTCCTTTACGGTATACCAGCGCTTCGCGGCCGTGCTGACGGCGGATTCGGAGAACTCGCAGGATTCGTCGCCCATCGATCGGCTCCTTTCGGTGCTCAGCTAGCTATCGCAATCTATTGGACACTATCATATGCTATCATCGGTGTCAAGCGATTTCTGAGAAAAATCTCTCGGCGCGGGAATTACTGGGGCGGTATGGAAGGGGCAAGCTTGACGGGCGGCGCGCCGGGCCGGCGCCTAGCGGTAGCTCTTGGGGTCCTTGCCGCCGGGGCCGAAGGTGAGGGTGACGGTGTGGGTCTTCGCGGCGCCGGGGTAGATGCCCAGCTTCTCGGCGAGCGACTTCGTGGACGTCCCGGTGCCGCGCAGGTCCAGCGGGGCGACGTGCGGCGACCAGAAGTGCGCGGTCACGAGCCCCGGCGCCATGCCGATCATGATCTCCTTCGGCGCCTCCTCGCGCATCTTGGCGATGCGGACCGTCACCGACTTGCGCGAGTCCTGCAGCACGACGAAGCCGGGGGAGTTCACGCCCTCGTCGGTGGTGAGCGGCCAGGTGTCGGCCATGTTCGTCTTCCACGTGCGGTAGTGGAGCTTGCTGTCGACGAGCAGGCCGCCCACGCGCCAGAGCGGCCAGCGGCTGCGCTTGTCGGAGGTCTGCCAGTCGGGCTTGCGGTCGTCGTTGTAGTCGAGCTTCCACCACTCGGTGCGCTTCTCGCCGGGGACGGTCGTGATCATCGCGTGCTTGGAGGCGGCGAGGTCGAAGGGCACCGCCACGCCGAGGGCCGCCAGGCGCCAGCGCTTCGGGTCGAAGCCGATCGAGACCGACTGGCTGATCGTGAGCGTGCCGCCCGAGGCGCTCATCTTGTTGACGAAGACCGTCTCGCCCGCGGCCGAGCGGTAGACGCCCGAGACAGTGGCGCTCGAGCCCCCACCGGCGATAGAGGTCACGACGGCCTTCGAGCGGGCGATCTCGCCGACGTTTCCGGCGACAGCCCCGGCGGCCGAGGCCCTGAAGGCGTCGCAGAAGCTTCTGCGCGCCCCGCCACCCCCCGAGCGGGCGATCTGGCTCCCCTGCCATGTGAGGCGGTCCATGAGGCCGCCGGAGTCCTTCGTCACGGTGAAGCTGATGCTGCCGGCGTTGACGGTGACCGGGTCGGTCGCGCCCTGGGCGGCTTCCAGCTTCCGGCCGGGGATCGAGCGGCCGGAGGCGCCCGACGACTGGACGGCGCCGCTCTGCCGCGCCGCCGGGCCCCTGCGGGCGACGGAGCCGCTGCTCGTGCCCGGGGATTCGCCGCCGGCCCCGCCGCCGCTCTCCGCGCCAGTGCCGCCCCCCCCGCCGGCCATGGCGCCGGAGATGCGCTCGCTGAGGGCGTTGGCGGCCCGGGAGAGCTTGAAGTCGAGGCGTATCGCCGCGCGGAGCTCCTCGTCCGCCTTCTCGGCCAGCCCCAGCGCGACGCAGGCGCGCGCCAGGTTCATGTGGTCGGCGGCGCTCTTCTCGGACGCGTACTGGCGTACGATCTGGTAGAAGCGGTTGTCGTCAGTCGCCGACCACTTCTTCGACTGCTCGACGCCCATGGCCTTGACGGTGTAGGTCTCCTCGTCGGCCGACTGCAGCATCGCCCGCATCGACCGGCCCATCATCTTGATCCTGACCGGACGGCGCTTGCCGGAGCCGGCGCCTTTCACGACGAGGGCCTTGACTGCGGCGAGGGCCTTGATGTCGGCGAGCGCCTCGGCGCCGACCTTGCCCCCGGCCCCCTCGGCGGCTTTCGCGGCCTCGGCGTAGAGGCGGCTCTTCATGAGCCCGGCGACATCGGCGGGCATCTCTCCCGCGAGGGCGCCGGTGGCCCCGGAGGCGCTGCAGATGAGCACTGCCGCCAGAACAGCCCGCTTCATCTGCTTCATTCGCCCTATTCGTTTCATTGCAGCCCCTCGCCCGGCCTATCATTATATATACACCCGAGAAGATGGGCGGGCAAGACCATTTGCCAGGTAGTCTATACTACCCGTTGGACATTCCCCGCCCCCCGGTGTACCATAGTACGTGAGTGCCCCTCCGGCCCTGGAGGCCTGCGGATGTGGTATAAGAGAGCCGTCGTGATGATCGTCGCCGTCTGCGCGGCCGGAGTCGCGGCCCCCGTCGCGGCCGTGGCCAGCGAGAAGGTGCCGCTCACGGTCGATTTCGGAACGGCGCGGCCGAAGGGCCACTATCCGGTGACGAGCGGCTTCCCGTTCGCCCGGCGGGCCCTGAAGGACGTGCGCAACATCCGCATACTCGAGGGAGGCAAGGCCGTCGCCTCGCAGGCGCGCAAGCTCGCCCAGTGGCCCGACGGCTCGGTGAAGTGGGCGCTCGTCGACTTCCTCGCGCGGCCGGGCTCGCGCTACACTCTTGAGTACGGCGCGGGCGTCTCGGGGGGGGCCGGGGGCTCGGCGCCGGGGAGGATGTCGGCGTCGGCGAGCTCGGTCTCGACGGGCGAGGTGGCCTTCTCGCCCTCGCAGTCGACGGGCTTCTTTGCGGCGGCCTCGGGACACGGGCTGTCTCTGACAGGCCTCCGCAACCTGATGGACATGGTCCACGTCTCGTCGCCCAAGGAGATTCCGCCCGTCGGCGCCATGGCGCCGGGAACGGTCGACTCGTCGCAGGTCCAGGTCGACGAGTTCCGCCTCGAGGAGTCGGGCCCCGTGAAGGCGGTGGTGCTTGTCAAGGGCAAGTACCGGTACCGCTCGACGGGGCACTCGGGGACGAACCCGTTCTCGGTGCGCCTGACGGCCTACCGCGGCTTCGGCGGGATCATGGTGCAGCACACCTTCATCTACGACGGCGTGGGCGACAACGACTTCTGTTCGCGCCTCGGCTTCGACTGCAAGATATCGCTCGACCGCTCGCGCGGCACGGTGACCGTCGGGACGCTCGGCGGCCGGGATATCATCTGGCGGACGGGCGACGCGGCGGCGGGGGGGCTGCTGCAGCTCTCGCCGGACCACTTCCGCGTGGAGCGCTCGTACTCCGACGCGCACGCGCCGGGCGTCTTCGGCGAGGGGGCGCGGGCGGCCGGCTGGGTCGACCTCTCCGACGGCGCGAAGGGCGTCGCCGTCATTCACCGCAACATGCACCGGCGCTATCCGAAGGCGACGACGTGGGACCTCTCGCGCGGGCGGCTGACTGTCTCGCTCTGGCCGTCGGAGGCCGGGATGCTCGACTTCCGCCGCTACGCCCGCGAGTGGGGCACGGGCGAGACGGCCCGCAACATCGAGAACCACGCCGAGGTCGCCAAATGGGCGCCGGCCGCCTCGCGCGGCGTCGCGTCGACGCACTCCGTCATGTTCTACTTCCACGAGGGGAGCGCCTCGGCGGGGGGCGTCGCCGAGGTGGCGAAGAGCTTCAACCAGAGGCCGCTCGCGAAGGCGGAGCCGCTCTACTACGCCAAGACGAAGGCCCTCGGCCCCTACGCACCGTCGGCGGGGAGTGCGTACAGCTCGATCGAGAGCAAGATGGCCCAGGCCGTCGAGTACTACCTCGAGAACATGGAGCGCTTCCGCTGGTACGGGGTGTGGGACTACGGCGCCTTCCAGCAGCGCTACAACATCCACAAGCACGACCGCTGGGAGAACGACTGGGGCCGCTGGGGCTGGGCGCAGAACGACGGCGCGGGGCGCATCTCGCACCACCTGATGATGCGCTACCTGTGCACCGGCGACCGGAAGTTCTTCGACGTCGGCGAGGCCGCCTGCCGGAACAACTATGACGGCGACACGATCCACACCGGCAAGAACTACGGCCTCGCGCACCGGCACGGCGTCCAGCACTGGTCGGGGCCCTACACCGGCATCCGCGGCAGCTGCCCGACGGGGCCGAAGATCCTCTACTACCTGAGTGGCGACGGCCGCACGCGCGACGCCATCGAGACGATCGCCCGGCGCGCGATGACCGGGTACTGGGAGGCCTCGGGCTACATCAGCGGCGGCGTGCTGCACGGCGTCGACGGCGGGGGCTCGTCGATCCAGGCCTGCTACGCCATGTGGGAGATGACCGGCGACGAGAAGTACCACGCCATGATCAAGAGGATCATCGGCGGCACCCCAGCGCCGAAGAACTCGTGGCAGGCCGTCTGCACGACGAGTTTCGGCCTCTCGCAGATGATAGTCGACTACTACGACATGACCGGCGACGCCGGCTCGAAGCGCAAGACCGTCCAGATAGCCGAGGCCTGCTACAACAACAGCGGCCTGAAGAAGTCCTACACCTATCCCGGCGGGTACTTCCGAGTCTTCGCCGACGCCTACCGCCTCACCGGCGATCAGAAGTACAAGGCGTACCTCGAGGAGATGTTCGGGGCCCTCGACCGCAAGATGAGGGGCACCCAGCTCATGCCCAACACCGGCCGGGACCTGCCCTACGCGTACTATGCGGTGATGCACAAGCCTGAGCCGGAGGGCTCGTGCCGCTAGGGCGGGGGGCTACTCCGGACTGAGGACGCTCCCGACGTTGTCGCGGACGACGACGCCCTCGCCGTGGCCGCCCAGGTCCACGACGAGCTCCTTCAGCGCGCCGCCGTGCATCACGTTGTCCTTGATGACGGAGTTCGTGAGGCCCCCGCAGATGACGCATGCGTCCGGCGACCACTCGCCCCTGGCGCCGTCGTCGCGGCCGGCGACCATGGAGTTCCCCGTGAAGGCGATGCCCTCGCACCCGATGAGGCGGGCGTGCGAGCTGCCGCTCTCGGAGTGCGCTCCCGACTCCGGCCAGTCGGGCTTGCCGCTGCGATAGATGACGTTGCCCGTCACCGCGAAGTGGCGGCATGGGCGCCCGTCATCGTCACCCCGCGGCGTGAGCGATATGCCGGGGCCGCCGGAGCGGTCGATGTAGCACCCGGTGATGTTGTAGTGGCTGCCGCCGGCGACGACGATGCCGCCGAGGTGGTTCCACTCGACGCGGTTGCCGGTCATGGTGATGGACGAGTTCTCCTCGCAGGCGCCGTAGCCCGCGCGGCGATTGCCGGAGAGCCAGTTGTCGATGATGAAGCCGTCCCATCCGCGCACGCGCAGCCCGTCGCCGCCGTTGTGGCTGATCATGCAGTGGCGGACGCTGAAGCACCAGATGCGCCCGAGGCGCACGCCGTCGCCCGAGAAGTGGCTGATGCGGCAGGCGTCGAGGCGCGGCGTGTCCTCCTCGGCGCCGTAGTCGGGCTTGTCGATGAGCACGCCGTGGACCCCGTCGCCCAGCCCCGCTCCGTCGAGTGACAGCCCCGAGAGCGTCGCGCCGACGGCGCCGGTGAGGTCGAGCAGGCACCGGGCGCCCTCGTCGATCAGGCGGATGACGGCGCCGCCGAAGTTGCGGTAGGTCCACGTGGGGTCGCCGGCGAGCCCCACGCGCGGCCGGAGCCGGAGCCCGGACGACAGGTACTCACCCGCCGGGAGATATACCGTCGCGGCGGAGGCGGCCGCGGCGTCTATCGCCTTCTGAAGCGCGGCCGTGTCGTCGGCCTTGCCGTCGCCCGCGGCCCCGAAGTCGCGCGCGTCAAGAGAGCCCGTCGCCATCGCGTTTTCCCCGATCCGGCCAGCCGGCACTCTAACCGCCCGCACGGGCCTGTCAATCGAAATGGAGCCGGCCGCCCGATGGCGGTGAATAATTTGGGTTGACGTGCGTCCGGAAAAATAGAATAATACCGTAGTTGCGCGCGGGCGCGCCGCCCGCCTTTCAAGGGGGACGAGAACATGAAGAAAGCGCTTCTGTTCGTGTTGATGGTGGGCGTGGCGGCAGCCGGGTGCGCTCCGGGCGCAGCCTTCTACGACCACGACATCGTCGAGCCCGCGAGCGAGGTATCCATGATGCCCGCCACCGGCGGGACGGTCGAGGTCAGCTCGCTCGGGCCCGTCGCGATCAAGCTGGGCGCCCTCGTGTCGGCGGCCTGGCCCGCCGACGACGAGTTCGAGTTCGAGTCGACCGCGTTCCAGGTCGACGCCATCCTGCAGGTGGACCTGCCGATGAACCTGGGGCTCGACGCCCGCGTCGGCTTCCTCACCTACGAGGCGGACGTCGGCTCCGAGGAGCTCGACATCAACCCGGTCTCGCTCATGCTGACCTACAGGTTTGACGTGATGCCCGAGACCGCGCAGCTCTACATCGGGCTGGGCCTGGCCTTCCTCTTCACCGACCTGAGCGACGCGGGCGGCGCCGACCTCGACGACGCCGTCGGTTTCAAGGCGGCCCTGGGGGCGACCTTCAACCTGCACCAGAGGTTCGCGCTCGGCATCGACGTCTCGTACCTCACCGCGTCGGCCGACACCGAAGCCCTGCCCGACGAGGAGTGGACACTGGACAACGTGACCGCGGGCGTATCGTTCCTCTTCCGTTTCTAGCGGACGGGGACTGAGAGTGCACACCGGGGTCGCCCTTCGGGGCGGCCCCGCTCTTTTCGGGCGAGCCGGGTCGCTGCCTCGCCCCCCCTCCCTCTTCGCTTGCCCCCGGAAGGCGGGCGGCTTACACTCGCGGGGGGAGTCGCGGGCCCGAAGTCGCAGGAGGGGCGATGAGCGAAGACGCAGCCGGCCGGATCCGACCGTGGGGAGCGAATCCGTTCTACTGGGAGTACCGGGGCGAGCCGGTGCTTCTTCTGGGCGGCTCGGTCGAGGACAACCTCTTCCAGATACCGGACGTGGAGAAGCACCTCGATCTGCTCGCCGACTGCGGCGGCAACTACGTCCGCTGCACCATGTCGTCGCGCGATCAGGGCGACGTCTGGCCCTTCGAGCGCGCCGGGGCGGACGGCCCCTACGACCTGGAGAAGCCGGGCGCCGAGTACTGGGGGCGCTTCGAGCGCTTCCTCGAGCTCACGGCCGAGCGCGACATCATCCTGCAGATCGAGGTGTGGGACCGCTTCGACTATGCCCGCGACCCGTGGCAGCTGAACCCCTTCAACCCGAAGAACAACGTCAACTACACCACGGAGGAGTCCGGCCTGCCCGAGCGTATCGACACCCACCCGGGCGAGCGCGAGAGCTGCTTCTTCCGCTCGGTGCCGAACCTCGAGAACAACGAGCTCCTTCTGGGGTACCAGCACCGGCACGCCGACGAGCTGCTCCGGCGCACGCTCCCGCGCGGCAACGTCCTCTACTGCATGGACAACGAGACGAACGAGTCGCCCGAGTGGGGGGCCTACTGGTCGGCATATATCCACGCCAAGGCGGACGAGGCGGGAGTCGAGGTCCACACCACCGAGATGTGGGACGCGTGGGATCTCGGCGACGAGCAGCACGAGAACACCTGGGGCCACCCCGAGACCTACAGCTTCGTCGACATCTCGCAGAACAACCAGAAGTCGGGCCAGGAGCACTGGGACAACGCGCTGGCGTACCGCCAGCGGATCGTCGACTCCGGTGCCATCCGGCCCGTCAACACGGTCAAGACCTACGGCTGCAACACCGGCCACTTCGGCCGGAGCCGCGACGGCATCGAGCGCTTCTGGCGGCACGTGATCGTCGGCGTCGCCGCGGTTCGCTTCCACAGGCCGCTCTCGGGGCTCGGGCTCTCCGAGCGCGCCCGGCGCCACATCCGCTCGGCGCGCATGCTCTCCGAGGAGTTCGACGTCATGGGCGCGGAGCCGGCGAACGGGCTGCTCGTCGAGCGCTCGAATAACGAGGCCTACTGCGCCGCCGTGCCCGGCAGGGCCTGTGCCGTCTTCTTCACCGACGGGGGCGACCTCTACCTCGACGTCTCGGCCTCCGGGGGCGGGGGCCGGCAGCTCTCGCTGCGGTGGCTCGACGCCGCGACCTCGCGGTGGTCGGAGCCCGGGAGCGCCACCCCCGAGGACGGGAAGCTGCATCTGGTGACGCCGCGCGAGGAGGGCTACTGGCTCGCCCTCGTGAGACCGTCGTAGGCCGAGGGGGCCGGGAGGACGTCATGCCGGCCGAGGAGCTGACTCCCCGCGAGCGCGTCTGCCTGGCCCTCGAGCACCGCGAGACGGACCGCATACCCATCGCCATGATCTGCGGCGGCATCAACGCGCCGGCGCGGCGGGAGCTCGAGGAGTACCTCGGCCGCGAGCGCCGGATGACGGTCGACGACCTCGTCCGCCCGCTCGTCGACGTCTGGCAGGTCGGCCCCGAGTACGTGGGGCCGGAGCTCGCGCCGGGCGTCGACTTCTGGGGCGTGCACCGCAGGGAGGTCTCCTACGGCGAGGGGAGCTACCTCGAGATCGACGGCTTTCCGCTGGCCGGGGTCGAGGACGCCGGAGATCTCGACCGCCACGCGTGGCCCAGCACCGAGTGGTTCGACTACTCGGTCATCCCCGGCCGCATCGCGGAGCTGCGCGCCGAGAGCGACGTCGCCGTCTACGTGGCCAACGGCAACATCTTCGAGTCGTCGTGGTACATGCGCGGCTTCGAGAAGATGCTGATGGACTTCGTGCTGAATCCCGAACTCGCCCGCGCCATCATGACCCGCACCACCGACTTCCTCGTCGAGCACTTCAGGGCGATGCTCTCGGCCGCGCCGGGCGAGATAGACCTCGCCATGACCGCCGACGACATCGGCGGCCAGTCGGGGCTGCTCATGTCGCTCGAGATGTGGGATGAGTTCCTGAGACCCCACCACGCGAGGCTGAACGCCGCCATACACGAGTTCGGCGCGAAGGTCATCTACCATACCGACGGCTCCGTCATGGAGGCGGTGCCGGGGCTCATCGACATGGGCGTCGACGTGCTCCAGGCGCTGCAGTTCAGCGCCGACGGGATGGAGCCGGGGGCGCTGAAGGGCGGCTTCGGCGACCGCCTTTGCTTCGAGGGCGGGGTGAGCGTCCAGACGACGCTGCCCTTCGGCAGTCCCGACGACGTCCGGGCCGAGGTGGAGGAGCTGATAACGGTCCTCGGCCGCGACGGCGGCTACATCCTCGGGCCGTCTCACGCCGTGCAGGCCGGCACGCCCCCGGAGAACATCGCGGCCATGTTCGACACCGCGGCGGGGTTCTACCCGTTCTGAGGAAAGAGGAAGGGAGGTGCCGTGGCATCGCTGGCAGCTCGGCCTAACGTCGTCTTCGTCCTCGTCGACGACATGGGCTACGGCGACTTCGGCCGCTTCAACGACGGCCTGACGCGGACGCCGGCGCTCGACGCCCTCATGGACGAGAGCGTCTGCTTCACCCAGCAGTACGCGTCCTCGTGCGTCTGCAACCCGTCGCGAGCGTCGCTGATGACCGGGCGCTACCCGCACCGCACGGGGTCCATCGACACGCTCGAGTACCGCGGCCTCGAGCGCCTGGCGCTGCGCGAGCGCACGCTCGCCGACGCCTTCAAGGCCTCGGGCTACGCGACGGGCATCGTCGGCAAGTGGCACCTCGGCGCCTTCGACCGCCGCTACCATCCGAACTCGCGCGGCTTCGACGAGGCCGTCTGCTTCCTCGGCGGGATGCACGACTACTACGACTGGCGGCTGGAGTTCGGCGACAACGTGAAGCGCGGCGACGGCCGCTATCTCACCGACGTCTGGACCGAAGAGGCCTGCGCCTTCGTCGAGCGCCACTCGCGCGAGCCGTTCTTCCTGCACGTCGCCTTCAACGCGCCCCACACTCCGCTGCAGTGCCCCGACGAGGAGGTCGAGCCGTTTCTGGCGACGGGCCGCTTCACGAAGGGCGTCAGCATACTCTACGGCATGATACGGAGGATGGACAAAGGGCTCGGCCGGATACTCGAGACGCTCGGCCGCCTGGGCCTCGAGGAGAACACGATCGTGGTCTTCGCGAGCGACAACGGCCCCCAGTTCGGCGGCGAGGGCGAGATGGCGCTGAACCGTTTCAACTGCGGCTTCCACGGCGCGAAGGGGAGCGTCTACGAGGGAGGCATCCGGGTGCCTGGCGTGCTCCGCTGGCCCGCGGGGCTGGGCGGCGGCCGCACCGTCGGCGAGATGATCCACTTCTGCGACTGGTTCCCGACGCTGCTCGCCATGGCGGGGGTCGATCCGCCGGAGGGGGGACTCCCGCTTGACGGGGTGGACGTAATGCCGGTCATCCGCGGGGAGGGGGGCGAGGGAGGCGGCCCCGTCACCAGGCGCTTCTGGCAGTGGAACCGCTACACTCCGCTGGTGACGTGCAACGCCGCGATGCGCGACGGCGACTGGAAGCTCGTCCGCCCCCGCATCGCCGAGGCCATGGCCGCCCCCGACGGCCACCATGTCAGGACGTGCATGTACGACTACGAGCACTTCGCCGAGCGCGGCGTCATCACCGACCCCGAACCCGACCGCGACGTGCCGCCGCCTCCGCCGCCGGAGCTCTACCACCTGGCCGAGGACCCCTGCGAGAGCGAGAATCTCGCGGCGAAGCACCCCGGGCGCGTCTCGAGGATGCTCGGCGAGCTCGAGACCTGGTTCGCCGAGGTCGAGGCCGAGCGCGCGGCGATCGACGACGGGTGGTGAGGCCGCAGCGCCCTCGCGTCACCGCACGTAGAGCGGCCCGGCAAGCGTCTCCATCTGCCGCTCCGATTCCGAGCACGTCTCGCCGGCCGCGGTCGCGATCCGGAGGCGCAGCCGGTAGCTGCCGGGTTTTACCCGCGAGGCGTCGAGGACGAGCGTGTTGGGCTCGGAGAGATCTCGCGATGCGGACGCGGCCACCGTGCCGCGGCCGTCGAGGAGATCGGCCTTCGCGGTGTGGCTGCCCTTCTTCACCGAGCCCGTCCCCATCACCTCGAAGGAGACGGGCAGCCTCTTCCGGGGCAGCATCACGTATCGCGGGGCGTCGAGCTCCGAGATCATCGGCGACTTGAACCTGAGCAGCTTCACCTCGGCCACGTCGAAGGTCAGGTTGTCACCGTGGGCGTACTTACTCTCGGCGATGAAGAACTGCACCTTCTCGATGGAGCGCCATGGCGCCACGCCGCGGCCGACGGTCTCGATCATGTCCTTCACGGTGAAGAGCACCGGGAGCCAGACGCGCTGGCGGCCGCCGAGGTCGCGGGTCGTCTCGAAGAACTTGTTCGTGTGGACCGTGAAGCCGAGCGGCGTCGAGTCGTCGGCGACCTCGTCGCGGTCGGAGTCGACGCGCATCAGGAAGTGGATATAATCGTAGCTGCTCATGTCGAGCTCGCCCCTGGCGAAGGCGCGGTAGACGCGGGGCCAGCCGACGGGATACTGCCCCGCCTCGCCGCCGCCGTCGGTCTTGTGGTCCACCTTCACGCGCCAGCGGAGGCCCTTCCGCCCGCCCTTGCCGGCCTCCGTCGTGACGGAGACGGCGCCCTCGCCGGTGACGTTCTTCCAGGCCGAGAAGTCGCCGCCGAGGTCCTTCGACTCCATGTTCCCCTGCTTGAGGGCCTCCTCGATGAAGCTGGTTCGGCCTCCGCCAGCCTTGGGGGAGGTGTCGCCGACGAGCACCGACGGGGCCGTGCCCTCCCTGGCGGCCGGCAGGCCGAGGAGCTTCTCCGTGGCCAGGGCCAGGCGCCAGCGGCGGGCGTCGAACTCCTCCGAGGGCCACATCCCGGCGGCGAGGTACTTCTGCTGCACGTTGATGTCGTCCCAGGTCTTCTGGAGGAGCGTATTCGCGGCGGCGAGAGCCGAGCGGGCCCCGCGCCGGCGCGAGCCCTCGCGCTCGAATACGGCCTGCTGGAGGGTGTAGACGTAGCGGGCGTCGTCGCGCCCCTCGCGGAAGCACTCCCAGTAGACGGCGGGGATCACCTCGCCGTCGTCGCCGATCCGCTGGCCGCAGCCCGAGCGCGAGCCGCGCAGGTAGTCGAACTGGTCCGGCGCCGGCGTCCAGGCCCAGTGCCACGGGATGAGCGTGGTGAAGCCGCTCCGCCAGAGGCCGAAGCCGTAGGTCATGCGCCCGCCCTTGCACATCACCACGCGGTCCTTGACCTCGCCGGCGTTATGGTTCGGATAGCTCCAGTACTCGTAGCGCTTCTGCGCGGTGATCTTCTCGTAGGGGGTCGAGTAGGGCTGCGAGCACCAGATGTCGAGGTGCGGCCTGTAGACGGCGGCGTCGGCGGCGAGCGGGTTCTTCGTGGCGTAGGTGCGCATGCCGCCGGCCTTGACGGCCTTGTAGACCCCGGCCCCGAACTCCTTGCAGGAGGCCGTCACCTCGTCTATGGGGCAGCAGATGAACTCGGGCCAGCCCTTCTTCTTCCGCTCGGTCTCGAAGTTCTTGAAGATCTTCGTGATCCGCGCGTAGAACTCCGGCGGCGGCATCTTGTTGATCTTCCAGTGTTTGCCGCGCTCGCCGCCGGGGGTGGTGTCGCGGTAGAGCCGGGCGATCACGCCGCCCGCCGTCACCGGGACGGGGCCGCTCATGCCGGCGGCCATCATGCGCTCGAGCTCCTCGGCGTGCGGGACGACCATCTTCCTGCCGTCGGTCGTGCGGAGGTAGAGCGTCGGCACCATGTCGATGCCGTACTCGGCCATGGCCCTGTAGTCGTTGCCGGTGGCCTTCTTTATGAAGGCCACGTCCTTGCCCCGGTACTGGACGCCGTTCCGCACGTAGTAGTAGGCCGAGTAGTGCTTGGCGGGGTCCCGCTTGAGCTCGAAGCCGAGGACGCGGAGCGCCACGGGGATCTCGACCGCCTTCGGGCCTCCGTCGTCCCATACGGTCACCTTGCCGCGGTAGAGGCCGGGCTCGGCGTCCTCGGGCACGTGGATCGTGATCCAGTAGCGCTGGCACTCCCTCGCGGGCGAGGTGTGGACGGTGACGCGCTCCATGAGCTCCGGCAGCCGCCGGTAGGTGCTGCGCGAGGTGTACCTCGGGTAGCCGACGTTCCAGTAGGTGACCAGCCTGACGGTGAGCTCGTCGGCGCCGATGGTGCCGGCGTCGCACTCGAGCGCGGAGGCGCGCACGCGCAGATTCTTCATCTCGCGCACGGGATAGATGCCGAAGGTGACGGGCTCGAACTCGCCCGGCGTAGCGAAGGCGACGAGGCCCTCCAGGCGCTCGTGAGGGAGCGGCCTGCTGTTGGGATGCACGGGCTCGGTGATGGGGCGGCCGAAGAGCATGAAGCCGCGCTCGCGCTCGCGCGGGGTGAGCTCGGGCTCGGGGGCCTCCTCGGCGAAGGGGGTCTCCTTGTAGTTGCCCGGCACCGTCGGCTGCTTGCGTGCGCGCCGTTCGCCCAGGGCGTCGTCGGGCTTCTCGGCAGCCCTGATGGCGGGAAGCCTGACGGGCGAGGAGGCCCCCCGCGCTGCGGCGGCGAGGACGGCGACACAGAGCAGGCCGGCTGTCAGCGGGCACAGGCTTCGGTACATGGCGATCTCCCCAAAGAGCGTGCGGACGGAGTCCTTCCCCGGAAGATACTACACCGCCGGGGAGCGCAGTGAAAGGGGATATCGCGGCGCGCGGAGTGAGAGGGCTAGAACCGCACGCCGCCCTGGATCTTGGCGAGCTCCCACCAGCTCTGCCAGGCCTCGTAGTCGCGGCCGAGGGCGTTGCCGGTGAGCTGCTTGAGCGAGTCCCAGGCGGCGTTCTGGACGTTCTTGTCCTTGTCGCGCAGGAGCTCGATCAGCGCCTCGACCGCGCTCTCCTCCTTCCAGTGGCGCAGGAGGGAGGCGAGGTCGGCCCGGGTGTCGGGGTAGCGGTCGATCGACTTGAGGACCGCCCGCAGGGCCTCTTTGTCGGTGAAGCGGATGAGGGCCTTCGCGGCGCTTATGCGGACCTCCGGCAGGACGTCGTCGGCGACGGCGTCGCGGAGGGGCTTCAGGGCCGACTTGTCGCCGAGCAAACCCAGCGCGAATGCGGCCGCGGCGCGGTCGGAGCCCGGGGCGGTGCTCGCCAGCACCTCGACGATCGCCTTCAGCGCCCTCTTCTCTCTCATGTGGCCGAGGGCCAGCACGTAGGCGTCGAGGCCGAAGGGCTTCTTCTTCATCTTCGCCATGAGCTTGTCGGCGGTGTCCTTATCGGCGAGGGTGGCGACGGCCTTGGCCACCTTGTCGCGGACCGAAGCTTCGCGGTCGTCGAGCATGCCAAGGAGCGGTTCGAGCGCGCGCTTGTCGCCGATCTCCATGAGGGCCTCTGCGCAGCCGGCCCGGATCGGATGGCTGTCGTCGGCGATCATGAACTTGATGAGCTCGGGCACGGCGCGCTTGCCGATGAGCCGCGCCTCGCGGATGCCTCGCTTGTACTCCGCAGGCCCTCCGAGAAAGCGCTGGATGATGAGCCTGATCTCCTGGTCCACGGTGCGGGTCTCGGCGAGGGTCACCTTCCACATCTCGCGCCGGACCTCGATGGGCACGTCGGCCTTCTTGAGGCGGACCATCTCGGCGGTCGAGATGTCGAAACGGCACGACGAGTGCTTGATCTTGAGCAGTATGAGCTCGCCCTCGACCCCCGCCTCGTGAAGCGCTATGATGTCATCGTTGGTGATGACCTCCACCAGTATCTTCTTCTCTTCGCCGGCCGCCGCAGCCACCGAGACCACGCCGAGAACAAGCGCAGCAAGCATCAGACGTCTCATCTTCCCCTCCGCCTCTCTCTCGCGCCCCGGTGCGGGCGCCCGTTATCTTATGTCGGACGAGGGCCGCGCCGCCTTAGAGAAAACAACGCCCCGGCCGCTCCACACTCTGACGCTCGGCCCCCGCCGCCCTTCAACGGGTCATTCCGGCACCAGCCGCGCCCACCTGCGCTTGCCCGTGCGGAGCGTCACGCCGCCGGCCTTCAGGGGAACGACCCGCGCCGGATCGGTGCACTTATCGCCGTCGATGCTGACGGCCCCCTGCTCGATCAGCCTGCGTGCCTCGGAGTTCGATTTGGCGTGCCCCGCCTGCACGACGTAGCCCATCACCGTCGACTCGGTGCAGGCGACCGTGGGCATTTCTTCGGGCGCCTGCCGCCGGCTGAAGACCCGGCGGAACTCCTCGGCGGCGGCCTTCGCCGCCTCGGCCCCCTGGTACTGGGAGGCGATCTCGATGCCGAGGCGCTCCTTGGCCGCGCGCGGGTCCGACTCGATCAGGCCCTTGAACTCGCTCTCGGGGACCTCGGTCAGCAGCGTGAAGTAGTCGGCCATCATCGAGTCGGCGAGCGACATCGCCTTGCCGAAGATCTCGGCCGCCGGCTCGTCGATGCCGATGTAGTTTCCGAGCGACTTCGACATCTTCTCGGTGCCGTCGAGCCCGACCAGCAGCGGCACCGTCAGCGCCACCTGCGGCTCGGCGCCCGCGGCCTTCTGCATGTCGCGCCCCACGAGCAGGTTGAAGGTCTGGTCGGTGCCGCCGAGCTCGACGTCGGCCTCGATCTCCACCGAGTCGCGCCCCTGCATCAACGGGTAGAGCAGCTCGTGGGCGCCGATGGGCGTCTGGGCCTCGTAGCGCCCGCGGAAGTCGTCGCGCGCGAGCATCTGGGCGACGGTGCCGGCCGAGGCGAGCTCGAGCACCTCGCGGAAGCTCATCTTCGAGAACCACTCCGAGTTCGGCCGGATCTCGAGGGCGGCCACGTCCAGCACCTTGCCCACCTGGTCGAGGTAGGTCTTGACGTTCGCCTCTATCTCGGAGGGGCCGAGCATCGGCCGCGTCTTCGACTTGCCCGAGGGGTCGCCCACGAGGGCCGTGTAGTCGCCGATGATGAGGACGGCCTTGTGCCCCATGTCCTGGAACTGCCGGAGCTTGCGGAGCACGACGGTGTGCCCCATGTGGATGTCGGGCGCGGTGGGGTCCATGCCGAGCTTGACCCGCAAGGCCCGGCCGGTCTCGCAGGCGCGCTCGACCTTCTTCGCGAGCTCCTCGCGCGTGTGGATGGCCACGGCCCCGCGCTCGAAGAGCGCCATCTGCTCCGACGGCGCGGCGTCGAACTTCGGTTTGGCGCTCACCTCGTGCGGCCTCCGGTGACGGGATTCACGGATGCATATGATAGCACGCCGAAGGGGGCTTTTCGAGCGAAATCCCCGCGTCACTCGAACTCGGGCAGGAAGTCCTTCTGCAGCTCGAGCATCTCGTCCAGCAGCTTCTCGGCCTCGGTGACGGAGTTCACGACCGGGTCGATGCAGAGCGCCTGCAGCAGCAGACTCCTGTCGCGCGTCCGGTAGGCCTCTGTCAGGAGCCGCTGTATCGAGAGCTGCGTCCGCATGAGGGCAGCCGGGCCCTCGGGGATGGGATCGACGGTCACGGGGTGGAGGCCGCCGGAGTCGCAGGTCGCCGGGATCTCGATGACGGCCGTCTGCGGCAGGTTCGGGATGTAGGGGCCGGAGTTGAGCACGTTCACCGCGTCGTAGCGGTGGCTCTCGCCCGTCTCCATGTCGGAGATGATGGGGGCGGCGATCTCGGCCGAGGGTTTCAGCACCCAGTCGTCGTCGGCGATCTGTCCCTTCGCGACGTACTCCGCGGGGTCGAAGCCCTTGCGCTTGGGGCGGCTCACCGAGTGGGACTCCAGCCCGTAGGGCCACTTGACCCCGCGGAACTCGGCCCCGTAAGAGACGTACTCGCCGATGTGGTCGTCGGACTTGTAGGTGAGCCAGCCGAAGATGTCGATGAACTTTCGCCAGAGGGTGCCCTCGAGCTCGGGGTCGGCCTTGACTCGCTCGAGCAGCCCCGGCAGTAGGTCGTCGCCCGTCTCCTTGTCGATGACCTTCTGGACGAAGTAGAAGTGGTTCAGGCCCGCCGAGGTGACCTCGATCGACTCGGTCGGCCGGTCCAGGTACTTCGAGATGAAGCCGATGACGCTGAAGACGCCGTGGCAGAGGCCGGCAGCCTTGACCTTGGTGAGGTGGAGTATCGCGTCGAGGACGCGGCCCTCGGGGTTGGTGTAGTTGAGCAGCCATGCGTCGGGTGCGAGCTTCTCGACGTCGCGGCAGATGGGGACGACGAGGTCGAGCGTCCTCAGCGCGTGGAAGAGCGCGCCCGGCCCGCCGTTCTCGCCGAGCACGTTGCGGAACCCGTGCGAGAGCGGCACGCGGAAGTCCTGCTCCCAGAGCTCCATGCGCCGCACCTCGACGGCGACGAGGACGTAGGCCGCCCCGAGCAGGGCCTCGGTGCGGTCGGTGGCGGCGTGTATCGAGATATCCGAGCCTAACTTGGCGGCGACGAGCTCGGCGAAGCCCTTCATCTCCTCGAGCGCCTCGGCGTTGAGGTCGACGAGCCACATCGACAGGCCGCGGCCCGAGAGCTCCTCGCGGCTGAGGAGATCGACGACCATCCCCCGCCCGAAGCTCCGGCTGCCCGCCCCGATGATGACAATCCGTTTGTCTGCCATGAAGTCCCCTTCGGTGCGTTACGGAATGGCCCGGCCGGGCCCTCTACGGGGCGGCGGCGCGCGTCGCCGAGCTGCCGCCCGTGAGCTCGGCGAGGATGGCGGATACCTTCCCTCCGTACTTCTCTACGAGCGCCCCGGAACCCTCCTCCGTCTTGGCCTCGGCGATGATCCGCATCACCGGCTCGGTGTTCGACGCCCTCAGGTGCACCCACGAGTCGGCCCACTCGATCTTGAGGCCGTCGGTGAGGTCGGTGCGGTCGCCCTCGCCGTCAGCAGTGAGGCGCCGGACGACCTCGTGCGAGTAGCTCTTGTGGCAGTCGACCTTCGACTTCACCATGTGGTAGCGCGGCAGCTTGCCGGCGAGCTCGGTGACCCTCCGCCCGCTGATGGCCATGTACTCGAGGGCCATGCCGATGCCGACGATGGCGTCGCGGCCGTAGTGGAGGCGCGGGTCGATGACGCCGCCGTTGCCCTCGCCGCCGATGGGGCTCGAGAGCTCCTTCATCCTCGTCGCGACGTTTACCTCGCCCACGGGCGTCCGGATGCACTCGCATCCGTGCGAGGCTGCGATGTCGTCGATGGCACGCGTCGTCGATACGTTGGTAACCACGGGGCCCTTCATGCGGCGGAGGTGGTAGTCGGCGGCAAGGCCCAGGGAATACTCCTCGCCGATGAAGGCGCCGTCCTCGCCGATTATCGCCACGCGGTCGGCGTCGGGGTCGACGGCGAAGCCGACGTCGACCTCGTTGTCGCGCACGTAGTCGCAGATGTCCTGCAGGTTGACGAAGGTGGGCTCGGGGTCGTGCGGAAAGAGCCCGTCGGGCGTGCAGTGCAGGGGGTGTACCTTGCAGCCCAGCTCCTCGAGGAACATCCTGGTTATGCGGACGCCCGCACCGTTGCAGCAGTCGAGGGCCACGGAGAACCCGCACTGGCGTATGGTGCCGACGTCGACGAGCTCGAGCGCACGCTTCACGTGGCGCTCCTCGGCCTCGCCGTTAGTGGTCACCTCGTGGAAGCCGTCGAAGCGGGCCTTCGTGAAGTCGCCCTGGTAGTAGATGTCGAGCAGGTTCCGGCCTTCCTCGTCGTTGAGGTAGAAGCCGTCGGAGCGGAAGAACTTCAGGGCGTTCCACTCTGCGGGGTTGTGGGAGGCCGATATCACGATGCCGCCGGCGGCGCCGAGCTCCTCGATCACCAGCGTCGCCGTCGGCGTGGCGCAGACGCCCACGTCGACTATCGAGCAGCCCGTCGAGAGCAGCCCCCCGAAGACCGAGTGCTTCACCATCTCGCCCGTGACGCGCGTGTCGCGCCCGACGACCACGGGGCCGCCCATGACGTAGGTGCCGAAGGCCTGCCCAAGGCGGATGAGGAGCTCAGGCGTGAGGCTCTCGCCCACGATGCCCCGCACGCCGGAGACGCCTATCATCAGGGAGCTCATGCGCTTCTCCCGGGCCCGCCGGACGGGACGGGCCCGCATGTCGATGCGGAGGTGTTACTCCTCCTTCTTCTCCGTCTCGGGCTCCTCTTCGGCCGGAGCTTCGGCGGCCGGTTCCTCGGTCTCGGGCTCCTCTTCGGCCGGAGCCTCGGCGGCCGGTTCCTCGGCCTCGGGCTCCTCTTCGGCCGGAGCTTCCTCGGCGGCCTCTGGCTCTTCGGCTTCGGCGGCCTCCTCCTCAGCCTCGGCCTCCTCTTCAACCTCCGTCCTGGCGCCGAGCGCCTCGGCGAGGATGCCGCCGAGCGAGCCCGCGCCCGAGTCGGCTCCGAGGTACTTGCTCGCGCCCTCGGGGGCTGCAGCCGTGGCGGCTGCCGGAGCGGCCTCATCGTCGGACGCGGCCCGCAGCGAGAGCCCGATCTTGCGCTCGATGGGGTCGACGTTGATGATCTTGACCTCGACGTCCTGGCCGGTCGTCAGCACGTCCTTGGGCTTGTCGACCTTGGTTTCGGCGAGCTCGGAGATGTGCAGCAGGCCCTCCAGGCCCTCCTCGATCTCGACGAAGGCGCCGAAGCTTGTGAGCTTGGTGACCTTGCCGGTAACGACGTCGCCCACGTGGTACTTGCGCGGGATGTCGCCGTCCCAGGGGTCCTCGCCGAGCTGCTTCATGCCGAGGGCGATGCGCTTGCGCTCCCTGTCGACGGAGAGCACCGTCGCCTCGACCGCCTGGCCCTTCTCGAGCACGTTCGACGGGTGGGTCACCTTTTTGGTCCAGGACATGTCGGAGATGTGCAGCAGCCCGTCGACGCCCTCCTCGAGCTCGACGAAGGCGCCGTAGCCGGTCATGTTCCTGACCTCTCCCTTGACCACGGCCCCAACGGGGAACTTCTCCTCGACCTTGTCCCAGGGGTCCTCCTCGGTCTGCTTCATGCCGAGGGATATCTCCTGCTTCTCCTGGTTGATCTCGAGGACCACGACCTCCACCTCGTCGGCCACGTTGACCAGCTCGGAGGGGTGGTTGACCTGCTGCGTCCACGACATCTCGGAGATGTGGACCAGGCCCTCGATGCCGTCCTCGAGCTTCACGAAGGCGCCGTAGGGCATGATGTTGACGACCTCGCCCTTGATGCGGCTGCCCACCGGGTACTTGTCGGGCACCGCCTGCCACGGGTTGGGCGTGAGCTGCTTGAGCCCGAGCGAGATCCGCTCGCGCTCGACGTCGAAGTTGAGTATCTTGACGTCGACGACCTGGTCGACAGAGAGGACCTCGCGCGGGTGCGACACGCGCGACCAGCTCATGTCGGTGATGTGCAGCAGTCCGTCCACGCCGCCGAGGTCGATGAAGGCGCCGAAGTCGGTGATGTTCTTCACGACGCCGCGGCGGATCTCGCCCTTCTGGATCTCGCTGAAGAGCTGCTCCTTCATCGCCTCGCGCTCCTCCTCGAGGAGGCGGCGGCGAGAGAGAACGATGTTATGCCGGTCCTTGTCGATCTTGATTATCTTGCACGTGAGCTCCTTGCCGACGAACTCGCTCACGTCGCCCACCCGGCGGATGTCGATCTGGCTGGCGGGCAGGAAGACGGGGACGCCGATGTCCATCAGCAGGCCGCCCTTGATCTTGCGTATGGCCCGCCCCGTGACGGTGTCGCCCACCTCGTGCTCGCGGATGACGCGCTCCCAGCCGCGGATGCGGTCGGCCTTCTTCTTCGACAGCACCACCACGCCCGATTCGTCCTCCACGGCCTCGAGGTAGACGTCGATCTCGTCGCCCTCGTCCACCTCGTCGGGGCTGTCGAACTCGCGCAGCGATATGAAGCCCTCCGACTTGTAGCCGATGTCGACGACGACGTCGTCTCCCTGGATGCCGATGATCTTGCCCGGCAGGATGGACCCCGGCGTGAAATCCTTGACCGACTCCTCGTAGAGGTGGGCGAGGTCATCCTCGCTCAACCCCTCCAGCGAGGCGGCGATCGCCGCGTTCATCTGCTCGTCTGCCAGTCCCGAAAGCGCTCTCTTCTCACCTGGAATCATGATTTCCTCTTATCTCAGTCAACGTGCCCCCCTCCGAGGCCCTGCTGCGCAGGACTCCTCCACCGGAGGAGGCGCTTCACTAGTCGTCCCTCGCTGCCACCGGCGACTCACTCGCGGTCGCCGGCGGAGGGACGCTCGTCACCTTTACCGTCCCCGTGGCCTCCCCTGGAGGCGACGGGGAGCGGAAGCTCCTCGAATGCCCTCTCCTGCAGGCCAAGCATCACCGCCTCGACCTCCGAGGCGATGCGTTCGTGGTAGGATCGCTTCTTCTCGCCCTCGCGGCGCTCGAAGGTCATGGGCTCCGCCACGAGGACCCTCAGCGTCCGCCTGAAGAGCTTCGGCAGTTTTCTCGACCGCGGCCAGATGTGGTACGCGCCGTGGATGAAGACCGGCAGCACCGGCGCCCCCGAGCGTTCGGCCAGCATCCCGACGCCCCGGCGTATCGTGCCCATGCGTCCGTCGCGGGTGCGCGTGCCCTCGGGGAACATCAGCACCATGCGACCCATCCCCAGCAGCTCCAGCGCCTTGCGCATGGCCTCGGGGTCCGCCGAGCCGCGCTCGACGGGGAAGGCCTGGTACAGCCGTATCAGCGCTCCGAAGAGGCCCCGGAAGAGCGTTCTGCGGGCGAAGAAGTGCATCGGCCGGTAGCAGGCCATGCCGACGATGATGGGGTCGAAGAAGCTCTGGTGGTTCGAGCATATGAGTACCGGCCCACGCCGGGGCGTGCTCCGGCCCCCCCGCGAGCGGTAGCCGAAGAGAATCCACCCCAGTGTCACCGCAAGGATCCAAGAGATCCTCCACAGCACGTGCAGCGCGGCCCTGCCGATAAGCCTCACCCAACTTCACTCCCCGCGCACCTGCCGGGCGAGATGCCCGACGACCTCGTCTATCGCCATGCCCGTCGTGTCGACGCGCTCGGCGTCGTCCGCGCACTTGAGCGGGGCGATCTCACGCTCGAGGTCCGTCCGGTCGCGTATGCGAACCTCGTTCTCGAGCTCGGCGTCGCTAAGGCTGATGCCCTTCGCCTCGAGCTCGCGCCTGCGCCGCTTGGCCCTCTCCGCCACCGTCGCGTCGAGGTAGAACTTCCACCTCGCGTCGGGGAAGACGACCGTCCCGATGTCCCGCCCCTCCATGACCGACGGCCCCGCAAGCCCCAGCCGCCTCTGCTCGCCCCGCATCCACTCGCGGACCGGTGCCGCGCGGGCGATATGGCGCACCCGGGCCGTCAGCTCCGGCGTGCGGATCTCCTCGGAGACGTCCTCTCCCCCCAGCAGCACCCGCTGCCGACCGGCCCCGCCCCCGCCCTCGTCGGTCGCCGCGACGGTCTCGAGTGCGATCTCGACCGAGTTCGCGACGTCGCCCAGGGAGTCGGCGTCCTCCAGGTCCACGCCCCGGCGGACCGCCTCGAGGGTGACCGCGCGGTACATGGCCCCAGTGTCGATATACCGGAACCCGAGCTCGGCCGCCAGGCGCTTTGCGGCGGTGCTCTTGCCGGAGCCCACGGGCCCGTCAATAGCAACGACGTCGACCTTCGCCGACGTCGCATGCATGCGGCGAGCACCCGTGTCTCCGGCGCGCGGCATTATACGGTCTCCCCCCGGGCCGGACAAGTCAACTTGGCGCTTCCGTCTCCCTCACGCTTCCGCGCCCACGACGGACGCCGTCTCGCGGGCAATCATCGTATCCTCCTGCGTCGCGATGATGAGGATGCGCCGCTCCATGCCGGCCTTGGCGATGTCGCCGTCGGGCGTCTTTGCCTTGTTGAGCTCGACGTCGTACTCGATGCCGAGGCACTCGAGCCCGTGACAGACCTCGGAGCGCACGTCGGGCGAATTCTCGCCGATGCCGCCGGTGAAGACGACGGCGTCGAGCTTGCCGACCGCCGCGGCGTAGGCGCCCACGTAGAGGCGTATCCGGTAGGCGTAGGCCCTGAAGGCGAGGTCGGCCTGCTTGTTCCCCTCGGCCCGCGCGGCGAGGACGTCGCGCATGTCGGACGAGCCGACGCCGGCGAGCCCCAGTAGACCGGACTGCTTGTTGAGCATCTTGCCCACCTCCGCGGCGCTCATCCCCTCGCTCTCCTGCAGGTGGACGAGTATCGCCGGGTCGATGTTGCCCGAACGCGTCCCCATCATCACGCCCTCGAGGGGCGTCAGGCCCATGGAGGTATCGATTGAGCGGCCGTCACGCACGGCGGTGATGGAGCACCCGTTGCCGAGGTGGCAGGTTATGACGTTCGTGCTGTCGAGGGGCTTGCCCAGCATCTCGGCCGCGCGGATCGTCACGTACTTGTGGCTGGTGCCGTGGAAGCCGTATTTGCGGATCTTCTTCTCGGAGTAGTACTCGTACGGGATGCCGTAGATGAAGGCCCTGTCGGGGATAGTCGAGTGGAAGGCGGTGTCGAAGACGGCCACGTGCGGGACGGCGCCCAGCAGCTCCATCGCCGCCTCTATCCCCGCGTAGTTGACCGGGTTGTGAAGCGGGGCCAGCGCGAAGAGGTCCCTGATGACCGCCATAACCCTGTCGTCGATCACGGTCGGGTCGGAGAAGTCCTCGCCGCCGTGGACGACCCGGTGGCCGACGGCCTCGATCTCGCCGAGAGATCCGACGGCGCCCTTGCCCGCGTCGACGAGCGTCCTGCCGATCAGCTGCATGGCGTCGCGCGTGTCCTTCACCTCGGGCGCTTCGGCCTCGAACTCGCTCCCCGAAGCGGCCACGCCCTTCATGCGGGTGCCGTCGAGGCCGATGCGTTCGACGATCCCCTCGGATACCGTATTCTCGCCGTCCGTCTCGATGACGGCGTACTTGACGGAACTCGATCCCGCGTTGACGACGAGTACCTTCATGAAGCCCGTTCCCCCTCTCCCCGTCCGCCGTCCCTATGCCCCGGCGGCTAGTGTCCCTTGCCCTCCGCGTCCCTCTCGCTGAAGACCACCGCCGTGTAGACCAGGACCTTCGCCTTTGCGGGGTCCTTCCAGGCGTCCGGCGCGAGGCCGGCCTTACGGCTGCAGCAGTCGGAGAGGAACTGCTCCTTGCTCATGTTGTGCTCGGTGGCGACCTGGGGCAGGTAAGTGCCCCGGCGCCGGCCGTCGGCGCTGATGATCCAGATGCCGTGCCTGCCGATCTCTATCTTCATCGGGTCGTCGATGGGCACCGGTTTAGACAGCACCGATATCTCGATCCAGACCTCGTCCAGCTCGTCCGCCGCGAGCCGCCCGAATCGTGGATCGCGGAAGGCGGAGTTGCGGGCGTACTCGGCGACCTGCTTCCAGACGGGCTTGTCGGCCTCGAAGATGCCGATGCAGCCTCGCAGGCGCTCGCCCTTCTTCAGCGTCACGAAGACGCCGGCGGGCACCTCCAGCTCCTTCGGGATCTCGTAGTCCGGCACCGGCTTCCCCTCGAGGGCGGCGGCGATGGACTCCCGGGCGATGCGGAGGAGCATCTTCCTTCCCTCGACCGATATGCTCATCGACTTCTTCTCCTTCACGGCGGACGGGGGCGTGGGGGGCGGGGCCGGGGGGGGCACGAGCTTCGCGACGGCCCCCCTGCCGTAGTAGGCCACCGCGCCGTAGCCGACGACGCGGGCCTTGTCGCCGAAGCGCTCGCTGTCGCCCGAGTTGAGGTACGCCACGCGCTTCGCTCCGGTGGCCCCGAGCTTGCGCGCCACCGCCACGGTGAGCGCCACCCCGGGCGTGCAGCACGCGGCGCAGTCGAGACCCCGGCCGGCGTACTTCGCCCGCAGAGATCTCTCGGCACCGAGTATCTTAGCGACGTCGAGCGTCTCGACGGCGTCCAGATACGCGGCGTCCGAGGTCCGGGCCGTCTCGTAGTCGGGGTAGTGCGAGAGGTCGGTCGAGTTCACGATGACGACCGACGGGCTCTGCCCCTCGGGCTCCAGCCGCGCGTGCAGGGCCCGGGCCACCGCCGTGGCGCACTCGTCGATGACCTTCGGGTCCCGGCTCCAGAAGTGGATCGGGACGATGCGCGCGAGCGGGGCTGCCACCTGTATGAAGGGCACCATCACCTCGAGGGCGTGATCGCCCCGGTGGGCCGAGGGCACGTAGCGGATCTTAGACGAGCACGCCGTGATGTCGCGCGCCAGCCGCGAGTCGATGACGGCCCTGCCCAGCGGCGTCCGGTAGCTCCCCTTCGGGTACACGGACGCGCCGTCGAGCGGTTTCTCGTGGCCGCCGACGATGACGACGGTCTTCACGGCCTGCCAGTCGAGCTGCTTCATGGCGGCGGCGGCGACGGAGCCGCTGAAGACGTAGCCCGCGTGCGGGGCCGTCACCGCGCGGACCGGGCGCGGAAGGTCCGTTCTCGCGGCCTTGCCCAGGAGCCCCTTCACCTGTCGGCGGAGCCCCGGGGCCGTCCCCTCGTAGAAGCGGCCCGCCACGACCGGCTCGCGCACGGGGGTAACGGGGTCGGCCTCTGCGCCGGGGGCCGACCGGGGGTGAAGGGTCGCGGCTGGGACGGCGGCGGCAGCGGGGGCGGCCGCCTTCCCGTCCTCGTCGTCGCAGCCGCCCAGGAGCGGCGCGGCGAGCGCCAGTAGAGACGCGACGCAGATCAGTCTGGGGCTCATCGCTATCTGACCTTCCCCGACTCGAAGATCAGCGGCGGCGTGAAGAGGGTGCCTTCGCGGTGGGCGACGAGCAGGGCCTTCACGACCTTCGGGTCGAACGTCTCGCCCGACATCTCGCCCACGGTGATGAGGGCTTCCTTCATTGACAATCCCTCGCGCTTCTCTCCGCCGTGTGTGGTGAGGTGGTCGAACTTGTTGGCGACCCCGATGATCTTCCCGTAGAGAGGGATGTCGTCGCCCCCCAGTTCGTCGGGATAACCCGAGCCGTCGTGGAGCTCGTGGTGCGAGTGGATCGCCTCGGCCACGCCGTCCATGCCGGCGATGTTCTCGGATATCTTGGCCCCCAGCTCGGGGTGCCGGGAGTCGGGATCCTCGCCGGGCGGGACCGAATCGGAGGCTACGGCGACCTTGCCGATGTCGTGCAGGATCGCCGCGAGCTCGACGGAGGTTCTCTCCCTGTCGCGCAGCTCGAGCTGCCCGGCGATGGCGCTCGCGTAGGTGCAGACGCGCTCGGAGTGGCCCCGCGTCGCCGGGTCGCGCATCTCGCCGAGGGCGACGAGGGTCCGTATGGCGCTCATGAAAGTCTCGCGCTGACGGCGGCTGACGGTGATGTTGTCGAGGGCGATGGCCACCTGCGTGCCGACGGCCGTCATGAGCTCCAGGTCCTCCTGCATGAAGGTCTGCGCCATCCGGGAGGAGTGGAGGTACAGGACGCCGACGACCTTGTCCTGCGACAGGAGGGGCACGCATATCACCGAGCGGATCTGGCCCATTATGATGGAGTCGCGCTCCTTGAAGCGCGCGTCGCTCATCGCGTCGGAGGTGAGGACCGACCGGGTCTCACCCACCGCGCGCTTGATGATCGTCCGCGAGATCTGCACGCCCTTGCCCGGCTCGGCCTCCCACGTCGCGCGCGGGATCAGGTTGTTCGTCGCCTCGTCGCGAAGGAAGATGTAGATGTTGTCGGCGGGCACCTGCTCGGAGATGTAGGCGAGGATCTTGTCCATCAGTATCTCCTCGTCGTGCTCGGAGGAGATTATCTTGCCCACCTGATAGACGGCGCGGAAGTTGGCCGACTCGCGGTCCTCCTCGGTCGCCTCGAGGGCGGCCAGGTCGTCGAGCCGGAGCTCGAGCGTGCTGCCCAGGTCCTCGTCGTCGCTCGGCGAGAACTGTATGTTGCGCGTGTCGCCCGTGACCTTCCCGCCGGACTCGAAGACGAGCACCGTCGAGCCGACCTGGACTCGGTCGCCCTCGCGCAGCAGCTCCTCGTCGACGCGCTCGTCGTTGACGTAGGTGCCGTTGCGGCTGCCCAGGTCCCTGATGAAGACCATCTCGCCGATGCGGAAGATCTCGGAGTGGTGGCGGCTGGCCCCCTTGTCGAGCACCTGGATGGTGCAGTCCACGTCCCTGCCCAGCGTGATGGCCTGGTCGGTTATCTTGTGGACGTGCCCCTTGTTGGGGCCGTTCTTGACTCGCACCTGGGGGCTCATGCCTGTCTCGCCGGACGGCCGCACTCGGGACCCGCCCGCCTAACCCTCCTTCGTCTTCTTCCTGAACTCCTCGAGCAGCCGGTTGGTCACAGGCCCCGGCTTGCCGCCGCCTATCGTGCGGCCGTCGATCTTCACCACGGCGATGATTTCGGCCGCCGTGCCCGTGAGGAAGACCTCGTCGGCCGCGTAGAGGTCGAGCCGCGTGAGGTTCCTCTCGACGCACTCGATTCCGTCTCCGGCGCAGATGCTCATGACGACGTCCCGGGTGATGCCGCGCAGTATCCCCGCCTCCGGCGGAGGCGTCATCACGGCGCCGTCAGTGACGGCGAAGATGTTGTCCCCGGTGCACTCCGCGACGTACCCGAGGTGGTTCAGCATCAGCACCTCCTGGACGCCGGCGTTGATCCCCTCGATCTTCGCGAGGATGTTGTTCAGGTAGTTGCACGACTTGATGCCGGGGTTCAGCGCCTCGGGGTGGCTCTGGACCGTGGCGCCGGTGACGATCTCGAGGCCGTTGCGGTAGAGCTCCTCCGGGTAGAGCTGTATCGAGGCGGCGATGATGACGACCGTGGCGTTGCCCGTGCACTTGCGCGGATCGAGCCCCAGGTCGCCCGCGCCGCGGGAGACCACCATGCGTATGTAGCCGTCGGAGACGCCGTTGGCCTCCATCGTCTCGTAAGTGGCTTTCTTCAGCTCCTCCGCGGTCATGGGGATCTCGAGCGATATCGCCCTCGCCGACGCGAAGAGCCGCTCCAGGTGATCGTCGAACCTGAAGACCTTGCCGCCGTAGGAGCGGATCCCCTCGAAGACGCCGTCGCCGTAGAGGTAGCCGTGGTCGAAGACGGAGACCTTCGCCTCCGACTCGTCGACGAGAGCTCCGCTCAGGAATATCTTCTGGCCCATCGGTCGCCCTCCGCAATCCCGCTACGCCGGCCTGATCGTGCCGTGCTCGATCTTCACCACGCGGCCGGCCATCGCCGCGAGCTCCGTGTCGTGGGTCACGACCACCATCGTGACCCCCGTATCGCGGTTTATCGACTGCAGCAGCCCGTGTATCTTCGCGCTGGTGTCGGCGTCGAGGTTGCCCGTCGGCTCGTCGCAGAGCAGCAGCTCGGGCTCGTTGACAAGCGCACGGGCGATCGCCACGCGCTGCTTCTCCCCCCCCGAAAGCTTCACCGTCGGATGCCGGAGCCTGTCGGCCAGGCCGACCTTCTCCAGCAGCGCCTCGGCGCGCTCGCGCACCTCCGCGCGCCGCCCAAGATACCCGCCCTTTATCATAGCAGGAATCAGCACGTTCTCAAGGGCATTGAACTCGGGCAGCAGGAAGTAGGCCTGGAAGACGAAGCCGAAGGACTCGTTCCTCAGCCGGCAGCGCTCGGCCTCAGGGAGGGCCGTCGCCTCCGCCCCCGAGACGAGCACGCTGCCCCGCGTGGGGCGGTCGATCAGGCCCAGTATGTGGAGCAGCGTCGACTTCCCCACACCCGACGGGCCCGTCACCGTGAGGAACTCGCCCCGCCCGACGCCGAGCTCCGCCCCGCGGAGGATCTCGATGTCACGCTCCCCGTCGTGGAAGGTCTTGTGGAGATCGACGGCCTGGAGGTGGACGTCACTCATGGCGCAGGCTCTCCACCGGGTCGACCCGGGCCGCCCGCCAGGCGGGCAGCGCGCTCGCCACCACCGACATCACCACCGTCGCCAGGATTGCCAGCGCTATGTCCGCCGGCTCGATGCGGCAGGGCAGCCGGTTCAGCCCGAACAGGTCCTGGGACACCTTCCCCAGGCCCAGCATCGGCGCGAAGACGTCGACCTTCCAGGCCACGAGCATGCCGAGCCCGAGCCCGAGCGCCGCTCCTATCACGCCGATGAGGGTCCCCGTCCCGAGGAAGATGCCCACCACGCCGTTCCTGCGGGCGCCGATGGCGCGCAGCAGGCCGATGTCGCGGGTCTTCTCGGCGACGATCGTCCACAGGATGACGAAGATGGAGACGCCCATCACCAGCAGGTACATCACGAGAATGACGCGCATCACGAGCGTCTGCATCTTGATGGCCTTGAATATGTCCTCGCGCTGGTCGAACCACGGCTTGATGACGAAGTCCTGGGCGATGTGCTCGGCGAGGAGCTCCGCGAGCGCGGCCGCCTCCTCGGGGCTTCTCGCGAGCTCCCCGGCTATCGAGCTGGGGCTGTCGCGGTACGAGCGCTCCTGCAGGCGCTCGGCGAGCGCCGAGGCCAACTCGGCGCCCAGCTCCTTCCCGACGGCCGCCTTCGCTTCCTCTATATTCCACCGGCCGTTCAGCATCACGTCGATCCTGTCCGCGACGCTGACGGTGTTCTCCTCCGACGAGTCCTCGAGCCAGACGGAGAGGCCCGAGGCCCCGTTGGGGTAGTCGAAGAGCTCCTGCGCCTCCTCGAACTTGATGAGCGTGAAGACCTGGTCGAACCAGTTCGAGCCCGTGTCGGCGCGGCCTACAACGATGAAGGCCTTCTTGCGCGCCTGCTCGTCGGTCGAGCCCTGGGCGGTGAGCCACACGAACGACCCCTTGACAAGGTCGACTTCGTCCATGAAGTGCTTGCCCAGGATGATGCCGCCGTAGAGCTTGTCGTCCTGCGGGTCGCCCGTCTTGAAGTCCTCGCGGCCGCCGAGGGCGGCGCCCATGTTCGAGAACTTAACCTCCTCGGCGAGGCGGACGCCCTTCACCATGCGGTAGGCGCGGTAGCGCGAGGTCTGTATGACGACGGGGCCGCCGACGTAAGGCAGCACGCCCTTCCTGCCGCCCATGTTCTTGAGGCCGTCGAGGGCGCCGACCTTCTCCGCGACCTCCTCGAAGTTGTCGATCTCCAGGAAGAAGCGGCGCCGGATGTCGACGTGCGCGTTCATCCGGCGGATGCCCTCGCGGAGGTGCTCGCCGAAGCCCTGCAGCACCGCCATGATCACCACGAAGGCCATGACGCTGACGAGGACGGCGACGAGCGCGAGCACTATCACCACGCGCGAGCGGACGTATCGCAGGGAGATGAAAAACTTATACAAGCGACTGCCCCTGCCCCGGCGCTCGACACCAGCCGAGCGGAGCACCCGACGGCATGCCGAGGAATAGATTCTATCCGCCCGGGCCCTGTCGGTCAAGGGCCCTCGGGCCGCGACGGGCCGGCCGAATCACCGTCGGGGTACTGCTCTCGTAGGCCCCGCGCCGAAAGCCAGCTGCTCCCGATCACGAAGACCAGCATCCCGAACTGCTTCAGGCCGTCAAGGTACTCCCCGCAGGCAAGGAAGCCCACGCAGGCGATCGCCGTGCAGAAGGCCAGCGGGACGGCCATCGTCAGGCTGATGCTCCTGGGATCCGTGTTCCTGTAGCGTTCCGGCCTCAGACGCTTGCCGAGCGGAACGACCGTCCACCCGACGGACGCCACGACCAAGGCGAGAATCTGCACCAGAATGAGCATGTCGGCAATGGTCGCGTCGGGATCGCTCTCGAGGGCTCTGATCGCCCCGGGGAAGAGCAGCACGCCGCCGACGAGAACGGCGAATCCGACGGCGATGCCGGCGAGCAACTCCACGGCTGATCTCCTCTCGGGAGAGGCCGGATCCCCGCGTGAGCCTAAGACTCGTCGGCGCCTTCGTCGCCGGGGCCGCCGTGCTCCGGCCTGAGCAGCGGGAAGAGGATCACCTCCCGTATCGAGCGCACCCCCGCGAGGATCATCACCATCCGGTCGATGCCTATGCCCATCCCGCCGGCCGGGGGCATCCCGTGCTCGAGGGCGGTGAGGAACTCCTCGTCGATGCGGCCCGAGGTCTCCTCCTCCGGCAGCGCCTGCAGCTGCCGCTCGAACTCCTCGCGCTGGTGCAGGGGGTCGTTGATCTCGGTGTAGGCGTTGCCGACCTCCATCCCGGCGATCACCGGCTCGAAGCGCTCCGAGACCGAGTCGTCGTCCGGCGAGCGCCGGCAGAGCGGCGTCAGCGACGCCGGCTGGTGCGTCACGAATGTCGGCTGGATGAGTTTCCCCTCCACGTGCTCGCCGAAGAGGACGTCCAGGCACGCGTCGTGCGACGCGGTCAGGTGCTCGGGGTCGAGCTTGCCGGCGGCGTCCTTCACGGCGCCCTCGTCGTCGGGATCGACGCCCGCGTGCTCGCGGACGAGGTCCTTGAAGCGCGCGCGCCGCCAGGGAGGGGCGAGGTCGATCTCGACGGTCTCGTCGCCCGAATCGCCCGTGGGCCACTTGACCTTCGTGGTGCCGAGCACGCGCCCGGCCGCGGCGGCGAACGCGCCCTCGCAGAGGGCCATCATGCGCTCGTAGTCGGCGTAGGCCTCGTAGAGCTCTATCTGGGTGAACTCGGGGTTGTGCGAGCGGTCGATCCCCTCGTTGCGGTAGCATCGGCCGATCTCGAAGACGCGCTCGAGGCCGCCCACGAGCAGCCGCTTGAGATACAGCTCCGGCGCCACGCGCATGTAGAGGTCGAGCCCGAGCGCGTTGTGGTGCGTGACGAAGGGCCTGGCCACGGCGCCGCCGGGGATGGGCTGCATCATCGGCGTCTCGACCTCGATGTAGCCCTCGGAGGCCAAGTAGCGGCGCACCTCGGCGATGACGCGGCTGCGGAGCAGAAAGCGCTCTTTCACCTCCGGGTTCATGATGAGGTCGACCGACCTGTGCCGGTAGCGGGCCTCGACGGCGGTGAGCCTGTGCCACTTCTCCGGCAGCGGGAGGAGCGACTTGCAGAGGAGCCTCAGCGAGTTGGCGAAGATTGTTATCTCGCCCGTCCGGGTGAGCTTCACCTCGCCCTCGATGCCGACGATGTCGCCGATGTCGATCAGCCGGAAGGCGGCGTAGAGCTCCTCGCCGAGGGAGTTCACCGTCACGTTCGCCTGCATCCTGCCCGTGCCGTCCTGGATGTCGAAGAAGGAGGACTTGCCGTGTCCCCGCTTGGCCATGATGCGCCCGGCGGCGCGGGCGCGACGGGGCTCGGCGTCGGGGTCGAAAGAGGCGCGGATTCCGGAGAGCGCCTCCGCCCCGTCGAAGCGCGACCCGAAGGGGTCGATCCCGAACTCGCGCAGCTGTGCGAGCTTGTCGACTCTCACTTCACGCAGCTTCTCGCCCACGACTCCTCCGCATTCCGAAGACGCCACATCGTGCAGAATCGTCGATTCTAATTGCGCCGCCGGGGGCGGTCAACACCACTTTGGAGGCCCACCGGCCGACGGGTGCGTGCGGTGTTGCGGGGATATCCAGCGCGGTGTAGAATCCGCCACCGGAAGCGCTGGCGGGTGCGGGGCGGGGGGCGGGGGGGAGCGGCGGCCCGTGGTCAGGATCGTCTACTGCGAGATATGCAACATCCGCCTGACGCCGGGGGCGTTCGAGATGGGCGATGCCGTCGAGCTCGACGGCGCCTACTACTGCAACGACTGCGCCCGGCAGCTCCAGGGCCGCGCGCCGGGCGAGACGGTTCTGCTCAAGTCCCCCTTCGCCGAGAAGGCCCCGCGCCCGGGCCCCTCGGCCTCCGGGGCGATCAGGTCCCTAGCCGGCGCCGCCGCCGAGCCCGGCCTCGAGAAGGTCCGAATCAAGTGTCCTCGCTGCAACACGGTCGTCACAGCCGAGCTGCCGAAGGGCTCCGTCAAGGTGGTCTGCGGCGTATGCGGCACGACGCTCTCGGTGAGGAAGAAGCGCTCCCGCAGCAGGCTGCGCCGGCGCCGGAGGCGCTGAAGAGAGGGGCCGCTTAACTGACGCCGCCCCGCGTCCGATTCCTCTTAGTGGGAGGCGTTTTGGTTCAGATAGACCTCGGCCCGGTCGGATCCGGCTCGTCGGGAGTCGCGCCCCGCACGGGCGCCCTCCGCGACGGGGCGCGCGTGACGCTGCGCGTGACGCAGGATCTCGGCGGCGGCCGGGCCGTTCTGGAATCCACCGGGGCGAACCCGTTCCGCGTCGAGGCCGAGCTTCCGTTCGCGTTCGGGCGCGGCAGCCTGATAGAGGCGGCCGTCCGCTCGAGCGCCGACGGCGTTCTGCTGGAGGTCCTCGGCGAGACCGGCGGCGCGGGGCCGGCGGCGAGCGCGGGCGGCGGCCACGGAGGCGCGAGGGCCGCGGACGCAGGCGAGCTTCTTGCGGGGCTGGGCCTCGCCGACACCGGGGCCAACCGGGCCGCGGCGGCTGCGCTCGTCGCCGAGGGCGAGGCGGTGACGGCCCAGCTCGTCCTGGACGTCGCTTCCGCGCTCGAGCAGAGCGGGGACCTCGGCGCCGCGAGGGCCCGTGCCGTCGTCAGGCTGATCGCCGCGGGCATCCCGCCGGGCCCGGGCCTGGTGGAGGCGGCCGCGGGAGGGGACGGGGCAGAGGCTCTCGCCGAGGCCCTCGCGGCGCTGGGCGACCTCGCCTCTGCGGACGCGTCCTTTGGACCCGTCGCCGACCGAGTGTCCGGCGTCATCCCGCGCCTCGGCAATGCCGCGGCGCTGGACGCTTACGTCGACGGCGCCGCGGGAACGCTCCTCGAGGCGCTGGGGGCGGTGGAGTCGCAGGCGGCGGAGTCGCTCGGGGCTTCCGGGCGGCTCGCCGGGCTCGACGGGCTGATCGAGATCCTCTCGGCGAGGGCGGAGGCGGCACCGGCCGGTGTGGCCGCAACGACCGTGGCGGCGCCGGGGCTGGAGACTCTGATCGCCCCCGACGGATCGCTCGCGGCGGGCGCGGAGCAGGCAGTGGCGGCGCTCGGATCGGGAGCGGCGGCGGCGCTTCTCGAGGCGGCGCTCGAGGCCGAGCGGCGTGAGCTCTCTCGCGCTCCGGTGTCCGCGGCGCTGGGGCGCGCGGCGAGGGCGCTTCGCGGGGCCCTCTCGAGGGCGGTGCTCCCCAGGGCGGCGGCGCTGGCGGGCTGGGGCGAGGGGGCTCTCGCCTTCGAGCTGCCCGTCGGCGAGGGCGAGGAGCGCGTGCTCCTGCGCCTCCGCATCCGCGAGGGCGGGGGCCGGAAGGGAGAGGGCGGCGCCCCGGGCAGGACGCTGCGCGTCGCGGTCGCTCTGACGATGTCGGTCCTCGGGCCGGTGCTGGCGGAACTGCGCCTCCGCGGCCGGGAGCTCTCGGGAGTGATGCGGCTGTCGACAGACGAGACCGTGAGGCTCATCCAGTCGCATATCGACGAACTCCACGAGCGCCTCGCCGAGGCCGGCTTCGCCGCGGCCGTCTCGGTCGAGCGTTTCGAGGACGACGCTCCGGAGGAGGGCGGCCCGGGCGGCGGGGGCCGCGGGGTCTCGCCCGACATAAGGAAGGTGGACCTTACGATATGAGAGCGCGCGCGCAGAGGCGACTCCCGTCACGCCGGCAGATGGCCGTCGCCCTCGGCTACGAGCCGGGCGTCGACACCGCGCCGGTCGTGCTCGCCAAGGGGCGGGGCCGCGTCGCCGAGAAGATACTCGCCGCGGCGCGCGAGGCGAAGGTGCCCGTCCGCTCCGACCGCGACCTCGTCGAGCTCCTCTCGGCGGTGGACCTGGGCGAGGCTATCCCGCCGGAGCTCTACCTCGTGGTCGCGGAGATCCTCGCCTTCATCTACAGGCTGAATCGCGAGGCCGCCTCCGCGAAGGGAGGCGGGCATGCCTGAGCCCGGCGCCACGGGCGGGCCCGGCACGCTACGCCGTGCGGCGTCGGCCGCCGTCGAGGCGGTGCTCGACATGATCTACCCGCGTACGTGCGCGGCCTGCGGACGACACCTGGGCGAGCCCGAGTACCCCCACCTCTGCGGCGAGTGCCTGGTGAAGATCCGCTGGATCGACGAGGCCTGCGAGCGCTGCGGCCTGCCGCTGGGGCCCCACGCCGAGCGCCACGACGGCCGCTGGTGCCCGTCCTGCCGGACGCTGACGCTCGGCTTCCGCCGCTGCTTGGCGGCGGCCGTCTACGAGGAGCCGGTGAAGGGCGTCGTCCTCGGTCTGAAATACGGCCGCAGGATGCACCTGCGCTCGACGTTGGGGGAGCTGATAGCCCGGCGGCTGCGGCGCACCCTCGGCGACGAGGAGCTCCCCGACTGCGTCGTCCCGGTGCCGCTCCACCGGAAGCGGCGCCGGGAGCGCGGCTTCGACCAGGCCGAGCTGCTGGCCGAGTACGTCGCCTCGGCGGCGGGGCTGCCGCTCGTGGGGGCGCTCGCCCGCGTGCGGTACACCGGGGCCCAGGCGGCCCTCTCGCGGACGGCGCGCTTCGAGAACCTGCGCGGCGCCTTCGAGTGCTCCCGGCCTAAGGCCGTCGCCGGCCGGCGGGTCCTGCTCGTCGACGACGTGATGACCACGGGCGCCACGGCATCGGCGGCGGCACGGGCGCTGCGCGACGGCGGGGCCGCTCACGTCACCGCGGCCGTCGCCGCGAGGGCGCTTCGAGGCTGATCCCCGCCGGCTGCCGCCCCCCTCCCCCAAAACCCTCTTGCGTCGCCCTGGGACCCTCATTAGACTCCTTTCTTTCCGGGGGGGCGTCCTCGCGCCGCGTCCTTCCGCAACCTGGAAGGAGGCCCCGCAACGATGAAGCTCGCAGACCGCCTCGATCGCCTGGGCACCGAGACCGCCTTCAAGGTCTCGGCCGAGGCGCGGGAGTTCGCCGCCAGGGGTAACAAGGTCTACCCCTTCCACCTCGGCGACATGAACATCAAGACGCCGCAGAACATCATAGACGCCACCGCGAAGGCCGTCGCCGACGGCAGGACGGGCTACTGCTCGAACTTCGGGATACCGGAGCTCCGCGAGGCGCTCGCGGGAGACGTCGCCGCATCGCACGGCGTCGACTATGCCATGGAGAACGTCGCGATCCAGCCGGGCGGCAAGCCGCTCATCAGCAAGTTCATCCAGGCGCTCATGAACCCCGGCGACGAGGTGCTCTACCCGAACCCCGGCTATCCGATCTACGAGTCCCAGATAGAGTTCCACGGCGGCAGGGCGGTGCCCTACTCCTACACCGAGGGCGACGAGAATTTCCTCCTCGACCTCGACGGCCTCGAGGCGGCCATCACGCCGAAGACGAAGCTGCTCGTCCTCAACGACCTCCAGAACCCGATGGGCGCGGAGGCGTCGGAGGCCGAGCTCGAGGCCATCGCCGCCATCGTCAGGAAGCACGACCTCTACGTGCTCTGCGACGAAGCCTACTTCGACATCCGCTACGCCGGCAAGTCGCGCTCGCTCGTCAGCCTGGACGGCATGCGGGAGCGCTGCCTGATCCTCTACACCTTCTCGAAGAAGTTCGCGATGACCGGCTGGCGCCTCGGCGCCGGTATCGGCCCGAAGGAGCTCATCGACGTCATCGCCAAGCTCAACGTCAACCACGAGTCGTGCTCGAATCACTTCATCCAGTACGGCGCCATCGAGGGCCTGACCGGCGACCAGTCCGGCCCGAAGCAGATACTCGCCACGCTCGAGGCCAGGCGCGACGCCTGCGTCGACGCCCTAAACGCCATCGAGGGCGTCAGGTGCTTCCGCCCCAACGCCACCTTCTACCTCTTCCCCAACGTCACGGGGGCGATGGAGCGGAAGGGCCTCACCGACTACAACAAGTTCCGGGTGAAGACGCTCGAGGCGACGGGGGTCTCCTTCTGCACGCGCCTGCACTTCGGCAGGGCCCTCGAGGGCGAGGAGAACCGGTACGTCCGCCTCGCGTACTCGGGGATAGACGTCGACCAGATCGAGGAGGGGCTGGCGAAGCTCAAGGGCTTTCTCGAGAGCTGAGCCCTCGGCGGCCCGGACGGGATTCCCGCACAAGAGGAGAGACGATGAGCGAACGCGCAAGGGTGCTCGTGACCAGGCGCATCCCCCGGGCGGGGATGGATATCCTCGAGAAGGAGTACGGAACCGTCGACGTCGGCGCGGAGGACCGCGGCCTCGAGCGTGACGAGCTGCTGGGGCTCGCCGCCGGGCGCGAGGGGGTCCTCTGCCTGCTGGGGGACGCCATCGACGCCGGCTTCTTCGACGCGGCGGGCGAGTCTCTCAAAGTCGTCGCCAATTACGCCGTGGGCTACAACAACATCGACGTCGACGAGGCGACGAAGCGGAGCGTCGTCGTCTCCAACACGCCCGGCGTGCTGACGGACACGACGGCCGACCTCGCGTGGACTCTCATCATGTCGGCGTGCCGGCGGGTGCACGAGGGCGACGCGCTGGTCCGCGCTGGCGAGTGGCCGGGCTGGGCGCCGATGCAGCTCCTGGGCGTCGACGTCCACGGGGCGACGCTCGGCATCATCGGCGCGGGGCGGATCGGCTCGGCGGTGGCCAGGCGCGGCACGGGCTTCGGCATGAAGGTCCTCTACGCGGACGAGCGCGACAACCCGGAGCTCGAGTCGGAACTCGGCGCGAAGCGCGTCGAGCTCGCCGAGCTGCTTGGCGAGGCCGACATCATCTCGGTCCACGTGCCGCTCGTGCCGGCGACGAAGGGGCTGATCGGCCGCGAGGAGCTCGCTGCGATGAAGCCGACGGCGGTGCTGGTCAACACGTCGCGCGGCCCCGTCATCGACGAGGCGGCGCTGGTGGAGGCGCTGCGCGACGGTAAGATCTTCGCCGCCGGGCTCGACGTCTACGAGAACGAGCCCGCTCTCGCGCCGGGGCTGGCCGATTTGCCTAACGTCGTGCTCCTGCCGCACCTCGGCAGCGGCTCCCTGGCGACGCGCTCGAAGATGGCGGAGCTCGCCGCCTCGGCCGTCGTCACGGTCCTCTCGGGCGGCTGCCCGCCGAACGCCGTCAACCCGGAGGTCTGCGGCAAGTGACCCCTTCCGGCAGGCCAGACCCGGCCCGCGTCGTCGAGGCGTCGATGGCCGGCGCCCACGCCTATCAGCTCCGGCTGCAGATGCCGGTCGACGACTCGAGCTCGTACTCGACGGGCGGGCCCGACCCCGAACGCGCCGAGATGCTGCGCAGGGCCGCGGCGGCCCACGGGCGGCTCGCCTCGGGCGACCTCGCGGCGCGCGAGATCATCGAGGCGGCGGGCCTCGAGATCGGCGGCGATCTGCCGGTGAGCGCGGCGGCCCAGGTTCTCGGCGCGCGGTGCCCCGGCGCCCCGATCGAGAGCCTGCGCGCGTGGGCGAACCTCGTGCAGGTGGCGCTCGAGGTCGAGCGCGACGGCACGGCGCTGCAGGACCTCTTCAGGCTCTACCTCGACCTCGGCCTTCTCGCGACCGCCGACGAGCTGGGCCTCGACGACGACAACGCCGTCTTCCTGGAGATGGGCGCCGAGATGGCCTCGGCGGCCGCCGGCTCGGAGTTCGCCCGGGAGTGCGGCTTCGCTCTGGACGCGGCGGCCTTCCAGATCGCACTCCGCAAGGTCGCCAACTGGGCCGTCAAGCACCGGGGGCTGATCGGCCCGGCCGAGTACGCCGACGAGATATCGCGCCGGCCCGATGTCGCCGCTGCGCTGCCGGCCGTCCGCGGGATGCCGCCGACGAAGATCCAGATCATCGGCCACTCCTTCAGCATGTCGGCTCACTGGGCGGCGCACGCGAGCTTCACCGACACCGCGCTCGAGCTCATGCGGCGCGAGAATCCGAGGATCGAGCGGCGCTGGCTCGGCGAGGGCGGCATGCGCGCCACGCGCGCGCGCGAGGCCTACTTCGACGACGCGCTCGCCTGGTCGCCCGACATCGTCATCTTCGTCGTCGCGATGCGCGAGCCGGAGCACTACGCCGCGATGGAGGAGATGGCCCGCGAGCTCGCCGCGAGGGGCGTCCGCGCCGTCGCCTTCGACCGCCTCCACCCCGACCCCGGGAGCTTCGCGAGCCCCGAGACGGCCCCGCTCGCAGAGCTCGCCTCGCGCACGGGGCTCGAGGTCGTCCAGGTCGGGCGCATCCTCGACGAGTCTCCGGAGCGCGACGGGTTCCTGTCGCTCGACGGCATCCACTGCCGCGGGGGCTACCACAGGCTGATGGCGGCGGAGCTCGTGAAGTACCTGGCAGGCGCCCGGCCAGCCGGGCTCGAATAGGGGGAGGAGGCCGCCATGCTCGGCGACGTTGTGCTCCCTTCGACGACGGCGGAGGACTGGCCCGCCCTCCGCGCCGACATACTCCGGCGCGTCACGGATTCCATGGGCGAGCCGCCCGACGACGCCCCCCCGCCGGGCTCGTCCCCTGAGTACGAGGAGACCTCCCGCGCCGAGCGCGACGGCCTCGTGCACGTCGGGCTGCGCTACCGCGTGCTCGCGGACGAGTGGAACGAGGGCGTGCTCGTGCTGCCCGCGGGCGGCGAGGGCGGCGAGGGCGGCGAGGGGGGCGGGGCGGCCTGCCCGGCGCGCGCGGTGCTCACCATCCACGGCACGAACGCCGCGGCGGGCCGGAGGGGAGTGCTCGACGCCGAGAAGCCCTCCCGCGCCTACGGGCTCGAGCTCGCCCGCCGCGGCTTTGTCACGTTCTCGGTCGACCAGTTCGGCTTCGGCGAGACGCTCGCCGGCACCGCGCAGCCGGAGCTCTACGAGCGCTTCTACCGGGACTACCCCGAGTGGTCGCTCGACGGGCGCCGCGTTCTCGACCAGACGCGGGCGATGGACGTTCTCGACGCGCTCGAGGTCGTCGACTCCTCGGGCGACTCACCATACGGCGCCATCGGCAACTCGCAGGGCGGTCGCGCGGTGATGTACACGGCCGCGCTCGACGAGCGCGTGGGCGCCGGCGTCTCGTCCACCGGCATCAGCCCCAACTTCTCGAACGCCTTCCGCAGCGTCACTTGGGACAAGGTGCTGAGCCCCCGCCTCTCGGAGGAGATCAACCGCCACGGCCGGCCGGGCTGGGACTACCACGAGATGATCGCCCTCGTCGCGCCCAGGGCGCTGCTCGCGCTCGAGCCCTACAACGACGTCGCCGGCTGCAACCCCGACGTCGGGCCGACCATGGAGTGCGTCTACCGCGCGGCGCGGGTCTTCAGGCTGCTCGGCGTGCCCGAGCACCTGGCGCTCCTCGTCCACGGAGACGGCCACACCACGACCGGCGACGTTCGCGACTTCGCCTACAGGTGGCTCGAGCGGTTCCTGAAGTAGGGCCGGGCCGGCCCCCGTGCGCAGCTGCTACGACGAGAAGATGGGCTCCTCGCCCTCGGTCGCCGCCAGCAGCTCGTCTGTCGCCACCGGCGCGCCTGCCACCTCCGAGCACGCGGTCTCGACGCACATCCGGAAGAGCCTCGCGTCGCCCGGCGGCACCGTGGCCGTGATATCGTGCGAGAGCGTCCAGCGGAGCGCGATATCCGCCAGGCGCGGCTCGTCCTCGCCGAGCGGCCGGTACCAGCACTTCGGGTACTCGCGCTCGCCGCCCTCGGGCCAGGGGCACCGGGCGATGGCCTTCAGCGCCATGCGGGCGACGCCCCGTCGCGCGGCTTCCTCCATGATGCGCCTGCCGAAGCCCCCGCGGTGCCAGCAGGCGAAGTTGAGCGGGAAGAGCACCGAGTCGACCAGCCCCGACGCCATGAGGCGCACGGCCCCTTCTTCTGAGTGGGCCGAGAGGCCGATGAAGCGGACAATGCCGCGCTCGCGGGCGGCCCTGAACGCTTCCATCGCGCCGCCGGGGGCGAGTATGCTCTCGGCCTCCTCGGTCGACCCCACGCCGTGGAACTGGTACAGGTCAATGCGCTCGGTCCCGAGCGCCCGGAGCGACCCCTCGAGCTCGGCGCGCGCGCCCGCCGCGTCGCGCTTCAGTGTCTTCACCGCGAGGAAGACGTCCTCGCGATGGGCTCTCAGCGCCGGGCCCAGCTTCGCTTCCGCCTCGCCCGAGCCGTAGGACGGGGCCACGTCGAAGTAGTTGACGCCGCGCTCGACGGCCTCGGCGACGATGCGGTCGCACTCGGCCTGCTCGTGGCCGATCAGCACGATGCCGCCCATGCCGACGACCGAGAGCCGGACGCCGTCGCGGTAGGGCCGTTTGGGAAGTGGGTGCTGTGACACGCTCGGATCCCTCCGCGCCGGGTCACGAGCGTGCGATCATAGCCCGGCCGCCCCGGGCGCGCCGGGCTGGTCGGCCGGCTTCTCGCCGGGAGCCCCCGCGCCGGGAGCCGCGGGCTCGGCCTTGCCGTCGGAGGGCAGCTTCCCCTCGCGGACCGCGGCCAGCCATGCGTCCAGCGCCGCGAGCTCGTCGGCCCCGAAGAGCCACGTGTGCCCCTTGCCCGGGACGAACTTCAGCACGAGCGGAATCCCCGCCTCGCGCCACTTCGGCGCCGTCGCCCGCCAGAGCGGCGCGCCGTTGTCGCGCTCGCCGACGAGCACGAAGAACGGGCACGACTTCACGCCCTCGCCCGGCGGGATCGGCAGGGGCTTCAGCCCCGCCGCGGTCTGCCTGATGGGATACGCGGCGTCGAGGATGACGCCGCCGAACTTCTCGGCGTTCTGCGGCCACACCGAGAGCGCGGCCTGCCCGCCCGCCGAGTAGCCCATCAGCACCGGCCGGCGCGCGTCGATGCCGTCGACCTTGTGCGCGTCGGGCAGCGTCACGTTCAGCAGCGCCGCCATCTCGGGCCCCGCCCAGCCCATGAACTGCTTCTGCGTCAGCACCATGAGGGCGAAGCCGCCCTTCACGAGTCTCGGCGCCAGGCGCTCGGCGACGTTGTTCATCGAGCCGCCCGACGGGTGCAGCCAGATGACGAGGCGGTCGGGCTTCTCAGGGCTCGCCCCGGGGCTCATGCGGATGCGGTAGCGCAGGCCCCCCTCGGGGTTGCGCTCGACCGTCTTCACTCCGGGGATCTCGGGCCCCGGCTCGTAGCGCGCGCCCGCACCCGGACCGAGCTTGGCCATCTTCCCGGCGAGGGCCTTGAACTCGTCACGCTCGCGGAGAGAGGCCAGGTCCTCGTCCGCCTTCATGTGGAGCGCGTCGCGGTAGCCGAGCTTGACCGAGGTCTCGAGCTCGGCCATCGCGTCGTCGGCCTTCCCCTGGCGGGCGAGGGCGCAGGCGAGGTTGTAGTGGTTGTCGGCGCGGTCCGGCACCATCTCCATCAGCCGGCGGACGGTCTTCTCGGCCTCGGCGTACTCCTTCTCGCCGAAGAGCCGGTGGAGCTTGACGTTGAGCTCGCGGTACTCGCGGGCGAGCTCCTCGCGCGTGCCGCCCTCGGAGGGTGGGGCTGAGAGGAGAACGAGCGCGACTCCTGCCAGAGCGACAACGACGGCGGGGCCCTTGCGGGGCATGGCATCCCTCCCGGAGAAGCTGCTGGATCTTTATACACTGAGACAGCCCGCGCTGCCGCGCGGTTCACTGAATTCCCCGATCGCGGGACTGCCCCCTTGCGGCGGCGTGCGCGTGCGGGGTATCATGCTGTGGTATGGGGGCCCGAATGCTCGCAGGCGGACCAGATGACTGAGCCGATCGACGACCGCAGATGGCACGAGAGGCTGCTCCTGCCCGAGAAGATGATCGGCGGCAAGCTGCATGTCTCGTCGGTCCCGGCCTGCGTATGCGCGGTCTCTTGCGCGGCCTCGGTCGTCATGTGGGTGGTGACCAAGGTGCTCGCCGAGAGGACGCTCTTGCCGGTGAAGCAGGGGCACAACCTCATGAGGTGGCAGGAGGTATGGGCCGACTGGCGCATTGCCGTCCCCCACCTGGTCTTCTTCTTTCTGGCCCTGTGCTCGTTCTTCCTGGCGTCCCAAGCCTTCAAGACTTCCAACAGAGACTACGGCGTCTCTCCTGGGGTTGACTGCAGTGTCGACATCTGGCTCCTCACGTGGCGCCATGTTCGGCTCTTCACATGGCACGAAGTGGCCCCGGTCAGTCGAAGGCTGCAGCCGGCCGCCTTCGACGACGGCGGCCCTGTTGCGCCCGGCGTGCTCGCGCTGGGGCGCCTGCCGTTGGGGACGGCCATCTGGACCATGGCCTTCGCAGGCATTATGGCTTGTATGCTGACTGCGGGGCACGCATGGGGGGAAGGCGCAGGCGCAGCCAGCCAATTGTTGAGTCTCGACCTGCATGTAATCGGGGTCTTCGCCGTTTGCTTCTGCCTCCCGATCGTCTCCGGACAGCCGGACGCTCTCTGGAGGGGCTGTGCCGCCTACACGGCGGTTTGCGCCGCCCTCGGGCTCCTCTTCATGGGCGGCGGGGTCAAGCTTTTCGACTACACGATGGGGCCTGCGATCTTCGCGACGGCGGGGGCCGCCGTGGGCACCATCGAGGGCATGTTCGAGAGGTCGATCGCGACGACCCAATCGGGGCTCCTGGGGGGCGCGGCCTCCGGGGCGCTGGCGGGCCTGATCTGGAGCGCCCTCATCACGCGGTTCCCTCCGGCCTATGGCGGCGGGAGGTCGTTGACCGAAACGGCGGTTTGGCTCGTGTCCTTCGCAGCGGCCTTCGTCGTCACCCACCTCGGCATCGGATCGTCCCTCGCCCTCGGCCGCTACATCCGCGACTGGCCCAAGCGCTCGTCCGCTCGTCCCGACGGTGACGCCGCGCCTCCCGGCGCGTGAGCCCCCGCCAACGGCGCTCAGAAAGAAAATGCACTTTTCTCGAAAAAAGTTCGGCGAAAGTGGTTCAGAAAATCCCCTAGGGTGAGGGGGGACGTTATCCCCACCGGGCGCTGAACAAGAACGGCCCGGTCGCCCTCGCCCCCTGTAAGGGGGAGAGGGAGGGGTGAGGGGGTGTCCGGCTGCCGAGTAACCCCTCACCCTGACCCTCTCCCCTTGACAAGGGGAGAGGGGAGCATGGTCGCGCAGCTGCGGTGCGCACTGGTGTTCGGAAGGGGGCTTATGACGTGACATCGTGACACAACGGGGCCGACCGGCCGAGCCAGGCGCCGTGCCTTGGCGGAGTCCGGGGCCCCGTGAAGGGGAACGCGGGACGGAGGCGCGGCGCCAAGCGAACCCGGGAGGCGCGCGCCGGCTGGCCGGGCCCGTCAGTACCCGGTACCGGTTCTCAGGATGTGAGGGAAAAGACCCCGGTACATTCGCGGGCGAGGGCAAATGACATTCTGCCCTCGCAGGACATCAGCTTCGGGAGAAGGGGGCGATGGTTGAGATCGTCAGGATTCGCTGCGCCGCGCTCCCGCAGCGAGAGGAGCGTTATCATGTCACCGTGACCCCGAGAACGCCCCCCGGGCGGCCCCCGGCCGGCCTCCTTCGTTGCTTGACACTCTCCGCCGCAGAGGCGTATAATCGATCGGTTCCCGGGGGAGACTGCGACGAGGCGACGAGGCGGCGGGGGCGGCGAGGAGACGGGCGCGATGGTCGAGGCCGTGAGGGTGCTGGTGGAGCTGGGCGAGCTCGACGCCCGCCTCGCGGCGCTCCGGGCCGAGATGGAGTCCATCCCCCTCGCGGCGGAGCCCTTCCGCCAGGCCGTCGCCGGCGCCGAGAGCTCGCTCGCCACGTCGGCCGAGCGCGCGAAGGAGCTGAAGCTCTCCTCCGACGGGAAGAACCTGGAGCTCCGCCAGCACGAGGAGCAGATCGAGAAGCTGCAGGTCCAGTTGAACGCGGCGAAGTCGAACAAGGAGTACGACATCACGCGCGAGCAGATGAAGGAGATCGAGGAGAAGGGCTCGGCGCTCGAGGAGGAGATACTCGGTGCTCTCGAGGAGATCGACGCCCTCGATGCGGCCGAGTCGGAGCGCGAGGCGGCCCTGGCGGCGGCGAGGGCCGAGCTCGAGGCCGAGCAGCAACAGATCGACGCGCGCATGGCGGAGCTCGGCGAGGAGGCGAAGGACCTGCAGGCCCGGCGCGACGACAAGGCCTCGCGGATCGACTCCGACGACCTCGCGCGCTACCAGCGGGTCTTCGACAACTGGGGCGACACGGCCGTCGCAATCGTCGAGGTCGACGAGGGCGTCTGCGGCGCCTGCTTCATGCGGCTCACCAAGCAGCAGCTCAACTCCGTCATGGCCGGCCGGGAAATCATCCAGTGCCAGAGCTGCCGGCGCATCCTCTACATCGGGGAGCCCGTCACGTGAGCCCCGGCGCGCCCCCGGACGGCAAGGGCCCGGCGGCAAGGCGGATGGTGGTCCGCGCCGACGGGGCCTCGAAGGGCAACCCGGGGCCGTCCGCCTGCGGCGCCGTCATCGAGATGGACGGCGAGGTGATCTGGGACGGCGGGCGCCGGCTCGGGCGAACGACGAACAACGTCGCCGAGTACGAGGGGCTGATACTCGGGCTCGAGACCGCGGCCTCGCTCGGCGCGGACGTCGTCGAGGTGAAGCTCGACTCGGAGCTCCTCGTCAGGCAGATAGGGGGCTCCTACAGGGTGAAGAGCCCCAAGCTGAAGCCGCTGTATGCGAAGGTGACGAGGCTGCTCTCGGGCTTCGGCGAGTGGAGCGTATCGCACGTGCCGCGCGAGGAGAACGCCGCGGCCGACCGCGCCGCCAACGAGGCTCTGAAGGGCGGCGGCGCGTGACGAAAGGAGTTCGCATGAACCGCCCCGGCGCCGGGGCGGTCCAAGGGAATGGGCAGCGGCCGAGGCGACCGCGTCGGGCCCTCGGGCCCGGCGAGGAAAGTCCGGCCTCCACAGGACGGGGCGGTTGGCAACTCCAACCGGGAGCGATCCCAGGGAAAGTGCCACAGAGAACAGACCGCCTAAGCCGCCCCTCGGGGCGGCCGGCAAGGGTGAAACGGTGAGGTAAGAGCTCACCGCGTCTTCGGTGACGGAGGCGGCACGGCAAACCCCGCCCGGAGCAAGCCCGAATAGGGGGAGAGGTGTGGTCCGCACCGTTATCATCCCCGGGTAGGGCGCTTGAGACCCGCGGCGACGTGGGTCCCAGATAAATGGTCGCCCTCGACAGAAGCCGGCTTATACGGCCGCTGCCCTTGATGCGAGGAAACGGGGGGGACGAGTGAGCTCTCCCGAAAAACCGGGCGGGCTGAGGCGCCCCGACAGGATGCTCGCGCCCGCGGAGTTCGAGGCCGTATACGCGAGCGGCGGCCGCGCGCGGGGCGGGCTCCTTCGCGTCGTCGCGGCGGCGCGCGGCACGCTCGGGGAGCTCCGGCGCATCGGGCTCTCGGTGCCCAAGCGCTTCGGCAACTCCGCCGAGCGCAACCGCGCCAAGCGCCGTCTGCGCGAGGCGTTCCGGCTCGGGCGGGGCGACTTGCCGGCCGGCTTCGACTACGTCCTCATGCCGAACCGGCCCGTCCTGGACGCCCCCTTCGACGACGTGGCGGCCGAGCTCCTCCGCGTGGCGGCCGAGGCCGCGGCGAAGTTCCCCGCCAAGCCCCGCGCGAAGAAGGGCGGCCGGTGATGTCCGGCGCGTGGCGACGCCTTCACGGGGCGATGGTCTGGACGGTGCTCGCGCCCGTCAGGCTATACCGCGCGACCATCTCGCGCGCGCTCGGCCGGATATTCCCCTTCCCCATCTGCCGCTTCCAGCCGACCTGCAGCCAGTACATGATCGAGGCGGTCGAGAAGAAGGGCGTCGTCGTGGGCGTGCTGAAGGGCCTCTGGCGGATCTGCCGGTGCAATCCGTTCTGCAAAGGCGGGTGGGATCCGGTGGAGAGGGAGGGGGAGGGGGAGCCGAAGGAATGACGTTCGGCACAAGCCGACGGAGATTCGCACGTGCACGATCTTGACTACGACATAGTCGTGGCCGGCGGCGGCACGGCGGGGTCGGCGGCCGCCGTGGCCGCGGCGAGGCGGGGGCACCGCGTGCTTCTCGTGGAAGAGCAGAACTGCCTCGGCGGCACGTCCACCTCGGGAGGCGTCGGCGAGTGGTTCGCGTCGCTGGACGGCATGGGCGACATCTTCGATGCCACCGTCCGCGAGCTTGAGATTCTCGGGGCCCGCTACTCCAACCGGCGCTACTTCAACCCGGAGTGCCTGAAGGCGGTCTGGCAGCTGCTCGCCGAGCGGGCCGGGGTCGAGTTGCTCCTCCATGCCTCCGTCTGCGGCGTCGAGAAGGAGGAGGGCGCGGTCTCGGAGGTCCGGATCGCCTGCTGCTCGCAGCTTCTGGCCGTCCGGGCGAGGTACTTCATTGATGCGACGGGCGAGGGCGATCTCTCGGCGCTCGCCGGGGCGGAGTTCATGCAGGGCGAGCCCGAGAGCGGCCTCGTCCTCCACATGACGCTCATGGCGTGGATGTACGACACCGGCGCCGAGCAGAAGTCCCGTCTCCCGGACGGGCTCGACCCGATTCGGGGTCCCGAAGAGCTTCCCGGGCTCGGCTCGGGCTGGCTCGTCGATGGCAACCGCGTCTACATGAACGCGACCAAGGTCATGGACCTCGACCCGACCGATCCCTTCGGCCTGAGCCGGGCCGAGCTCGAGGCACGGCGGCAGCTCATGCGTATCGTGCACTACCTGCAGACACACGAGTTCCCTACCTTCGCCCTGGGCTCGAGCGGATCGAGGATCGGCATCCGTGAAGGTCGGCGGATCGTGGGCGACCACGTCCTGACGCGCGGCGAGGTCATGGGCCGCGCCGAGCCGCTGGACTTCGAGGACGGCATCGCCGTCGCCACCAGCCAGATTGACTTCCACAGCCTGACCAAGCCTGGCAGCTCTGGATGGCGCCAGAGGCTCGAGCCCTACAGCATTCCGCTGCGCTGCCTGACGGCGAAGGGCTTCCGGAACCTGCTCACGGCCGGGAAGTGCATCAGCACGGACCAGGTTGTGCACAGCAGCTGCCGCATGACGCCGACCTGCTGTGCCATGGGCCAGGCCGCCGGGACGGCCGCCGCGATGGCCGTGGAGGCCGGTGCCCGCGATCTACGCGAGGTCCCGGTGGCCGAGATACGCACGGCCCTCGCGGCTGGCGGCGTCGAGCTCGATCCTAGGCGCCACGAGGCTTTCGCCCCGCATGACACGAGGCTCTACGACGACGATATCGCGCCGGAGGCAGGATCGCGGCAGGAGCCCACGGGATGACCTGGCGGCCGAGATTCTCGCTCCGCACGCTGGTCGTCTTCTTGCTGCTGGTCACGAGCGGGGTCGGGTTGTGGTGGCATTGGGAGGCGTGGTACTGCGTACGAGTTCTGGAGGGGCACGGGAGTCTGGTCAATTCCACCACGTTCTCCTCTGACGGCAGAGGCGTCCTCACCACGAGCTACGACAAGACGGCCCGCGCTTGGGATGCGACGACGGGCAAGTGTCTCCGAGTACTAGAGGCGCGCTCGTGTCCGGTCGCCATCTCCGTGAACAGGGCGCGCGTCCTGACCAAGGGCCGGGAGAAGACCGCCCGCGTTTGGGACACGGCAAGGCGGGAGTGCCTCTACGCTCTGAAGGGGCACGTGGACAGGCCCTACTCCGGCGCGTTCTCCCCGGATGGCAGCCGTATTGTGACCACGAGCTATGATAGGACGGCCCGTATCTGGGATGCGACGACGGGCAAGTGTCTCGGTATGCTGAAGGGACACCAAGACGCGGTCTCGTCGGCAGCATTCTCCCCGGACGGCGGCCGAGTTGTTACCGCGAGTTATGATGGCACGGCAGGCATCTGGGATGCGATGACAGGCGAGCGCCTCCGCGTTCTGGATGGGCACCGGGGATGGCTCATTTCCGCCGCCTTCCGCTCTGACGGCAAGCGCGTGCTCACTGCAGGCTACGATAGGACGGCCCGCATCTGGGATGCGAGAACGGGCGAGTGTCTCCGCGTTCTTAAGGGGCATGAGGACGCAGTTTCCTCAGCAGCGTTCTCCCCGGACGGCGGCCGTATCGTAACTGGCAGCGCTGATGGTACTGGCCGCGTGTGGGACGTGGCGGCGGGCGAGCAGTTGTACGTCTTGAGGGCGCATAGCTACGCGGTCATCGCCGCGGCCTTTTCCCCCGACGGTGTGCGCGTGGTGACCGGGAGCCAGGACAGGACAGTTCGCATTTGGCGCCGCCGCCGGCCGGAATGGTGGTGGGGTGTCTTCTATCTGTGGGAGTTCTGGCTGACGGTGCTTTTCGCGGGGGTGTTCGTGTGGAGCGTCTGGCGTGACAGGCGGGCACTTGCCGCCACGGCGGGCGACGGGGAACTGAAGCGGGGGGACGTGGACCGATGAGAACGGTGGGCCGGATATCCGTGGGAGCTGCTCTCCTGCTCGTGGCTGCGTTCGTGACTCACCCGGCGTTCGCCGGCGCCGCGGCGGCGCGTGCGGGCGAGGCCGCGCGCGAGCCGAAGGACCTTTTCACCAGCATGAGCCGCGAGGACAAAGCAGCGTGGGGCCGCCTCTTCACCGCGGGGGCTGCGGATCGCCTGAAGTGGCTGGCCGAGACGGCCGGGCGCCACGGCTGCACGCAGGAGGCCGAGGGCGGCACCTACGTCTGGCGCGGCCGTGATAAGAAAGTCCGGCTCATGCTCGTCCACGTCCCCGACCCGCGGAAGCTGTCGGTCGTCGCCGGCATCTACGACGACATCGCGAAGCACGAGCCGCCGCTGACCTTCGCCATCGTCAACCAGCGCCCCGACGGCGGCGGCGAGTGGGACCTGTTCCGGCTTTCGCCCAGCCGCTACATGGGGCACTTCAACCGGATCAGGGTTGCCCCCGCCCCCGCCCCAACCCCCCCCGCCCCCCCCGCCCCCGCCGCCCCCGCCGTCCCGGCCGAGAAGCCCGAGCCGGAGCACCCCGTGCGCGACGACATACGCAGCATGTTCCAGCACATGCCCACGCCGCAGGTCGACCTCGCGTGGACGAACGCTTTCTTCGCGCCGCCGCCGGAGCGCGCGCGCCACCTCGCCCGCATCGCCAAGGAGTACGGCTGCACCGTGAAGGCAGAGGGCGGCTCGCGCCTCTGGCTCGACGGCAAGGGCGAGGTGCAGGCCATGTTCGCGGTGCCGGAGCCGGGCCGGCTCGAGGACTTCCGCGCCGTCTACAGGGACATCGCCAGGCACCGCCCGCCCATCACCTACGTGGCCGTCCGGGACCGGGGCGGCACGGCCTGCATCTTCGGCCTCTGGGAGGGGAGCTACCTGAACCACCATAACCAGCTGCCGAAGACGGACGTCGCCGTCAGGCACTTCCTTCGCATGGAGGCGTCGGGGGTGCGTGTCCGCGTCGGGAAGCCGCTGCCCGAGGAGCTCTCGGACCCGGCGACGGTGCTCGCCGGCGACATCATGAAGGTTTACGAGAAGGTCATGGCCGAGGCGGTCGAGCGCTACGGACAGACGCGTGGCGAGCTGGTCGCGGACGTCGTCTGCATGAAGGCGTCGGGCGTCGAGGCCGACTACGAGACGCTCATGACGCTGACGGGTCGCGGCATCACCTTCGCCTACGACAGGAAGTTCGAGTTCTGGCGGCCCGAGCCCGCCCCGCGCGACGCCGCCGAGCGGATCGCGCGCGACACGGGCCTGAAGATCGAGACGATCGCCTTCGGCTCGGCCGCCGAGGCGTGGAAGATCCTCAAGGAGAGCGTGGACGCAGGCCGGCCGATGAGGGCCAAGGGCGGCAGGCGCATCTACGCCGGCTACCGCGACGCCGCGACCGAGGCGGACCGTATGATCTTCACGATCGAGCCGCCGTGGGTCCGGGCGATGAGCTGGGAGAGCTTCGCCCGGCGGCACGCGAAGGCGGGTCAGTTCCTGCGCTACTCGAAGGGGGAGGCCGAGCTCGAGTCCAAGGAGGTGGCGGTCGAGGTCATGGCCGACATCGTGCAGTGGTCGCGCACCCACCCTCGGGCCGACCACTGGGCCTACTCGCGGTCGGCCTTCGGGATCGCCGGCATCGAGGCCTACGCCGTCGACATCGGCGATGCGGCGAAGACCGATGCCGACTTCACCGGCGGGTGGCGCGGCGGGCGGCACATCTATCCGCTCTGGACCGGGAGGAAGTGCGCGGCCGTCTACCTCGCGCGCGTCGCGGGGAAGTTCCCCGACGGGGTCCGGTCGCAGATCCGCGGCGCGGTGAAGGAGTACGAGGCGGCCCACGCGCAGTGGCTCGAGTGGGAGAAGCACCTCGGCCGCCACGGGCCGCTCAGGTGCTGGAACTCCAAGGCCCACCGCGAGGCGGGGGCGGTGGCCGTCCGGAAGGCTGCGGCTCACGAGAAGAAGGCCGTGGCTGCAATCGAGAAGGCCCACGCGGCGGCGGTGGCCGAGGACGCGTTCTAAGGTGCCGGCCCCGTTACGCCAGCCACCCGCGCGCGAGCACTATGATCGTCGCGAGGGCCGCGAGCAGCACCACCCACACCGCGACCGCCGCTCGCGCTGCGCGCTTCGCCTGGTCGGCGCGCCGCCAGGTCGACGGGCCGATGCCCTGGACGCGGAAGGTCAGCACGCCCGACAGGTTCACGCAGATGAGGTTCACGAGGAACAGCAGCAGCGACGCGACCCCCCGCCGCGGGTCGCCCGAGGCCAGCAGCATCCCCGAAGCCATGAGCGGCGGCAGCAGCGCCACCGCCACCATCACGCCGACGACGGTCGTCGTCATCCCCCCGGTGAAGGCGAGTGCCCCCGCACACCCCGAGGCCAGCGCGAGCGCGATGCTCCCCAGGCCGACCTCGCAGCGCGAGGCGATCTCGGGGATCGCCGGGTCGATCTCGAGCGCCGCCCCGAAGACGAGCGAGACGGCGAAGGCAACGGAAATGCCGACGGCGTTGGTGAAGAGCGCCCTCTTGGCGAGCCGCAGATCGCCCAGCGTCGTCCCCAGCGCCAGGGCCATGTTCGGACCCAGCAGCGGCGCGATGACCATCGCCCCGATGACGACGGCCACGTTGTTCCAGACGAGCCCTATCCCGGCGACGATCGCGGAGAGCGCGACGAAGGCGACGAAGACCCTCGTCAGCCTCGCCTCGTGCGAGACCTCCTGGTAGAGCTCCTCCCGGCCGATGCGGTCGGTGCCGGGGCCGACCGATTCTTCCTTGTGGAGGACGGTGTCGGACTTCGCCTCGGGCCGCGGCACCGACGCCTGCACCGGCAGGACGATGACGCGGAAGTCCTCGTACATCGAGAAGTTCTGCTCTAGGAGGTCCAGCAGCCCCTCGGCGTGCTCGGCCGGGGCGAGTATCCTCACCTCTACCTTCTCTCCCGCGAGGGCGTCGTACCACTCGCCGATGGTGGGCCAGCTCTCGAGCAGGCGCTTCAGGCGGTCGACCTGCTCGTCGGGTATGACGGTTTCGAGGAGGCGGAGCGGCATGGGCTCTTGGTCCTCCGCGGGGCGACGGGGACGCGCGGCACGAGTCTAACCGCCGGGGGCCCGTCCGCAAGACACTTCCCGGGAAGCTCGCTCGACAAATCCGGCGGAGCGGTTCACAATGATCGCGGACGGGGAGGCGGGCCGTGATCGATCTATTCGACGTCCAGACGGGCTTCGGCGGCATGACGCCGGGCCGCCGCGACAACCCGGCCGCGGCCGACTGGCTGGCGGCGATGAAGCGGGTCTCCATCGGCAGGGCGCTCGTGAGGACGCTGCCGGAGGCCGGCGACCGCGACTGGCGCGAATCCAACGACGAGCTCTACGCCGAGTGCGCCCGGGAGCCCGGCCTCACGCCCTGCCCGACGCTCGTGCCGGCCGCCGGCGGCGACGCGCCCCCGGAGGCCGAGCAGGTCGAGCGCGCTATAGCCCGCGGCGCGGGGGCTGCGAGCCTGCGCCCGGCGAAGGACCTCTGGAGCACGGCCGAGTGGTGCGCCGGGGCGCTCTTCGAGGCCCTCGCGGCCCGGCGCATGCCGGCCGTCTGCGAGGCCAAGGTCTTCGGACTTGACGCGATCGCCGACATCGCCGGCCGCCACCCGGAGCTGCCCGTCATACTCGTCGGCCCCGACAGGTCCTTCAGCCGGACGATACTCGCGCTGCTCGAGCGCTTCCCGAATGTGCATCTGTCGCTTGGCTCGCCGGTTACGGTCCACGGCGGCGTCGAGCATCTCGTCAAGCGCATCGGCCCGGAGCGGCTGCTCTTCGGCACGGGCTTCCCCGCCGCCGATCCGATGCCGGCCGTCACGATGCTGACCTACGCCGAGATCGGCGACGCCGACAAGGCCCTCATTGGCGCGAAGAACCTCGAGCGTCTGATCGGGGGGATCGCGAGATGAGCTCCCTTCTCGAGGCGGGCCGCTCGGGCGAGGCCTTGACCAGCCTCGAGGTCATTGACATGCACGGGCACCTCGGCTGCACCGGCTACCCGACGGCCGACGACTCGGCCGCCGGGCTCGTCAGGACGATGGACCGCCTCGGCATCGCCACGTGCCTGGTCGCGCATATGGGGTGCCTCTCGCACCGCGTGTCGAAGGGCAACGACCTGGTGATGGACGCCATCGCAAAGTGGCCCGGGCGGATCATGGGCTACGCCACGGTCTGGCCCGCCGACTCGGACGCGGTCCGGGCCGAGGTGCTGCGGTGTCTGGATGGCGGCATGACGGGCATCAAGCTCCACGACGCCAACGGTTTCGCCTACGACGACGGGGCATACGAGAGCGCCTACCGCATCGCCGACGAGCGCGGCCTGCCCGTCCTCTTCCACACTTGGGGGAAGCCGGAGGAGTTCGAGCAGATAGCTGCGAAGGCGAAGGAGTACCCGCGGGCCTCCTTCATTCTCGCCCACGCCGGCTGCTTGAACGAGGAGGGCTACATCAAGATCGCCCGCGACGCCGAGAACGTCTGGCTGGACCTCTGCCTGAGCAGCTGCCACCGCGGGCTCGTCGAGCGCCTCGTCGGGGCGCTCGGCGCCGGGAAGATCCTCTGGGGCTCCGACGCCGTCTTCATTAACGTGCCCCAGCAGCTGGGCAAGGTGCTGGGGGCCTCCATCGCCGAGGAGGACAAGATCAAGCTCCTCTCGACGAACGCGAAGTGGGTCCTCTCGCGGATCGGGGGGGGCGGAGCCTCGGCCACTTAGACGCTACGCCGCTGTCCCCGCGGTGTAAATACCTGTGTGGCCCGAAAGACGCGGAGGAGGCAGCCCATGAGAGCTCCTGCTGTTCTTGCTGCGGCGCTGCTCGCGGCCTCCGCCGCCGCGGCCGGCGAGAAGCTTCCCGCCTTCCCCGGCGCCGAGGGCTTCGGCGCGGCGACCGCTGGGGGCCGGGGCGGCAAGGTCGTCCACGTGACCAGTCTCGAGGACTCGGGGCCCGGGTCCTTCAGGGCGGCGCTCGCCGGGAAGGGCCCGCGCATCGTCGTCTTCGACGTGGGCGGCAGCATCGAGCTGAAGAGCAACGTGTCTATCCCCACCGGCGAGGGGCGCATCACCATCGCCGGGCAGACGGCCCCCGGCGGCATCACGCTCATTGGCGCGACGCTCGGCCTCCCCGGGTGGTCGAGGCGCGGCGTCACGACCGACGTCATATGCCGGCACATCCGCGTCCGCGGCGTCCACAACACCGCCCGCCCCGGCCAGGGGGGAGACTGCCTGAACGTCTTCCGCGCGAAGCGCGTGATCATCGATCACTGCTCCTTCGCCGGCTCGATGGACGAGACGGTTGACTCCATCGTCTCGACGGAGCTGACCTACCAGTGGTGCACCATCGAGGCGTCGGCCCTCTGGGGCCAGGGGGGCAACCAGCACGACGAGGGGGACCACAACCTGGGGATGATCTTCGGCTACAACGACGATACCGTGGCGACCATCCACCACAGCCTCTTCGCCCACCACAAGTACCGGATGCCGCTCTTCGCCAAGGGGCGGATCATCGACCACCGGAACAACATCTCCTACAACTGGTACCGCCACTCGGGGTCGTACAAGGGCTCGGTCGGCTCGAACGCCGTGGGGAACTCCTACGTCATGGGCCCCAACACCGACAAGCCGCACGTCTTCGGCGGCACTCAGGGCGCGGGCGTCTACTTCCACGACAACCAGCTCCTGCCGAAGCTCCCGGCGCCGGCCGAGCAGAAGGCGATACTCGACCTCTGCTACAGGGCGGAGAGGACGAAGATACTCGAGAAGCCCGTGGAGGCCCCGGCGGTCGCGACTCAGGAGTGCCGCAAGGCCTGCGAGGCCGTGCTGGCGAAGGCCGGCGCCTGGCCCCGCGACCTCACGACGAGGAGGACCGTGGAGGAGGTGCGCTCACGCAAGGGGAAGTATGGCCTGTATGGTCCATATGAACGCTTCGCGGCGCGCGGGGACGGGCCCACGTCACTGAAGTTCGACACCGACCGCGACGGCATGCCCGACGCGTGGGAAGCGGCCCGCGGCCTCGATCCGAAGGACCCGGCCGACGGCCGGAAGACGGTCCCGAAGGGGGCCTCCGAGGGCGACCGCCACGCCGGCTACACGTACGTCGAGTTCTACCTGAACGGGCTGGCCGACAGCATCGTCGGCGCCGAGGCCGAGACGGCCAAGGTGGAGCTCGAGGTGAAGGGCGCCGGCCGCGTCGTCTGCGTGCACTCCGGCCGCACGCCCAGGTGGCACCCGAAGAAAGACAAGGTCCGGGGCGGGCCGAAGGAGGTCGACTGGGGGACGGGACACGTCGTCAACGCGGGCTCCGAGCTCAGGATGAAGGCCCTGCCCGGCCGGAGCGCCTTCACGGGCTGGTGGGTCGGCGGCGAGAAGAAGTCGGCCGAGACGGTCTTCACCCTCGCCGTCCGGAAGGACACGAAGGTCGAGGCGCGCTTCTCCGCCGAGGGGGAGGGGGACAAGTGATGACGGCCGCCGCCGGGCCCCTGGTGGTCCACCCAGATAACCCGCGCTACTTCGCCGACCCGGGCGGCAGCCCCGTCTACCTAACCGGCTCCCACACGTGGAACAACCTTCAGGACCTGGGCGGCAGCGTCTTCGACTTCGACGACTTCCTCGACCGGCTGGAGTCGTGGGGTCACAACTTCTTCCGCCTCTGGACGTGGGAGCAGGGCCACGGCGTCCAGTGGGCCCAGACGCGCGCCGACAACGAGGTCTCGCCAACGGTCTACATGCGCTCGGGGGCCGGTGCGTCGGCATTCGACCTCGAGCGGCTTAACGACGAGTACTTCCGGCGCCAGTCCGAGCGCGTCGCGGCTGCGCTCGAGCGGGGCATCTACGCCGCGGTCATGCTCTTCCAGGGCTTCAGCGTCGACCACCTGAAGGAGGGCGTCCCCTGGGAGCGGCATCCACTCAGGGCCGGCAACAACGTCAACGGTATCGACGGCGACCCGGAGGGCAAGGGCGACGGCTCGGCGACGCACACGCTCGCGATACCGGAGGTGACGGCCATCCAGGAGGCGTACGTGCGGCGGGTCGTCGAGAATGTCAACGAGTTCGACAACGTCCTCTACGAGATCACCAACGAGAGCCCGCCCTACTCCACCGAGTGGCAGTATCACATGATCGAGTTCGTCAAGGCCGCCGAGGCTGCGCTGCCGAAGCAGCATCCGGTCGGGATGACCTTCCAGTACGAGGGGGGCCTGAACCGGACGCTTTACGACAGCCCCGCCGACTGGGTCTCGCCGAACCCCGACGGCGGCTGGCAGGACGACCCGACGGGCGACTGCCTCGGCAAGGTCGTCATCAGCGACACCGATCATCTGTGGGGGATCGGCGGCGACCGCGCCTGGGTCTGGAAGACCTTCTGCCGCGGCCACAACCCGGTCTTCATGGACACCTGGGACGACCTGCTGATCCCGGCGACGGGGAACAGCTACCGCGACGTCGATCCCGACGAGATCCGCCGGGCGATGGGCGAGACGCGCAGCTTCGCGCTTCGCATGGACCTGGCCCGCTGCGTGCCGCGCGGCGAGCTGGCCTCCACCGGCTACTGCCTGTCGGACGGCGAGTCCGAGTTCCTCGTCTACCAGCCCCCGTCAGCCGGGGCGGGCGAGTTCACGGTGAAGCTCGCGGCGGGCGCCTACTCCGTCGAGTGGCACGACCCCGTGAAGGGCGGGGCCGCGGGGACGGCCGCGCTCGATGCGCCGGGCGGCCCGGTGAGCCTCACACCGCCTTCTGAGGGCGAGGCGGTAGCCTACATCCGCAGGGCCTAGGGGTCGATGCTCGGCGGCCTCTGCTTCTTCGGCACGAGCGGGTCGTAGCGGAAGCCCTTCGTGCGCCGCTTGAACTCCGCGGCCGCCTTCTTCAGCAGGCCTTTCTTCGAGGCGATGTCGACCGCCGCGCCGGCGAAGACCTCGGCTGCGCGGAGCAGACCTTTGTGCGCGAAGGGCAGCTTCATCTGGGCGGCGTAGTCGCGGTGATGGCCGGGGACACCCTCCGCGCTCACGCACGCCACGCAGAACCGGCCGAAGGGCGCGAGCCACGAGACATTGTCCTCGTCGCTCGAGCCCCGGGCCTGCCTCTCGGGCCCGGTGTCGATGCCGCGGCCGAACTCGGGCTTCTTGCCGAGCTTCTTGACGAGCGCGGCGTCTTTCTTCGTCGGCCGCGGAGCGCCGAAGAGCTTCAGGTTATCGAGGACCGCCTCGGCCATGGCGTCGTTCTCGAGTCGGCTGTAGATGCCGGTCAGGCGCTTCACCTTGAGACGCGTGCCCGTGGCCATGGCCGCGCCGCGCGCGGCGGCCACGAGGCGCTCGCGGACCTCGTCCACCTGCTCGCGATCCCTGCCGCGGACGTAGTACCACGACTTGGCGTAAGCGGGCACGACGTTCGGCGCGTCGCCGCCGTCGCGGATGCACATGTGGATGCGGACGTTCTCGGGCACGTGCTCGCGGAGGTAGTTGGCGGCCACGTCGAGGAGCATCACGCCGTCGAGGGCGCTCCGCCCGTGGTGGGCGCTCGCGCCGTGGGCCGTCTTGCCGAAGTACTCGAAGAGGACGGAGTCCATCGACGCGCCGCCGAGCCGGCCGACGGCGGTCTTGGAGCCCGGGTGCCACCCCAGCACGGCGTCCTGGCGGCGGAACGCTCCGTCGCGCGCCATGTAGACCTTGCCGGCGAGCGTCTCCTCGGCGGGGCAGCCCCAGACGACGATCCTGCCCGGGAGCTTCCTCTGCGCGAGCGCTTCGGCCGCCGCCACGCCCCCGGCCGCCGCCGCCGCGCCGAGAAGGTTGTGACCGCAGCCGTGGCCCCACTCGCCCTTCTTCCGGCCGCAGTCGGGCAGAGCGTCGTACTCGGCGAGGATTCCTATCACCGGCCGCCCCCGGCCGCGCGACGCCCTGAAGGCCGTCGGCATCTGCCGCCACGGGCGCTCGCACCGGAAGCCCCGCGCGGCGAGGTAGCCGGTGAGGAGATCGGCCGAGGCGTACTCCCGGAAGCCGGGCTCCGCGAGGTCGGCTATGGCGTCCGAGACCCGACAGGCCTCATCCGCCTCGGCGGCGACCAGCTTCCGGACCAGGCGCTTCTTGGCGGCGGCTTTCATGAGGTCCTCCCCGGGCTCCGGGCCCGGCCGTCGCGGGCTACTTCACAGCGGGGTCGCTCCCGAACTCCTTGTTGATGTGGAAGAGCGCCGTCAGGTACCCCGCCTTGAAGGCCGCCTTGGCCGCCGAGCCGGTGACCCCTGGCATCGCCTTGCCCACGAGCTCCCGGTATTTGTCGTCCAGGCCGAGCCCCGTCGGGTCCTCGATGTTGGCGAAGAGGTCGAGCCCGTCGGCCCACGCGTTCATCTCCTTGAGCGTGTTCTTGATGGCCAGCGTGTGGTCGGTCTTGTCGTCCTGGCCGATGCGGTGCCGCGAGTATCCGTACCAGGCGGCGAGCGACCCCCGGTAGAAGTGGAGCGTCTCTATCATGCCCCCCTTGCCGCCGGAGTCGATGAGGTCGTCGCTGAAGGATCCCAGGGCATCGGCCACGTCCTCGTCGAGGCCGCTGTTACTCAGTGCGTCCTTGATGGCCTCCTTGCCCTGCTCCTTCGCCCAGTCCTTGAGGTCGTTCTCGTATTCCTCGTACTTCTCGCGGGAGCCGTTCTCTCCGCCGTGCAGTCCCGATTCGCAGACGGCTGTGATGTCTCCGGTCCTCGCGTCGAAGGCGTAGAAGGCGATCACGCCGCCGCCGGCAGTCGGCACCATGCGTGACGGCACGAGCACCGACTCGCCGCGGCCTATGAAGCCGCGGATGTGGCGCTTGACCTGGTCGGATATCTCGAGGCCCGCGAGCTCTCCATGGTCGTCGGGCGCGAGCCACGCCGTGCGCATCCGCCTGCGCGGGCACGTGACGGTTACCACTTCCGTGCCCGGCGCCGACAGGTCCACTGCCACCCGGCCGTATTCCTCGTCGTTCCGGCTGACGACCATCGTGACCGCGCCGTAGCCCTTCTCGGGAGGAGGCGGCAGGCGGAAGGCCCCGTCCGGCCAGGTCTTTGCCGAGATGCCCTTGCCTGCGAGCTCGACCCGGGCGCCTGCGATTCCGACGCCCTTCCTGTCGACAAGACGGCACCTGACCGTGGTGCTCAGGTACTGCAGCCGCTGCATGTTGAGAATCGGCAGGAGCCCGTCGTCGTAGACGAACAGCTCCTTCTCGCCCCGCTTGCACTTCAGGACGGGCAGCTCCATCTCCCTGCCGTTCACCTTCGCCTTGATCGTGCCGGCGGGGCCGGCCTCGAGCACGCGCTCCTCGTCGCGCTTGTTGCTCAGGCTGTAGGTCGTTTTCCTGCCGGCCTTGACGTCCCGGTACATGGCCCTGGAGATGACGAAGCTCACCTTGTCGTCGTAGGTCCGGTCCTCGTCGTAGTAGAAGGAGTCGAAGACCCTCGAGTTCTCGAGCGCCTTCTTGCTGAGGACCAGCGTGCCCGGGATCTTGAGGGATGCGTTCCAGACCCTGAAGCGGAACGAGACCGATTCGCCCACGTCCTTCATCCAGTAGATGCTGTGAACGCCGTTGGCCGGGTTGAGGAAGCGCATGACGGTGCCGGCGACGACGAGGCGCTCCCTGCCCGGGTCCATGGTCGCCTTCAGCACGTAGTCCGACGGGACCGGGGTGGTGCCGCCGGAGGCGAGCAGGGCGTTCTCGACGGTCAGGGCCGAGCGGCCGATGTCCTTGTCGAATACCCCGCCGAGCTTTCCCCCCTCGAGGGGCAGCGCCATTCCCCGCTCCTCGAGCGCCGCCGCCATCTCGGCCGCCGGGGCGCCGCCTCGGATCTTCATGGTGCCGTCGCCGGCCCGGTACGCGACCACCTTGGCGAGCTCGCCGCCGCCGGGCCCGTGTGGCAGGGCTGCGAATGTGACCTCGGCACCCTCCCCGGTCTCGTTGTCGAGCGCCTCGAGGGCCCTCTGGATGAGCTTAGTCCGGCGGGCGGGGTGGTCGGGGTAGTCGTCGCGTATGCGGCTGAAGACGTCGAAGGCCGAACTGCAGGCGCGCTTGGACCACTCGGAGAGCCACAGCTGCTCGGCTCCGGCCTCCATGAAGCCGCGGACCTGCGACGCCGCGTAGGCGGCGAACCGGTCCCCCTCGAAGGAGGTCCTGTTCCAGCGGAGGTCGAAGGCGTATGACGGCCCGCCGTACTTCGAGTAGAGATTGAGCTTGGATAGGATGAGAACGCGCGGTGAGTCGAAGCTGGCGCGGACCTTGTACCTGCGCTCGAGGTCGGCGAGCGCCCCGTCCGATCGGAAGCAGTACTCCAGGAGGCCCCGGTAGTGCTTGCCGTCGTCCGACTCGTCGCGACCGGCGGCCTTCAGAATTTCCGCCTCCTTCTTCATGACGTATTCGGTTACGCGGCACGGCAGGACGACGAAGTCGTGGCGATC